>Ga0302315_10000707_pt1 | contig 36173 bp, 29 predicted proteins | sample III_Palsa_N3_1_FD_200532 | JGI IMG/M metagenome (GOLD analysis project Ga0302315, IMG submission 200532) | Peat permafrost microbial communities from Stordalen Mire near Abisko, Sweden - III_Palsa_N3_1 | ecosystem: Environmental > Terrestrial > Soil > Palsa > Peat permafrost | place: Sweden...
TCAGGATTGGCTGCAAGATCTCTTTGGTTTTAAGGTGGTTAACAGTATATTAGGAAAGGTTTTTAAATCTGTTGCGGCTGTTTTCCTTGCACCATTAGCGCCGTTTTTTCCTAAGATTGCTAATTTTGTTAAAAATAATGGCTTGCTTTTAGCACCCCTTGCAGCAGTAGCAGCACCAATACTAAAAGGAGTAGCACTGGTGACAGGATCAGAAGGATTAAACCGCGCTGCTAACGCGTGTGGTCAATTGATCAAAAATTCATTTCAGATAGCGAATCCTGAAGTAGAAGTACCTGGTGAAAGAGAAGAAATTGAAGACCACGATGAGCGGCCAGTGCCCGTATCGCTCGCACCGCTCTCTGAAAAATCGACTTCTCCGACACCCGTTGACCCCCTAGCAAAAAAGTTAGAGAGTACAGATGCAGCAAGCAGAAAGCTTCGAGAAACACCAGAAGGAGAAGGAATGCCAGAAAAGGAGCATCATGAGACTCTGGGTCTTAGTGAAGAAACTAAACACTTACTAGATCATGCAGGAGAGCCCGATCCTGGTGCACCGCCTGTTTATGAACCACCCCATGCTGTTCCAGCTCCTGCCGCTGCTCCTGCTGCTGTTAAAGTTGTGGAGCCGTCTGCTCCTGAAGAAGAACACGATCATCATGGTATGGGTGGCTTTACAGGAAGTTAGAAAAAAAACAAATATTTACAAATTCCACAAAATCTGTTCTAATAAGACTTATTTTGATTAGATAAGCTGTTTTTTTAACTAGCTATTTTATGAATGGGAGACTCTCATGCCTAGAACGATGAACCCTGAAGAAACTCGACGGTTTTTACCAGCTTTTAGAAAAGCGGCTACCGCTGCGATTGGTTATCATCGAGCAGATATGGCGTTGCAAGATTTGAGCAAACTTTCTCCCAAAGAACAGACTAGTAAAATTAACGAAGTGTGCGATCGAATGGCGCAAGGCATTCAAGCTGCTAATAACCCTGCTGCCGATAAAGCTCTAGAAAAATTATTTTCTGATATGTTGCAGATGCGTTTTGTTCAAGAAGAATATGCAAGCTTAGTGCAAAAGATCAAGAAGATGTTAGCAGAGAAAAATGAAGCAGCCAAAAAAGAAGCTTGTCGAACGTTACTCTTAAATGGAGAAGTACGCGAGCTTTTTGCTGCCATGACGGCTTCGATGATGCAGCAGAAAAAACCTTCTGCAGCAGATTTTTCAGATCTGATAGATAGAAATACAAAAGAAGCAGCAGATGTTTTTCATCAAGCAGCCCAACAGCAGGCTTATAGCCCAGAAGGGATATTGGTCTCTGGTTTAGTTCGAATATTTTTTCAATTATTCGATATGCTCGAAATAGCTGCTGGAAAAGAACCTTTGTCTGCACCATCAGATGGTAGTGATAGTGCAGAACGAACCAAATTTATGCCGATGCCTGGTGGACGTTAAGTAACAAAATAATGGCTTGGTAATTATTCACCGCCGCCTCCCTTGTCTCCACCACCAGTTGGTGGTTTCTTTGCAGCAGCCCTAGTTGCAGCCCTGTCTTCCGCCTTTCCCTCTCCTGCAACTGAACTTTGCTTCTCGGCGATTTGGCCTCCTTTATCACGCACGCTCTTCGATGAAGCATCGCTGATATCTTGACCTTTCTTCGCGCCTTCATCAAAGCCGCCTTTCGCTTCTTTCACCATATCACTTGGATCAGAGCTTTCTGCTTGACCGCCCATCCAACGCATAATTTGATTGGGTAAAAGATAGATCAGCGAGAAAGATTTAGTCACAATGGAGACGATTAACATTGTATACAGACCCAGCACGGCCATGATGCTCATAATACTGGGCAGGGTTGAACTGGTTAAAGCGGGTATAAAACCATAATTAATAAACGCTATCCCAGCTCTTAATAAGCTTGCACCTAAAACAAAACCAAAGATCATGAGCGTCGGTCTTAAAAAGACGTTTGCTAAAATAACTAACGCACCTTCAGCTTTCCCTAATTCTTCGCCAGAAGGGTGAACCAAGCCTAATGCAATTAAAGGGGCTCCGACCATAGCTTCGACCACAGCAATCATCCAGCCAAAACCGCTGGTGGTAAAGACCAAGTAAGGAATTAAGGGAACGTAGACCCCAAAGGTCGCCCCAGTGGTCCACATCAAACCAAAACCGCCTAATATTAAGGGCGTTAATTGCCCTAAGAGGGCTAGCAGCGCAAATGGCAGCGAACTCATACAACTCATCCAAGCGCCCGCTATGGTCATAATAAAGCTGGTTAAAATCATCAAGAGCGTTGCAAGTTCTGCAGCCCACATTAAGCTACTGCCAAACTGTGCCATGGCAACTAAGGGATCTTGGCCGAATGTTAATGCGCCCCCTGAATTGCTATTATTTCCGGTCATCATGGTTTGGATGCCGGATAGGATGGGGTTTTGAATACCACTAGCAACTCCTTGCGCGATAGAATCTAAGAAGGAGTTACCCGTGTTAACCGGTGTCGCACTCATCTGTGGATTGGGGGTATAAACGCTATCAGCACCGACATAATTAAGGGCATTGCTGAGGCCTGCGTTGAGGTTGCCTAGCTGATTACCATCTAATAATTGAGAAAGATATTGCGTTGTCCCGCCTTGGGTTGGCCATGCAGCTGGTGGGCTTGCTGGGTTAAAGTTTCCGAGTGGCGTTGGAACACTAGTACCGTTGGGAAGCGCAATCGCGTTTTGATCGATGGGAGCAGTGGCAGCACTGACCATGGTGTAATAAAAACTGCCGGCATGGATCCAACCCACTTGCTGAAGCTGTTGGTATTGGTTGGCGATAGCATTGTTTCCAGCGATTGGGTTTGTTGCCCAAGAAGGCGCACTGGGACCTGCGGCAACTTGGAGTCCGGCCATGATACTGGTTAACTGTCCCATATAGGCTTGGCCAGCGGCATAGAGATAGCCGGGGTCCGGTGCTGCATATTGCGCTCCAGTTGCGGTGCTAGCGAGTGCTTGGGCTGCGGGATCAAGGACGTTAAAGATAGCCTGAACAGCCTGTATTTTAACAGTCATTCTTTGAGCGAGTGTGGCGAAATTAAAGGTATTTCCGGGGACGGTATTGTCTAGAGTCATCGAAATATTATATTGACCACAGATGGTCCCTAATCCTGCTGGAACGCCTTGGCCTTGTAAACCAACGTTGACAGTTGCTGTTTGGGATAACGTTAGATGATTTGGGTTGCCGTTCACCTGTGTTGGTTGAGAAGGTGTTGGTCCCAGCACCGAATAAACCACGAGGGGGCCAAATGTGGTGAGTGGCCCAGGGACTTGTGGATTGATCATGTTGTTAATAGAGTGCATGCAAGTCGCAGAGTAAAGAGCCGATTGGACGAGTGTCGCGGGTTGAGCGGCTGGGGGGAGTGTTGTGCTGACGCCTTGTATGCCAATACCGTTAGATAATTGGGTAAGGACAACATTCCAAACAGAATTAGCAGCACCTATGCCATTTAAGACAATCCATAACACAGTCATTTGCACGATAGAGTAGCCACTGGCGGGGCCTGGCACCATCATTAACATGCCGAATAAGGCGCGTAAAGGAACCCACATAGAAATCTTTTCGCCCATCGCTTTTCCTTCGCGGGCAGTGTTAATAGTCGAAATAACAGCAAGATAACCTAGAACAATGGCACCAATCGTCACAATAATGAAATTAAAATTTTGGAACATCATGGATAAGGTGACGTTATTGCTAGAGGCGACCAAATTAATAGCGCCGACAGTGCTACCAAAGATTAAGCCTAAATATTGTTGAGAAAGATCGGTTGGGCTTACATTGAAAATATAAGCAAATACCTCAGGACAGATAAGACAAAAGAACATTCCTAAAACTATTTTTTTAATCATCGATAATCCCTCTTACCTTTAATCAGCGACTTAAACCATTCGGACACACTACAACCCAATTTTTTTTGCGACATTTGAAAATGCCAAAAATGCGAGCGAAACGCGAGGGTGAGAGCATAGAGCGTTAAAGCGAAGCAAATAATGCTGCCCATCCAATTTTTCAAGAAAACGAGCAAAAGCGCATAGGAAAAAATCAAGGCGCCAATTGCTATAAAAAGAACAGCCATATAAGCATAACGTTTGGATTGCTGGCTTAAATCTTCGGGGCTTAAGGCGAGTCGCAGGACGGCCTCTTCAAATTCTTCCTCTTGCTGAGGTTGTTGTGCTGTAAAGAGTCGTTTGCTCTCTTCGACGTAATAGGCAGAGGATTTCTTTAAGTAGGATAAATCAACCCAGCGATCGACCCGGAAATCTACCACATGACCCAACAAACTTGTTGTTTTCTTCCAAAGGCCCACTTAACATCTCCTCATGCTGGCAAATTACCGAACCTACCAGTATTATATTATATGGTAGGATTAATTTAGGATACCTGCAATTCAATGCCAGATCTTCACTTAGATGCTGTTAATGCCTTTTGGGATAGCTACGATCGCCGTACGCTCTACCGTGTGATTATTGCTTTAGAAAAAGTAGAAAGTTGGGTGATTGACGATATTCCAGAAGTAGAGATGGCTTTGATCCGCTTAGGCGAAGTGATGGATCAATCCAGCAGCTTTGAACTCACTGAGGAAGCCAAGTTTATCAGAATTTTAGCGAATACGAGGGCCAGCAAAGCCTTACGTTTACTTCAAGCCTTAGATATTGCCAAACCAGGATCAGCTTCTCAACTTCTGATGTACGCAGAAGAAGCGAGTCAAGAGGGGGAGGGCAAAACCCCCGATCCCTATGCGCAATTATTTTTAAGACGCAATTTAGTCTTTGAGCGACTACAATTACTTTCAAGAGTGTTTGCCCCGCAACGGCTTTCCGTGATTTTAAAGGCACTGGAACAGCAAGATGAGTGATAGGTAAATTAGTTAGGGAGATTAAGGATGAAAGAAGCTGGAAAGAAGGGTGGTTTAGGGATTTTAATGGCCGGTGTCACCGTGATGGGTGCTTTATTAGGTTGGATCGCCTATGCCGATGAAATCGGGACAGATGTTGCCACAACAGCGATAGCAATTGGCAATGCGACGAATAACGTATTACCAATGGATCCGAGCGCGGTTCAGCTCATTAATCTCGTACGGCAAACAGTCGAAGGCGTACACAATAGTTCTGTCATGCAAGAGTTATATGGGGCGAGTACGAATGTGAATGGTGTGGCAGGCGCTGATGTGGTGCTCGCTGATCATTTTACCAATTATTGTGGGCTTTTAGATGGACCACCCTGTACATTAGATCCGCTTTTGATGTACGGCGATATGAAAATTTCGAGTTTGCTGTCTGGAACTGTTTATGACGGAAGTAGACAACAAGCAGCCCAAATCTATTTATCGAATTTACTCGATCCGCCAGCTGTGATAGGTGTCGCCAATTTTAATGCAGATATGCCTGTCAATGTTGCAACACTGGCGAATTCACCTAAAACGAAAGCGGCGTTTGTGCAGGCTGTCTCAGATGAAGCAATGGTCTCTATTATACGAGAGCCTTTTGCGAATATGATGGCCATCCGTATGCCACCACCTGCCAATGGTTCTAATCCACCAGGCCCTTCACAGATGCAAATGATGGAAGAAGTGGCGATGCAGCGGTTTATGAGTAGTGCGTGGGCAACCAGTATGACTTTACCAACCACCACCCCTCAGCAAATTATGGCGCAGCAAGCGATGATGCAAGCCTATCAGGTTTGGATGTCGTATCAACAGTACCGCCAAATGGAGCGCGTAGAGGCTCTATTATCTGTGCTCGCTCTGCAAAACTTCCGTCAGCAAAAAGCGACCGCGGCGCAAGTGAGTCAAGCACAAAATTCGTCTGCTGCCGCGAATACATCGTCGTCAAGCAGTAGTACAAGTGGTCAGTAAAATGCGTTTATCACCGACGGCTTTGGCCGCGGTGATTTTACTAGGATTAGGGGCAAGTCTAGCGATTTTTGCCCCTCCTTTTTGGGTGATAGATTGGATCGCCCCAGTAGCCGCTGGTATGGGCATTTTTTTTTGTTTGCTGAGCTCTTTTGTTACTCCCTCTCAAACAACCATGACCGTGCATCGTTTTTTGCCTGTGTGGCTTTATCAACTCGCGTTGGGATTCATCACAATTCTTGTGTGCTATTTTTTTGAATTACAAAGTCAAGCCAGCGAACGTTTTCCCTCGATTGAAAGCGGATATTTTTTAAAAATCATCCAACAGTCCCCTTTTAGTTTAGGGGTATTACCGTGGGTGCTTTATAGTGTTTTTGGGATTGCTTGGCATTTTTTTAGTGATCCCACCCAAAAATCTCCTCTTTTTTTAGAAAATATTTCGACTTTAAGAAAAGGTAAATGGGGCGCTTTTCTTTTTAGTCTTTTGTATGATGTGTTTTATATTGCGATGATGATGCCATTTGTCTTTGTGACAAGCTTGGTTTTTACGGCGCTTTGTGAAACAGTGAATAGCGCGTTTGGATGGGACTCTATTTTTCATAAGCCGATACGCTCTATTTTTATTGGTGGATTATTGATCATGGTTTTTAGAAAAAGAATCAAAACGCTTTTATCAAAAACACAACAATGGAAAACGCCGCTCGGAAAACTATTAGGCGGTTATGCGTTGGGCCTTTCATTTTTTTTCTTGTGGTTGCATGCAGCGAGCGGTTGGTTAGCCCTTTCTGCTGATACAGGGATAAAAGACATCAGTCCTATTTTGCAGAGTTTTAACGCCAAAACAATTTCCACCCGTTTACATTATCTCATCTTAGGTTGGTGGTTTGTCTGGCTTCCTTGGATGGCTTCTGTGGTTGCTAAAGCCACTGAAGGGCGTGCGCCATTCAGAGTATTGATCCAAACACTTGTCATCCCCGTTGGTGTTTTTCTTTTTCTATTGCCTATGTTAACAGAGACCCATTATGGACAGCTTAAACTGTGGCTATCGCAGCCATTAGGATTAAGTGTCAGCGCCTGTGGGCTCATCTTTTTTATGCAAACCGCTTGGGGACGGATGAAGCGATTAGACGATGTTTTTTGGGGGGCAATGCCACCCTTACAAAAATTAACGCATCGTCCTTTAAGTCGTTGGGTAGACATGTTGTTTTTGTGGTTGATGTGTTATCCCATCTGTTGGTTTGTGTCAGGATGGTTATCAATGCAGTTAATTGTTAGCCTCGGGATCTTTTTTATTGGGATTGTTTGCTTTATTTACTTATCCACCTGGGGCGCATTTTTATTCCGCCGAGTGGTTTTAAAGAGATGCAAGGCTCTGCAGTAACTTTCTTTTTTTCGACACGTTCAAAGCGTACTTTCTGTGCAATAATCGCGGTGATTAAGATAGCTTCGGCAATAGCGAGATGGCTTGCAATGCAGGTTTGCGGTCCTGCGCTAAAGGGTAAAAAGGCAAAGTGCGGTAGTTTCGGAGCGTTTTCTAAAAAGCGTTCTGGGTAGAATTTATCGGGATTATCCCAATAAGCAGGATTGCGGTGTAACGCATAAATATGCAAGCAAAGCTGAGAATTTCTTGGGATTTCATAACCTGCAATCACATCTGGTTCAAGGTTGGTACGGGCCACGGACCAAATAGCCGGATAAAGTCGTAAGGTCTCCTGAATAATGGCTTTGGTCATTTTGAGTGCTGGAATATCGGCTTCAGTCGGGAGGCGACCGTTTAAGACTTCTTTTAACTCTACTTCTAAAGCCTCTCGATATTCGGGATGTTCAGCGAGTAAAGACCACATCCAAGCAAGTGTACAAGCGGTGGTTTCATGTCCGGTAATGAGATGCGTTTTAAATTCAGCCAAGATTTCTTGATCGGTTAAGAACGCTGTTTTTTCCTCAGTTTGAGCTTCAAAAAGCAAGCTTAAGAGATCGGGAATTTCTGGGGTGCCTTTTTCGCGCCTTTCTTGAATGATTTGTAATAAGGTGTGATCGACTTGTCTGTTATACCAATGAAATTTTACATTCTTCCAAGTGGGGATCAAAGGGTGCGTAAATTGCGTAGTGCTGCAATATCGGTTAGAAAAAGCAATCGCAGGCTCCAATGTTTTTAAGGTATTAGGGGAGACTGATTTTTGGCAGAATAAATGAAAAGCAATATCCAAACTTAAGTAATTCAATATTTTTAAAAGGTTAACTTCGGTTGGTCGTTTTGAGGCCCAATAGTCGCAATATTCGCCAGTGAGTGTAGTGATAATGGGAAAATAGCGTTTTAAGATCTCATGTTTATAAACGGGTAATGCCATTTTTCGTCGATGTTTCCAAGGTTCTCCGGTATTCACGAGGAGGCTATTGCCAAAAAAATTCTTGAGGCGCTTGTAGACGACTTGGTGTCGCACATAGTTCTTTGCATTTGATTTAAGCACGTGCTCAAAAGCAGCACCACCACTTAAGATATAGGATTTTAAAGAACTAATATAAACCACTTCTCCATATTTTTTAGAGAGCTGTAAAGGAAAATCCAGATTAACATAATCATGTTCTTGGTAGACAAGATGAAGGAGCTCAAACCACGTAGGGCCTGGCGCTTGTGGGTTTTTAAAAGGACTAATGCTTTCGTTTTGCATGAGGAGAAGAGGCGCTAGGATCGGTGTCGGCGGTTAAGGTGCGACGTAAGTTTTGTTGACGTCTAAATTCAGAGGTATCTTTAGGGGTAATAGCACCCTGGTTTAAGAGCTCAAATTGTTTTAAAAGATCTTCATTCAGTTGGCGATGTAAGACTTTCGCTTTTTCGCTCCAGTCGGTTTCTTCTAGAGAGCGTTCAAGCGGATATTGAGCATTAAAAAACTTCTTTAACTGTTCTAACATTCGTTCGACGAGTGTTAGATCTAGATTTAATCGGGTAGCAATGTAGCTTAAAGAATCAGTGACACCCGATAAAACCCAACATTGCATCCAAAGATTTAAGGGAATCGATTCGTTTTCTATCGGCGAGCCTGTTTCATCTCCAAATTCTTGTTGGCAATTTAAACATCGATAACGATGATGATAAAGAGAATGCGGGGGTATTTGTGGGATCCGCTGCAGCTCAGTGGCACGGCAGTGGGGGCAATGAATGTCGGCTGGCCAACGCTCTTGTCTTAATAATTCGTAGGCTTCTGCAACGCCTAAATATTGGTTAATTTTATCAAATTGTTCGTCAACTGTGCCATCGGCAGGTTGTTTCAGTAAAGTCTGTAAGGCTTTTAAGTGAGCCACCACTGAATCACTTTGCAAAAAATCTGTTTGACTCTCTTGGAAGGCATCAAAAATATTTTTAGAACGAGTCACCTCTTTCCAGTTTTTAGAAACAATCGGGGTTTTAAATTTTTTCCAAATATCATTTAAAAAGGTCATTGATGATTAAATCCATTTAAGTTAAAAAAAGACGAAGAGTCTAGCTATGACAGTATATTAACCTCGTCGTTAACAACGAGCTCTGTGAGAGGTTCGACAATCGTCCAATGACGCGTTTCTAATGCTAGCGCATCCAGTAATTCAATGTCATCTTCGGATAATTCGCGAAATAGTTGGATCAATTGAATAACAGGCTCTGCTAAACCCGCATTGTCTAATTGACGCTGCTGATGGGTTTCCAGTTGTAATACTTTAGCCAATTGTTCGATATGACCTTTGACAATTTTAAGATACACGGGCATATGTTTTGCGGCAGATTCAAAAGCACAGGCCAGATAACGAGGTTCTTCTGGTGGGGTGTGCAGTAATGCTTTGAGGGATCTTAAGGCAGGTTCTGCTGGATGATTGCCTGTTAATAATTCCTCTCTTTTGATGGGAATGCCGGCTTGGTGTAACTCGGCAGTCATTTCTACGGGGGAGAGTTGACGCAGACGAAAGGCTTGTAATATCGGAAATAAAGTCAGAACAAAACGGTTAATAAAGCTAATATCTTTAATTTGTTGGATCCGATCGTTTAGTTTTTTGACCTGCGATTCATCCCATTGTGGTGCTTTAAGTGGGGTGATACCACGGTCATTTAGGGCTGCTGCTATTTCTCTCAAGGTTGCTGTCGCGGATGCTTGTTGTAAGGACTCAAGCGTTGGTTTGACTGTCATGGCCACTTCATTCAAACGAACACGATCTAATACTTTTTGCAGTTGGCTTAAGACCCACTTGCCTCCTTCGGGTGCAGTAAAACCTTCGTCGTTTAATGTCTTAACCATTTGTCGTTGAGAATAGCCATTCCGTCGATAATCTTGAATGATAGGCTGTAGAAGCAACGCAAAGACAATAGCCGTATCAATTTTCGGTTTGTTCACTTTTCCGATGACTTCAGCGGCATTGGGGTTACCCGATTTGGCCGAAGTGAGTTTTAATCCTTCCCGGATTAGTTTGCCGTGCAGTTTTCTTTGCACTTCGGCATGTTTGCGTAGTGCTTCTAAAATGGTTTTATCTACAAAAGGTTGATCAAGACATTGAAAAGCAATGGTCGAGGCCAACAACGCTTGGGTAAAAGATTCATGGCTGGCCAAAGTGCCGAGTTCTAAGATCAGTAAGGTTGCTTTTTGTTGTTTGCAGCATTCAAGGGCTTTTTGCAATTGAGGCCATTTAGCAGTTCGACGGCTTTCTAATATGTCGGTATAGGAGCCAATGATTTCGCTGTGAGGTTTATTTTGTAAAAATTCCTGAATATTTTTAGGTAGTGGTTCATCGACACGCGGCGAAGAAAGCCAAGAAGTCGCGCTATGCATCGGCATTTTAGGCTCGTCTACACGGCGTGATGGACCTTTCTGTTGTGGTGCCACTGCGTACGTTACATATAGCATGCTTTCTGACACGTTTTCACCCCACTATTTTTTTTGATGGCCTGTAGACCAAAAGTAGATCCCCTTTGGCCAACAGTCAAGGAAAATATGGTCGCTCTTCCTCGCGGAGGGTTAAAATCTCTACCCCTGTTTCGGTTACTAACAAAGTATGCTCCCATTGCGCAGAGAGGCTATGATCTTTTGTCACAGCGACAGACCAACGCGCTACTTTTCCATGAACGAATACTTCTTTCGGTAATATTTTAATTTCTCTTTTGCCTAAATTGATCATGGGCTCGATGGTGAATGTCATCCCGGGGACCAATTCGATCCCTGTTCCCGGTGTTCCATAATGTAGGATTTGTAAACTTTCTTCATGGAAAGCAGTGCCGATGCCATGGCCACAATATTCTCTGACAACCGAATAGCGAGGGCTTTGAGATTCTGCATGCTGTTGAATGACGGCACCGATATCACCCAGTTTTGTTCCGGGTTTCACTATTTTGATAGCCTTCTCTAAACATTCATAGGTGACAGCGACTAATTTTTTGGCAAAGGGGGCGCACTCACCGACAAAAAACATTTTGCTGGTGTCGCCATGGTATCCTTCTTTCTTAACCGTCACGTCTATATTGATGATATCGCCTGACTTTAATTTTTTTTCATCCGGGATCCCATGGCAGATCACGTGGTTAACAGAGGTGCAAATAGACTTGGGGAAGATTTCAGTGCCCACTTGATAGTATAAGCAAGCTGACTCAGATTTTTGGGTGTTGACGATAAAGTCATGACATCGATCATTCAACTCGAGGGTGGTCACCCCGGGTTTGACGAAAGGACCTATCATCTCCAGCACTTCGGCAGCGAGCCGTCCTGCTACCCGCATTTTTTCGATATCGCTCGGGGATTTCAGCTGAATATTGGCTAATTTAGTTTGGTTTTGCATCAAATTTAAAGCGCTCGGCTTTCCTTATTGTCAAGAAATACAGTCTTATGGTATAAAGCATGAGCGAAATACGCAAACTTTCCTTCGGGAAATAATACACACACGCATCGTCACATTGCCTAGGGTGCTGGTTTTTTAAATCGGTTGGGTGATGGGATGTGTGGAGGCTCAACCCTTACATTAAGGAGTTTTTATGGCTATCTCTGTTAGTATGCGAGAGATGTTAGAGGCTGGAGTTCACTTCGGTCATTTAACTCGCTTTCGTGATCCCAGCATGACCCCCTACATTTTTTGTATTCAAAACGGGGTTCACATCATCAATCTAGAAAAGACCCTCCCCATGTTCCGGGAAGCACTGAAGTTTATTGCTAAAGTCGCTGCCAAGAATGGGAAGGTGATGTTTGTCGGGACCAAACGTTCTGCTAAACGCTTAGTCGCAGAATATGCGCAGAAGTGTGGAATGCCCTACGTGGATCACCGCTGGTTAGGCGGAGAGTTAACGAATTACAAAACCATCAAGCAATCTATTCGTCGCTTAAAAGATTTAGAGACGATGCAAATCGATGGAACTTTGAAGCATTTAACCAAGAAAGAAGGTCTTGGTTTAATGAAAGAAATGGAAAAATTAGAGCGTGGTTTAGGTGGTATTAAAAACATGGGTGGTCTTCCAGACGCACTGTTTGTGTTAGATGTCGGTGGCGAAAAGATTGCAGTGACCGAAGCAAACCGCTTAAGCATTCCTGTGGTTGGTATCGTGGATACCAATCATAATCCTGCAGGTGTTAATTACCCTGTTCCAGGGAATGACGATGCCATGAGAGCGATTGAGTTTTATCTGAGAATGGTGACAGACACTATCTTAGAAGCTAAGCAATCCGAAAACGGCGTTGGCAGTCAGTTTAAAGAAGAGTTTATTGAACTGGATGCAAACGACAACAGCGCGGCATCAGCAGAAGGGTAATTTTATGAGTATCTCAGCAGCACTCGTTAAAGAACTCCGAGAGCGGACGCAAGCGGGCATGATGGAGTGTAAAAAAGCACTGGAAGCCGCGAGTGGCGATATCGAAAAAGCCATTGAAGACATGCGTAAAGCAGGTCAAGCCAAAGCGGTAAAAAAAGCCTCTCGCGCAACGGCAGAAGGGATCATTATTGTCTTAGCTTCAGAGAATGCGAAGCAAGCGGTATTAGTCGAAGTCAATTGCGAAACCGATTTTGTCGCACGCGAAGAACGGTTTAAGCAATTTGCCAAGATGGCTGGCGAAAAAGCGTTACAGCAAAAAATACAAACGTTAGAAGCCCTGCAAATGGCAACAGAAGAAACGCGCTTACACTTGGTTGGACAATTGGGTGAAAACTTGAGCGTGCGACGTTTGGTGTACCAAGAAACAACGGAAGGGGTTATCGGTGCGTATGCGCATGGTGATGCCAATGGCGTTCGTATTGGGACGATGGTTGTGATGAAAAAAGGCTCTGTCGAATTAGCGAAAGACTTAGCCATGCAAGTAGCAGCCATGAGTCCTGAATTTGTGCGATCGACCGATGTTCCGGCAGAACGCTTAGCCAAAGAAAAAGAAATCATGACAGCGCAAGCGTTAGAGCAAGTGCAAGCGGATGGTAAACCCGCTGACATGGTCGAAAAAATTGTGGCAGGTAAGTTGAAGAAATTCTCAACAGAATCCTCCCTCTTAGGACAAGCTTTTGTGCGAGATCCAGCCAAAACAGTTGAAAAATTACTGGCTGAAACAGCGGCTGTGGTCGACAATTTTGTGCGCTTTGAAGTCGGTGAAGGCGTTCAGAAAAAAGAAGATAATTTTGTCGAAGAGGTGATGGCGCAAGTTAGAGGCGAATAATCCGGTAGGGCAGCGTATGAACAAACCTATTTATCGAAGAATCGTCCTAAAACTAAGCGGTGAAGCTTTGTTAGGCCAAAAATCTTTTGGGATGGATCCTGCTGTGCTAGATCGCATGGCAAAGGAAATCGGCGAGCTCGTTAAACTAGGGGTTCAGGTAGGCTTAGTGATTGGGGGCGGTAATTTTTTCAGAGGAGAGGCTTTGTCTCAACTGGGAATAGGAAGAATTACCGCCGATCACATGGGAATGTTGGCCACTGTCATGAATGCACTAGCGATGCGTGATGCCCTCGAAAGAGCAGGGTTTCCCACACGAGTGATCTCCGCTATTCACATGAGTGGAGTCGTTGATTACTACGATAGGCGAAAAGCCATTCATCATTTAAGCAAAGGACGCGTGGTCATTTTCGCAGCAGGTACAGGTAATCCACTGGTGACTACAGATTCGGCAGCCAGCTTAAGAGCGATCGAAGTCGAAGCGGATATTCTCCTAAAAGCCACCAATGTGGATGGTATTTACGAAAGCGATCCGGTCAAAAATTCACAGGCAAAACGCTACACAACCTTAAGTTACGCTGAAGCCTTAGCCAAGGAATTAGGCGTGATGGATCTCACGGCGTTTTGCCAATGTCGCGATCACCATATGAAAATCCGAGTGTTTGGACTCAAAAAACCCGGTGCTTTGTTGCGAGTGGTATTAGGCGAAGATGAAGGGACGTTGGTTCAATAAGTAATCAATCAAATGACGTGAAGAGGGTGTATGTTAAAAAAAATCCAAGATGACGCCGAAAGCCGCATGAAAAAAAGTGTGGAAACCTTAAGCCATCAATTGGCGAAATTAAGGACAGGGCGTGCCCACCCCAGTTTATTAGAAGCGATTTCAGTGGTGTATTATGGCAATGCTACGCCATTAGGCCAGATTGCGAGTATTTCAATTGAAGATGCGCGTACGCTAACAGTGACTCCTTGGGAAAAATCCATGGTGCAGGCAATCGATAAAGCTATCAGGACTTCTGATTTAGGTTTAAATCCCGCCACAGCAGGGACAATCATCCGTGTTCCGTTACCGCCTCTCACCGAAGAGCGTCGTAGAGATTTAGTGAAGCATTTAAAGGGCGAGGCAGAAGAGGCCCGTGTGGCTGTTCGTAATGTTCGTCGTGATGCAAATCAAGAGGTGAAGCAGCTCCAAAAAGCGAAAAAAATCACAGAAGATGAGGAGCGTCGTTCTGAAGAAATTATCCAAAAATTAACAGACAAATGTATTAGTGATATCGAAAAATTGGCAGCAACAAAAGAGACGGAGTTGATGCACGTATAATGAAATCACCAAGGCATGTGGCAATTATTATGGATGGGAACGGCCGTTGGGCAAAGCGGCGCCTTTTGCCGCGTGTGGCAGGGCATCAGCAAGGATTAGAATCTGTTCGAGCGACGATTACCGCGTGTCTTAAAAAAAATATTCCCTATTTAACGTTGTTTACGTTTAGCAGTGAAAATTGGCGTCGTTCTAAAACAGAGATTGATTTCTTATTTGGGATTTTTCTTCGTTCTTTAAGAAGCGAAATGCATAAGTTGCATGAGCATGGGATCCAGTTAAAGATCGTTGGTAATCTACAGGGTTTTTCGGTCGATTTAATGGCGGCTATTCAGGAAGCAGAAGCCTTGACGCAAGAAAACACTAAGCTCAGATTAAATATTGCGTTTAATTATGGTGGGCGATGGGACATTTTAGAAGCAGTGCGATCGGTAGGACAACAGATCGCAGCAGGTGAACTGTTAGTCAATGAAATCACAGAAACGCTGTTTCAGGATCGTTTAAGCTTAAGCGGCTGCCCCGATCCGGATTTTTTAATTCGGACCAGCGGTGAATATCGCATCAGTAATTTTTTATTATGGCAATTTGCTTATACCGAACTGTATTTTACAGAAACTTATTGGCCTGATTTTCGAGAAGCGGCCTTTGAAGAAGCGTTGTTAGCGTACAGTAAACGACAGCGCCGTTTTGGCTCCAGTGAAGATGCTGCAGTGATCGAGCCCTCACCTTTTTCTTTTGAAAGCCCCGAGCAAGTCATTCATGCTTAAGCAGCGAGTGTTAACAGCGATTGTTTTAATTATTTCAGTTGTGGCAGGGGTTCTCTATCTGCCACCCTTATTTTTTAGAGGGGCGAGCGCCATTTTTTTTGCTTTAGGCTTATGGGAATGGACAAATCTCGCAGGCTTTAGAACTTTGCTGGGTCGTATTTTATGTTTTTTAGCCACTCCGTTATTAGGATTATTATTTTTGATCCTTTTTCAATGGGGTGGGCAAGCGCTACTTATTGAAGGACTTCCGCGTTTTATCTTAGCTTTTTGGATGTTGGTTTTTTTTACCCTGGTTCGTTTTCCGAAAGACAGTGCTTTATTGCGTTCTAAAATCACCGGTGTTTTTGTGGGATGTATGGTGTTGTTGCCGGCATGGGCCATGCTCATTGCCTTACAGAACGAAGATCCCAAGTGGGTGTTATATGTGTTAGCACTGGTCGCAGTTGCCGATAGTGGGGCTTATTTTGTGGGTAAACGCTTTGGGCGGCATAAACTCGCCCCCGCCATTAGTCCTGGAAAAACCTGGGAAGGGGTAGCCGGTGCTTTAGGATCCAGCTTGGTGATTATTATAGGTGGGTATGTGATCTTAAAACCATTGATGATGTTCTATCAATGGCTCGCCTTAGGCATGGTAACAGTGATTGCTTCAATTGTCGGGGATCTATTCGAAAGTGCGTTTAAGCGATTACAGGGTGTAAAAGACAGCGGCAAGCTGTTGCCAGGACATGGCGGTATTCTCGATAGGATCGATGGACTAACAGCCGCCTTTCCGATTTTTACGATTCTCTTGTTTTATTAATTCTGATCCTATTGTATTGCAATAGCTTAACGATACCACTGCAATACTTCCGACAATTGTTCTTTAGTGACTGGTTTCACCATAACTTTATCGATGCCAGCGTCTGTAAATTTCAGCTGATATTCCTTTGCACCATAAGCCGTCAGCGCAATAATGGGTACATGTGTACCAGCAGATTCAGTTTCTCTATATAGTCTAGTGACTTCATCGCCACTGATATCTGGTAAACCCATATCCATAAAGACGATATCATAAGTATTTTTAAGCTTCTCAAGTGTTTGGCGACCATCATTTGCTGTATCAACAATGCAACCCAGATCCATTAACAGTCTTTGATGTAGCATTAATATCATTGGGACATCTTCTACCACTAAAACACGTAATGCTTGATGGTTTTTGTTTTTTTGGTTCAATAGTATTTCATTTTGTTCCACCCATTTTTCCCACATAGCAGTGAGTCTAGACTGAAATTCTATCGATTGTATTGGTTTGACGATACAGCTAAAAAACCCTGCTTCTTTGATGAGTTTCTTCTGATGGAAAGTACCCTTTGCGCTTAACAATAGTAACATCGGTTTTGGCAATCCATGTATATTATGGATCGCTTTAGCAAGTGAGAACGAATCCTCTTCTTGTAGTGGAGAGTCTATAATAACGACTTGATAAGGATTGTTACCTTGTTGAAACGCAATAAAGGTATTTAGCGCGTCTTTGCTAGAGATTACATGACAGTTCGTCGGACTAATCTGTTGTCGAAGTACATCTCCTCTAGGGCTATCATCGATGATTAGAATTCTAACGCTGGATTGATAGGCTGACCAAGGTTGTTTGACAATCGCATCGTCCTGTAAAGGGAAGGTAATAGTACACTTAAAGGTAGCACCTTGTCCTAGCGCACTCTTTATTTCAATAACGCCTCCCATCATTTCCACGAGTGCTTTAGTGATAGTGAGTCCGAGACCAGTTCCCCCATATTTTCTCACCAGAGACGAATCTACTTGCCGGAAGCGTTCAAAAATAAGATCAAGTTTTTCCTCAGAAATTCCTATGCCGGTGTCTGCTACCGTCAGTTCCAAGCAAGCTTGTTCAGGAAGTTCTTTCAAACAGTCTATTTGAATAGACACATGGCCTTTTTCAGTAAATTTAATGGCGTTACCGATTAAATTAATAATGATTTGGCGAAGCGCACGGGAATCCCCAAAAATTTTATGCGGGATAGTGTCTGCATAATTAACCAATAGCTCTATATTTTTTTCTTTTGCCTGTTGGTTAAACATGATAACGGTTTCTTCTAGCAGTACTCTTAGATCTAAAGGTGCCGATGCTAACTCAAATTTTCCTATTTCTATTTTTGCAAAATCTAGCAAGTCATTGACCAGAGCGAGCAAATGATTAGCAGATTTGGTCGTATTGTCTAAATACATCCTTTGCTGAGCCGTTAAGGAGTTCGATTCTGTGCTGAGATAGTAGCTCATCCCTAAAATATTGGTTAAAGGGATCCGCAGTTCATGGCTGACAATGGCTAAAAAGTCAGATTTTGCTTTATTAGCGACTTCAGCACTTTCCTTTGCATGCCTCAATTCCTCGGTGATCTGTTTAAGATTGGTAATGTCTAGGGAGTTACCAATAATGCCAACAATATTTCCTTGTGGATCTTTGAGAGGAATTTTCACGACTGTATAATATCGTTGCTCATTATTGGGCAATATCACGGTTTCTTCTAGATGAATAGATTGTCCACTTTGCATGACCTCTTTATCATTTTCTCTTAATGCCTGAGCTTGCTCTGGCCAAAGATCGTAATCTGTTTTGCCAATAATGTCATTTTGGGTTTTCAAGTTTAGCATTTGAACCAAGAAATTATTACAACCTAAATAAACACCTTTTTCGTTTTTCCAATAAAGACTACCGGGGATACATTCAACAATATGTTCTAGATAAGAGGCCGCTGTTTTTTGCTGCATTTCAGCGACTTCTCTTGCATGCCGCAACTCTGATTCCACTGTTTTCAGTTGAGTAATATCAATAGAGTTCCCGACGACCCCAATCACTTCATTGTTATTTTTTAAGGGGATTTTTTCTACGCGGAATACGCGCTCTGTGTTATTGATCGTAACTGTTTCCTCGATAATTTTAGGCATGCCTGAGGCTATGATCTCTTGATCGTTCGAGCGCAGCATGTCGGCTTGTTTTTTTGAAAAGAAACTATCATCCGTTTTACCAATAACATCACCGGCTGCTTTTAAGCCAAAGGCAGTTGCCATCCTGTCTGTAGCGCCTAAATAAACGCCTTCCCTATCTTTCCAAAAGAGATTTCCAGGCATAGATAGCCATATGCCATTGACATCAACAGCCGTTGCCCCTAGTTCATGGATAAATGTACCCATGAATAAAATAATCGGTTGGGTATTATTAATAAGACGCTTTAATTTCCATTGGATTTTTTGTTGAGATCCATGCGTTCCAATACCCAGACTAAATAGTTGGATTGTCTGTTGTTGTTTAATAGCAGCTAGGGAATCAGCATCCAATAAGAAGTCATATCCGTGAGCAAGGCACAAATCTTGAAAGTTTTTATTTAATACTTCCGACGCTTGCCATTGGTATAGAAGCTCTGCTGTTGGATTAATAGCAAGTATATTTAAATCTGGAGAGAGTACTAGGCAAATATCACTGGAGCTTTGGAAAACAGCGTCCAGTAATGCCAAGTCGTCCTGAGTTATCTGCTTTGAGTTTAATTGACTATCCATAGCCTTGTATATTATCCTAAACCGCGCCTTTAAGGAAATAGGGTAAATATGATATAGCACGATACAGAAGAGGTATGATACTAATGAACTGAATTGTATCATACTTTTTTAGATACACGGGCGAAAATGGATACTGTAAAAGTGGAGGATAGGGGGCATATGACCAACTCATCTCAAGGGATTAAAGCACTTAAGACATCATCTACTCTGAGCTGTTACCTAATAGGTGCCAGCAGTCTTGCTATCCAGTGTGGCCAGATCTTAATAGACGCGGGTTATACGATCCTTGGCGTTAAGTCACAAGATCCAAAAGTAATAGAATGGGCTGTTCAGAGAGGCCTTTATTGGACGGATGATTTAGAGATTTTTGAAGCAAAATTAAAAGAAGTTCCTTTTGATTATCTCTTTAGTATCTTTAATAAATTTATATTGCCGGAGCGCATGGTCAATATGCCGCGTCAGCTGGCGATTAACTGTCATGACGCGCCACTTCCACGGTATGCTGGAACAAACGCCACGTCTTGGGCCATCCTGAATAATGAAACGTATCATGGGATCAGCTGGCATATTATTGCAGGTAAGGTCGATGCTGGAGACATTCTACAGCAAGCTATTTTTTCATTGAATACAAACGAAACAGCACTGAGTTTAAATTTCAAGTGCTATGATTACGCTCGCATAGAGTTTGAAAAGTTAGTTGATAAGCTCTTAAATAATACGCTCGAGCGATCCGTTCAAGACTTGTCAGAACGGACTTTTTTTAAGTTTGATAAAAAACCTAGCAGCAACGCATTTATTGACTGGAATGCGACTGCTGAAGAGATTGCTACTTTGCATCGAGCCTTAGACTTTGGCGAATATCCCAACCCCTTGGCTTTACCCAAGTTTATATTTGGGGAAAGTGTGATTATTCCAAAGCAGGTAACGATACTCTCATTATCGACAGAACCTCCAGGGACTATTATTCAAATAGACGCCCAGAGCATCGAGGTTGCAACGAACAGTCGGAATATTCTTTTAAAAGAGTGCATCGACTTAACAGGACGAGTGATTAACCTTCATGACTTTGCTACCATTTGGAATATTCACGCTGGAGATCTTTTAGCGTCTCTCACGGCTATTCATAGACAGGCAATAGATGAAACAACATCCCAGTATGCTCGTTATGAAACATTATGGGTAAAAGATTTTACTCAGATCATTGCATCGGCATCAGAGCCGTTTGTCGATCAAAATAAAGAAAGATCCCAAAGCATTAGCAAGATTATGGATTTTACTTCAAGCCAACACTTTGATTTGAAGGGCCTTGAAAACAAAAATAGACCTTACTTAGGGTTGCTGACGATTTTTTTGATGTATCTCTATCGCATCAATGCGCATCAGAATCTCAGTCTTTATTTTAGCGACGGAAGGTCTAAAGATATCTCACGTGCCAGTCATAATACCTTTGCTGAATTTGTGCCGTTCACGACTGTTTTTAAGGCAGAAACAAATTTTGAACAGGCGATACAGATTGTTTCAGAGACATTGGAAAAGCTTGAAAAACAGGGCAGCTACGCGAGAGATATTTTTTGTCGCTATCCTTGTTTAAAGGACAGCCATCACATTCACTGGGCGATTGACGTAACCAACAATCTGGATAACTATCAAGCCAACTGTTCATCTTCTATGATCATAGTGATGAATCATCAGGGCAATCAATTTAGACTATTCTCAAATACAGCCCTCATTGGTGATAATCCAGAAGCGTTAACTGGCACAATAGCTGCACATTTGCGTTGTTTGGTCGATTCCATTTTAGCGGATCGCCAGAGATCCATTACCCAGCTAAATTTTATTCCTAACGACGAGTTAAGCCAACTACAGGTTCAATGGAACGATACGATTACTCGCTTTCCGAACAATAAAACCATTGTCCAAATTTTTGAAGAACAGGTTTTGAAAACCCCCGATAATATTGCGGTAAGCTCTCTAGATCAACATTTAACCTTTCATGATTTAAACGTCAGCGTCAATCAGTTAGCGCATTATTTAAAAAATCTATTGTCTGCACCAGAGACGCTCATTGCTATTTATTTAGATCGTAGCATAGACAGCATTATCAGTATTTTGGCTATATTGAAGGCTGGTGGCGCTTATGTTCCTGTCGATATTAACCATCCGAAGGCCTATATACAAAGTATACTCAATAATACACCGATTGTGTTGACTCATCATCAGTATGCAGCGTTCCTAGAGACGTGCTTTTCTGAAAAACAACCAGCGCATATTGTAGAGCTTGATAAAGATGCGCTGACCATTCGAAAGAAGCAATCTACTAATCCAGAAAGCATGTTATCTCCTCAAAATTTAGCCTACGTTATTCATACCTCAGGTTCATCAGGGACACCTAAGGGTGTTTTAGTCGAACATCGAAGCGTGGTTAACTACGCCTATTCTCAAATAAGAGTGTGCGGTATTACTGAAGAAAGTTCTGTATTAGCGTTTGCGTCAACCAGTTTTGATGCCTCTGTCTTTGAAATTTTTTGCAGCCTTTTTGCTGGCGCTAAACTCTATGTAGCGAAAAAAGAGGAAATCATGCCTGGAGCACCTCTGCTGCATACTTTACAAAAGAATAAAATCAGTGTTGCCCAGATAACCCCCATTGCTTTAGATATGACCGATCCGATTGAACTTCCTGACTTGAAGACTCTCATTAGTGCTGGCGAGGCATGTACTGCTAAAATCAATAACCAATGGAATCGGGAGGGCATTTTATTTATTAATGGTTACGGCCCGACTGAAACAACGGTGTTTGCAACGGAGAAGCTTAATCCTAGCAAGCAGACAACGCCGACGATTGGAAAACCTCTTGATAATGTTGTCGTCTATGTTTTGGATCAATATTGTCAGCCTGTTCCAATCGGGGTATACGGTGAATTATATATCGGAGGCGCTGGCGTCGCTCGGGGTTATTTAAATCAGCCAGAATTAACGCATCAAAAATTTATTTCGAACCCATTTATAAAATCTCTGACTGATCCGAATCGAATATTATATAAATCCGGTGATCTAGTTCGATGGTTGCCCGAAGGTGATTTGGAGTACGGTGGTCGTGTTGATGCGCAAGTAAAAATAAGAGGTTATAGAATTGAATTAAGCGCGATTGAATCTGTCATGCAGATGTGTCCTCTGGTGCAACAGTCTGTGGCCACCACTTTAATGGATTCTAAGAAACATCAGTATATAGTCGCTTATGTAGTCCCCGCTGTTCCAGGACAAAAGTTTGATTTAAATGCTTTACGTCAATATTTAGTCGATAAGTTGCCATCCTATATGGTGCCGCAATCTTTCGTTATCCTTGATCAATTGCCTATCAATATCAATGGTAAAGTGGACAAAAAATCGCTGCCACTCCCTGAAAAACGCTTGTTACTTTCGGACGCTGTTTATGTATCGCCTAAGACAGCAATAGAAATAGAGCTAGCGAAAGTTTGGTCTCGAATATTGAATGTTGAAAATGTCGGGATTCATGATAGTTTCTTTAATTTGGGGGGGCATTCATTGCTCGTCACCGAAGCACTACTGCATATTAAGCAGGCCTTTAGCATCAATCTTTCATTTAAGAATTTTTTTGATGAACCAACGATTAGTCAATTGGCAAAACTGATTGATCATCCAAAGGAAGATCCTGCTGATGAATTGTCTGCATCAACTTTTTTAAGAGATGCTTTATTACCACCCGATATACAATTCAAAGCTGCTACTTTACCTAAGAAAACCATAGCCACTTCAGTTTTGCTAACAGGTGTTACAGGGTTTTTAGGAGGACATCTGTTAAATGACTTGCATTGTTTGAGCACTGCAAAAATAGTCTGTTTAATTCGAGCAAGTGATTATAGTACAGCACTCTTTAAGCTCAATAAAAGTCTCATTAAATACGGTTTTCGTGGCCTGATAAATTCAGATAGGATTGTACTCTTGTTAGGAGATCTTACTCAGAAAAACCTGGGATTATCTGAAGAAATTTTTAATAAACTGGCTAATGAAATTGATATTATTTATCACAATGGAGCAGTGGTGAATCATATTTATGATTTCGAATCCCTCAAAAAAGCAAATGTTGACAGTACGCTTGAAATTATTCGTTTAGCTGCTACTGGCAAACAAAAAAAATTGCATTTTATTTCTGCACTGAATGCAGTGGTAGAAGTTAGCAGTCAACCGATGATTAAGGAAAGTTTCGCCAGTCAGAAATCCACTCCGCTTGATTTGCACAATGGATATTGTCAAACAAAATGGGTTTCAGAAAAGTTATTGTCACAAGCAAGTGAACATGGGTTGCCCATCAATATTTATCGGCCTAGCTGGATTAGTGGTCAACTTAAGACGGGGATGTGGGAAGCAGACAAGAACCATTTGCTTGGATTTATTAAAAGTTGTATACAGCTTGGCGTTGCACCTAATAAAAATTTCGGCCTTGAAATGTGGCCAGTGGATTGTATTAGTCGAGCGATCATTCAAATTTCATTAAATGGCCCACAAGAAAATGGTGTCTACAATTTTACAAACTCTCATACACCTACTTGGCACGATTTGGTAGCATGGCTTAATCAAAATGGGCATCCTATCACGCTTTTTCCAGTCTCTGTATGGCGCCGTCATTGCTTTAAACACATGAGCAAAGAAAATGCACTCTATCCTTTTGCCTCTTTATATTTCCAAGATAGTGATTGGTTGAGCGGATTATCTCAAGAAAAAGTGCCTAAAATTGAAACACAGCATACTGCTGCTGTTCTCAAATCATTAGGGATCAACTACCCAAATATCGATGATTCTGTGCTAAAAGTATACTTTGACTATTTGCATAAAATTAACTTTCTTCAGATGATGCAGCAACTAGAACCCTGTGCTTGAATAAAATGCTATTAATAATATTTTATCCATGACGACACTAGTATTTTCCCTTAGTTTATTTTTAATTTCAGGGTTAACGGGGGTGTTTGGTGTTCTAACAGGTTTAGGCGGTGGAATGTTGCTGGTGCCTATTCTAAGCGCGCTGGGGGTTAATTTATATGCTGCCATGGGGACTTCATTAGTCTCTATTATTGCCACTTCTTTAACGGCAGCGACGACCGAATCCAGTCGGCAGTTTACGCATGTCAAAGCGGGTATATTTCTAGAAACAGGGGCGGTCATTGGTGCATTTCTAGGGACGATATTACTGTCATTTTTGTCTGTTCGGATTATCTCCATTGTGTTTAGCATCGTCCTGTTATGTTCAGCTTACACGACTTTTAAACGGCGAATGGCAGAAGATGCTGCAGCGGTACAGTCGATAGATCTCAACAATATTCATCTAGAAAAATATCCTAAATCACAGTTAGCAACTGCCTGGTCTTTTATGATAGGCGGGGGCGTGTTGTCGAGTATTTTGGGGGTTGGATCGGGTGCTGTAAAAGTCTTAGCGATGGATCAGGTGTTACAGTTACCTTATAAAGTTTCGACAGCAACTAGTAATTTTATGGTGGGGATGACAGCAGCCACTAGCATTGGATTTTATTTAGCAAAAGGGTATATCAAACCCAATCTTGTTTTTCCAGTCGTCCTGGGCATTTTTGCGGGTGCATTAATAGGCTCTAAAATATTGCAACAGGCCAAGCCAAAATCTTTAAGAGAAGTGTTTAGTGTCATCGTGGTGTTGCTAGCGTTACATATGTTGTACATCGGCATACAAGGGACGACTTAAATCATGGATGCTGTTCGTGAAATCCAAACGATAGTACTAGCTGTTGGGCTTGGTTTAGCCATAGTGCTTATTGCTTTTGGGGGTATTCTTTATGTGTATGATTCAGGTTCTATGATCCCCCTTGCACGCAATTGTATTCAAGGGGGGTTATTGGTTTTAATCGGTGTTCAATTAATTCGTTTGAGTTTTGTGATGATTGAATTTGTGATCCAGAAAGATTTTTTATGGCTATTCATGAGTAGTTTTGTTTTGGCTGTTTTGGTCTTTTCATTGTTTTTTCATAGCAGTGGAGGCTTGGCAGTATAGTATTAGTTTATTAACTAAGTATAACTGGGTATACATCAATAACCGCCTTCAGTATAATGAACACTTCTTTTATTTTTGCTGGTATTCCAGAGGAGTAGGCTTTGGAGCGTTCCCTACAATCCGCGGCAATTCCCATGAAAACCATTGGGCCTATTCGTCTGACAGGCCCTGTTGTTTCTGAAGATGTTTCAGTGCCGTTGGCAACCTTTGAGACACCTTTATGGCCTTCAACCGGCCGAGGGGCTTTAATATCACGCCTCTCACAGGGAATAAAAACAGTCGTTGTCGACGATCGGATGACGCGCTCAGTTTTGGTAGAAGGCAGAGATGCTGAACATGTCATGCAGGTTGCCGTTGCTTTAAAAAAACAGCGCGAGGACCTACAACAGGTTGTCTCAAAAACCAGTCGCTTTGCCCGTCTAGAAAACTGGCACACCCAAATTGTTGGAAATCTGCTCTATATTCGTTTTGATCTCACCACTGGCGATGCTTCTGGGCACAATATGGTGACGAAGGCCTCCGATGCGTTGCTCGATTGGATCTTGCAGCATTTTCCCGAGCTTCAATACGTTTCAGTCTCAGGCAACTATTGCACCGATAAAAAAAATTCAGCTGTGAATGGTATTTTAGGCCGAGGAAAATACGTGGTAGCCGAAATGATTATTCCTCGAGAAATTTGTGCGCAGTATTTAAGAACAACCCCAGAGAAAATTGTTCAATTGAATGTGAAGAAAAATTTAATCGGATCAATCCTAGCCGGTGGTGTTCGAAGTGCAAACGCACACTTTGCAAATATGCTCTTGGCCTTTTATTTAGCAACAGGGCAAGACGCTGCTAATATTATCGAAGGATCGCAAGGCATTGTCCACACGGAGTTACGCGATTTGGATCTGTATTTTTCGGTGACATTACCAAATGTGATTGTTGGGACTGTGGGCAATGGAAAGCATCTACCGTTCGTGAAAGATAATCTTTTAACATTAGGCTGTCTTGAACCGCGCGAACCGGGAGAAAACAGTCGAAGATTAGCAGCAATCGCTGGGGCTGTTGTCTGGTGTGGTGAATTGTCCTTACTAGCTGCCCAAACCAATCGAGGAGAGTTGATGGAAAGTCATCTTCGATTAGAACGTTTAGCCTCTCAGCAAGAAAAAACGAGTGAATGAGTATGGTAAAAGTTGGCATCGATCTCATCAGTTTTTATACCCCGTCTTATTTTTTAGATTTAGAACAACTAGCACGCGTAAGAGGGATCGATCCGAATAAATTTCGAGTCGGTCTAGGGCAAGAAAAAATGGCGGTTATTCCGCCGGACGAAGATATTATTACCATGGCAGCCGATGCAGGGGCCAGAGTACTCCAAAAAACAGATGCAGCAGACATTGATTTATTATTGTTTGCCACAGAAAGTGCTGTCGATCAATCAAAAGCCGCTGGGGTTTATGTGCATCGATTATTAAACTTACCCTCCCGCTGTCGAGTCGTTGAATTAAAGCAGGCCTGTTATGGGGCAACAGCCGGAATCCAATTAGCCTTGCCCATGTTGCGTGAAGGATCGGCTAAAAAAATCTTAATTATTGCTGCTGATATTGCTCGCTATGGTTTAAAGACGAGTGGAGAGTCTTCGCAAGGGGGTGGAGCGGTGGCAATGGTGCTCACCCGGAACCCCAGAATTTTATCTATTGAACCTGAGAGTGGTTTTCACACAGAAGATGTCATGGATTTTTGGCGACCCAATTACCGCGAAGAAGCCATTGTCGATGGTAAATATTCTTGCGAACTTTACTTGCGATTAGTGCAAAAAACCTGGGAACAGTATACGGTTTTATCTGCACGGACATTCTCTGATCATGCACGGTTTTGCTATCACGTGCCAGTTCCAAAACTGGTCGAAAAAGCACATCAATGTTTAGCTAAATTAAATGGTCTGCCTAAGTTGTCGTCTGCAGAAATAGAGACACAATTAGGTGCCTCACTACAATATGGCCGACAAATTGGCAATTGCTATACGGCTGCACTATATTTAGGCTTTGTTTCATTGCTGGAAAATACAGCGGTTGATTTAAGTCAGCAACGGATTGGATTTTATAGTTATGGTTCTGGATGTATTGCCGAATTTTTTAGCGGTGTTGTCGAAGAGAATTATCGGGATATGTTAGATACATTTTATCACCAAAAATTATTAGACAGCCGACAAGCACTCACGCCCGAAGAATACGAGCGTTTTTATAAGTTCTCTTACCCGACTGATGGCAGCCTAAAAAATATTCCTGAATGCCAGCCAGGGCGCTATCGTTTAACCGCTATTCAGCAACATAAACGGATCTATACAACAGCATGATGACGCAGCCATTTAAAGCACGGTCGCCCGCTAAGCTTATCTTGTCGGGGGAGCACGCGGTGGTATATGGTAAACCGGCGATTGCCTTAGCAGTCGATCGATATGCCGAGAGTGCTATTTTGTCTGCATTGTCTTCGGCCATTATTTTTAATTGTTTAAATTTAAAATATGCGAAATCCTTTACGATACAGACCTTAGAAATTGTTAAAAAACAATTACAAGATAAATATCATGATTTTTTAACAGGGCGTTGTGGGATCCGTGAAGTCTTAAAAAAACCTTTTGAGCTACTACAATATACGGTGACACATTTAATTGAAAGCTTGAATATTTCTTTATCTCAGGGTCTTGAAATTCAGTCCTCTTCTAATATTCCGATGGGTTGTGGAATGGGTTCTTCGGCCGCTTTAGTGATGAGCACGCTACACGCCTTATTACATTTTTTTAAATTAGAAATTGATCCTGCACGGTTATTAAGATTAGGAAGAGAAGCTGAAAATTTACAGCATGGGTATTCAAGTGGATTAGATTTGCATTTAACGATGTCAGGTGGATGCTTGCGATTTGAAGAAGGTAAAACTTTTAAACGCGAAATCCCGCTAATGCCTTTAAAAATTGCGCATACCGGCAAACCAAAATCCAGCACAGGCCAATGTGTGAGTGCAGCACTCCCTTATTTTAAAAATAGCAAGATCGCAGACGATTTTGAGGCAGTGACAGAAGCGTTTGATGAAGCGCTGCAGCAGAACAATATGAAGAAAATACAAGAATGCATACGAGCCAATCACCAACTGTTAGTTAAAATAGGCGTTGTTCCTGATAAAGTGCAAGCGTTTATTGCGGCTATCGAAAAAGCAGGTGGCGCTGCAAAAATTTGCGGGGCAGGAGCAAGCAGTGGAGAGCGTGCTGGGGTGGTGCTCGTCGTTTCAGATCATGATCTCGATTATCTGGCAGATCATTATCGCTATAAAATCGAGACAGTCACCGGAGTTTCGCATGGCACTCACATCCTTTAGCGTTAGCGCGCCTGGTACGATGATGCTTCTTGGCGAACATGCGGTGCTGCATGAAAAAAAAGCTATTGCCTTCTCCATTAATAAAAGAGTGAAGGTTACCCTCGCGCCACGACTGGATAGAGAAGTTGTTATTTTATCATCCTTTGGGCGTTTTGAAAAAAGCTTAGACGACATCACAATAGAAAAGCCTTTGCAGTTTGTTTTAGCTTGTATTTTACTTTTTCGTTCACAATGTCAAACAGGCTTTGAATTAAATATTGGATCAGACTTTTCCAGTGAATTAGGCTTAGGCTCTTCTGCGGCTGTCACGGTTGCGGTGTGTGCGGCTTTGCTTTGTTATGTGAGTGATAGCAACTTGAAGACAGTGGATGCGGCTTTTCAAGAAAACATTTTAAAAATGGCTAAAAAAATCATACAAGAGGTACAAGGGGTAGGATCGGGTGCCGATGTCGCTGCCAGTGTTTATGGGGGCGCTATTTTATATCAAACAAAGCCCCCTTTTGTTTTGAAGCGATTCGCACATGATCTTCCTATTACGGTATTGTATTCTGGTTCTAAAACACCCACGGTCGATGTCATTCAAATCGTGGAAACGGCAAGGCGTACACATCCGTTGATTTATCAAAAACTGTTTGAGGCGATCGATAGTGTAGTGACAGAGGCTATTCCTTGCTTAGAAGAAAAAAATTGGCCGAAATTAGGAAAGCTATTGTACCTGCAACAGGGCATGATGAATGCCTTAGGGGTTGGCACTAAAGTCTTAGATCAATTAGTCCAATATTTAAACGAAGACGAAGCTATCTATGGCGCTAAAATATCGGGTTCAGGATTGGGAGATTGTGTGATTGGGATCGGTGTTGCAAAGTTTTTACCAGCAGCATTCCCTGTGCCAGCGGCGAAAGCAATACCATTATATTTTTCAGCAACAGGGGTTTGTTTTGAATAAAAAAGAGGTTGTCGAAACTATCTTGAGAGGCCAGTCTCGCGTTGCTAACAATAAGCCGGGGGTTTATTTTGCACCTGCTAATATTGCTTTGTGTAAATATTGGGGAAAACGAGATCTAGAGCTTAATCTACCCCAAACATCCAGCCTGTCTGTTTCGCTCGGTCATTTAGGGGCAAAGACGGCTATCCAAGAAATAACAGACTCGGCAGAAATAATCGATGAGATTTGGATCAATGGAGAACCTGAAAAACCAGGGACGCCATTTTCTAAAAATCTTAAAAATTTCTTAGATCTTTTTAAAGTCACTCCAACACAGGCCTATCAGATTAAAACAGAAACCAATATTCCGATTGGGGCAGGGCTCGCATCCTCGGCGGCAGGTTTTGCGGCGGTCGTGGGTGCCTTAAACGATCTCTATGGTTGGCAGTTGCCTTTAGCAGCGCTTTCTATTTTAGGACGACTCGGAAGTGGGAGTGCGAGCCGATCTTTTTGGTCAGGCTTTGTTGAATGGCAGATGGGTGTTCGGGAAGATGGAATGGATAGCAAAGGGCATGCTTTGCCAGAGCAGTGGCCGGCGTTGAGGGTAGGGATCTTAATCTTAAATACAGCCCCAAAACCGGTGAGTTCTAGGGTTGCTATGGAGCGCACAGTGTTAACGTCGCCGTTTTATAGCGTTTGGCCAGTGAAGCAAGCCGCAGATTTACGAGCGATCAAAGCCGCTATTGCAGCAGAAAATTTTGAGATCCTGGGATCTGTCGCAGAGACAAACGCCTTAGCCATGCATAGCCTTATGTTAACGGCAACGCCGCCCATTTTGTATTCGGAAGCTGCGACTATCGAAAGCATGCATCGCATTTGGAAATATCGTGAAGAGGGGCTTGCTCTTTATTTTACTCAGGATGCAGGGCCTAATTTAAAATTACTTTTTTTAGAAAAAGATCGCGAAACGGTGAGTCAGCTCTTCCCAACACTCGAGATCATTCAGCCATTTGGAGAGCATAATAATCAATGAAAGCCCTAGAACAGGTGATTCTGGTCGATGAGAGCGATACCATGATCGGAACAGCAGAAAAAATGAAGGCGCACGAAGACGCTTTGTTGCATCGGGCTTTTTCGGTCTTTATTTATCGTCGGGTTAACCATGAGATTGAAATTTTATTGCAAAAAAGACAGATCGATAAATATCATTGTGGGGGTCTTTGGACCAACACCTGTTGTAGTCATCCCAGAGTAGGTGAAGAGACAGTCGCAGCAGGGCAACGCCGTTTATCCGAAGAAATGTCTTTGGTATTACCTTTGGAATCGATTGGAAAATTCTTGTACAAAGCCAGTTTTAGTAATGGCTTGACCGAACATGAATATGATCACGTCTTGTTGGGAGAGTATGATGGTATTCAGCCGATTATTCTTGATCCAAACGAGGCGGAAGCCTATCGTTGGGTGACAGTTGCTCTTTTAGAAAAAGAATTAAATGCGTTGCCAGAACAATTTACGCCTTGGTTTAATCTAGCCTTTCAATTTGTGTTGGAGAAATTATGTTACAGCTCGTAGTGTCTGTTATTGCTTTTTTAGTGGCTATTAGCATCTTGGTCGCTGTGCACGAGTTTGGTCATTTTTGGGTCGCCAGGCGTTTTGGGATTAAGGTGTTACGATTTTCGATTGGTTTTGGACGGCCACTTTACCGTTGGTATGACAAACTCGGCACAGAGTATTTAATTTCTGCTATTCCTTTGGGCGGCTATGTATCATTGCTGGGTGAACGTGAAGAAGTTGTTTCTCCGACAGAACGGCAAATGGCTTTTTCCAGCAAACCCGTTTTTGCCCGTATGCTAGTGTTATTAGCAGGCCCTGTTTTCAACTTATTATTAGCTATTTTTTTATATTGGATTGTTTTTTTAATGGGGACGAGCACGTGGATCCCGATCTTAGGAACTATTCCAAAAGCTTCTCCAGCAGCTTTAGCAGGGTTTCAGGCAGGACAAGAGATTGTTGCGGTTCAAGATAAACCAACACCGAATTGGGAAGCTGTTTCGCTGCAAATATTGGCTGAGATGGGCGAAGAAAAAACGGTGAGCGTGACGGTGCGGGACAGATCAGCTGAAAAAATAGAAAAAAAATCTTTAGATATTAGCCAACTTAAAGATGGGACTGCAGAAGATGATTGGTTATCCCAGTTAGGATTCGTTTTAGCCGATCCGGTTCCGGCAGTGGTTAATCAGGTATTACCAGGCTATCCAGCTGCGAAGGCGGGTCTAGAAAAAGGCGATCGTATTACGAAAGTCGATCATCAACCCATCCATTCTCGTAGTGAATTAGTCGAATATATTCAGCACCACGTTGCTAAAGAAATCGTCTTGACTGTCTTAAGAGCCAAGACAACGCTAAATATTAAATTACAACCGATGGCTAAATCCGTCGATGGAAACAATGTGGGCTTTATTGGGATTGAATTTATCACTTTAAAAGATATTCCCCCCACTTTTATGCGAACAGAAACTTTTGGGGTAGGGAAAGCCTTTATTAAAGCTTGCCAACGCACTTGGCACTATTCTGTTTTAACCTTAGAAGTATTACAAAAAATGATCGTTGGAAAAGTCTCTTCTCGGCATATTAGCGGCCCTATTAGCATTGCTAAATACGCGGGAGAGTCTGCTTTAATGGGCTTTAAGCAATTCATTGATTTTTTAGCACTCATTAGCATTAGCTTAGGCGTACTCAATTTACTGCCACTACCAGTCTTAGATGGCGGACACGTGATGTTTTGTTTGGTTGAAATAGTGACAGGCCGTCCGGTGTCTGGAACCGTGTACAAAATGGCTATGATGACAGGAGGGATCTGCTTGATTGCCTTTATGATCTTGGCTTTTTATAACGATATTACGCATTTTATTCTTTCGTAGATTTATGCTAAAGTGGTCTTGGTTTTTTGACTAACGAATGTAAGATGATGAAAAAAACGATGAACAAGCAGTGGAAATGGGCTTTTATTTTAGTAGTTGGGTTTCTTTCGGTTTCCTGGGCAGACACTTTCGATCCTTTTACGATTAAGGCCATTCGAGTAAAAGGCCTACAGCGTGTCTCTGAAGGGGCAGTGTTAGACGACTTGCCATTTCGAATCAATGACACTATGACCGAAGCGGACGCCGCAGAAGGGGTGAAGGCGCTCTACAAAACCGGATTTTTTAAAGAAGTCAGCTTTTCTCGGGATGGGAATACCCTGGTTGTTAACATCATCGAAAGACCCACCATTAGCAAACTGGTCTTATCAGGCATTAAAGACAAAGAGAAGATTAAAAAACTACTCAAAGAAGGTGGTTTGGCGGAGGGTCGTTTTTATGATCCGACTATTCTTTTGCAAACGGTCAAAGAACTAGAACGCTATTATTTAGGCCGCGGTCGTTATGGGGTCAAGATCGAACCCATCATCACCGGCGAAGCAACCTCCTTGGTGACTGTCGAACTTTCTATTTATGAAGGGGATGTTGCCAAAATTAAAGAAATTAAGATCATCGGCAATCAAGCATTCTCTGAAAAAGAGTTATTAAAGCAGTTTCGTTTAGCAAAAACAAACTGGTTATCTTGGTTTTCGAGTGATGATCAGTACAATAAAGAAAAACTGAATGCCGATCTAGAAACACTGCGTTCATTTTATATGGATAGAGGTTATATTCGCTTCCAAATAGATTCTTCTCAAGCAGCGTTATCGGCGGATAAAAAACATATTTTTATTAGTGTTCACGTCGTAGAAGGCGACAAATATTTATTCGGGGAATCTGATATTACCGGAAAGTTTGTTGTGCCCAAAGAAAAAATGATGGCTTTGTTAACGCCTTTAAAAGTCGGCAGTACTTTTTCACGTAAGACTTTATTTGAGGTAAAGAGTTTGCTCGAAGATCGTTTAGGCGAAGAAGGCTATAGCCATGCAGAAGTACAACCTACGCATGAAGTTGACGAAAAAACTAAAACAGTTGAAATGACATTTCATTTAGTACCCGGTAAGCGCATGTATGTGCGACGCATTATTATCAAGGGCAATTCAACCACACAAGATGAAGTATTAAGAAGAGAGTTGCCGCAAATGGAAGGCACTTGGATTTCAACGACCTTAATCAAGGAAGGGAAAGAAAAGATTTTACGTCGAGGCTATGGTAGCCAGGTAGATGTCGAAACACCGGCAGTTCCTGGTGTTGCCGATCAAGTCGATGTTGTTTACAAGATAGAAGAAGCCAGGCTCGGCCAATTAGGAGCAGGGGTTGGATACTCACCCTCTGAGCGAATTATGTTTAACTTTTCGCTTAGCCAAGAAAATTTCTTTGGAACAGGGAAAGGGGTTGATTTTACTTTCGATAACAGCAAAGCATCGACAAATTATGGCTTTGGTTATCAAGATCCTTACTTTACCATTGATGGGATTGGGATGGGTTTCAACGCTTACTATAACCAGACTAATTTAAGTAAAACGACAGATGTGAGTAGTTATTCGACAGATACTTTGGGTGGAGAAGTTCGTTGGATATTCCCCATGAGTTTGTATGATGCGATTCGCTTGAGCGCGGGCTACGATGATACACGTCTTAAAACAGAGTCGATTGTGGCAACCGAAATCAGCGATTTCGTGAAGCAAAATGGCAATGAATTTAGGGAATTCACGGTAGGTTTAGGCTGGAGCTATGATAGTTTGGATCAGCGGATTTTCCCTCATAAAGGGATGACGCAATTTTTAGGAGTTCGAGCAGTCGTGCCCGGTGCAAACCAACAATACTATCGATTATCTTATGATGTGGCGAGTTATCATCCTTTAAGTGACTCAGAATTATGGGTGTTAGGTTTATCGAGTAACTTAGGCTATGGAGATGGATACGGAAAAACTGAAAGGATGCCGTTCTATCGAAACTATGTTGCTGGGGGAACGCGCTTTGTCCGAGGCTTTATCGAAAACTCTTTAGGGCCTAAAGATTCTTTAGGACGGGCGTATGGGGGAAATGCCTTAATGGCTTGTACAGCCTCTTTGATATTCCCGAACCCGATTAAGCCAGATGCCAAATCCCTTCGGACAGCATTGTTTTTCGATGCGGGTCAGGTATATGATACCCGTTATCGATATAAGCAGGTGAATGGGCTTTTGGTTGCTAGAAACCCACAAGGCCTTCGGTATTCGGTTGGGATGTCGTTGACGTGGCATACACCTTTAGGTGGCGCGCCAGTCTCCTTTAGTTTAGCGAAACCGTTAAACGTGAAACGCGGAGATGAAGTTCGTCATTTCAATTTTTGGATGGGCACCCAGTTTTAGTTTTTATTCACATGAGGAGAGTAATCTTGAACCGTTTGATTCGCTTAGTGTTGTTAACCGTTTCTATCAGTTTGGCTTCTACTATTGCTGCGGCGACTGAAGATCGCCCTTTTAAAATGGGTGTGTTGGATTGGCAACAATTGTTGCAAAAAGCGCCTCAAGCAGAAGCAGCTGGAAAACGTCTTGAAAAAGAAGTCCAAGGGCCTAAAGATAAGCTAGAAAATAAGCAAAAAGAATTTTTAACGAAACGAGATAAATTGCAGAAAGATAAAGATGTCATGTCTGCCAGCGAACGCGCTAAAAAAGAAAAAGAATTGGCGAAGATGGAACAAGACTTACGTCGAATTGACGAAGAGTTACGATCCGACTACACGACTCGTCATCGTGAAGAAATGGATGAATTTATCCGTATCGTTCGTGAATGCGTGGATAAAATAGCCAAAGAGAAAAAAATTGATCTCGTGATCCCTCAAGAAGCGACTTTGTTTGTTTCCGATCGCATTGATATGACAGAAGAGGTCTTAAAAGCCCTCGAAAAAGAAACTAAAAAATGAAATTAGGGCGTTCCATTCCACTCAAGATGCTCGCCGACTCTGTCGGCGTGCGTTTTAGAGGTGATCCGGATTGCCTGATTGATGGATTAGCAACATTAGAACACGCCGAAAATGGCGATCTCTCTTTCTTAAGCCATCGAAGCTATAAAAAATATCTTAAGACCACTCGTGCATCAGCGGTGATTATTGGTGCAGAAGACGAAAAAGATTGTACGATTAATGCACTGATTTCCAGTAATCCCCGTTTAAGTTTAGCGAAAGCAACAGCTCTTTTTGATCAAAAATCGCCTCAAACGGGGATACACCCGACAGTGGTGATGGGAGACGGCTGTGATATTCATGCCTCAGCCTCTATTGGCGCTTATACAGTTCTAGGCAACGATGTTGTGCTAGGCGAGGGGGTTGTGATCCAATCAGGTTGTGCGATTGGGGATGGCTGCCAAATAGGATCGGGCTCTGTTTTAAAAGATCGAGTCGTTTTGTATGACAACGTTAAAATTGGGAATGAATGCTGTCTTCATAGTGGCAGTGTGATCGGGAGCGATGGCTTTGGTTTTGCAAACGATGCAGGTGCTTGGGTTAAAGTGCCCCATATTGGTCGCGTGGTGATTGGCAATCAGGTTGAGATTGGTTCGAATACGACGATTGATCGAGGATTTTTAGAAGATACAACGATTGGTGATGGGGTTATTATCGACAATCTAGTCCAAATTGGTCATAACGTTCAGATTGGCGATCGAACAGCGATTGCTGGATGTGTAGGGATTGCTGGGAGTACAACGATCGGAAAACATTGTTTGATTGGTGGGGGAGCGAGTGTTGCAGGACACATTCAAAT
>Ga0302315_10000708_pt1 | contig 36118 bp, 16 predicted proteins | sample III_Palsa_N3_1_FD_200532 | JGI IMG/M metagenome (GOLD analysis project Ga0302315, IMG submission 200532) | Peat permafrost microbial communities from Stordalen Mire near Abisko, Sweden - III_Palsa_N3_1 | ecosystem: Environmental > Terrestrial > Soil > Palsa > Peat permafrost | place: Sweden...
AGTCGATTCCAACTATATTTGTTTCTTGATCGTGGCTTCTTGCTAAGGCTTCATGCGGTTGCGTAGTTGTACGAGGCCCGCTCCTATGCCACCAATGAGGAAGAGAATCGCGGTTGGATTTTCGGGTGAATCAGTACAACCGTCGACACCACCATTTTGGGCGTGCAGTGGCACTGCAATAGCAAGCATAAGGATGGCTATCGCGATTACTGGATAAATACGCTTCACGGTTTACTCCTTTGAACTACTTGGTGTGGTGATGATTTATGAAACATGCTTTCTATAAAACTGAACCCCGCGTAAGATTTCGAGATTATTGCCGTAGAGGTACCCTGATCCCAACGACATCGTGGCTTTCACTCGAACTAGGACGGCGCGTGTGCCCCATTAGGCGATTCGCAGCCACAGACGCTCTCGTTCTCAGATATACCGGCATGGCCGCCGCAATCGTATCGTGTCTCATTCGTGAAGGGCCGTCTGGATGGCCTTCTCCGCCAAGGATTCCATGATGGCGTAACCTTCGGCGGTTGGGTGAACGCCATCCTTGCTAAGATCCGGCTTCATCCCTCCGTCCGTATCGGTCATCGCGGAGTAATAATCCAAGTAAATGATCTTCTGATTTGCGCAGTACTCCGCTATCCAGGCATTCAGAGTCTTGATCTTGGCCGCCGGTTCGAGTCCCTTGCGCCACGGGTAATCCCGCGCCGGCAGCACCGACGCCAGAATGACCTGGATGCCGTTTGCCTTACCTAACTCGGCCATGGATTGAAGATTGTTCTCGATCATTTCTAGCGTCGAAGGGCCCTGATTGCCGGCGATGTCGTTGGTGCCCGCCAGGATCACCACTACAGCGGGATGCAAGTCGATCACGTCTTGCCGAAAACGTATCAGCATCTGGGGCGTAGTGTGTCCGCTGATCCCACGGCCGATATAAGGTTTTCCGGGAAAGAAGTTCGAGTTATGGGCCCAATAATATGTAATCGAGTCGCCATAGAATACGACGCGTCCCTCCTGATGAGCAGGCAAAGCAGCATTGTCTGCCGCGTAATTTCTCAAACCGGCGAAATCCGGTCCTGGAGCTGGAGTCTTCGGTGCAGCCGTTGAAGTTCCAGCTGCAACAGAGGGAACCACAGGCACGACCGGCGCGGTGACAACGGGCTGCTGAGACCTTGCGACATAACTCAGCGCAAGGATGCCGGAGAAAAACAGAGTTCGCATGGGTGCTCCTATAGTCGATCTGGTCACTGATTGATCTCAGTCAGGATGGGTTGAGAGCTGGATAGGTCGATTGCAAAGGCCCGGGTTGGCGATACGAGATAGTAGACCGGAGACGTTCCGGATGCAGTGACCGCGACCCGTCCGTTGGTTCCGACCGAGTAGGTTGCGGAGATCGGTACGTCCTCCTGAAGCAAAGTCGAGTCTTGGCTAATATCTTCCGTGATGGTGAGGACACCCGCTCCGCTGGCGGTCAAGGTTGCAGTGGCGTAGATGCTTGACTGCGAGACGGGCATAACCGTTCCAGAGACGTACGTTCCGTTGAAGCTCGTCGAGGTGATAGTGCTCTGCGGCTCGATCGTTCCAGTATCAATGCCGGTGTTGAAGTCCATCTGGAAGCCGCGGTCGACGCCACTCAGATACATATAGAGGCCGGGTTCGGTGCAGTCTGCACATCCATTGGCCCCCGTGGTGATGGATGGTGCCGTGACCCGTCCATTGGTAGCAACGGTGTAGATTCCGTGGCCCGTCTGCTGAGCGGAGACTCCACCGGTGTTCTGGTCGTAAGCGACCGTCGCCTTGCTGACGCCGTCGAAAGTGTAGACGCCGACTTGTGCGTAGGGCACGTACGTTGTGGACGTCCCGCTTGTAACTGTCGTTGTTCGCGTTAGCCGCTCGACTGCGGTGCCGGTGAGGCTGGCTGCCGTGAAGCTACCGCTTAAGATGGTCTGGGCCTGGGCCTGACCGGAGAGTAAGGTCGCAGCCGATGAGCCGCTGGCTTGACCAGACGAGATGATATACAACTGCTGGGCGGATACTACATAGAAGACAAACGTCTGGCTCGCGCCCGCAATCGTCAGCGACAAGGTCCCGCGACCTGAGGACGACGACACAGTATAGGTACCTGCCGTCGATGTTACGGGCGTAGTGGTAAGGGTGGAGTTGAGCATCTCCGAGCTGTTGACCTTACCCGCGCTGAGCTGCATTTCTCCGATGATGCCTGCATGGCTGCTAGCAGATCCCTGGAAACCGGAGAGTCCGAAGGCGAAGCCGCCAGTGACTGAGCTGGTTGAGAAGGCCGCGGGGTTCTGGAGCGCGATGTTTCCGGTGAGGCTCTGGCCAGAGGAGTCGAGCTCAGTCATATAGCCGACCGAGGAGACGCCATTGCTGGCCTTCCCCATGGCGATCACGAAGGTGCCGGTGAAGGTGCCGGCAGAGGAAGTGGATGTAAGCGTGAGCGTGCCTCGATTATCAGGGCCAAGAACGTAGGTGCTGGGACTCAGTGTTAAGTCGGATTCGGGCGATGGGAGCGAGGTGCCATTGGCGTCGATCGTGCCGCCGGTGATTTGGCCCGCGCCGTTCGCGGTCAACTCACCTACCACGGTGAGAGGATTGTGGTTGGAATCAAAACCCGAGAGTAAGAAGGCGTATTGGCCATTGAGTTGGCTGTTGTTAGCGCTACTGCGTGTGGGATTGATGTAGAAGGTGAGCGTTTCAGTAACGATACTCCCGTTTTGGTCCATAGCTTGCAGTGTGACCGGGAGACCCGTTGTGGCAGTCGCCGTAGTTGGAGTGCCGGTGATCTCCGATCCGACGACCTGCAGCCCGGCGGGCAGCTGATTGGGACTGGAGGACGGTATCGACCATGTATAGGGTGGAGCACCTCCGAGCCCAGTCAGTGGGAAGCTGAACGCAAGGTTGACCTCTCCGTAGGCATCGTTTGGGGAGGTGATGGCAAAGCTGGCAACGAGAAAAGGGTTATAGCATTGCTGGGGAGAGGTGATGCCGGCCGCGCCAGTGACAGTCACGGTCACGATGACGCAGACTTTTTGGGTGCTGGTAGTCGTGGGGAAAGTAGAAGCAGGAGTGTTCGAGACGACGCCGGTGGTGGAGAGGGTAAGTGGGGATGGAAACGTGGCACTGCCGGGGGCATAGGCCCAGGTTACCGTTGCGTTCCCGGCAGGGCCGCCAGTATAGGCAAGCTGCTGGTTGTAGGCGTAACCCACTACGGCATTGGGCAGCGAGGTGGTTGTGATGACCAGCGGTGTCAATGTGACCGTGAGAGGAATCGTCACGGATACCTGTTGCTGTCCCCCTCCACCCGTCACGGCGCCTACCGTCAAAGTGATGGTGACGGTGAAGGTGCCATAGTTCGTTAGCGGTGTTGCCTGGAGTGTCCCGGAATAAGTTCCGTTGTTCCCGCTTCCCGTGAGCGTGAGATCAGCGTTGGAGGGAGTAAGCGGGCCAGTGGGAGGGACGGTGGGAGCGACTGTAAGGAGCCAGGTCGCCGTGCCGCCAGACCCTCCGGTGTAATTAATCGGCTGGTAGTAGCTGGCCCCGTCCATCCCGTTTGGGAGGGTAGTCGTCGTGATGGCCAGCGTCGACGCGGCGATGGTAACCGTATAGTTCATGTTCGCGGTATAGGTTAATACCGGGGTGGTGGTCGTTTGTTCGGTGGCACTGATGGTGAAGGTGAAGATGCCAGACAATGCGGGCGTGCCGGAGATGGTCCCGGCGGTCTGCCCTAATGTGAGACCGTTCGGCAGCGTTCCGCTCGTGAGTGTGAAGGTTGGAGCGGTGCCTGGTCCACCGGTGCAGGCGATCGTCTGGTTGTAGGACACGGATGTGGCCCCATTGGGCAGAGTGGACGGCGTACATGTAAAGGGCAGGGCAGTGACGGTGAATTCGTAAGGAATCGAGACCGTGTCGCCGGCGGAGTCCGTAAGCGTGATGGTGAATGGGGTGTTGCCTGCTTGGGCTGGTGTTCCCGATAGCAAGCCATTTGCAAATGAGATACCCGACGGTAGCTGGCCTGCTTCGGTGATCGTATAGGGAGCGCCGGAGGCACCGCCAGCGGTAAGTTGCTGGCTATATGCGGTGTTCACGACGCCGCCGGCCAGTGCAGTCGGCAGGGGAGAGGTCGTAAAGACAGCAATTTTGTAGGCTATTGCGGCGGACGGCTCGCCGTTGGTGGTGGCAATGACCGAGAAGCTGTACACGCCGCCGGTGCCCGTCGGTGTGCCGGCGATGCCCGTGGACGTGAAAGCAAGGCCCGGCGGAAGTGGCCCAGAGCCCGTAGCGAGGGAGTAGGTGACCGTCGTTCCTGCTCCAGCGACGGCAATTGGCTGACTGTAGGAGATGCCGACAACTGCGTTCGCCAGGCTGGTCGTGCTGATGGCCGGATCTACGACCAGAGCAACGCCGGACTGCGTGATCGTGAGAGGCGTTGTCGATGAATCTTTCGCCGTGAAGGAGAATTTGTAGCTCCCTGCGGTTGTAGGCGTGCCGGAGTAATTGGCGGCACCAGTTGTGGATGGGGCAGATGAGAAACTAAGGCCCGGCGGCGTTGTACCCGTGGCGGCAAACGTGATTGGCGTGGAACCACCGCTGGTAGTTACAGTCGTGCTATAGGGCACGCCTACGATGGTGGGCGTGGCAATTGTGGCGCTCGAGGTAAAAGCGAAGGTTGCATTGATTGTGATCGTGACTGTAGCTGTCTGAACCGGTGTGCGGACGGTGGTCGCAGTCAGAGTGATAGTGGTTGGGACAGTGATGCCCGTCGGGGCTGTGTAAGCGACGGAGGTAAGGCATCCGGTGTATCCCTGGGTGACCGTGACAGGCGTGCCAAGGGTGCCGACGCTGTTGAGGACCCAACTAACGCCATCGCAATCAGGATCATTGTTGGTAAGGCCCGCTAATGTCACGCTCTGCCCTGAATCGAGGTCCAGTTGCGTGCTCGGCGTGATCGTAAGGGTGGGAGCTATCGCGGGACTTGAAGGCGAGCCGCTGCCGCACCCTGCCACGAATCCGAGAAGCAGAATCCAGTGAAAAGACCAAGGCGTACCAAGGCCGGGCCGTTTGCTATTCATGAGACTCTCCCAAAGGGTTCCGCTGAAACTGGAACGGAATATTATCGTGATCATTCACCCCGGCCTGATCTCCTGTGGTAAGAAATAGAATCGATTCCACGAAGTTCTGCTAGAAAAGGATCGGCGTAAGTAAAACATACCCTTATGTCGAATGTCTACCGAAAATAAAATGAAGCGGAAACGATTCCATTATGAGGTGATAAATAGGATGAAAGCCGCAATCTTTGAGCATGTTGCGGGTCAATTTGCAGTGGCAACCTGCGAGCATCTCTGGACAACGCGGTCCGGTAGAAGATTGATCATGTCGTCTTCCAATCCAATAAAAACGTTTCTTTATTCATGAATGTATATGGCAGGAGATGTCTCCATCATCGGCACAATTTAAAGGCACGTCATAACCGCAGTTATGTCGATTCTTTGAATCTCTGTGGCGGATTTCGTGTTGCCGTCTAGAGACCATTCTTTGCAATCAAATTTCCATAGAACTTCGCACTCAGCTTTGGCGTCCGCTTCTGCGTTGCATAATCCACATACACAAGTCCAAATCGCTTGCTGTATCCATCAGCCCACTCGAAATTATCCAGCAGGCTCCAGAGGAAGTATCCCTTCACGGGAACGCCCTCGCTCACAGAGCGTTGAAGCTGGGTCAAGTATGCATTCAAAAACATGACCCTGTCCGTGTCATACACCTCGCCGTCCGCCGCGATCGCATCGTCACAAGAGCACCCATTCTCCGTGATGTAAATCTCCTTGATTCCCAACGTCTCCGCCGCCAGCTTTGGCGCCCAGTACATCGCCTCAGGGCCAATGGATAGCCACGAGCTGGCCATGTGCGGATACGATGGCGGGTTTGGCACCTTCTCGTAGCCCAATTCAGAATCCGTCGCTCGCACTGTCCTGGCGCCATAGATGTTCAATCCCTGAAAGTCTGTAGGCGTTCCAATGATTTTCATTTCCTCAGACGTAAATACCGGAGCGGCGGCACCCAATCGCTTCAAATAGGCGTCTGTATACCGTCCCGTATGGATTGGTGTCAGGAAAGCCGCATTCTCCTCTACATACGCTTTGCGCGCAGCAGCGATATGCTCCGGCGCGTTGAATACCGGCGTGATCGGAGCCGCATTCTCAGCGCACCCGACCTTGACCCCCTTCGGCGCATTTGCGCGAATTGCCTGCACTCCGAGTCCATGTCCTAGTAGTATGTTGTGCTTTACCTGGGAGAGTGACTTCATGTCCAGTTCTATTCCTGGAGGGTGGCGCGTGTCGCTATAACCTGAGACGAACGTCGTCATCTCGTTCATCGTCATGTAATGCGCAATGATGCCACCGAGCTTCCCAACGGTATAGCCGCAATAGTCCGCAAACGCTTTCGCCGTGTCCCTATTTTGCCATCCGCCCTTGTCTTCAAGCGCCTGCGGCAGATCCCAGTGATACATTGTGCAGAACGGTTCAATTCCTGCGTTGTGCAGCGCTTCAGTAAAGCGCCGATAGTGATCGATGCCTTTCAGGTTCGGCTGACCGGTCCCATTCGGGAAGATGCGCGGCCATGCTATGGAAAACCGGCACGCCTTCAATCCCATGGCCTTCATCAGGGCAACATCTTGTGGATAACGGTGATAACTGTCGTCGGCAATGTCGCCTGTATCACCGTTGTGGGTCCTGCCGGCGATGTGCGAAAACGTATCCCATGTCGATACGCCTCGGCCGTCTTCATGGACTGCACCCTCTATCTGGTACGCCGCTGTCGCCGATCCCCAGAAAAAGTCGTTAGGAAAATCGCGATCGTTCGAGAGCCTTTTCTGTGTCTCTGCTGAACCTGTTGCAAGAGGGGAGGCAAAGCTCGCAGCCGCTGTTGCGGCGAGCCGGCCGAAGTTTCTGCGTGTAAATCGAGTCATCGAAAACGTGGACCTTTCGTTTGAATAGAACCTATCTCAATCTCACCTTTCAGCGGTGATAGAGGAAGAGCTCAGTTGCTCAATCCCGGGACGTTGCTCAACAGGACCTTATTTCCAGAAACCCAAAGCACCAATTGCATGCTTAGTGGGTTCGGAGTTGTAGCAGTGGCCGCGGATGATTTGTCCCAAGGGCCATTTCCGGTCCACTTGGAACCCTGCTTCTGCATCTGGGCACTTTCGGCGATCTTCCCGGCAGCGGCTGCGGCGTCGTGCGGAGAGGGGTACTGCGCTATCCAGAGTGTCTGGCCGAACGCCGGGCGATCCAGTCCATTGAGATAGTCCAACATGGAAGACTTCTCAAACTTTTCTGCCGGGCCCCATAGGCTGGCACCGGTGTACTTGACCCGCCAGATAGAGGATGGCGTGATCCCGGTGTCCTGGAGCACGTCGCGGTATTCACTCTCTTCTGCTTGGGTGACGCCAATTCGAACGACGTTTCCGGCTTTGAGTGGCGCGTCCGGGAGAGGATCAATGGGAAGTTCCAATGGAGGGCGGTCGAGCAAGGTCGTGCTGGGTCGAGTCCAGCCCGGTGCGGCTACCACGCCGTTGACAAGGCCGCTCTGAAGAAAAGCGCTGACGGCGAGATCAATGCCGGCAGGAGAAGAACCGGTGATTGTAATGACCTCTGTTTCGTAGGGTGCATCTACCACCGCTTCGGAGTGGAGAAACGGATTTCTGTCACTTTCGATGTAGCCGAGCGTGCCATGCAGATGTCCGAAACCGAAGATATAAAAGCCGCCATCTTCAATCTTGGCTTCTCTCTGCCACGCGGCTTGAATCAGGGGGTCCGTCGGAAGGCCAACGAGAATCAAGTGGTGATAGGCTCGACCTTCAATATTGCCGGATAAGAGAGCCGCGGAATCTTCCATGGTGACGCCGTTAGCCCCGAATAGCGAGAGTAGCGGAGAGGTGGATATTCCCGCATGGATGCGCTCCGCGCTCTGCTTGATTTCAAAGGGCGCGTCGGCGGCAACGCAGATTTTAAGGGTGCGACGATCCGTGGTTTGAGCGGTTAGTATTCCGGTGACAGAGATCGATACCGCCGCGAAGAGAAGGCTAAGGCGCAGGATGCGAGCGTTCATTTTTTCTCTCCAGTGGAGTTCGATTGCTCTAAGACGACGACGTCTCCGTCCCCAGGCCGGACAGGCAGTTGCACTACCCAGTCTTTGCCGTCGCGCTTTACCGAAAGAGTGTTGTGGTCGTTGAGCGAGATTGCGTGAGCGACGTCGCTTGTGGCACGAATTCGCAGAGAAAGTTCGCGCGCCTGTTCTTTCCAGTCTTCGATGACAATCATGGAGCGTCCTTCGCTCACGAAGCCATATCCCATGGTCCCCTCAGGGAAGGCAATCGGCAGAACCAGCCAGCGCTGTAGGATCGGAGCCAACTGCAGACTTAGCTCGGCCGTGAGCGACTCCGTGGAAAACGGAATGTACAGAAGGTTGCCGTTCACAAGTAGCTTGTGATCGCCGACGGCTTCAGAAGCCGTTGCGCCGGCGGGTGATCCGTCGGACGTGAGACCGAAGAAAGTAGCAACAGCGGGGGAGAGGGAATCATGGCCGCGAAATGCGGCGATCCGCGTGCCTTGTGCGGCGAGGCCTTTCAGAATATCGAGTTCCTCCGCATTGATAGCGCTAAGATCCTGGAGGATAAGAGGAGCACGGTCGTGGAAATCCTTCATGCCCAGGATATTTCCAGTGAACGATATATCGAGTCCGCCTTCGTGCAGGCGCTGAAAGGCGTTTGCATACTGAGCGACAAGACGTTCGGAGCTGGTCGCGCCGCCCATGCCGCCTCCGCTGAAGAATGTAGATTGTGGAGAGTCAATAACGTTGGAACTGACGATCAGTCCGGCTCCGAGAGGATGCTCGGGATATAGAAGACTAAAACGCTCCGCGGCGTTCCAGTATTGCTGATAGTCGTTGGTGGCCATCGTCCAGGCATTACCACCGTTCATGCCAAAGCCGTAGGCGAACGAGGACAAGTACTCTCCGTTTTCATTGACGACAGCCCGCCAAGCGAGGTCGTAATAATGACGCCTGGAGGGCTCGGTAGTACCAACGGCTGCGTACCATGATGGATTATCGATTGTTGTGCTGTCCCAACCCCAGACAAAGTTGAAGCCCAATTTCCACTCGGGGTTATAAGCCTGAATGCCTAATTGACGACCGGTCGTATACGGGACGTCTTCGCGTTCCATGCCCCATGTCTCATCAGAGGACATGCCTCGGACTGTTCTCGCAACAATGGCAGCATCTTTATTGGAAGTCATGGGGATGCCTTGACCGCTGATGACAAGTTCTTTGCCGAATTTGGCGAATGCCTTGGATAAGCTATCGACGGTTTCTACGTAGCGCTGCTCGTGCCATACTCCCCACTCTGCTGCATGGTTGTTGTTGACATCAATACTCAGTTCGGCGCGAGTTGAACCGTTCAGAGCCACGCGGCCTTGTGCTCGAAGATATTCGTCGAATGCGACCAGCTCTTGCCATCCATACATCTCGCTTAGGGAGGGGCCAGAGTCCCAGCGATCACCGAAGCCGAATTCTACTTTCTGACTGGTGGACCAGTTCCGATCATTTTTTGCTCTTTCGACCAGGTTCGGAGTTGCTGCCGTCCAGATGTTTTCTCCGTTCAAGAATAGACTCCAGCCATTGGAGTAGTGGGCCATGGCGGAGTCCGTGAGATAGAACCATGTAGGCCAGTTGTGGACGGCTGCGCTGACTTGATTGGCTTGGTGGCTATATGCCCAGATCAAATCATCAGGCGATTCCCAATTCGAGCTGACGCCGCGCGTTCCGGTGCCTATCGGAAAATCTGTGCGATAGCCTTTGGTGACGAAGAAGCCAAGCTGTGTTGTGTTCGACGGATTTAGATTCTTGACCGATTCCAAAGTTTTGGAAGGGTTGGTGGCAAGCACCGGTAGGGAACTGGTTTGACCATTAAAGTGGAGTTGAAGTTGATAGAAGCCAGTGTTGGTGCCTGGAAGTTTTATATCTTCCGACCACTCAACGCGGCCGCCGGGAGGGACGGATACCTGCTTCTTGGCTACGACTGTCTCCACGGCAGACATGGCATCGCGCAGCACGAGTGTGGCTTCGCCATGAACTTCAGACGGAAGCGTCTGTTCGCTGCCTTCGATCTCAATCTCACCAAGCCATGGCTCGCGACGCCTGTTTTTGGGCCCTATGGCTGCAACCCAGGGCATTCGCACAGTAAGATCGGTCGTCTTTACGGGATCGAAAGATAGCCGAACCAAGCCTTTGCCGGTGTCGAAGTGAGCATCCATAGCAGTATCGTGTGACACAGTTTTCCCATCGCATTCAATGGAGACAGCTCCTGGATTATGTTGTGCGGCGTTTCGAGGGCTGAGGCTGGAAGATCCTGTAAATGTCACTGCTGTTACTGTCACGGGCGAGGCGAAGTGAAAGTGCAGGACATTCTCTACACCGGCTTTTCCAACCCATGCTCCATAGCCCATAAATGCAAGACGTGGGCCTTTATCCGCCTGTGCCCCTTCATCGTTGAGTGCAACAACGGAAGGATTTTCCGGTTCGGTTTCGTCCACGACGGTTGCAGATGGGGCGACATTATGTATGCCATTAGAGATCACTGCCGTAGCGTGTATTTTGCTCCCTGGCTGATAGGCGTATTGCATGACGGGAGATCCCATGCGGGGCAAGATGCCGGTAATTGCCGCAGTGCCAGGAGCTGAGGGGTAAGGATATGTGATGTTGTAAAGATTGTCGGTAGACAAATCGAGGCTTGTAGACGGAGTGAAATCGACGGCCACGCTGCGCTCGGTCAAGAGCGTGGCGCCGGATTGCGAGACCACACCTAGACGTATGACGAACGCGCGACGCCAATCCAGCGCTTGATATTGCGTTGAACTCGGTTGGGGCATCGCCAAATCAACGCTAACGGTTCCGCCTGCGGGAACGGCAATGGATTGAAGGGAATCGCCGACAAATGCTTCTTCCCAGGTGAGAACGCGACCGATTACCTGGACTTGAAGTGGCTTGGAACCTGGATTCTTGATTGTCACATGAAGCGCGTTGGCGGCGATATTGGCTGTTGCGGCATCTGGGGGAAGCTCGATAGCCCCAGATGCAGGCTCATTGGATACGTCCGGTCGAGGTGCGGTAAGCCATGCGATAACGGGCTTCCAGAAGGCTTCGAGACCGGGATCGTTGCCTGCGAGGCCGGATGCAAAGACGGCTACCCGGCCGGCTCCGTAATGACCTGTAATGAGCAACGGGCTCGATGCGCGGTCGTTGCCCTGTAGACGCACTTTCCAGTCGCGATTGATCAATGGCCGAGTCCAGAGCGGAACGCCAGCTTCATGCGCGAACACTCCGTCGGCGTCGGTGATTTTGTAGCGCTCATAACGCGCGATGCCTCTCTCGACGGCGCTGACCGGGCGAATTGGATAGTAATACGGAAGTGTGAAGCCAGGTTGGGAAGTCGTGCCAAAGAGGCCGACGTCATAGGTACCGGTGGCAATTCTGCTGAAGTCCAAAGGACGGGACGCGGCATTGGCCTGGGTTGACCACGCCGTCGTTGGCGAGAGGAAGGCAAGTTGACTCGCCAATATGCCGGGATTTCGATCAAGCCCGATGAGTAGCGATCCGCCGTGCCGCACGAACGACTTCAACCCGAGCAATGTCTCAGTGCTGATTTGCTCCGTTGCCTCAAGCACGACAATGGCTCCCGTGTAGGAGCTGTCTTTGACAGGCTGAGTGATGACGCTAAGGTTACGCGACTGCAAGGCATGTGTCAGAGATACAGCCTCATCGGGCTGCACATTGACCAGGATTGCGTGAGCTTGCTGAGCGCTGAGCCTATCTTCCAGCAATCCGCCCGCAAGCCCAACCAGCCCGCAAACAGCGTAAAAGCCGCGGCGCAGGCGCTCGGTGTTATGAGGAGAGAGAAAGCTTTTCATCATCTATTGCCATCCTCAATGTAGAGTGCCTTGTGTGCCAACGGTGACTCTTTATTTTCAGAGATGTACTGCGAGAACGATCGCCGCTGGGAGACGTAAACACTGAGACGTTTGTCGCGCATTGCCAGCAGGTGCATCAACATTGATCACGAACCGTGTTTGGTATCCCGTTTTGAACTCGCAGATAACTCTATCGAATCGTTTCCAAAAAGTAAAAGAACAGACTCATTCTCAACGGTGCGTTGATTTAGCGTGAATCGTGCGGGTAGAAGAGCTCCACATCTCCACCGCCTTCAAATCGAAATTAGGCCACCAAAATCCGGCGCATTCCGCATCTCTCGACAGCCCTAGCCCCCTCTCAAAGAAGGGGACAAGCCAAGTCTGGCAGGATGCGAAAAACTGGAGTTGACATTTTTCTCGATGTAGGGCTAATATTCCGGGCGTCATGGAAACGATCCCAAATAAAACCGTCAAATCTTTCGCCGCCAAAGAGGTGTCAGCAATTCTCTGCCGCTGCTCTTTTCTTCTCGTTCTGTTGGCGGGTATAGCCGCTTCAGCAGCGCCATGTCTGGCACAAGGCAACTATACGGTCTCCTGGCTTGCCAATAACTTCAGTGGCGGAACAGGTACTCATGTCCCAGACACCGTCCACGATTTATTTGTGTGGACTGATGGAACCATTTTCACGAATAGCTCTTACGACGAGATTCATGCCAGTGCGGTGGTCTATAAAAGTGGCGCGGTTCTCGGGACCATGAATGATTTGAGCATTGGGGGCCGCAATAGCGGCGGCGGAATCACTACCGATGGCAATTATGTGTATGTGGGCATGAGCCAGAATTATCAAGGCTACGCCGCGTGGAGTCAAACGACGACGTATTCGGTGGGTTCGCAGGTCGCCTATGAAGGGAGCACGTATAAGAGCCTGCAAAACTCGAATTTGGGTCAGATCCCGTCGAGCGAGCCGAGCTATTGGAGCATATCGAACGCAGGGTTTACTAACCTACCAGGTTCTGCGAGTCTGCCCGGAGGGGTTTTGTATGCTGTTCGACGTTACAGCTTCTCCCCGACGACCGCATCGGGGAGCCCGCCCCCGGAGCCTGAGGTCTATGACTCGGAGCCATTCGCCGCGGCAGGGGGTGCTTACGGCGAGGACGGTTCCATGGTGGTCATCAATCAAACCGCTCCTACCACTTCAGCCGACACCGCTTACAACGAAACCGGTTCGCTTCCGCTAGGCTTCGCCATTTTGGGCTCGACGCTTTATGTGGTGGACTATCACCAGACGATCTCGGGCGGTGTCACTACGACAACCAACCAGATCCTCGCGTATAACACTAGTTCGCTGAGTACCGCACCCACGGTGCTCACTCAGTTGCCGACCAACATGATCGTCACACAGATGGTGTCGCGCGCGTCGGACTCCACGCTGTGGCTTGCTGCTCAGCCGGATGGCACCCAGGGCTCAACGGCCCATGTGTATCAGGTGAGCGCGTCTACAGGCACAGTCACGGACATGGAGGTTCCCAATCTGGTGTCGCCTACGGGGCTTGCCTTCGATACCAAGAATGGCGAATTGATGGTGGCCGACAATGGGCCGAACGTGGAGCAGATTTTGTTTCTCAATGTGACGTCGGTGCCGGCAACCGTTGTCAGTACGTTCGGCAACGCCGGCGGGATATTCAACAGCTCCAGTTACGGAGAGCAGACCACCACTTCCTTCTTGGGGCTGGTCGGAGTCGGTATGGATGCCGCAGGAAACCTGACCGTTGCGGAGAATGGCGGCGGCAAGCAAGAAGTCATGCCGGCAGCCAGCAACCCTCTTGTGACCAGCACAGTACCAAAGACTTGGAGCGACGAACTGGGATGCCTAATCTATACGTATATCCCTTCCGGAAGCACGTTTAGCATGAGCTACCAATATCACGGCCACAACTTCATCAACTCCGCAGCGATCAATCCGGGTGACGAGGGCCAAGTCTACGGCCTTGCGGACGAGTTCTTCTTTCAATATACGGATACGCCCACGAATCCGGCCTGGAGTTTGATCGCTTCCACGCTGGATCCAGTTCACTATCCTCAGGATCCGCGGTTTGGCGATGATTTTGCCAGTGTCAAAATACGCTTCGCCTATGGCAAGGGGTTTATGTTTCTCTCAGAAAACACGCCGCCCGGGGAGTTCATGATTTACCGCTTTCACGGCAACGTCGCGATCCCCTCGACCCGCATTCACTACCAGTTCAACACTGCGTCCCCTCTGGAGCAGCCTGGCACGGCCGACGGTCCAGCAGAGCCCACTTGCGAGGACGATCAATTCAATCCTTATACCTGGCGAGACCTGAACGGAGATGGAGCCTTTGAGTCAAATGAATATGTTGTGCCCGTAACCTCATGTTTCAAGCACGGAAATGCTTATGCAACGTTTGCCGACACTGCAGGGACTGTATGGATTGGCACGCAATACCCTAATCCGGCCCCGGCTTCGACCGACTCCAATTCCATCTTCAAATTTGCTGCAAGCGGGCTCGACAGTTACGGCAATCTAATCTATCCGGGATGGGATGCGGCCACGGCCTATCCTGTTCCAACGAGTTCAGGATGGGTTGACCCTACGCCGTACCAGGCACCTCATTTCGCTTGTTCCGATGGCGTCGGCTGGCAATGCTCGTATCCGGTTCTAACCGGAACCAGCCAATACATCAAAACGAATAATCCCTCCGAAGGTGTGGTCTGTCTTCCCGATTTCTGTCTTCTGCAGAGACTCCTTTACGATCCGACGACCGATACTATGTTTCTTGCCGGGCAAACTGCAGCGGACTTGAATATCGGTTTCCGGGACCCTAATTCGGTAGGCGGAACGCTGGTGCGCTATAACAACTGGAGCACGACGCATACTTTGGCCTGGGCCATGTCGCTGCCTTATGCACTTTATGACAAGTATGGGGGCGGCATGGGATTCTCAACGCCCGAATCAATCGACCTGGCGGGAGATCTTGTCTTTGTCGGTTATGTCTACAACAGCATGGATTCGACCACGGAATCTTCGGGCGCCGTTCTGGTGATCAACGCTCTTACGGGAGCGACGGTCGAGAGCATGGAGCGCGCCTCCACCATGGAGCCAGGAGGTGGCAGACTGGATATGGTCGGCGCTATTAGCGCTTATCAGCGGTCCACGGCGGGAGACTACATCGTTCTCGAAGAAGAGGATAATCAAGCAAAACTGGTGGAGTTCGATCTGCAGTATGGAGAGAGCACCGATACGCTCAGCAGCTCAGCGACGACTGCCGTTGCAGGTACTTCTATTACGCTCACGACTTCTGTAGCCAGCATCGGTACCGTTTACTCGACTCCTACGGGCACAGTGTCTGTCGTCGACACATCGAACAATTCGTCGGCTGTATGCTCGGGCACTCTCTCCAGCGGTACGGTTGCATGTTCCACCTCTTCATTAGCCGTCGGGACGCATGTGCTGAAGGCACAATATTCTGGCGATTCGACACACATGCCATTTCTTTCCAATACGGTGATCGTGGTGATTCAATCTAACTGAGCGCCTACGACAACCACGATTTCTGTGCCAACTCCGCCAGCGGCAACGCGGGAGTTGGCACAACTGTCTCTTCACGGCAATTCTCTATCGAATCATGCTCGATAGAGAATTGATTGCGTGGGGTCCTGGGTTCAGGATATAAATAGCAGGATTGCCAAGTGGAAACATTTCCATACAGCAATGAGGCCGGAAGATGATGTGGAGTGGAAGATGAAGCGTAGTGTCTCGTTTGTTGCTGCCGCTGCGATGTCGATGATTGGGCTTCGATTGTCTTTCGCGCAGTCTCCGATAGCCGATTCCCCTGCGGTAGAGCAGCGCGTGGATTCGCTGTTCAAAAGAATGTCTACCGAGGACAAGATCAAGCTGATCGGCGGCACCGATACGTTTTATACCCAGGCGATCCCTTCGATCGGGTTACCGCGTTTCAGAATGGCTGACGGGCCGATGGGGGTTCGCAACTGGGGCTTGTCGACAGCCTACCCGGCAGGGATTGCTTTGGCCGCTACGTGGGATCAGGAGCTCGCATTTCGCGAGGGGGAGTCCCTGGGCAGTGATGCGCGGGCACGTGGTGTGAACTTTATGCTCGGGCCCGGTGTGAACATCTATCGCTCGCCGCTGAATGGGCGGAACATGGAATACTTTGGCGAAGATCCGTGGCTGGGAAGCCGCATCGCGGTGAATTATATTCGCGGGGTGCAGAGCAAAGGGGTCAGCGCAACGGTGAAGCACTTCGATGCGAATAACTCCGAGTTCGACCGGGACCACTCCGACTCGATCATTGACGAGCGTACCTGGCACGAGATCTATCTTCCGATCTTCGAAGCTGCTGTGAAAGAGGGTGACGTAGGGGCTGTAATGGACGGCTACAACCTGGTAAACGGAGAGCATGATACCCAGAACCACACGCTGAATGTGGACATTCTGAAGATGGATTGGGGGTTCAATGGTCTGCTGATGTCGGACTGGGGAGGGACGCACGCCGCTTTGCCGGCATTCAATGGCGGGCTCGATCTGGAGATGCCGTGGGCGGAGTTTATGAATGCGAAGACACTGCTGCCGGCGCTAAAGTCCGGCGCGGTGACTCAGACGGTGCTTGACGATAAGGTGCGGAGGATGCTGCGCACGGCGGTGCGTTTTGGATGGCTTGACCGCGAACAAACTGATGCTTCGATTCCGCTGCTGTCGCCGGCATCCTCAAAGGTCGCGCTGCAGGTAGCAGAGGAGAGTGTGACGCTGTTGAAGAACGAGGGACATGTGCTTCCTCTGGATGCGGAGCGGCAGCATATGTTTGTGGTGATTGGTCCGAATGCGACGCCATCAATCGTAGGCGGGAGCGGGAGCTCGCATGTGGTGCCGTACTTCTCCGATTCGATTCTGACGGCGATTTCAAACCTGGTCGGTGATCGTGGCAGAGTTTATTATGTGCCGGGACTGCCCACGGCGGAGAAGCTATTTTCAGGAACTGAGTTTGCGTCTGGTTCGTTCGAAATGTTCAAGGGCGATACAGCAGGAGGCTCACCGGCGACGAAGGGCAATACGACCCACCTGAGTTCATGGCGCGAGACGAATGTCTATAACGATCCGGAAAGAAAGGACGGCGACCATGGCCGTACCTATGTATGGCGGTTGAGCTATGTCCCGGCGAAGACGGGGAAGTATGTACTCGTGGCGGCGAAGGGAAGCAAGGACAACGCGACGATCAAAGTAGATGGCACAGTGGTGCTGGAGAAGCCGGCAGGGGATGGGTCGGCACAGCCGGTGCATACAACATTGATGCTGCAACAGGGAAAGCCAGTCAACGTTGAAGTGCAATACTTCACCCCAGCGACCGCTCCGCACATGGGAGTGGGGCTGATGTTGGCGGAGGGGTTATTGACTCCGGCGGAAGCGAAGCTGGTGAGGGGGGCGGATGCGGCCATCGTTGCAGTCGGAATGAATGCGCTGTATGAGGGGGAGGGATACGACCGCCCGTTTGGTTTGCCATGGGGACAGGATGAGTTGATTGAGGAGACGGCTGTGCTGAATCCTCATACGATTGTCGATGTCGAAGCGGGTGGTGCGGTCAATGCGCATTCGTGGATCGACCGTGTGCCGGTGCTGATCGATAGCTGGTATGGCGGCCAGTCGACGGGAGAGGCGCTTGCGCGGGTGCTCTTCGGGCAATCGCCAGAGGGTAGGCTTCCGATGAGCTGGGAGCGCGTAGCCGAGGATAATCCAACGTACAAAAACTATTACGAGGAGCCAGGGCCGGAACGGAAGATCATCTATCGTGAGGGATTGTTTTACGGCTATCGCTATTACACATCGAATCACAAGCAGCCACTGTTCCCGTTTGGGTTTGGTCTGACGTATACAAATTTCGAGATAACGCACCTGAAGCTTACGCCTGGCAGTGGAGACAAACGGCTGACGGTAGAGTTCGATGTACGCAATACTGGCAAGGCGATGGGCACCGAGATCGCGCAGGTATATGTGAGGGACCCGTCGGCCAAGGTGGAGCGACCGGTGAAGGAGTTGAAGGGCTTTGCAAGAGTGCCGCTGGCGCCGGGCACAACCCAGCACGTTTCAGTTGCGCTGAACGATCGCGCGTTCTCGTACTACGATGTTGCGACGCATGGATGGCGGATGGATCCGGGGAGGTTCGGCATTACCGTCGGAGAATCCTCGGATGACGATCGGCTGACGGAACAGGTGGACCTCGTTCCTTAAGCCGTGCTGAAGACGGTTTTTAGTGTTTGGATCGACGGCTGGACCACATCGAACGGCTCTATTTGAAGCCGCTTATGGACGGAGCTTATGGAGAAATGTACAGTACGGCAGGAATGCTTCTACATGGACATCCTCCGATATGAGCTACGGACATACCTCCAACAGCGGTAGAAAACCGGTACTTGGCCAGCGCTCTGCCCTCGCACTGATCTGGGTGCTCTTTTTCACATGGGGTTTTCTGACTTCGTTGAACGATGTTCTCGTTGCAGATCTGCGTTCGATTTTCCATCTCTCGTATCGCTATGCAACCCTTGTTCAATTCACTTTTTTTTCGTCATGCTTTCTTTTCTCGTTCCCATCCAGCCGCCTGGTCACAGCTTTTGGATACAAGCTGACGATGATCACTGGCTTGATCATCATGTGCTTTGGGGCTTTGTGCTTTGTGCCTGCCTCCAGTGCAGTGACTTTCAGCTTCTTCCTGGTCGCGCTCTCTGTGATGGCCTGCGGCAGTACCGCACTACAGACCGCGGCAGGTCCTTACGTCTCTCTTTTGGGCGCCGAGGACTCCGCTTCCGGTCGCTTCAGTCTCGCTCTTGCCATTAATTCGCTTGGAGCGATGCTTGCTCCCGGGTTTGGGGCGACCTTCATCCTGCACGATGTTCATCTCTCAAGTGCCTCGCAGGCGGCCTCATTGCGTTTCCCCTATCTGGGTATCGCCGGGGCGCTTCTTTGCGTTGCTCTGGTCCTCATGGGGGCCAGGTTGCCTCCGATACAGCCCTCAATGTCCAGCGCCGGTGTTCCAGGGGAATCTGTCGGCTATAGCCGGCTTTTGGAGCATCCCAAGCTCCTTTTCGGAGTTGCGGCGATACTGTTGTATGTCGGTGCAGAGATCTCGATTGGAAGCCTCCTGATCAACTTCCTTGGCCAAGCCGATACGTCTGCTCTCTCGCCCCGGCAAGCCGCTCTGCTTGGATCGTTTTATGGGGGAGGAATGATGGTTGGCCGATTTTTGGCGCCATTCGTCCTGCACCGGTACCGGCCTCAACGGGTTCTTTCGCTAGCGGGTGTCCTGGCCGTGCTTTTAGTGGTTACCTCCATTATTTCAAGCGGGAATCTAGCATCGTTCAGCCTTATTGCCGTTGGGTTATGCAACTCCATTATGGTCCCCGTTATCTTCACTACTGCCATATCCGGCCTCGGAGCGCTTACCGCAAAAGGCTCGGGATTGCTTGTTGCGGCGCTGGTGGGTGGTGCGCTGATCCCGGTTGTTCAGGGAACGGTTGCGGACCGTATAGGTCTCCACCGTTCCTTTTTCGTTCCGGCTATCTGCTATGTAGCGGTTTTTGCTTACGGCCGATATTTTGATCGGACAGACTATAGAATTCGCACTGAATAAATTGTTTGAAAAGGCAGCCTGAGTCAGGCATTGAGGCCGGATAGCAGGCAGCCGCCTATTATCTCTTTCGGAAACCGGAAACGTTGCCAAAGCGAAGGCAGGTTATGATTCTTACATGAAAGATTCCAAGCGAATGCCGGATAACCTGATTTCCGCGCAGCACCCCGGCGATGTCTCCCGTGCAACCCTGGTGCATGTTGCTCGACTGGCAGGGGTTGGCTTAGGAACTGCATCGCGTGCCTTGGCTGACGGCAAACGAGTGAGTGCGGACACAATACAACGAGTGACTGAAGCTGCAACGCGACTGGGCTATCGTCGCAATGAAATGGCAAGAAGCCTGAAGGTCCGACGAAGTGGTGCGGTTGGTATTGTGATTCCGGATATCTACGGAGCTTTCATCGCTACATGCCTTCGTGCGGCCCAGGCGGTCATCCGCGAGAACAAATACATTTCGGTATTCGCTTTTACCGACGACGATCCGGCGGTAGAAATATCTGAAGTAGATTATCTGGTACGACGTCAAGTAGATGGTCTTCTCATTATTCCTGCCGGCGGCGGCGCGCGGAGCTTGTTAGAGCGACAGTTGCTGCAAAGCACTCCGCTCGTCTCGTTCGACCAGCCGATCTCTGGATTGGACGTAGATGAGGTTCTGGTCTCAAACCAAGCTGGTGCAGAAAAAGCTACACGCCATATGATCGAACACGGTCATAAATCGATTGTGTATGTCTCGATCGACCGCCAAGTGCCCACTCTTCGAGCTAGATTGAAAGGATATCGTCGAGCGATGCGGTCTGCCGGACTGCAGGAGACGATAGCACAGCTTGGTCCAAACGGTGAAGGAGCCGAGGAGCTTGTCGATTCCTGGCTCCGGTCCAAGCGCCCTCCGACGGCACTCTTCAGTGCTAACGAGAAGACTTCTCTTGAAATTTTGCCGGTTTTGGCGATGCGAGACGTTCAAGTGCCGGATCAGCTGGCGCTTATTGCCTTCGATGACGTGCAACTCGGTTTGGTGCTTCGTTCCCCGCTGACGGTGATGCGGCAGCCCGCTGCGGAACTCGGTCATCGTGCGGCAACTCTGCTCATGGAACGCGTGATGGGAAAAAATGACATCCCACCCCGAAGGATAGTGCTCGACGCCGAACTAGTTATTCGGCAGTCTTGCGGATGCCCGCCCCCATCCATAGAGACTTTGGCACGCGGCAGGGAATAATATCTGCGGCCGGCTCTTGAGATAGTAGCGGTCGCAACGCGTTCCTTACCGGACGAATATCCTTTCAAGGAAGCCATGTATCGGTCCGGAATGGCGATGCAGGCAGCCCTTCCTGGTTATAGAGGTTGCAGATAGCCGGCGGATCCCATCCATAACGCACCGCTACCGGATGCGGCACCTGCGGGCTCGAGACAATCACCGTATTACCTTCGATCTTTGCCTCTGCCGGGAACCACTGTTTGTCCTCGCCTGCGATGGTAAACGTCACCAGCCGATCGATCGGCGCAGGGACGAAGTCATGCCCACTCACAGGACTGTGGCCGATCATTAGTCCTCCTCCAATATGGTCGAAGGCCAGTTTTATGGCGTCTCCTTGAACCTGCATCGACGAATAAATCGGCCCAGAGTAAACCAGGTCCTTGCCGTAAGCGACATGCTCCGTCACCAGTGCTAGACGGTTTCCCACGACCTCTTTGAACGGAGGATGAACATTCTCCGCGAGCCCGACGTCGATCGCCACAACCATCCCTGTATTTGGGAGCGACAGCGTATGCAGCTGCGATTCACGCACGGGGCCCCACGCGCCGTGATACTCCGGAAGCTGTACAAACAGGAACGGAAAATCACCCTCGTTCCACTTCGATCGCCAGTCGGTAATCAGTGCCGCAAACGTAGCTCGATATGCCGCTCCATGAGCGCCATTGCCCTCGCCTTGGTACCAAATCACTCCCTTGATCGCATACGGCAACAGAGGAGCAATCATGCCATTGAACAGATTTGTCGGTTGGTCTCGTCCACCCGACGGATCCGGCTTCACCGGTGCATCGATCAGCTTGGGTTTGGGAGGCTCGGTCTGCCCTGCCGCAGTAGCCGCGTCCGCCTGAACCTGCCACTGCTTCATTGCCGCCACGTTCTGAGGCTGGCTAACGTCGGTCCATTCCTTATTCTTCACATTGTAGTCGGCCAGTGCTGCCGGATATGCGGCTACGGCAGCATCGTAATGGGCCAGTAGCTGCTTGTGCTCCAACACGCGAGGTTCAAGCGTCGGCTCCTTCTCAAGCCCATCCAGACTGATCCACGACTCCGCAACGCTACCTCCCCAGACGGTAGCGATCAATCCAACCGGCTTTCCGGTAAATCGCTGGATATTTCTGCCAAAGAAATATGCCACGGCCGAGAAACCGGTGGGAGCCTCGTTAGCCAGCGTCTCCGGTGTGCATAGCTGCCACTTACCCTGTAACGGAGAAGCTGCGCTTTTCGTGTCAATATCCGCTTCTGGATAAGCCGCGGGTCTTTTAGGCACCACAAATAGCCGAATCATCGGCTGGTTTGCCGTCTTGAGCGCCGCCTGCCCAGTATCCGCATCTTTGATCCCGAACTCCATGTTCGATTGACCCGACGCTACCCACACATCGCCGATCAGCACATCCGAAAGTTCAACCTTGTTTCTGCCGCTCACCGTTAGCATCAGCGAAGCGTTGCTCGGCGCTATCTTCTTTAAGTCGACCCGCCACTTTCCTTGCGCATCGGCCCGCACGCTGGCGTGATCGTGTCCAAGTGAGACCTTGATCTTTTCTCCCGGGCTTGCCGTCCCCCATACAGGGATCGTCTTGTCTCCCTGTAGCACCATATGGTCCCCGAAAATAGCCGGTAGTTTCACCTGTGCCCAAGCGCCCGTGGTCGCTATCAGACCAAGGATTAGCGCTCTCGTAATATTTCTTCCGAATGAGGTCAAGATAAATATCCTTCTCGCTGGTGGTTGCTGGCAGATCCGGCTAAGCCAAAGGCGTCAGGTTGGGATAGATGGGCGTCTTATTGCCTGATAAGCGCGATCGTTGCATGGTTTGATGGAAACGATTTCTGTAGGACAATTGCAAATTGTAGGGTCCCACAGGGATGGGCGTCAATGATCAAAAAAATATAATGAATAGTGACTGATTGTACCGGTGGTTTGACAGCTTCAATCGCCGCTGGGTATGGTTGTAACGTTATGCAGTGGAAACCTTATCTCATAAGGTTTACCAAAGGATGTCCTGCAGTGTCGAGAGTAGACGTCACCTCTCGACGGGTGGGATCAAAGCGCAGTGAGGGACCGCGAACGTGTCGGGTGTAAGGGCCATAATGACGTTACGTATCGAACAAAGCGAGATGGGGACAGTCCAACTGTCGGGGCTGGTGGGAAGAGCTCATCGCAAGTGGAGAGATATCCTCCATGAAGCTTGAACGACGGGAATTTCTCCGTGCCGCTGCTTTGACTGCGGGCGGTTCCGTGGTGCTTCCAGGTGCTTTCGGGGGGGTGTTCGCACCTGTGTCGAGGGGCGCCGGCCCTGTGTCCTTCGATGCAGCTTCGCTGATGATCAACGGCAAGCGTGAACTGCTTATCAGTGGCGAGATGCACTATGCGCGTTCGGTGCGAGCGATGTGGCCAAGCCTGTTGGACCGCAGCCGCGACCTTGGATTGAATTGCATTGCCAGCTATGTTTTTTGGAACGTGCATGAGCCGCAGCGTGGTGTCTTCGACTTCAGGGGTGAGAAAGATCTTGCATATTTTCTTTCGTTGTGTGCGGAACGTGGATTGCATGTCTTCCTCCGCGTAGGCCCTTACTGTTGTGCGGAGTGGAACTATGGAGGTTATCCGGAATGGCTCCGCGACGAACCCGGGATTACGTTTCGCACCATGAGTCAGCCATACCTGGATCGGGTCGAGTTGTACTTCCATAGGCTGGCGGATGTGGTGCGGCCCTACCTCGCCACCAATGGAGGCCCGGTGATCCTGGTGCAGGTGGAGAACGAATACAAAAATGTAGCCGAACGTTATGGCGCGTCGGGGCAGGAGTATCTGCGCTGGATCGTCGAAGTGTCGAAGCGTGTCGGATTCAACTCTGTCCCCGCGACGACGTGCGAGGGCGGTGTTCACGGCGCGATCGAAACGGCGAACGGCGACGACATTCCCGCCGAGCATGTAGCGGAGCTGATGAAGAGGCATCCAGGCATGCCGGTACTCTGGTCTGAGTTGTATCCAGCCTGGTATCAGTTATGGGCTGCAAAGGTTCCGCCGGCTCGAACTCCGCCGGATATTGCCAATGCAATCCTATCCTTTGTCGGCGCGGGTGGTTCGGGCTGGAACTACTACATGTGGCATGGTGGAACGAACTTTGGCCGCACCAGCATGTATCTTCAGACCACAAGCTATAGCTTCGAAGCACCTTTGGATGAGTATGGCCGCGAGACCTCTCTGAGTCTGTATCTCGCACCCCTGCATCGGACGCTCCGAGAGCATGCACCGTTACTTCTTTCGGGCAAGCGGGAACGCAGTACCGACACGCCGGGCGTTACGGTCGTGCGGTGGGTGCATGGCAAGGATTCGATGCTTCTGCTATCGAACGATACTGCCGGAGCGGTGAAGTTGAATGGTCAGGATATCCCTGCAAAATGTTCCCGTTTGCTCCAAGGCTCCGAGGTGCTCTTCGATTCGGAGAAAGCATTCGCCGGTATTTCCCATGTGAGCGATGCATGGGAAGCTGTAGCAACCGGCATGCAGTGGAGCTCCTTTCCCGAACCAGCCCCGGGAGACCGCAAAGAGCGTGGAATTGCGTCGGTTGAGCCAATGGAGCAGCTTCTGCTGACGCACGATGTAACCGACTATTGCTGGTATAGCACGGTGTTTGAATCGAAAGTTGCGGAAGCGTCGACACAACTTGTTATTCCCTATGGGGGAGACTTCTTTTATGTCTTTGTCGATGGCGTACCGGTAGCGAAGTCGGAAGGACCGTTTTATGAGAATCGAGGACCGATTGTAGCTTCGAGCGATCGGCATCCGCTGGTGGTAGCTAGCAAGCATGATCAGGAGCATGTGCATGGGTATCGCCACGAATTTGCGCTAAACGGGCTAACCCCAGGGGACCATGAGCTGGATCTGCTGTGTGTGTCGTTGGGCCTGATCAAGGGAGATTGGCAGATCGGATATTCCATGGACATGGAGAGGAAGGGCATCTGGGCGGGCGCGATGCTGAATGGCGAGCCGTTACAAAACTGGACGATGCGACCGTTCCTAGCGGGGGAAATAGCTGGGCTTCCAGCCTCTGCCGGTGCACCCTGGCAGGCTTTGCAGGCGCGGCCGCTTACCTGGCATAGGGCCGATTTTTTATTGAGCGAGAAGATGCTTGGAGAAGACGCGGATTATCGCCTGGACGCGGATACTCTCGGGAAAGGCCACTTCTTCATCAATGGATATGCTGTGGGACGGTACTGGCTTGTCGATGCAGACGTATCCGGAAAGCCGTCACAGCGGTACTATCATGTGCCGCGCACATGGCTGAAGCAGTACAACGTTGTGGTTGTTTTTGAAGAGCAGGAGAAATCTCCTGCGCAACTGACGCTACAGCGCCGGGTTGCAGTAAGAGCACAGGGTTGAGTTGACGCGTTTTTAGCCGGCTGACAGGCGGAAAGTGGTGGGCGGCCACATACGATGAGATGCAATTCAACCGCAATCCGGGACCGGAGATCTATGACGCACAAGCTTTTGTCGCCTTGCCGCCGCTTTCTTGTACTGCTAACAATTGCGATGCCTGCGATTGCATATCGATCCGTGCTGGCACAGCAGACTACCGTAGAACCGGAAGGGAAGACGCAGACGCTACAAGTGACATCGCGATTGGTGATGTTGGACGTAGTCGTTACGGATAAGTCCGGCAACTTGCGCAACGATCTCAAGAAGGACGACTTCCAAGTCACTGAGGCCGGCGTTCCTCAGACTATCCTTTATTTCGAGCCTCCTTCGCTCCACGTGGTCCCTCCTGGTTCGCCTATCAATTCGACAGCAGAACTGGAGACCAGAGCTCCTCAGGCTCCGGTGAATGTTATCGTCCTGGACGAGCTGAATACACGATTCCAGGACATGGCTTTTGCCCAGTACGCGCTCACAAAATATCTCAATGCCCAACCTGGCCAGCTACAAGCTCCTACGATGCTGCTTGCCGTGAGCCAGAACCGCCTGCAGGTGATCAAAGACTATACGCAAGACCGCGGAGCGATTCTCTCCGCGCTCAAGGCGCACTTGATCTCCTATCCCTGGCAATTAGAGGTGGGCGTCAACAAAATCACTCAGCTGGCACAATCTCTCGGAGCAATAGAGCAGGTAGTAGAAGCGACCGCCGGGCACCCCGGGCACAAGAACCTTCTTTGGGTCGGTCATGGCTTTCCGGGCATCGACCTCTCCAATCCGAATCTTGATCAGGAGGGCGCGAAGGGAATCAACTCTGCGGTGCAGCAAGCGGTCAACATGCTGCGCGACGCACGCATGACCCTCTATTCCATCGACCCTACTGCTTTCTCCTCAACCATTGCGGTTACGGTCGACGATGATTCTCCCATGGGTGAGAATATTGTCGACGAAGGGACCGATCCTTTCCTCGACAGCGTAAACTTCGCCTCGCTCGCAAAGGCAACGGGAGGCAAGGCCTCTTATGCGCGGAACGATGTCGACGCCGAGATCGCGGAGAGCGCGCGCGATGGCGTGAACTATTACACGATCACCTATCGACCAACGAGCGATTCGAATGCGAAGCAGGTCTATCGCAAAATCCGTATCACCTTCACCCAGCGAAACTTGCATGCTGGCTTCCGCGATGGCTACTATACGCGCGATGATGCGCAGGTAAACCCCGCAGTGCGCCGAACTATATACGACGTTGACGCTGCAACGGAGAGCACCCTAGTCTACACGGGGCTGAGCGTTACGGCGATCGCGAAGCCGGACCAGGCAGGTGCATACTTCGTGGGCGTCCCGGAGCAGGAACTTACGTGGACGGCCGATGCTAACGGCGCTCAATCGGCGAAATTAACGGTGATCGCCGCACAGATCAGTCCCAAAGGAAAGATGCTTCGCCGTATCACGAATGAAATGACGGCCCATCGACCATTCCCGCAGGCCGGCAATGTATCGAATGGAATGGTGCGGCTAGAGGTCGCAGTGAATCCGGCGGCCGCAGCCAACCGGGTTCGTTTTGTTGTACGGGCCACACCCAGCGGACGGATCGGAAGCGCTGACTTGCGAATTCCTGGTACGCCCCCGGATGCGAAACCCTCACGCTGATCCATACGTTGCCAGTATCAAAGTTACGCTATCACGCTGCCAACGGGGACTTCATCGGACTGAGTCCACAGCTTCGTCTCAGAACGGACAGCATTGCCTGCCAGGCGGATATCGGTTGATCGGTTCCCGGAGACCGCAAGCAAACTGCTTGCGCCGCGCGAAGACGAGTTGCCATGTACGAAAGCGTCGCGTGTGTCGGTCAACTGTAGGTCGGGCTGTCCTTGGCCTCCCGAGTATCCGCTGACCGAAGCTAATTCAAGACTGCTTACGTCGTCGCAAAAGATGGTGGGTCTACCATCGGATTCAGCTGCATGGAAGCGCGCGTTACGGATGCGCAGACCGTCGGTATGACGCGCATACAAGCCGAATGCAGGAAGGCGACCGAACATCCTCGCTTCGGGATATTGCTCGGGCAGTTCGGGAACGGGTTCGTCCATCAGCGAGCGGGACTGGCCGCCGGCTGTGCGAATCTCTATCTCTGAAAGCAGCACGTCTTCAATGCGCAAGTCGGGAAGACCAGTGATGCTGCTGGTCAGTAGCGCTTCGTTTGCCTGCACGCCGACAATGGAGATGTGACGCAGGAACGAATTGGAAGTGCTCGGTGTTCGCCGGCCAAGCCGCAGGAAGATGGGTGTCCGAACCCGCTGCATCATGATATTTGAGATGGTGACGCCATCAATGCTGCCACCATCGACCATATTGATGCCGATCCCAGCGATCACGCGCTCGTTCAGTGGTTGTGGTCCGTTGTGAATTACGCTGTCGCTGAACACGATATTCTCGAAGACTCCGTGGGTTGCCGTACCGAATTTGAATCCGTTGCAGCAAGTGGTCAAGGTGCATCCGGTCACCACGACATTTCGCGTGGGGAGCAATTTACCGTAGGCAAGATCGCTTTTCAGGCAGATGGCATCATCTCCGGTAGAGATGATGCAGCTCGAAATGATCACATCCTGGCAATTGGTGATATCGATGCCGTCTGTGTTCGGCCCGTAGTTTGGATTTTCGATTCGTACGCCGTTGATATGGACACGCTGACAGTTCACAGGGCGCAGCGTCCATCCGGACGCGTTACGGATTGTGATTCCTTCGAGCACCAGATCGGTGCAGCCGGCAAACTCTAACATTGGTGAAGGACGCATGTAAGTAGCGGTAACCCAATCCCATGCGATCACGTCCTTCCACATGTCGCTTTCGGCTGGACGGGGGCGCCCGCTGGGTTTCCAGAAGGCTTTGCCCTGGCCGTCGACTATGCCCTGGCCGCAAACGGTGACGTGTTCGGCGTCCCGGGCAAACAGAAGATGATGGGCGTTAGCGTCTCCTGCGATGCCCATGCCTGCACGAGGTGTGTAGTCGGCGATTTCGGAACTGCCCAGCAGCACGGCGCCAGCCTCGAGATAGAGGGTGACTCGGCTGCGCAGTTCCAGGCCACCGGTAAGGTAAGTTCCGGGGGGCACGTAAACCAGGCCGCCACCGGCCAGGTTTACCTTGTCGATGGCGCGCTGTAGAGCCGTCGTGCACTTGGTTTTCCCATCGGGAATAGCACCTTCGCGCACGACATCGACGATGGTGGAGGGGGTACCCGCCTGAGCCATGCCCTGGCGCGTCAATACGATGGCTGCGGCTCCGGCCTGCAGGGCCAAAAACTGTCTACGCGGCATCGTATTCGCGGTTCTCTCCATGACCCACTTTCCTCAGTTCGCTGTTCCTTGACGCTGGTAAATCAGCTTATCAGTCGCATTGCCAATTGGACAGAGCTCAATCGTAACGTTTCCATTCATACGATGGAAACGACTTAAAGTGACGCATTGAGAGTCTCGCCGCGTTGTCAATCAAACCTAATGCACAGGCAGGTGATGCACATTTTCCCAGCATTTTTCAATAAAAACGCATATTTGCATGAGCAGTTCAGGGACATTGCGAAAATGCTTGACAATTAGAATCTGCAATGTGTAACGTTTCCCCGATACAAAGACAGCTCAAAATCGACTGCGGCAAAACGAAATCTTCGATGATGACTTCTTCAAAGTGCACGATAGTGAATTATTTCTGGAGGCTTTCCGATGGCAGTCAAGTTTTTTCAGGGCACGGCCCTTCTACTTCTCTCCTGCGGGATCATTTCGGGTTGCGCTACGAATGGCAATGTGGGCGCAGGCTCCTCGGGGCTTAGTTCTATAACTGCGAAAACGGGTGTCTCCGGCCGGGTGCATGGCGGCCAGAATCCTGTATCCGGTGCAACCATTCAGATTTATCAGGTCGGCACGACTGGCTATACGTCACCGGCTCAGCCAATCCTCACCACCCCGGTGACTACGAACGCGCAGGGTGGCTTTACTATCACCAGCAGCGACTACAGCAATGGCACCGGCTGTACTTCGGGAACATATCTGTACATCACGGCGACTGGAGGGAACCCGGGACTCGGGACGGGCGCCAATGCGAGCATAGCCCTGGCAAACGCGATTGGCCTTTGCGATAATCTGTCCTCCGGCAGCTACATTATGATCAATGAGCTGACGACGGTAGCAGCTGCCTACAGTTTGGCGCAATTCTCGGGAGGGACGTCCTTTGGCACCCTGATGAGCGCTCAGCCGGGATCGGGAACGAGCGCTCCAGCCGATAACTTCGCTACCAGCAGCGCAAATTTGGTTGGATTGGCTAATGCATTCGCAACCTCTGCGGTTTTGGCCAATCCAAGTACAGGGCTCTCGCCGGGCAGCAACAACACCAATACAGCGACCCCGGAGTGGTGGCAGATCGATATGCTCGGAGATATGCTGGGTGCTTGTGTGAACTCGGCAACCGGAAGCTCTGCATGCACCGCTCTTTTTGGGAATGTGTCAACAAACGGCGGCACCGCTCCTGCGGATACCCTTCAGGCGGCGTTGTATATGGCACTCAACCCTACAGTCGGGGCAACAGCACTTTCCAATCTATACACTCTGGTTACCACCACCGCGCCTTTCCAGCCCTACCCTACGACGCTTGCTTCCGTGATCGATTTGACGGTTGGAATCCAGTACAAGCCCGGCGGATCATCACCACTGCTCCCGAATCCCATGTACCAAATTGGTATTGACTCGCTCGGTAACGTCTGGGTGGCGAACCAAGTTCAAGGCGGCACGGGCTGTACCACGAACCCCACCCCGACCTGCAATGCGACCATCTATGAGCTGACGCCCATCGGCGATCCTATTCAAGCAGGATCGACGTCTGGGAACTATGCGATCAACGGATACTATGCGGACGGAAGCACTACGGCGACGACCTTTGGCGGTAATTACTACTACAACGGCACCTCCTATGCGGCTGGAACGGGTTTCCTTCCCTTGGTCGTCGATACCAATAACAATGTATGGACCTATGATCGACAAAACTACTCCATCGTTAAATTGACCGGCTCCGGCACGACCTACAGCAACAGCTTTTCCTATGCCAATGGCGGCAATGCCGGCGCGACCGCGGAGATACTGCCGACCGACGCGGACCCATACGGCCTTACTGTGGACGGGAGCAACAATGTATGGTTCCAGGCGATTGGGCCGTCATCAGGCACCATTACCGCTGCCACCTGTGGTGCTACCTCCTGGGGCAGCGCTAACAAGGCCTTCGGAGGGTACCTCGGCGGATCGTTCTCAAATCTGGTGTTGGCGCCCGAAACCGCACCTAACAGTACCGCCGGTCAAACCCAGGTGGTCATGGCTGTCGATCCAAACCTGACGGACACATATACCCCGAGTGGTGGCAGCGCTACCGCTATCCCGGGAGCTCCATTTATCTGGACCGCGGGTAATACCGGCAGCTCTGCTGCGCAATTAGCCCAGGCCTACGCCGGTACTGGTGGAACGACCGCTCAAGGCTGCGCGACGGCGCTCAATTTCTGGGGCAATGGCGCGGGTACGGCAGGAGGGGGAGCACCTGCGGCGGGCGGCACCACGCAGATCCCGACCATCACTGACCCGGCTGGCAATGCGGGGAGTCTGTCTGCTTTTGCTGACGATCAATCCCTCACCTTTGACAAATCCGGCAACCTGTGGCTTGCCAATTCTGTGGAGGACAGTTCTGTTAATTCTGGGCAGTATGAAATTGTAAATGCCATCACTAAGTTGACATTCAACTATGGCACCGCGTTCAGTGTCGCGCAGGCTGAAGCCCACACCACCTTCAGCGTTATCCACAATGTGGCGGGTATGTACGACGGCTCCACTGGCACGACCACATGCACAGCCGCCAATGAATCCACGACTGCGAACGCTTGTGGTTGGGGGCCTCCGGCAGCTCTCGTCACCGACGGTGGAGGTAACATTTACTACATCCTGAACCATCAGGGAACCTACACCAACAATGGTCATATCAATGCCATTTCTTCCACCAGCACGGCGCTCAGCCCGGTTGCGCTTACTCCCGCTACGCCGTTCGCTTCAACCACTAAGCCTGGGTGGTTTGGTTCAACATGCACGTCATGCATTGAACCTGGTACAACCACGAAAGCCACCAGCGCCCGTTATAACGCAGGCGCGAGCACCGGATACAATCCCTCCATTGACGCCTCCGGCAATATATGGCAAACGGTGTCACTTGACTACGTCGAGGAGATTGTAGGTGCGGCGGTCCCTAAGGTGACTCCCGATTCCCTTGGACTGAAGAACGGAACGTTTGCCCAGAAACCCTAAACAGCCTCTCGCAACCGTCAAGGGGAGGGCCCGATTGCAACAGTCAGGCCCTCGTATTTTGCCAGGACGAGTCTTTGGGCGCCTGAAGAGTAACCGTCAGGGCGTTAGACACAAGCCGCCTTCACGGGTGCCCCTGTTGGAGTGTTACGCGATCTCTATGCCCCATGCTGCCTCTTTATATATTGCGGAGGGAGCTGCCACTCTCCCGGCGATCGATGCCGTGATGGGATGACTGTCAACAATCTGCTTGCCAATTCTCAATAGCGCTGAGTATATTGGTCGCGCGCATTGTAGTAACGTTTCCACCGAGACCAGAATGCACTGGTTTCAAGAAAGTGCTCAGCATGTTGCTTGAGCGAAATGGGATGGTTTCTCGCCATCTGGAGGGGCAAGATGCCTGTAGTTTGTGTAAGAGAAGGAATGACTGCAAGACGGCTGCTAGGTCGATTGCTCATTTTCGTCGCGACTATGTCCGTCCTCGCACTCGCGGCCCGCACTGCGAAGGCCCAAACTGGGCAGGGATCGATCATGGGTCGGGTCACGGATATCAAGGGCGCACTGATCGCTGGAGCTGACGTCACTGTCATAAACAACGACACTCAGCAGCAGAACAAGACCAAGAGCAATGACTCCGGCACCTACAATGTGATCGCGCTGGATCCCGGAACTTACTCCGTTTCTGTACGCCTTAAAGGATTCAGCGACGCGGTGGTCCAAAACATCATCGTCAGTGCAGCCAGCACGGTCGAGACCGATGTCTCGTTAGCCGTAGGAAGTGAGACGATCACTGTTACAGTAACTGCGGAAGAGTCACTGCTCTCCAACACATCGGATGTGTCTACGACGGTTGACCATACACTGGTCGAAGAACTACCGTACCCGGAACGGTCGGCGTTGGAAGCGGTGTTGCTGGTGCCGGGCGTAAATGGCGATCCGCTGCAGCCGGGCGGTATCGCTACAGAGAATGCTGGCGCCTTCACGAGCGTAATAGCGCCTGGCGCGAGTATCACGGTCGGCGGCGCCGCGCCGGGTGGAACGGCGTTTCTCCTGGATGGCTCCGACACTCGGCTGTCCAGTTATCCTGCCTCGGGCATCAATCTATCGGGCATGGTTGTGGGGGAATCGACCGTAATTACCGGCGGGATGTCAGCAAAGTTCGGTCGAAGCGGCTCTGGCGCGATTTTCCAGAGCAGCAAGTCCGGCACGGACCAATACCACGGCGGCGTCACATGGTCGCACAGCGATCCTTTCTTGAACGCATTTCCCGACGGCGGTACAGCTCGCAACAACCTTCATCAAAACTTTTTCGGCTTTTATCTGGGAGGGCCGGTTCGAATTCCCAAGGTATACGACGGACGGAGAAAGACCTTTTTCGAGGTCGGCATTGAGCCGGGCAGGTTGAGCAATACCTATGGCTTTCGCGGAACCTTCTTTACTCCGGACCAGCTTGCCGGCCACATGAACAATTCCTTATCCATATTGGATCAGTACGCTTTGCTGCACCATGGCTATGCGTACGCTCTTAACTGTGCCCGTGCCGGCGATGCAAATTTCGAACCTACGTCCGAAACTGTAAATGGGGGGGCATGCTTGCCGCCAAGCGCGACCTATCAATCCTCCCTTTATTATCAATCGCCTGTGACTCCTAACCCCGGCTTCTGTAACAATGCGACCACGACCACAGGCTTTCCATGCGGTCCGGTGTATAACGGAACCACCAACCCCTACGTCCCGATTACAGGTCCTATTGCAGATTGCGCGAGTGGGTACAACCCTGGATCGAACGGCTGCGCGAATGATGTAGGCCCTCAATTGGCCCAGAATCCATTTGCCCAGTTTGTCCTCTCACAGATGCCTGGGGGTGGCAGTCCCGATCCTTATGTCCAGTTTGATTCGCCCGATGGGGCCTTGGCCACGGATGGCACCAATGCTGATTATGAGCGCGGAGTCATTAACATTGACAATCGCTATTCCACCCGCATCGATCACCAGTTTGATAACAGCAACAGGCTCTTTGTTCGCTATACGGTTGTACCGCTCTCGGCCAACCGGTATCTTGCTCTCCCTGTCAATAATGTCCTCAACTTTGTGCCCAGGTACAACAGCTACACGCATGATGTCGCTATAGGGTATACGCACGTATTCAGCAATAATCTGGTCGGTGAGTTCCATTACTCTTTCCTGCGTTCCAACAAACAAACACTGCCGCCGTCGGCGGCGTTGGCCCAGGATTATGGCGCCAAGTATGGTCTTACTCCGTCGGCGACCGGAAAGGGTTTCCCAAATCTCGGCAACTTCAATGACACCGGTGCCACCTATACGATTCAGCCTGGCGCTACTGCAGCAGCCATCAACCTGGACCAGGACTTTATTGGAGGCGCCAACTTCAACTGGACGCATGGCACTCATCTCATTCAGTTCGGAGTGGATTTCCGCTGGTATCAAGCGAACGACTATGATTTAAGCGGCCTGTACGGTGGCCACTATGCCTTTTCGCAGGGAAGTACAGACAATGGGGCAGCGGGCGGCGGCATGGCACTTGCGTCATTCATTCTCGGCGCGCTAGGCCTCTACACAGATACACCGGCGTCGGTTCCAGCGTATTACCGCTGGCGGTATTATGCCGGGTACATCCAGGACGACTGGCGCGCCTCCCCCAGGCTGACCATCAATATGGGCCTTCGTTACGATCTCGAGACGCCGCGGATGGAGAAGTTCAACAACCAGGCCTATGTGACACTTATTCCAGGAATGCTGAATGGTCAGCCGACTTCCGCATCGTTTTGTTTCTCCGGCTCCTGCGGTCTTCCCAAGACACTATGGCCGACCAACTACTATGGCTTACAACCGCGTATCGGCATTTCTTTCGCGGCAACTCCCCGGACGACTCTACGTGTCTCCTATGGTCTCATGCGTTTGCCGTTGACAGGGTATGATCCATCGGCCTCCCCTGATCCTGACTTCAACGTCTCCGCAAATAGCGTTGGCGGCACAGGAGGAGGCCCATATCCCGGTGCGGTCGATTATATGACTAACTTCAGCCCCGTTCTGGGAACCTCGACCTACACAGCGCTTCATGGATTTCGCGGTCCCATCGAGGACTCGACCGGCGTTTCGCCTGTCTATGTGGAGGAGAACTCAGCTGTACCTTACATTCAGAACTGGAATCTTACGGTTCAATTTCAGCCGGCACAGAAGACAGTAATCCAGGCAACGTATCAAGGCGTGCATGGGGTCCATTTGGTCGGCCTGTTCACCAACCCAATCAACACGCCGCCGCTTGCAACGATCGTTGCTAATATTCAGCAGGGCGTATACCTGAATGACCAAACCCATGCTAACCAGTATGGCATCACTTCTGGTATCGGCTCAACCACGCCGCTGGTTGAAACCGCCCTGCAAGAGGAGGAGCCTTATCAGAATTTCTTCAACCAGTCTCTGGATGAGATCTATCCCCGGCATGGATCGTCGCATTACGATGCGTTCTATATCAGTGTCAACCAACGCGCCAACAAGAGCATGTCCTTCCTCGCAAACTACAGTTGGGTCAAAAGCCTGGACAATGTCCCTGAAACGACCATCGGCACAGGTGGCGGCTTCGGCACTGCCCCGCTACAAAATCCATTCGATCTCAACGGGGAATATTCAGTGTCGTCCTTCGATCAGCCGAGCAAGTTCAAAGCCGGCTATGTTTTCAGGTTTCCCTTTGGGGCCAACCAAATGTTCAATTCGCGCCATGGCTGGATCAACCAGATCATCGGAAATTTTTCCACCTCTGGCATCGCTACGGTGGCTTCGGGATTCCCGAACACAGTTCTCCTTGGAGGTAATGGAAACTTTATCTCAATCACTCCTCAAGGCGTCGACGGTTGCCGCTCCACGTTCTGTCCGAGTGAAGGGCTTTCGCCCGGCTATGTGCTTCGGCCTAACTTCGTTCCGGGGGTACCATTGATCAACAAAAACTGGAAAAAGAACCCATTTGACACGAACGGTTTGGGAGTAATAACCCCTTATCTCAACGCCGCTGCATTCACAACACCAGGCTCTCCGGGTAATCCTCAGTTGGGCAATGTTCCGCGCACCCTTGCCAATGCCCGCAGTCCGCGTGAACTATTCTTCGATGCACAGCTTTCGAAAAGCGTTACTTATCGACGTTACCAATTTAGTCTCAACATTAGCGTTATCAATGTGCTCAATCATCCTGCTTACTTTAGCGCGTCCGGCCAGAATCTGAGTACAGGCTCGTCCGCATCGTCAACTACTGGACAATTTACATATCCAGCCAACGCCAGCTTCGGCGAGCTGAACGCAAGCAACACATCAGGCATATCTCGTAGCGTCCATCTCGGAGCCAAGTTGAGCTTCTAGCTGACTGCATTCGTGCTAAGGCTCCGTAATCTTGAGACCTCCAGGATAAATCTCGTTCATGGTGCAGCAAATCCTCATTCACCCGCTTCGCAAGCTACCTTGCTCCTAGGTGAAGCAAGAGAGGTTGGGATAACTCCACA
>Ga0302315_10000715_pt1 | contig 35992 bp, 30 predicted proteins | sample III_Palsa_N3_1_FD_200532 | JGI IMG/M metagenome (GOLD analysis project Ga0302315, IMG submission 200532) | Peat permafrost microbial communities from Stordalen Mire near Abisko, Sweden - III_Palsa_N3_1 | ecosystem: Environmental > Terrestrial > Soil > Palsa > Peat permafrost | place: Sweden...
AGGTCTATGGATCGATCCCAGAGGCTCTCACTGCAATAGGATCGCAAAGTGCCAGACCGATCACCAGCATTAGTGGGCCCTCCGCTACGTCAGATATTGAGATGGTTCGCATTCGCGGAGTGCACGGTCCACGCCGGCTCACGGTTCTGCTGCATGGCGACTTGTAATTCCCTGAACCATAGCCAATGTGGAGTGCGCGATGAGCAAATGAAACGTTCTAATTGAATTCGAAGTGCGCAGCCTTTCAGGGCTGCTGGGCAATTCAGCTTAGTGGCGCGGAATCAGAGGATGTACTTGAAAACGAACGCGTTATGCTGGGTTGGAATTGGGTTGGAGAACCCAAAGGTCATGGGAACAGGCTGGGTCACTCATTCAACCGGTCGGATCGGCTATCTGTTGTGCTGTAGAAAGTTGCATTTGGCATCTAATCTATGCGGGTTTGAGCTAAGGACGGATGGGATAAGGCAAGAAATTGCTGAAAGAAGGTGGCGCGGAGGCTAGCGTCGCGGAAAGCCTCGGTGCCTCCGGGGCGAAGGGTGGAGAGAGCGCCGGTGACGTTGCCGAAGGCTGCGGCGCGGAGTGGGGTGTCACCGTTGAGGTAGGCATGGAGGAAGCCGGCGTTGAAGCTGTCGCCTGCGCCGATGGTGTCGATTGGGTTGACGAGGAGTGGGGCGACCAGGTCGCGCTGCATGCCATGCGCGGTCTCCTGCTGGACGAGCGCGCCACGACCTCCGCACTTGACGACGATGAGGGGGATGCGCGGGGCGAGAGCATCTAGGGCTTCGTCGAGCGTGGCCTTGCCGGCTATTTTTTTGATCTCAGCCTCGTTGGGTAGGAGGAGATCGATCTTGTCGAGCAGCGTATTGAGGATCCCGCCCCAGTTGCCGGAAGGATCGTCGTTGGTGTCGAGCGAAAGAGTGAGCCCTGCACGTCGGAGTTGATCTAACAGTTCGGGAAGTCCCGGCTGGAGCCCTGTTTGGAGGAACAGGGACGAGAGGTGGAAGTGGCGGGCGGAGGTAAGGTAGGGCAAATCGAGATCGGCGACGGTCATCTCTGCCATCACACCGGGGTAGGTGAGGATGTGACGCTCGGAGCCGTGTGGGAGCAGGATGGTTACGCCTGTGGTCGCTCCGTCTTTGCGGGCAATATGTGTCGTATCGAGACCAGCTTCGGTGAGGCGAACGCGGGCGATGTTGCCCATCTCATCGGCGCCGACCTGTGAGGTGAATCCAACCCGGGTGCCGAGGAGCGAGAGATTATGGGCCAGGATGGAGGATGATCCGCCGAGTGTCAGGCTGAGCCCAGAGCCGATCAGCTCGCGCTCAACCGGCATCTCACGGGGCAGGCCGTAGAGGATGAGGTCGAGGTTGGTTTCGCCGACGATGACGATGTCGAGAGCTTTGGCCAAAGGAGCGGAATCTGGGGAGTTCACCGAAGACCTCGTATTCTTTTGTTGCGTAAAATAGATGATGATGCTTATTATTACTTATCTTTAGTTTCTGTTTCAAATTTCACTTCGCTGAGTAGAGCGGATGACTTTCCGTGAATGAGGACCATGATCGTGACATCCCTTTCGAGTTTCGTAGAGTTGCCAGAAGATGAGCAGAAGGCGAGGGGTCTTGTCTTTACGCCGCGAGAGATTGCTCAGCAGCCGAAGACGTGGGAGGGGACACTCAAGATTTTCAAGCAGCATCAACAACGAATCTGTGACTTTCTGGATCTGGTGGGGGTGCGGGAGGAGCTGGAGCAGCGGCCGGTGGTGATGCTGATCGGGGCGGGGACGTCGGATTATATTGGGCAGGCGCTGGAGTTATTGATTCGGCAGAAGTGGGGCTGCGAAGTCTGGACGGTGGCGAGCACGGAGTTGCTGCCGAATCTTGCAGAGTATGTCGTACCTGGGCGGAAATATCTGTGGATCTCGTTCTCACGGTCGGGGGATTCTCCGGAAGGGGTTGCGGTGCTGGAGCAGGCGATTCAACTGTATCCCGAGGTGGCACATCTTGTCGTGACGTGTAATGCGAAGGCGCGGATGACAGAGGTATGCGAGGCATCGAAGCGCGCATGCGTAGTGGTGCTGGATGACATAGTGAATGATCGAAGCCTGGCGATGACGAGTTCCTTTACGAACATGGTGGTGATGGGACAATGCCTGGCGAACGCGTGGTCGATCGAAGAGTACACGGGTGTGGTAGAGCAACTGGTGCGCGCGGGGGAGCACATGTTGATGCACGCGGCCGATGAGGCTGAACGCCTTGCGGCGCGTGGCTATACGCGTGTGTGTTTTATCGGTGGCGGAGCGCTGGCCAGCGTGGCGAAGGAGTCGGCGCTGAAGGTGCTCGAGATGACGGCGGGGCAGGTGCAGGCGATGTCGGAGACGGTGCTGGGGCTGCGCCACGGACCGATGGCCGCGCTCGACACGCAGACGCTGTTTGTGTGTTTCGTATCGGGTGATGAACGGCGGGCGAAGTATGCCAGCGATCTGCTACGCGAGATTGGCGAGAAAGGGATTGTTGGCGAGCGCGTTGCTGTGGGAACGGCGGCGGCGAAGAGCGAGATTGCGCCGTATTGCAATTCGTATGTGGCTGTGGATGTCGCGAGCGAGGCTGCGGGAGAGGATCCAGTTGGTGATTCCTACCGACCGGTGGTCGATGTGATCTTTGGGCAGATGCTGGGCCTGTACTGCTCGGTGGCGCACGAGCTGAAGCCGGACTCCCCGAGCCCAGACGGCGTGATCAACCGCGTAGTGCAGAAGTTCAGGATTTATTGAGACCTATGGCCTCCGTTCTACAGCGATATCTTTCGAAGCGCACGCAGGGCGTGGCTGCCGGGATTTATTCCGTGTGCTCGGCCCATCCTTGGGTTATTCGAGCGGCGGCAGAACAGGCAGCGGAAGACGGGTCGCTGCTCCTGATCGAGGCGACGAGCAACCAAGTGAATCAGTTTGGTGGATACACCGGGATGCGGCCTGCAGAGTTTCGCCGCTTCGTGCTCGAGCATGTAGCGGTGGCGGGGGTTGGGGCCGAGCGATTGATCCTCGGGGGCGATCACCTGGGGCCCAATCCGTGGCGTTCGCTGCCGGCTGTAGAGGCGATGGAACTCGCCGAGGCGATGGTGGCGGACTATGCGCACGCCGGATTCGGAAAGATTCACCTGGATGCAAGCATGGCGTGCGCAGGCGACCCAGAGAGGCTCTCCGACGAAGTGGTAGCGCAGCGTGCCAGCCGGCTTTGCAAGGCGGCCGAGGATGCGGTGGGCCTCGGCGCGCGGCCGCTGTATGTGATCGGTACGGAGGTGCCGGTACCGGGCGGAGCGACGCAGTTCGCGGAGGAACTTGAGGTAACTTCCGTTGATGCCGCAACGCGCACGCTCGCGGTGCATAAGCGAGTCTTCGCCGAACAGGGGCTGAGTGAGGTGTGGTCACGTGTGATCGCGATGGTGGTGCAGCCGGGTGTCGAATTCGACCATGATGTGGTGGTGAAGTATGACCGCAAGAGGGCAAATGCGCTAGTGGGTTGGCTGCGGGGGCAGTCCGACGAAATTGTGTTTGAGGCGCACTCCACGGACTACCAATTGCCGCAGGGCTATAAGGAATTGGTGGAGGATGGGTTTTCGATTCTGAAGGTGGGGCCAGCGCTGACGTTTGCGATGAGGGAGGCGCTGGAAGCCCTGGAAGATATCGAGGTGCAACTAGTTGCGGAGGATGAGTGTTCGCACCTGAGTGGCGTCGTGGAAGAGACAATGTTGCGTGATCCGAAAGATTGGAAACCGTATTACCTAGGAAGCCCCGCGGAGCAGAGACAACTCCGTCGATACAGCTATAGCGACCGTGTGCGGTACTACTGGCATCGGCCTGAGGTTGAGATTGCTGTGGGCCGGTTGGTGGCGAATCTATCGAGGATCTCGATCTCGGAGAGCATGCTGAGCCGCTATCTGCCTGCGCAGTATTCGCGACTTCGGATGGGCGAGATAAGCGCAGATCCGGCGGCGCTTGTGATAGACAAGGTGCGCGACGTGCTACGCATGTATGCAGCGGCTTGCAGTCGATCGATGGAGTAAGGGTCTGGTTTCAGAAGACGGCTTTCCTTTTATTTCGCCGTTGCATTAACGAAAGCTGCGTTGTAGTCTTCGTGGAAGTAACAAGGCGAGGTGGAAGGGTTATGAAATCAAAGGTCGCTTCGAAGGCTCCTGCTACAGAAGCCGCCGTAGACCAAGCACTCGGATCCCAGATGTTGATCGAGGAACGCCGGCAATATATTGTCGGCTTGGCTCAGCAGCATGGCCGAGTGCTGGTGGAAGAACTCTCCCAGTCGCTTGGGATCTCACGCATCACGATTCGTAAGGATCTGGATTACCTGCAGCGGCGAGGCGCACTGCAGCGGACGCACGGGGGAGCGCTGCTGCCGGGAACGGGAGCGTTGTCGGACCCTTCGTTACAGGAGAAAGAAGGGCGTCACTCGGGCGAGAAGCAAAGGATTTCCGCAGCGGCGGCGGAGCTGGTGCAGGAAGGTCAATGCGTGCTGCTGGACTCCGGCACAACGACGACGGCGATTGCGCGCGCACTGAAGACCTTTTCGCACCTGACCATCATTACAAATGCTGTAAACATTGCCGCTGAGCTGAGTGGAACAGACTTCGAGGTGCTCCTGACGGGCGGTTCGCTGCGCAAGAATTCGTTCTCGTTGGTCGGACCGCTGGCCGAGGATATGCTGCATGATATGCATGCGGACATTCTGTTTCTAGGTGTGGACGGTTTCGACCTGGAGGTTGGATTGACGACGCCGAATGTAATGGAGTCGCGTGTGAATCGAGCGATGGTGAAGGCATCAGCGATGGTGGTGGCGGTTTGTGACTCCACTAAGTTCAACCGTCGCAGTATGTCGAAGATTGTGGACGCGAGTGCGATTCACCACGTGATCACCGACAGCAACCTGTCAAAGGACACGGCCGAAGCGCTGCGCAACCTAAACATTCAATTGACTCTCGTGTAGGCCGCAAGAGAACTGAATCGTCAGCATGTGGGTCGTGGAGGGGCCGCGTATGACATTTAGAGCGAGTTGTCGAGAGAAATTGCGTGGGCGGAAATAAAGCGAAAACCTTGGACCTAGACTTTGCTTACGCTGATATTCGCAACATGAGAGGCGAACACGATAATGCCGGAGCAGGATGTGCAGGACAAGTTCATCGCTATGGTTTCGGCCAAGGCAGAGGTGACGTTGCCGCTAAGCGACTTTCATCCGCGCTGCATGTTAACGACTGCCCAACATGAGGTTCGAATTCCGCGATTTCCAGCGATTGATTATCATAACCACCTCGATGCGCAAGAACCGCAGCGTGTGCTGGAGGTGATGGATGAGTGCGGTATTGAGCACGTAGTGAACATCACGATGAAGGTGGGCGATGAAGCGCTCGCGATGATGGAACGCTATCGGGCTGCTGACGCGCGGCGATTCTCGACAATCGGATGGATGGACTGGACTGGTGCGGAGGGGGACTTCGGCGCTTTTGTGGAGTTAAGCCTGAAGCGGCTAGAGCGACTGGTAGAGCATGGTGCCGTGGGCTTTAAGATTTGGAAAGACCTCGGGCTCACAGTGCGTGATGCGAGCGGAGCATTGGTGCGTGTAGACGACGAGCGCCTGGCGCCGATCTTCGACAGAGCGGGCGAGTTGGGCGTTCCGGTAATGGTGCACATTGGCGATCCGGAGGCGTTCTTTCTTCCGATTGATGCGAACAATGAGCGCTTTGAAGAACTTGCTGCGCACCCTGATTGGAGTTTCCACGGAAGCCATTATGGCAAGCATAATTTGCTGGAACAGAGGGATCGCGTGTTTCGCCGGCATCCGCGTACGACGTTTGTTGCGGCGCATATTGCGGAGAACAGTGAAGATCTGCAGCGAGTTTGGGCGATGCTGGAGGCGTGCCCAAATGTAATGGTGGACATTAGCGCGCGGGCATCCGAGTTAGGGCGCCAGCCATACTCGGCGCGAAAGTTCTTCGTGCGCTTTGCGGATAGGATCTTGTTTGGTTCGGACCTGGTGCCAGAGGTGGAGATGTATCGGCTCTATTACCGATTTCTGGAGACGGCGGACGAGTATTTTGAATATCCGACCCACGCGTCGGGTCAGGGACGCTGGTATATCTATGGGCTCAATCTGCCCGACGATGTGCTGCGCAAAGTCTATCGTGAAAACGCCCTGCGGCTGTTGCCTCAGTTGCAAAGGTAAGCGATCCCCACAAAACCGCGCGGCCTCCCGAGCAGCACGCATAGCTTTGGCTATAGCGTTCCAATGCCCAAGTATGGCGTACCTGAGTACCGGTCCCCGCCTTTTGGACACTTGGCTGGGACGTAAATTAGGAGATTATTCGCACAGGCGTCGACCGTTTCCTCGCTGAACCGCGTCTACATGGGTTCCGCCGTCCCGCCGCGTGTCCCACACCTGCATAGAACTACTACTTCTAGCCCCGGGATGGGGAAGGCTGCCGGGGCTGGTATAGCCGTGAATAAACGGCTCACTTCTTAATTGATGTCGCGTTTTATTTCTTTTTATATCTAACTATTGCTTTTAACTTGACTTCGAAAGAATTCAACGCTTACGATGCTTCCAACTCTGGGTGCGATCATCCCTGTTCGTCCATTGTCTGGCTCGACGCCGGACGGGATAGTCGTTCACTGTAAGCAAGATTCTTTGAGGAAAGGAATTATATGGCTAAGACTTTTGTCGGATGGATGAAGGGGGCGCATAGCAAAGGCGGCGCGTCGCAGTCTTGTGCGAGGCGGCCCGGGGCGAACTGTTCATTTCTACGACTCTGTACATTCGCGCTCCTCAGTTTTTGGATCATTGCAATTAGCACCGTGCATGCTCAAACAACGCTTTTTTATGATGATTTCAATCAAAGCTCGCTCGACACCGTTCATTGGGTTCCAGGCGAGCATCAGTGGGGCGGCAACAGCAGCAATAATGGTGTGATTCCGCAAAATCTGAGTCTGACTTCGGTGACCGATCCATCGACTGGGCTACAAGTTAGCGTTCTGGATGCGCAGGCGCATGGAGATCTTTACACCGGCCCGACGCCCGGGGTTTACAAAATTGGCAACGGGTTTGAGGCTGGGAATCCGCTTGGATATGCAAGCCCCGGCAATTACGGCAACGGGTACTCGCGCACCGGTGGTCTGGTGTGGACGCGCCTGCGTTATGGCCCAGCCAAATACCAGATCCGTATGCGGAACCTGCAGCAAAATGGTGGCGATAGTTCGATCTGGAACTATTACGAGGCACCGTACAGCCCACCGGGTAGTGGGGATTACACAGAGATTGATATTGAAATGCCTGCAAACGGCAGCAATGGCAACTTTGCCACGGCCGGTCTCAATAGCTACGCCACCATTGCGGGCACGGACCCAGCGGCCGACGCGATGGCATGCAATTGTGTTCCCACCGCCGTACCAAACCAAGCGGATGGGAATTTTCACCTTTACGAGATCGATTGGTACGACGGCTCAGACGGCAGTCAGCCTCGGATTTTGTGGTACGTCGACGGTGTTCTCTCGCAGACCAGCATAGTAGATATCCCGACGGACCCAGCACAGTTGTGGGTGGGAAACTGGCCCGCGGCCTGGTCGTTTGGTGGTACATGGAACTATATCTCTCAAGATCAGTACATCGATTACGTTAAGATTTCCGAGCTCCCGGGCGATACCTATCCGACTGCGGCCCTGCCCGCGCCGACGAATCTCACCTTGGTTGCGGGATCCAATACCACCGCAGATCTCGTCTGGAAGGAATCGGCCGACAGCCGTACGATTGCCGGCTACAACGTTCTGGCCAATGGGACTTTGATTGAGCAGACTGCGGATTCACACATTGAGCTTACTGGCCTTACACCGGATACTGAATACACATTTACGGTTGAAGCGATCAACACTGCGATTGCTCCCTCGACGCCAAGCAATGCAGTGAGTTATACCACTCTGTCGACTGCTCCTGCCTGCGACGCCAATCCGACCAGCCCTATCACTGGACTTGCCGCCGCAGTTGGAACCTCCGAAAATCCCGCGACGGTCACTCTGACGTGGGCGCCACCGGTGATTGGTACAAAACACGGAACATTGGGCGGTGCCAATTGCTCGATCGTTGGCTATGAGATATCCCGCAGCTACGGAGGCACGGTCGCGGATGCGAGCAGTTCTGGCACCTATGTTGATAGCACGGTTCCGGGAGGGGAATATCGCTATGACGTTACGCCCTATAATCAATACAGTTCGGGACCGACGAACTCCGTGTACATTACGGCGCCGGGCAGTTGCAACCAGCTATCGGGCGCAGTCGGTTACGTGCAGGCACAACAGTTTGGTTCGGACGTCCAGGTGTCCTGGAATCCGCCGGCCAATTCGGGTCCGTACGGGGCCTGCAACATCACTCAGTATCAAGTGACTCGGACTCCGGGAACCACCGTAACTGTGCCTGCGAATCCCATCTTCATTGATGAAAAGGTGCCTGCTGGGACGTATACGTACTCGATTGTTCCGGTCAATGGGTTTGGAAGTGGTCCGGCGCAGGCGACCCAGATTACGACTGCAGCTGGCACGGACCTGCTTGCAAATCTCAATGGCAACTTCGAGACAGGGGGTGTGTCTCCGTGGAACTGCACGGGAACTGCTTCCGTGGTTACCGGCGCGGGCGTGAACGGAAGCGACGGACTTGATCTGATTGGCAACAGCGTTACCTCATCGTGTTCGCAGACGATCGCGGGGCTGACGCCGGGTTCTACTGTCTATGCGTCGGCGGCGTTGGAAAACGACGGGACCGCTGGCTACATTTATCTCAACTACACCGCTGATTCCAATAATGGTTCGCAAACTGTGGCCACATCGGGATACTACTCGATGGTGCAAATTCCGATCACGGTCGGCAGCAGCGGTACAGTTACCGTCTATCCTTCGTCCTACAAAGGCCAGGCAGTCTCAACTTATGCTGATGACATCCAGTTGTGGACGACCTCTGGTGGAGGTAGTTCTTGCACGGCGCCGGGCGCGGTTACCGGCCTCGCAACCACTGCGGTATCAGGCAGCTCGGTGGCTTTGAGTTGGACAGCTCCCAGTGAGCCGGCCGGCTGCAACGCCACGAGCTATACTCTCACTCGCACGCCGGGAAGTTCGAACACCTCAGCGGTGGCGAGCTATACCGACAACACCGTTGCTCCCTCCACGTCGTATCAATACACCGTCAGTGCAACGAACTCCGCAGGCACGGGAGCGACATCCTCGCTGAATGTGACGACGCCGGCCGCCTGCACGACTGCGCCTGGTCAAGTGACGGGTCTTACCGCTACGCCGAGTGGAAGCAGTGTCGCGCTCAGCTGGGCAGCTCCATCGCCTGGTGGCTCTAGTTGCACGATTGTCAACTATGTCATCCTGCAGAACGGCAGCCAGGTTGGCACGAGTACCTCGACCACCTTTACAGTCAACGGGCTTGCAAGCGGGACGTATACGTATACCGTCGCTGCGGTGAACTCCTACGGGACGGGTGCGGCTAGCTCTCCAGAGAATGCAACGGTTAGCTCGAGCGGAGGAACCAACCTGCTCACCAATGGAAACTTTGCGACTGGAAGCTTCGGCACCGCGTGGTCCTGCACGGGGACGGCATCGGTACAGTCGGGCGCTGGAGACGGCGGCGGCAATGCTGCCTTGCTGACTCCGACTGGAACAACCACGGCCCAATGCTCGCAAACTGTGAGCGGTCTGGCCGCGGGAACAACGGTAACTCTTTCCGGATATGTATCCACTAGCGCCACCTCGACGTATGGCTACATTGGGTTTACTGGCGGCAACCAGGTCGGCGGAAACACGGCTAGCTACAGTGAGTACACCACGACGATGACCGTTCCTTCGAACGGGACCGTTACTGTGTACCTTCAGGCTTACAAGCAGCAGACGGGCACCGTCGACTTTTCAAACATCAGTTTGACAGGCTCTACAGGTGGATCCGGTTGCTCCGCGGCTCCTGGCGTGGTCACAGCTCTTGGATCGACGGTGTCGGGTAGCAATGTGAGCCTCAATTGGACCGCGCCTGCCAATAACGGCGGGACGGGTTGCTCAATCAGCGGCTACGCCGTCACACGAAATGGCACGCAGGTCGGCACGCCTACAGCACCCAGCTATAGTGATTCGGGACTGTCGGCTGGAACCTATACGTACACCGTGGCTGCGACCAACTCGTTTGGCACCGGGTCCACAACCTCAACATCGGCTACTGTAAGCTCCAGCGGCGGGGGAACAAACCTTGTTGCCAACGGCAACTTCGCAACGGGGACCCTCGCTGGTTGGACCTGTGCTGGGACGACCGCGGTCAGCACGGCAGCTGCTGCCGCGGGAGATACCTATGGCGTGGCGATCACGGCGTCCAACTCAACCACGGCGCAGTGCTCGCAGACGATCACAGGATTGACGCCGGGCGGAAGTTACACCCTCTCTGCTGAAGCGGAAAGCGCCACCACGGGCATTTACGGCTACATTGGCAACCTGACAGCAGGAACACAGCAGGGCGGAGATCCGTCGAGCTGGACAACCTACTCGCTGCCGGTAACTGCGCCTGGTTCCGGTTCCATCACAATCTACATCCAGGTCTACAAGGAGCAGACTGGAACGGTGTACTTCGATAATGTCAGCCTGACAGCGCAGTAACTAGCCACTTGCACGAGAGCGGCTCCGCCTTTCTTGGGGGAGCCGCTTTTGTACCACATCATTTGAAGGCGCCGATCAAGCTTAGGCTTCAAGGGTAAGAAGCACAGATCTCCTGAAACTGCCGACCCGTAATTTTGTTTTCGCATCCTGCAATCGATAAATGCAGAGAAAAGCAAAACACTTCATCGACTCCAAGAGTGCGCGCTTGTGAAGCGCAAATTGCGTCGCATAGCGAACCATGCGGCGCGCTGGTTGGCTCAAACGCGACTGCGTATTGCCACGAAGAAGGACGGTCATTTTCAGGCCAACCGCCGTAGCAAAGCCAAAGACCCAGATAGGGGAGATCCGCGGTGTCGAACCGGAGTATTAGGCCGTGTCCGGAAGAATTACGATAAAGACCCGCGACTCCTCGCGTTAAGCGGCCGCTGTAGAGCATGTCCGCGGTTCGATCTGTCAGTCGACCTACAGTCTGGAGATCAAACGTGAAGCCTTCGTGGCGATGCATGGGCCAAGAGATTTTGGCTCCTGGTGCGCCGATCCGGTTGCCTCTTGATTCAAGCAATCTCAGATTGGTGATTTCGGTCGGCAAGACAATTTGATCCTTTGCGCCGATGCAGAAAAGCGGATGAGGTGCATACAGAATTTCAACCTGGCCGTCGCCCGTGTTTTCTATCTCGTAACAAATGGTGAGTTCATTCGCCTCAAGCGAGATTCGCTTTCTAAAGCGTAGAGGCCGGCTGAAGCCGTATGCCTCGAGGGATACCTCGTTTGGTGCGTTCGCTGACAGAACGTTCCATGGAAATCTCCAGAAGTCGCCATGGTCGGGGATTGAAGCCACGTCGCCCATCGGCCTGGATGCCGAAACTGTTGGAAGGCACTCATCCCAACCCGCGCAATCCGATTCTTCGAAGCCAGCAAACGGACCAAATTCAGCGACCCTTTCATATCGGCTGCCGCGCAAGAGGAACTCAGTCTTAGTACGTTGGCAACTGATCGAAGCCAATTTCCCGCCGTTGTCTGGGAGTACTACGACTTTCAAAAGGTGATTTTCAAGGATATGAACGTTTGTTCCCATGGTCATGGCGAAACCCTCTGAACCTCTGCACCTGCGGCTCTTCGTTACTTTGGGGTGCCTGAAGGAATTCCTATTTCGTCGGGAGCAGGAAGTTCTCCAGTCTTCTGCCATTGATGAAGCAAGGACTGAAACCAGTCACCACGCGCCGTCCATAAGTGGATCGCCATATCGTAGCGGGCTAATACATTGCCAAGCGCATACGGACGGTTCTCTTCGAGCCATAGTTTTTCGTAGGCATCCTTGCTTTCCGAGTAGGAGTTGCGTAGGTCCTGGCAGCGCCCCTGAATATCGCTGATATCCATCAAGTCCAGTTCAACACTGGGCCTTGCCCCATTGACGCGTTGGGGAGATTCTGCGCGCTGCGCGTATGCGGTTCGGTAAGATTTCGATATCTCGGCGGCGGCTTGAAACTTCAGGCCAATGGCATCGAACCGGTAGGCTCCCAATTCCAGCGCATCGAGCGCCTCGGGTTCCTGTAGAGACTGCGTGCTTCTTGCTTCTCGAACGAGGTCGATTGCACGTTCCGCATGCATGCGAAGATCACGAGCGATCGGTTGCATTCGAAGCGACAATTGCTGTCCATCCTTGGACCATGGATCGATCCAAAAGATCGCGTCACTGCCATCGTCGGGATACGAGTCCATCCCTAGTCCCTGAATCAGCTTGTGTGCCGCCATCAGCTCCAGTTGCGCCTGGTTGATTTTGCCAGTGGAGTCTCCGTGAAAAACTTCCCCATAACTCTGCTCAAATCGGGGAATACTGCTTTCATCTTTTTGCCATCCAGCAGCTGCGCCAAATAGCACGCCATACCAGTTGGAAGCAAAAAGCCCCTCGCCATCATCGTTCCACACCGTGTTGAATACGCCGGTCGCTCCAAGGCGTTGGCCGTCGCGAACGAAGCCTTGGATATTGCGTAACGCCATATCGTTATTTGGATAGACGCGGTCCCAGTTATTCACACCCGGGGCGACCCAAGTTTCTATTCCGGCTTGACGGAAGGGAAGAATGAAGGAATCGAAGCCCTTCGGCTGAGGGTCGTACCACCACGGCACCGCAATCATGTCCTTTGGTAGCGAACTCAACAACGCAGGTTGATTGCGCGCGATATCCCCCCAGAAGAGAAGGCGTTTGCCGTAGGGTTGCAGAGCCGCATGAATCTGTTTAAGGAAATCGATATAGACAGGACCAAGCTTGTTCCGCTGGACCAGATCCGAAGTCTGACCCCGTCCAAGTTCGAATGTTTCATCTGCCCCTATATGAACAAAGGGGCCAGGAAACTCACTGGCCATCTCACCAAACCACTCGCGAATCAATTCGAGCGATCCGGGTTGCTGCGGAGCGAGCACCGAACCGTGCGGAGTTTCGGAAAGTTTTGAGAACTCTTCGTATTTCAGTGCTCCGTGCAGGTGGCCGAATGCCTCCTGTTCGGGAACAATCTCAATGTGGTATTGCTTCGCATACACTACGATCTCTTTCACGTCCGCCGGAGTAACTCCACCTCCGAATGGAGTTGTGACTGGAGTATTTGCGTGTTCAAGGGCGTTCTCAAAGTAGGGAGAGTAGACATTCAGTTTGTACGCGGCAAATGTTCGAATCTGCTTCTTCTGGTACTCCAAGCTGGGAATTGGGCCGCGTGATAGATCGTCATCGATGGCTCGGAAAGGCATTGCCGGCCAATCGCGAATGGTTACTGCGCGGAGGCGTGCGCTCGGGCCGCGATCGTGTATGAGTTGTTTTACTGTTTGAACGCCGTAGAACATTCCGGTGTCCGTCGCAGCCACGATATCGACGGTGTGACCGACGGTGAGGATTACATATCCTTCATCATGCATTGCGGGATCAAAGGCCAACCCGGCATGATGCAGCAATTGCTGCCCGTTTTCCTTGTTAGCGCGCACCAGTACTATGGACACGCAATTCTGCGTAGCGCAATGCGTTGAGATCTCGTGTTGCTTGAGGAACGTCTCCAGATCGGAGGCCGCAAATCTGTCATTCGGATCGGAGCCCTCCTGCTTCACAACCACGCCGTGAGCGAGCGACAAATCACCACCAGCCTTAAGTTCAGCCGGATAGGGAATTAGAGGAAGCAAAGTTTGTGACCGCGCGAAGGGAAGGCATGTGGATATACCTACGATTGCAGCTGCTCTAAGCGCCGCTTTTAGGGCGCGATTCTGACTTCGCATGGATCTCCGCCATTTCGATTACTTACGATTAGCATATCCCCAATTGCTCCTAAAGAGCGCAAAATTGCCACTCAAAAAGAAGAAAAGAGTGTTTATGAGAATTCTGTAAAGATTTCAGTTGACAGAAAGAGAAACGATACGTAATAGTTACTAACAAATAACAGCGCTTCGAAGCTAAAGAGCGAAAGCTACTTTCGAACGTGCTGACATATTCATATATCTGCACGGAGAGCCAATGAGCTATGTTCCCAGAAGCCTGCACCCAACGTCGCACGAAATTCCATCTGCGAATGGGTGCTGTAAGCGGCAATCGATTCCTTTGATAGCTCTCTCGCTGTCTCGTTTGATGTTGCTCGTGATCCTTTTAGGGTCCGTAACGTCGCTTGCGCAGTCTACGAATGGAAGTATCACTGGTACCGTCTCCGACACTTCCGGAGCAGCGGTCTCCCATGCACAGGTGGTCGCTACAGATACCCAACGCGGCGTGTCCTTCAAAGACGTCACAAATGATGCTGGCCTTTACCGTATTTCGCTTCCCATTGGTACCTACACGGTCCAGATCCAAAAGACTGGTTTTGAAACCCTTCGCAAGCCTGCCTTCGAACTGGAACTGGGACAATTGGATCGCTTTGACTTCACCCTAAAGGTCGGAGCTACGAGCGAAGTAATCGTCGTGGATGCAACGGCGACCCCACTTTTGAAGACGGAAAGCGCGCAGCTGGACACGGTTATCGATGAAAAGAGTACTAACAATCTCCCGTTGGCAACACGCAATTATGTGCAGCTGACACTGTTGGTCCCGGGCTCAACTCATCCCGATCCCTCATCCTTGAACACCGTTCAGAGCCAGCAGACCGCCGGACGGCCCTTCATCAATGGCAACAACGAGCAGTCCAACAACTTCCTCCTGGACGGCCTGGAGAACAATCAACTCTCCGACAACCTGATCGGCTACGCACCATCTCCCGATGCAATTCAACAGTTCACGGTGATAACCCAGAATCCTCCCGCTCAGTACGGCAACTTCGAGGGCGGCACGATTACGACGGCCATCCAATCTGGCACCAATCAGTATCATGGGCGACTTTTTGAATTCTTTCGGAACGACGTCCTTAATGCCACTCCATGGGGAGAGACCACCAAGCCCAAGTTGCGCTGGAATATGTTTGGTGGAACCATTGGCGGCCCCATCGTTCGCCAAAAGCTCTTCTTCTTTGGTGACTTCCAGGCACAGCGCTACGACATCCCTTCTGAGGCTGCCTATGCTACCGTACCGACTGCTCTGATGCGTACGGGCGACTTCTCAGAATTGCTCCCAGGCAGTACAACCGCCGCCCTCTGGGGTATTAACGTTCCGCACCTTTCCGACCCGTCGACCTACGGCTCGGCGGCCAGTCCTCGGGCCCCCCTCAGTGGATACAACCTCACGAACGTCCAGTACTCAACTGCCGCCTTTCCCGGTATCGATCCTGTAGCTCAATCGCTATTTGCCTCTGGGCTCTATCCGCTCCCCACAACCAGCCAGCACTTGATTGACAACTATACGTACTCAACACGTTCATCCACGGACGTTGATCAGGGAGATATCAAGATTGACTATGTGGCGACAAGCAAGGACCGCATCTTTGCCAGGGCGTCGAAGTCTTATACAAGCAATCCGCTAGAAAACAGCTGGGTTCTTCAGCCCGACACCTACAGCAATGATTGGTCCGATGGTGGAATTGCCGGGTGGACACGCATAATCTCGCCGGCCGTGTTGAACGATGTGCGCTTCGGAGTGATGTACACCAAGATTCATTACGGTGTGAGCCCCGGGACACTCGGAACCCTCGCGGAGAACCTTGGTATTGCCAATGGAAATACGAACAATGGGCAGATCATCGAAGGACTCCCTGAACTCAAATTCGGAAGCTACTTCACTCCTGTCGGTAGCACAGCCGTAACCGCGCTGTTCGCGGACACCTCGTTGCAAGCCGACGACAATGTGACGATTACACATGGGCGCCATACGTTCAATGTCGGCTTTCAATTTCGCAGGTATCGCATTAACACGTTCTTCTCGACCAATGGCGGAGAGCTGGGGAGTATGACCTACAGCGGTGTGTGGACCTCGCCCACAGGTAAAAACAGTGCCAGCAAAGGCGGAGTTGGTCTTGGCATGGCGGACTTTGTCTATGGCGCGCCGTCATCGGAAGGTCGCGGAGCAAACTCCGGGACCTGGGGTCAACGAGCGACTGTAATTGCTGGATACATCCAGGATGATTGGAGGACTACGAAAACTCTCACGCTAAATCTGGGCCTGCGTTATGACAATCATTTGCCTTGGGTAGAAGTTAACGACAAAGCAGTCAACTTCGATCTGGAAACCGGAAAGCCCATCTATCCGGCCGGGCAAAAACAGGCTGCCGTGCTCAACCCACTCTATGCCGCTTATGACCCGGAGGTCGCTTCTAACCGAGCCACCTACAACTCGTATAACGGCGGTTGGAACTTCCAGCCAAGAATTGGCTTTACCTGGAATCCCGGCATCCTGAATAGCAAAGCGGTAGTGCGGGGAGCGTATTCCGTAACGTCCTACATGCAAGGCACAGGAACAAACCTTCGTATCACCGAGAATGCACCGTTCGTCAATAACTTCAACTACAGCGCGCTCGGAGATCCCAATGATCCTCCTCTCTCTCAGATGAACTCGCCATCAGGGGGCTACTTCAACACTGAGAGCGGATTCCCCGCAAACCTGACGCCCAGCCTAAGTGACACGGGTTTGCGGGTGTGGGATCCGAGCATCAAACCTGCTGTCGACAACATGTGGAATTTTTCCATCCAGTATCAAGTGGGAAAGAGCGACACGGCCCAACTCTCCTATGTCGGGCAAAAGGTAACCCGAATCATGGTTCCGATGGACTATGCCCAATTCGTTCAGAACGCGGACGGCAGCGTCTCACCCGGACTATTTCTGGGTGAAAAGGCAAACGACGGCACGACAACCCCAAGCATTTTTCAGGTTCCGGACGGCAATCCCAATAACCAAGGGGCGTTCGCGTACGGTTCCGCAGCGGTTGGTAACCAGGGCTACAACGCATTGCAAGCCGTTTACCAACATCGCTTCGATAGGAACTTGGAAGCACAGCTCAACTACACCTACTCCAAGTGCATGGCAGACAACATCGGGTACTACGGGAACGCTCACGGGCAGTCGCAACCTGGCGGATATTACCGACAGGATCAATACAATCAGAGAGCGGAATGGGGACCCTGCTACTACGACACAACAAACCTTTTCTCTGCCTACGCGATTTATTCTCTGCCCTTTGGAAAGGGGCAAGCGATAGGTAAGAACGTCAACGCGGTTGGCGGCGCGTTCATCAATAACTGGCAGCTCAGCGTCATCAATATTGATCACACTGGTTACGCCTTAACCGCAATCGACTGGAACAACTACTCAAACTCCTGGGGGAATTTCCCAGCCGTGACACCGCGCGCCGACTGCAACGGTCCGGTCCAATATGTGCACAAGTATGACGCAACCGCAGGCGGAATGAGATTCTGGGAACCTACGAACTTCGCGGATGCAGCGAGCCCGACCGGATTTGGCAGCTGCGCAAATGGAACAATCCGTGGCCCGGGTGAAAGTACGTTTGACATGAGTCTCGAGAAGATATTTGATCTGTCGAAGGCGTTTCACCTGCAGTTCCGTGCCGAAGCAATCAATGTTTTCAATCATCCGATCTTCCAATCGCCAGACCCGGCTTACAGTGACGGAGATCAATTTGGCGTAGCGTATGCCTACGGCGGAAACACTGCGGCGGAGGGTGAGCGTCAAATTCAATTTGCGCTAAAGCTGAGTTTCTAAATTCCGTAAATTCCGCTCATACACACTTTCCTCTGTGGCTATCTGGATGTGCGATTGCAGGGTCGAAAATCCAGATAGTCACGAGGAATATGGCAGTCCCGGCCACCTACGAACAACCTGCGACCGAGAGATGGGCTCCTTGTAACCGCGAGGAGTCCATCTCTTTTGGATCTTAAGGCCGGTTCTTTCTTGTGCGGAGTGGTGGGCTGCGGGAGGATCATCAATATCAGGTGAGCGCATTCCCCGGGTCCTGCGCGTTCATCGAATTCATTTCAATAATCCGCAGTCTTACTCACATCCGACTACCGGCAGTCGCTCCAAGCCTAAGGGGATGAGGCATCCCGAAGCGCTCTTTGCCGGTCTTGTGAAGCAGCTCACGCGCTCCGCGGAATGATCAACCGCACTAAGGGCCAAGGGAAGTCTTGCTCTTGCTGTTAGCAGGGTGCCATCGGTTATGAATGCGCAGCTGCGCCCTGGCACCAAGGTTTCCTTCGATCTATGGACGATCGACAAGCTGGAGTTTTCACCAGCGCGGCCTCCGTCAAAGACTTCGACGTGTGCATGACAAAGGTTGAGTAGAACAAGTTGCACGCCGCGAAGGGAAGGGGGCACGATACTACCGTTCGAAGTGAGCTTCGATTTGCTCCAGGGTCTTCCCCTTCGTCTCAGGCAGGTAGAAAGTTGCAACAAGGAAATAGATCACAGTACAGCTAGCCCAAAGCGAGAAGATAGCATAATAGCCGAAGTTGCCGACAACCGGCAGAAACGTACCGGCGATGATCGTTGAAACCCCCTGATTGAGTAGCAAGGCAATCCCCATTCCTCGGGATCGGATCCTCATTGGCATCAGTTCAGAGAGAGTGAGCCACACAACGACCCCCGGTCCGACCGCGAACGACGCGATGAAGAGTGCAAGGCAGGTTGTTATTAGCCAGCCAGTACGTTCACTTGCTACGGGCACGAAGAATGCCTTCTTGATCCTCAGTGCGGAAATTCGGCTGTTGGCCGTCTGCTCTTCCGGCTGAATGTGCAGAATAGGCTTCTCATCATCGCTCAAAACGGTCGCTACACGATCTCCATCGCCGTAGGTATATAGGACTGTGAGTGCCATCTCGCCACTTGACTTGCTTGTATCCCAGGTAGAGGGATAGATGACGATATTGCCTCTTTGAGCGGATTGCACTTGTGCCTTTATATCCACCCGTTTGGACTCGGACATATAAAAGAGAAACGCTGCGGCTGACAGCGAAAGAATGATTCCTCCGGTCCCCAGCTTGAGGAGGAATTTACGGCCCTTCTTGTCAACGAGAGTGACGGCTACGAGGGTCATGATGCAATTAAGCAATTTGACGATTACGTCACCCTGGGTAGCCCGGGTAGCACTCATGCCCGCATGTTTCAGGATGACAACCATAAAGCCGAGTACTGTATTGATACCCGTCGCCTGATTGCAAGCGAGAATCAGACAGGAAAGGGCAAAAGGAATAATGTATTTTTTACGCCAAAGGGAATCCGGGCCAGCGCGGCACTTCTTTTCGGCGACAAGTGCCCGAATCTCATCGAATTGGGTTTCGGCTTCATGGTCGGATGCAGCGGTCCGGCGGAGTGCGTCGAGTCCCGCTTGTCGCCGACCTCTTCGAATGAGCCAGCGTGGACTTTCGCTCAAAAGTAGGGCCCCCACGAAGAAAAGAACCCCGGGATAAATTACTGATAAGAACATTCCGCGCCAGGCATGTTCCTGAGCGGCGCGGATGAGCGCGGGATTGCCAGCGGATCTGCTCACAACGAGTTCCGCCTGACGCGTATAGAACCAGCCGACAAGAGCGGCAAGCGCAATCCCTACCGTGAGCATGAATTGGAATAGCGCGGTGCCTTTGCCGCGGCTGTCGGCGTCCAAAGTTTCCGCAAGATAAAGAGGCACGACCACTGCGATGAATCCGCCGCTGATGCCCTGAAGAAGTCGGCCGAGGAATAGTGGAACGAATCCTCGAGAGAGCACGATGAAAGCGATGCTGGCTACGAAGAGTAGGCCGCCCACGACCATGATCTTTTTTCTTCCGAATAGATCTGCGAGCAGCCCAGCTGCCGGGGAAGAGATCATCCCGCCTCCCAGTACCGCAGCGACGATCAGGGAAGTCTCTCCGATGCTAAGGCTGATCGTCTTTCCTACATACAGGAGAGCAGCAGCGATGATACCGATATCGATCCCGTAGAGGAGACCGCCCAGGCTCGCAACGAGAAGAAGAACTCTACGGTAGAGACGGGGCGACAATGCAGAAGTCTTAAGAGAGGCCATACCAAGAATCTGTAATGTATCGAAAGAATAAGATATATGTCAATATTAAAAGATACTAAACGAAATGTAGTCGGCGCATTGGCGACTTACCCTCATTAAAAGAGTTTGACGAGCATCGATTTATAACGGAGCGTGGCTCGATGGTTCGCCTGACACTGGCATCGAAGCCGACATATTGGGACCGATCATGTACGCGGCAATCGGCGCGGCAACGTTGCAGAGTGCCATCTGGTCTAGTGCGTCCCAATATAAGTGGCAGCTAAGACCGCGAGCATAATAGAAAGCGACGCGATGGGCGCTCAACGCGAGGTTCATAGCAGAACCGCGATTGAGACTATGAGCCTCGATCTAGGTTAGAGACTGCGAAGCGCGGTCATGAAATTTCCGACCTTGCGGGCGGACGAGGCTTTGCCGGACTTCAAGTTGCGCTCAATGCACAGCCCCGAAAAAAAGGACAGAACCATCTCCGCAATGGCAGAAGGGGCCATCCTGGGTTTCTCCGCTTCGATATTCAACGCGAGGAGCTGCAACAGCAAGACTCGATTGCCGGCAATGGCTCCATAAGCCTCCTCTGGAAGGATGGCAAATTCTCGCATCGAGTTGATGGCAAAACATCCCTGCTGCTCCCCCTTGTGAAGAGGACCATTTTTGAGAAACGTTTCGATGTTCTTCCAACCAAGCGGCTCTTTAGTGAGAAGTCCTCGCTTGTCCTGGCTCTCAAGGTAGCGCCGAAGGCACGCCAAGAAGAGATCTTCTTTGTCCCTGAACTCGGTGTAGAGACCTGATTTGTTCACGCCCGTGGCCCGTTCCAGGTCCTGAAGGCTCGTATCTGCAAATCCATGCTTCCAGAAGACGGGCATTGCCTTTTCCAGCACTTCTTCGCGGCAAAAGTTCTTCGGACGTCCCATAGGCCTATTGTCCGATAAAGAACTAAATAGTTCAATATCTCTGCATCCCTGCCGACAACCCGGTCATCGTATGGAACTGAACGGTTCAAAACGGCCTCCGGCGGACTCAGGAGTCCTACAAATCGCAGGTGAACTGATTCAGGAAACCAGAGGAGATTATGTCCAAGTTAGTAAACAAAGTGGCACTCGTAACGGGCGGCTCCCGGGGTATTGGGGCGGCGATTGCAAAGCGGCTGGCTGCAGACGGAGCAAGCGTGGCCATCACCTATGCGAAAGATGCCGACGCTGCAGAAGCCGTGGTCAAGGCGATCGGATTTGCAGGAATAAAAGCCATCGCGATCCAGGCGGACGCCGCCGACGCCGAAGCCGTCAAAGGTGCGGTTGAAAAGACGGTCGCAACTTTCGGCCGACTTGATGTGCTGGTGAACAATGCCGGCACGGCCATTCCAAAGCCGTTCGAGGAGGCGACGCTGGAGGAGATGGCCCGTGTGCTCGACATCAACATCCGCGGTGTATTCGCTGCTACGCAGGCTGCGCTGAAACACATGAAGGATGGTGGCCGCATCATCATGATCGGTTCGGCGGTCGGGGAGCGAGCGGTTGCGCCCGGGCTTGTGCCCTACGCGGCCACCAAGGGAGCCGTCAAGATGTTTACCCAGGCGCTTTCCAGAGAGGTCGGAAGCCGTGGCATCACCGTCAACAACGTTCAGCCGGGTCCGATCGATACGGACCTAAATCCCGCGACGGGTGATTGGGCCGTTCCACAAAAGGCTGCCACAGCCCTCAATCGCTATGGGCGCGTCGAGGAGATCGCCGCGATGGTGGCATTTGTTGCCGGTCCTGACTCCTCGTACATTACGGGAGCCAATTTGACCGTCGATGGCGGAATGAACGCCTGAAGAAAGGCAAAACTTCCATGGCAACTCTAAATGGCAAGACTGCTCTCGTCACAGGGGCATCGAGAGGAATCGGCCGCGCGACGGCAGTTGCGCTTGCTGAGGCCGGGGCCCGCGTCCTGGTTCACTATGGGCGTTCCGCGCGGGAAGCGGAATCTCTGGTCGCCGAGATCCAAAAGAAAGGCGGGCGCGCAGAGCCAATCTCGGCGGACCTGGGAACTCCGGATGGAGCTTTCCTGCTCTCCAAACAGGTGCGCTCCATCGCCGGCGATCGACTGGATGCACTTGTGCTCAATGCCGGAATCAGTAAGGCAGCACGCATCTCCGATTACACACTGGGGGATTTCGATAACCTGTTCGCGACCAACGTCCGAGGGCCGTTCTTTCTAGTGCAGCAACTTCTGTCCATTCTGGGTGAGGGCTCAAGCATCACCGTAATCTCTTCCGTTGGAGCCCGGGCAGTGGTGGGTAAGCCAGGGCTGGAAAACCCATCCCTACTCGCTTATTCCTCTACCAAAGGGGCACTGGAGACTCTGGTCAAAAACTGGGCTGCCATTCTTGGGCCGAGCGGTATACGTGTGAATGCGATCGCACCGGGTGTCATCGATACGGATATGTCGAACTTCACGAAGACGGAGGCAGGACGTGAGAGCGCGTTGGGAATGCAGGCCCTGAAGAGACTCGGCAGACCTGAAGATGTTGCCGATGTTGTCGCTTTTGTGGTGTCCGATGCGGCGCGCTGGATTACAGGCGCCAGTATTCCTGTCGATGGCGGCTCGAAGCTCTGATTTCACGAATGGGAAAAACAATGGATAAGACTCCGAACAGAGGCAAAGAGATCAAAATTCCCAGCCCCGACCATCCCATCACAATTTCGCGCGCTGAGGGCAAGGTCCGCGTAACGGTTGCTGGAAAGATCGTCGCGGAATCGATGCAAGCACTGCGACTGGAGGAAAAGGGATATCCACCCGTCTACTACCTGCCGCGCAACGATGCCGATATGTCCTTGCTTGAACGGACAACGCACTACACCTATTGTCCGTACAAAGGCGATTGCACCTACTACAGCGTACCCATCGGCGGAACTAAATCGGAGTATGCCGTTTGGACATACGAAAAGCCATACGAGGCGATGGCTGCAATTAAAGAGCATCTCGCGTTTTATCCCTCCCGCGTCGATGCAATCCAAGTGATCTCTTAGGCGGTACGGCCGATCCGCGCGACTATTCCGATTGCCCGGTTTGGCAATCATTGTAAAGAAGCCCAAGGAGCTGAACATGGCAAAGACAACACCAGGACAGAACAAGGCAATCGTTCTCGAAGCCTTCGATACTCTCTTCAACAAGCGCGACTACGCGGCTGCAGAGCGCTTCTGGTCGCCGAAGTACATCCAGCACAGCGCGCATATCCCGCCGGGACGTGAAGGACTGTTCGCGCTAGTCCGGTCAACACCCGATACGTTGCGCTACGAAAACCAAGTCATTGTCGCCGAAGGCGATTACGTCATTGCGCATGGCCGCTTCTCGGGAATCGGAAGGCCCGCGGCCTGGATCGCGGCTGATATTGTCCGATTCGAAGACGGGCTTTTGGCCGAGCATTGGGATGTGTTGCAAGACGAAGCCACACAGAAGGAGTCCGTCAGCGGCCTTCCCATGTTTGGCAAGAGTTTCCCCTCATAAGTTGTTACTGCCACAAGAAAAGGAGAACCAATATGCGTGCAATGAGAGCGGAGCGGTTTAGCGGTTATGACGCACTGAAGCTCGTAGAGCTTCCCAAACCAGAGGTCACGGATGGAAAAGTACTGGTGCGAATCACGGCAGCCGGTGTCACGCCGCTCGACCACACGATTCTCTCCGGCCAGTTTCACGGAATGGGTGCTCATCCTCGGCAATGAGGGAGCGGGCGTCGTAGAGGAGGGAGGCGGCGTGGAGGTTCCCGCGGGCTCACGTGTGATGTTCTGGGGCATCTACGGCGCTTTTGAAAACGGAACGTACTGCGAGTGGATGCGCTAGTCGAGATCCATCGTGGGTCAGAACGGCTTCGTGGTAGGCGTCGATCACATGCTGAACGTCAACAGTGTCCGACGCGGTGCTGGCTGGGGTAGCCTCGTTGCTCTCAGCAGGTGATGGGCTTTGAGCAAAGCTCGCAGCGGCGGTGAGAATTGTGAGAGCAAAGACGGCGCTGCTGATGAAACGCTTCATGTGTTATCTCCGGGAAAACGAAGGTTGGAAAGGTCACATTTAGATGTGAGAGCAGCAAATCACCGAAGCCGGCGGACGAAGTGAAGGTCGAGACCGGATAGTGGAGCGCCGACCTCATGCATTGCACCACCTGTTGCGAGTGACCCAAGATCAATCGCGGCTAACCCGGTGCTGTTGACCAACTCGATCACTAGCTGTTTGGCTTCGGTGTCGTCGCCCGATGTAAAGATAACGGTACGGGGTTTGTTCGGCGAGAAGTCCTGAATCCAGACCATCGGGATGTTGCTGATCGATTTCACAAGTCTTGCGCCAACTGACATCTCGGCAACTATCTCGCTGGAGGTGCGCCCCTTCAATGCAGTTCTTGATCTGGTCACGCCAGCCAGAGTGATATCTGGAGGGTCCAGATGTGCGTTCGTAGCATCGATCAGGATGCGGCCTCGCCAGTCAATGCCCTTGAGAGCGTCAGCTACTCTGCCCCAATGTACGGCGAGAATAACTACATCGCACTCTGCTGCCTGCTGCTTCGTGCCGGCGATGGCGCCTGGACCGAGATCAGCAACAAATTCAGCCAGTGTCTTCGGACCTCTGGAATTGGATACAACGACGGTGTGACCAGCGTTGATCAAGTGACGACCGAAAGTACCAGTTACTTTACCAGCACCTATGAACCCTACTTTCATGACGAATCTCCTTTCTCGGTTGGAATTGCGAATGAGTTCGCCTTTCGATTGATTGCTGAGATCAGTCGAGTTTCACCGGATTCAGGCGACCGGCCAGAAACCGGCCGATCTCATCAAGTGTCTGCTCGGAGGCGGCCAGCGTACCAATGCCGGACAGAAATCCGTGTGGCATGCCTTCCCACACGTCAACGCGAGCATCCACTCCGGCCGCTACAGCCAGCTCAACATAACGGAGCGAGTCATCGAGCAGCACCTCATCATCGCCGACATGGACGCGGACTGGCGGTAGCCCGGCGAGTTTGCCATACAGCGGAGAGGCCAAGGGATCAGCCGGCTCATGACCGCCCAGATAGGAGCGTACGAGCTCGGCTGCTTGCGAACGGAGGAAGTAAGGATCGGCTGCGGCGCGTGTCTCCCAGCTTGATCCCGTAAGGGCCAGGTCAGTGAGCGGCGAAAGCGCCACCGCGGCCACGGGGAGCGTACCGCCCGATGCCCTCTGGTCCGCGGCAAAATGCAGAAGTCCCAGGGCTAGATTGCCTCCGGCCGAGTCTCCTGTAATTGCCACTCTTGAGAATCCTCGCTCGATAAGCCCCAGATAACAGCCACGCGCATCCTCAACCGCGGCGGGAAAGAGATGTTCTGGAGCCAGTCGATAATCGGGTACAAACGCCTCGACGCCCGCACGAGCGGCGATATGCCCAACCAGGTTTCTGAAGGCCTGCGCCGACCCCCAGTTAAACCATCCACCGTGCAGATGAAGGATTGCCTGTTTGGTACGCGTACCTTCCGGCCGGCACCACCAGCCGGATACCCCTCCCACGGTGTCGGAAGCAAACGTCACTCCAACGGGGGCCACGACGCGACTCATAATCGAGTCGAACGGTTCTCGGGCTGCCATGCCCTGCAGGCGTCCCTTATTCGGTTCAACGATGGCGCGCATTGCGGAAATCTCCGCTTTATCTTCCGCACTGATCCGATGGATGGTTGACCAGGTGCGGTTCTCTTGAATTGTCGTGTTCATGGGCATTTCTCCCGCGCGGTCCGCTTTCCACGAATCGCGCCTTATATTTACTAGACGTAAAGAAAATAATTAAGATGCAAATTTATTTGTCTTGCCGTTCAGGTAAGATAAGGCGTGCCCGGATCGGCCCATACATCGGTGCGTGTCGGCAGGCCACGCGGCGAGGCGGCCGTGTCCCACGCAGCGATTATGGATGCCGTCTATGAGTTGCTGCAGGAGAAGTCTGCACGCGAGCTCACGATGGAAGCGGTCGCGAAGCGGGCAAATGTTGGTAAGCCGACCTTATATAAATGGTGGCCATCCAAAGCCGCGCTCATTATGGCCATGTTCCATGAGAGGCTCGACCAACCTTTAGAGATTCCGGTCACGGCAACGGCAGAAGAGGCAATTCGCGCAAGGATGCGAAGACTTATTAGGGTGGTTAACGGCCTCTTTGGAAAAGTGGTGGGCGAGCTTATCGCAGAAGGTCAAAGCGATCCGGATATCCTGCGGGAATTCTACGACCGGCATGTCAGTCTGCGGAGAGCATCCGCGGTTGCGGACATTGAGCGAGGCAAGGCAACAGGTGAGTTCTCCACTGATACGGATGCCGAGCTACTGGTCGATGCAATTTTCGCGCCCGTGTATTACCGGCTCTTGCTTCGCTTCGCGCCTTTGACGGAGAAGTATGGCAATGACCTGATTGATCAGGTCCTGCTCGGAGTGCGGGTGAAACAAAAGCGCTCTTCTCCCAACGGCCGTCCAGCGTTGCCTAGGAAATCGCAATGAACTAAGGCTTCCTGTCGGCCCATACCCATTCGGGTGCAAATCGACAAATAGAAAATTGGAAACGTGCTTCTCGGCAGTGACCGTGTCAGTCGAATAAGCCGACTCTAGGGTACCGATTGCCCGACGGGCACGACGATACGGCATTCCTGCCATCGCAGAGCTGCTACTTCAAGCGCTGAGATCAGCCAGTCTGTTTCCTGCTTTTTGCAGTCTTGGCGTGTCGATTCCGAGCCCGGCGGCTTCATGAAGAACGCTGGCGATCGTCCTTCGAATTTCCTCCTTGTGGTCTCCCGTACCCACTACGGCCTGGAAAGCTTTGCTGAACGAGAAGGCAGCGACCATGCCTCCAGCAAATAGATACGAAGGTAAACGCAGGGGAATCATCTCTGTACAGTTCTGTCGCTGATCCACGCCGCGTGCCCGAAGAACCGGGAGTACTTCACGCAGGGCCAACGCTGCCTCTCTTGCCTGGCTGAATGACCCCATCACCGATTCCATAGAGCCGGCCTGGACAGCCTGCGACATCAGGCCGGCGTTGGTTGCGAAATGAATCCACAGCCAGTCTCGCAAGTTGGCCTTCTCTGAGATCTTGAATCCACAATCGCGAAAAAGCTTCCGCGCCTCTATTTCACTTCTGGTTAGCGACGGAGAAAATGTTCCGAAGGGGACCGAAGCATAGAGGGCGCCGCGAAGGACATTCGAATGGAAAGAACCCCCTCCGAATGGAAAGCCCCAGGCCACCTGATCTTTGGGCAGCCCTCGCGTTTCCTGTTCAGGGTCACGCCAGAAATTACTGAAGATGAGGATCGTGGCGTCCCCCACGCGTGACTCGAGGAACTTCGCAACCTCAGCAAACATCCATTCCTGAACGCTGACCAAAATCAAATCGTAGGAGTGATCTGTCGGCAGCTCTTCCACCATGCGAATTGTCCAGTCTTCGTCGACGTGCTTCGGTTGTGCTCCACGCCGAAGGTCGAAGATATCCAGATGGAGACGAGAGCCGTATTCCGCTGATCTGCCCGGTCGCACGTAGAACGTGACCGTGTGGCAGGCTTTCTCAAAGGCCCAGCCGTAAAGTGTCGCGATGACGCCTCTTCCCAAAAGAAGGATATTCATAGAGCCTCTGCAACTATCTTCGCAGGTTGGGGTGGTAGCGACCGATTTATCCGGTTTCAACTCAGGGTCTCGATCACTCCTGATAAACGCCGTTGCGTTAACCAATACTCCGCTCGTGCTCGAAAAGTCGGGTTTTGGCTAAGTTCGACTTTGCCGCCGTTTGAACTTGGATGAAGCCCCGTTTTGCGGGAGGCTGGCTTCGGAGTGGCTGCTCTAGGGCAGATCGGACCGTTAATGCCCGCGTGGACCGTCGCTCTTACACTGGTATGCCATGAAAATCTGCTGCACGCAGTCTTCGGCCTCTGTATCATGGCGCAGAATTCGGCGTGCTATGCCGAAGACGATGCGGCTGTGACTTTTGAATAGGACGGTGAGCGCGTCCGCGTTGCCATTTCGGAGCGCTTCGGCGAGGTCTTCGTCGGAGCGAATGCTGTAAAGCAGTTCCGTGAGCAGGGCGGATGGTGGCGCTCCGGCAGCCGAGTCCGAGAGCTCTTGTTCCGCAACAGCGGGAGGGAACGTGCCGAGAATGAGCGCCAGCCGACGTGAACTCACGTGGTACTTTCCTCCTGAGAGCCATCCTGTATTGCCGACACCACAGGCCATCAAGTGCCGCGCGCAAAATCTCTCATAAGTGTGTTCGTTGAAGCGAAATTGATAAGATCCCCGATTTGATTTTGGTGCGCTAAGGTCGTACCACCGGCTACGTGATCCAAGGTGATCTTTATCACGATCACACGGACGTCTGTGGCAGACGACTCTACTGTTGGGCAAAATCGCGCTCTTGAGCAGGACAGTCCCGCGGTCAGATCGTTGATGCGATCTCGATCAGCGAAAGACCAGCGGAGGTTGAAGACCGCGCCGTTCCCGGTCATTGGGAGGGCGACCTGCTTGCAGGCAGCAAAAACACTCATATCGCAACCCTGGTGGAACGGCACTCGCGTTTCGTCATGCTGGTCAAAGTGCCCAGCAAAGACACCGCGACGGTCGTCGCCGCGCTGAGCAAGCACGTGCTCAAACTCCCCGCGACCCTGCGGCGCTCGTAGAGACCCACTTGAAGACGCCGAGCGGCGTGGGCTGAGTGAAGGAGACGCCGCTTGCCACCATGGCCAGGAAGACCCGGACGTTGATGGCGATCAGAGCGACCGCGACGGTGTAAGGACTGCGCGAACGGGGAGCGGCGGATTCCTGGGCGAGGGGTTCGGGGATGGCAGTGTCGTCCATGTGTCTACGGTTCTAGCATTGTAGTTCTAGCATTGTGCCGGCGGAGGCGTGGCTTGGGGAGACAGGCGGCGAGAGTTCGTGCGAATGCCGATTCCCTTGGCGGATTAGGTCAGGACGGTGGAATCGAAGAGCGGCCTATCGCTCATACGCGTCCTTCCGATCAAAGATAAAGCCAGGGGGAAATGGACGGCGGAGTTGCCGTAGCCTGTTGATCGCCATTTCACGACTGTCGTGGCGGCTGATCTCAAATTCGCGGTGACTTGTTATGTGTACCTCTATCTGATCACCCTCTTTAAGTTTCAGCACTTTGACCACCGCGGCTGGCAATCGAATGGCAAGGCTGTTCCCCCACTTAGAGACCCGCATGCCGACCTCCTTGGATACTGATGAGACGTTTAATGCGCTATTTGAAGATGATTACTCGAGAGCCGCTGTTGGCCACCGTGCCTTTTATCGGATGAAGAGAAGCGAAAGCTGGATTTTATATGGAAACGGGTATCGACGGGAGTACGGCCAGAGAGCACGTCCGGCGGCTTCGAGACATGCATAAGTGCCTACACGCCGTCTGGCAGGTTAAGCGATGACAGAGAGGTGGCGAGCAGGTTATGTGTGGCGGCGGTCGGTGGACGCAGCTAGCAAGTCCTCGATACGGACGGGGAGCTCGCGGACGCGAACTCCGGTCGCGTGATACACGGCGGCGGTGATGGCCGGGGCCACGCCGGCGAGACCGATCTCGCCGATGCCTCGGGCACCGTAGGAACCCATGAGCGGGTCGGGGATGTCGAGGAAGTGGATGTCGATGAGGGGGGCATCGGCGCTGGTGGGAACGATATAGTCGGCGAAGTTAGAGTTGATGGGAGCGCCGTTGCGCGGGTCGTAAACGGTTTGCTCGAAGAGGGTCATGCCGACGCCCATGACACCTGCACCGGCACACTGGTTGGTCGCGGCGCTGCGGTTGATGATACGGCCGCCGTCGATGACGGTGACGATACGACTGACCCGGAGGTGGGCGATGCCGGGATCCCACTGGACTTCGGCGAACTGCGCGCCGAAGGAATGGAAGGAGTACTTGGCGGTGTTGGGGTTGCCGGTGGATTTGCCTTCGCCGCGGGCGCTGGCGAGGTTGGCGGTACGGAGGATGTCGCCGAACGGAGCTCCTGAAGATGCAGGCTTTGACCTGGCGTGGATGCGGCCGTCGGTTAGGGTGAGGGTGCTGTCGTCCTGGCCGTTGAAGGGAGAGCCGGGAGCGTGGGTGGCTATGGCGAGGAGATTCTTCACGGCCGCATCCACACCGTCGACGATGGAGGGAAGTACGCTGGCGGTGGCCGAAGAACCTCCGGACATCGGGCCGGGAGGCAGAGAGCTGTCGCCGAGGATGACTTCGACTTTGTTGACAGGGATACCGGTCTTGTCGGAGACGACCTGTGCGATGACCGTGTAGGTGCCGGTACCGATGTCCTGGGTAGCGGAGCTGACGCGGGCGGTGCCATCGGGGAGCAAGGCGACGGAGCATTGCGAGGGGCCGCGCCCGGCACCCCAGGAGGCGCAGGCGACGCCCCAGCCGAGGATGAGGTCGCCGTCGCGCATGGAACCGACCTTTGGTGTGCGTTTGGACCATCCGAATTTTTCGGAGCCTACCTGGAGGCACTCCTTGAGATGGCGAGAGGAGAAGGGCTTGTTGCTCTCTTCGTCAGTGAGGGTGTCGAGGCCGAGACGAAGCTGGACGGGGTCCATGTTGAGCTTGATGGCGAGCTCGTCCATAGCGGACTCTGTGGCAAAGAGGCCGGGAACGGCGCCGGGGCCGCGCATGGGCGTGGGTGTACCAACGTTGCGGCGGACGAGGCCAGAGCTGACGCGGAGGTTGGCGGTGCTGTAGAGGAAGGGCGTGGCTTCGCCGCAGTTCTCGCGGATGTCGTCGAACTGGGAGGTGTGGTTGAGGTAGTCCTGCGAGAGGGAGAGCAGCTTGCCGTCGGGGGTGGCACCGAGGCGCACGTGCTGCTGGGTGCGGGGGCGGTGACCAACGTCAGAGAACATCATCTTGCGGGAGACGACGAACTTGACGGGGCGGTCAAGTTGACGGGCTGCGACGGCGCACAGAGCCGAGTGGGGCCAGGGGAAGAGTTTGCCGCCAAAGCCAGAGCCGATGAAGCGGGAGATGATCTCGATGTTTTCTGGTGGAAGACCGAGGACCTCGGACATGACGCTGTGGTGGTTGACGACACCCTGCGAGCTCTCGTAGAGGGTGACGCGCGGGCCACGCCATACGGCAGTGGTGGCGTGCATCTCCATGGGGTTGTGGGTTTCGACGGGCGTGCTGTAGGTGTAGTCGATTTTGACGGGAGCAGAGGCGAAGGCGGCATCGGGATCGCCGCGATGGCTCTGGATATGCGGACCGCCGGGGGCTCCGATGGCGGGCATGGGACCAGAGAGGTTGGTGCTGACGTTGGGCTTGTCGGCGTCGTACTGGGCGCGGACGGCGGCAGCGGCGGCGTTAGCCTGGGCGAAGGTTTCGGCGACGACGACAGCGACGTACTGGCCCCAGTAGCTGACCGTGTTGTCGGAGAGCGGCGGGCGGCCTTCGCTGTTGCGGCCGCTGCCGGGGCCGTTGCGATAGATGCCGCTGGTGTTGCCGTGATGGAGGATGAGGAGGACGCCGGGAAGTTTTTCCGCGGCAGAGGTGTCGAGCGAGCGGATTTTGCCGTTGGCGATTGTGGCGCAGACCGGAACGGCGTAGACCATGCGCGGAAAGTTGTAATCGCTGGCATACATCGCGGTACCGGTGGTCTTGAGCGGACCGTCGATACGCGGGACGGAGGCGCCGATGATGGCGGACGGGTCTGTCTCAATGGGATTGGGCGGCGGCGCGGACTGGATCTTGGCCTGGGCGGAGTCGATGAAGGCGATGAATTCGCTGAAGTGCATGAGGGTCTCCGGGAACTAAGCGGACTTGGTGGCGAGGGTAAGGGCGCGCACAATGCAGCGCTGGGACAGATCGACTTTGAAGGCGTTTTCGGATTGTGGGCGCGCGTCGCGAAGCGCTTCCTGCGCGGCGCGGCGGAAGGTAGCTATATCGACGGTGTGACCTTCGAGGGCGCGTTCGGCTTCAAGGGAGCGCCAGGGCTTGGTGCCGACGCCGCCAAGGGCTATGCGTGCAAAGGTGATGCGATTGCCTTGGGTGCCTAGCTGGACGGCCGCGGAGGCCAGGGCGAACTCGTAGGCTTCGCGATCGCGGAGTTTGAGGTAGAGGCTGCGTACGTTGGGGTGGGGCGGAGGCAGGGTAACTCCGATGATGAGGTCGCCTGGTTGGAGGATGGTTTCGATATGCGGGGTTGAGCCCGGGACTACGTAGAAGTTGTGTATGGGGACTTCGCGGGATCCGGATTTGCCTTGGATGTGGATGGTGGCTTCGAGGGCGGTGAGGGCCACGTTCTGGTCGGAGGGGTTCGTGGCGATGCAGTCCTTGCTGGTGCCGAGGATGGCGAGGTTGCGATTGAAACCGTCGATGGCGGAACATCCGGAGCCCGGCTCGCGCTTGTTGCAGGGGAAGGCTGTGTCGCGGAAGTAGACGCAGCGGGTGCGCTGGAGAAGGTTGCCGGCGGTGCTCGCCATGTTGCGCAGCTGCGGGCTGGCGCCCGACAGGATGGCTTGGGAGAGCACGGGGTAATCGCGGAGGACGGCGGGGTGGTGGGCGACGTCGGAGTTGCGGGAGAGGGCGCCGAGGTGCAGGCCGCCGTTTGGGGTGGGGGTGATGGCAGAGAGTGTGAGTTCGTTGATGTCGATGAGGGTAGTGGGTTGCTCGACGTCGAGCTTCATCATATCGATGAGGTTTGTGCCTCCGGCGACGAAGCGGGCGGAGGTGGCGGCGTGGGCCTGGATGGCCTGGTCGGGTGTGGTGGCGCGGGTGAATTGGAAGGGCTGCATGTCGGGAGCTCCGGGGAGGGGAAGGGTTAGCGGATTAGGACTGGTGGCGGACTTGTTGCACGGCGGCGACGATGTTGGGGTAGGCTCCGCAGCGGCAGATGTTACCGTACATGGCGTGCTTGACGTGGTCGTCGGTAGGGCCGACGGGTTCTTTGAGGACGGCGACGGCGGACATGATCTGGCCGGAGGTACAGTAGCCACATTGATAGCCGTCGTGCTCGATGAAGGCTGCTTGCATGGGGTGCAGGTGGTCGGGCTGGCCGATGCCTTCGATCGTGGTGATCTCGTCGTTGGGGTGCATAACCGCAAAGGAGAGGCAGGAGTTGACGCGGCGGCCATTGACGTGGATGGTACAGGCTCCGCACTGGCCGTGGTCGCAGCCCTTCTTGGTGCCCGGAAGGTTGAGGTTCTCGCGCAGGCAGTCGAGCAGGGTTGTGCGTGGGTCGAGGCTGAGATTATGGGATTGGCCGTTGACCTTGAGGGTGATGGGGACGGTGCCCGCGGGGGCTCTGGCTTGTGTGGGGGCGTGTTGAGCGGTCGGCTCAAGGGCGGCGGCGGAAGCGAGCACGGGCGCGGTGGTGGCGGCGATACCAGCTGCACCTAGATGGGAGAGGAAGGAGCGACGGCTTACGTGGCCCAGGAGCGAGCCATGTCGTTCACTTGGGTTGGTGGGATCTGTGGATTTCGACTCTTCCTTGTCGTCCAGCGGTATGGTTTCCTGTGCCATGTTGCGGCTCCTTGAGCGGGGTTTTGCTGCGGGACGCGGTTGCGGTGGACGCGATTGCGCGACTGGTAGTAGGACGCGCGGCGAGGCTTGGAAGTCGCATCAGGTTGATGGGGGCTACTTGGTTCCGGCCCCCGTCACAATGACAACTTTGTCTTTGAATCTATTCATGATTTCTCCGATACGTTATGGACGATGCTGCGCCAAAGCGGGATGAGGCCGGTGCGGTTGCGAACGCCACCGTCTGACGGCGACTGATCGCCGAATTGATTTCCCGACTCCATTTGCATGGTTGAGCCGATCCAACTGTTCCAAGATAGCTTCGGGACACTCCTGTGGAACAAAGTGGCCGTAGGCTGGCAGAACAACGGTCTCCACATTGGCAGCTAGCATCGATGCAAACTGCCCAACTCGCGCTCCCACTCCCTTTTTACGGCCGATGGCCACGACGGGCAATTGGACCTTGCTTTGGGTGAGCGGCAACGTTTGCGTCATGGTCGCGAAGGCTGCGCGGTTCCCGTCGGGGGCGCTAGTACTTTCAATCTCATACAAGAACGACCCACTGGCAATCAAGCCTTAGATGGCAACTTCCTGACAATCCATAGAGGTTTATCGGGCGTCTGTTGAAATACATCGATACAGCTAGAGCCGGAAGTGTGATGTTAATCTAGCGTTCTCATGCACTCACTCTGGAACTTGCTTGGAATTAACGCTGCACAGATTCAGGCGCTGGCTGGGTTACTGGCTGTTGTCGTTGCTGCTATTGTGGCTCGGGTGGCGTGGAAGCAAAAACCGGCAGCTGAAACTCAGGCCAAAGCCGCTGTTCAGCAAACAGCTGCCGCTTCGGTACAAGCTGAAGCTGCGAGAGAACAGGTTGTGGCCGCGAAACAGCAAAACGCAACTGCGGTCCTGATGGCTGATAAGCAAGCTCTACCCAATCTTTCGATAAGTCCTGCCGTGACCCGCGAAGGAGTGATCATTCGGGGTGGGATCGCCATCCTCAATAATGGGAGCGGCTCTGCGTTCAACGTGACGGTTCATTACAGGGATGGTAGCGAAGACTTGGAAGTTTCTGGCAAAACCATTGTTGTTCACGATAGTGTTCGGATAAATGTCGATGAGAAACGAGCAGCCCAATCCGGATTGCGGGATCAATTACACAACAACATTCGGCACAAAATATGTCCTCGACTCCAGCTGGAACGGACCCATTAATCACGCGGTCTATATAAAGCTGTACACCGGACCATAGCCTCGCGCAGGGTCAAAACTTGGATGCGGTGAGGATGTGGTTGCTTGGCTGTGATGTATGGCAAAAGGCTGTGGGGACTTTTGTGGGTATAGCCCTTCAAAATAGTGGGTCATAGCGAGCAATTCTTGCGGTCATGGAAAGGGGGCCATCGCGCTAAGCTGCTTGTTATGAATGACGTATAGCAACCATGAGCAATGATAGGGAAGGCAAATCCTGAGCTGTTAACCGAAGGGTTGTAGGTTCGAGTCCTACCTCAGGAGCCATTTAGGAAGTCGGATTTTCGCCGAACGGATCAGGCCAAATTTCCCAAAGCACCGGTTTTACTGCCTTACTGCCGGAGAGCTGATTTATCGGGACTAGACTGATCACCAAACGTCGGGATCTTGCTTTGCAGCGTTCAACCAATGTAGCCTTCCCACAGTCGCGAAAAACGACGACCTGCTCACAGCAGCGATACGCTCAGCAGGTTGTCGAGTACAGGTCAACCACGCATTTCCTGTGGTTCGGCCAGCGTCTCCGAAAAGCAACTGCCTGATGATTCTATCGGGCAACTCGCAGCAGTCCGCACGAACCATGAGACTGCAATCAAGGAGCGCACGATGCGACACCCGATCACAATCATTGGTGCCGGACCTGGTGGCCTGACCCTCGCCCGCGTTCTGCACCTTCATGGCGTTGCCGCCACTATCTATGAAGCAGAAGCCTCAGTGAATGCGAGAGCGCAGGGAGGCCTGCTGGATATTCACGAATACAACGGACAGCTTGCCCTCAAGGATGCGGGTTTGTTTGACGCATTTCTTCGACTCGTCCGTCCTGGCGAAGATGCGAAGCGCATTGTCGATCAGCACGGAGGTGTTCTCTTCGACAAAGCCGGTGGCGACTCCGGCAAGCGGCCAGAAGTCGATCGGGGCGATCTTCGCAGACTACTCCTCGATTCACTCCCAGACGAAACGATCCAATGGAACCACAAGGTAACGTCTGTGACGGCGACTGCCGACGGCAGATATGAAGTCGCCTTCTCGAACGGTTCGACGCATACCTGCGACGTTATCGTAGGGGCCGATGGTGGGTGGTCGAAGGTCCGCCCACTCCTTACCGATTCAAAGCCAACGTACACGGGCACCTGTTTTGTCGAGACGTTCCTCTCCGGCCAGGACGCGCGCTACAAGGCCAGCGCGGATGCTATCGGCAGCGGC
>Ga0302315_10000730_pt1 | contig 35744 bp, 25 predicted proteins | sample III_Palsa_N3_1_FD_200532 | JGI IMG/M metagenome (GOLD analysis project Ga0302315, IMG submission 200532) | Peat permafrost microbial communities from Stordalen Mire near Abisko, Sweden - III_Palsa_N3_1 | ecosystem: Environmental > Terrestrial > Soil > Palsa > Peat permafrost | place: Sweden...
TCGAACGCGTTCGCCGGATAATGCCCGGAGTTCAGCAGCAAGATCATCAGCACACACACGCTCCCGCCGCGTAAGAAGTCAAGGATGAGGCTCACTGTTGGCGGGCATGCGCGCCTGCTCATAGTCCTCAGCGTCCCGCCCATTGGCTCGGCCAGCGTTATAGTGAGCTCGGCCTCGCCGCTACGCGTACACGTGTCGGCGCACTTCCAGGAGCTTGCATCGGCGCATGGGCAGAAGGGATCCCGCGCTGCGCCGACGTGGCCACCATCATATAGTCGAAATAGCCGCGATCAAGCGGCGGCAGATCGGAATGCGGCAGCAGCGCATCCAGCGCCTCGAGCAGCATTTGTCGTTCACCACCGTCAACTGGGCGAAGTGCGGCGTGTAAGGCAAGATCGGGACCCGCAGGAACTCGGCGGACGCATATCGATCGACCCATACTTCACCGCACGCGTGTGGTGACCCGCAGGCGGCTACCGCTCTCAGTGCGTTCCTACGCGTTTAATCGATCTAGGGTGGTGCCAGCTCTATCAGGCGAGCGCGTGCAAGTTCGAAGAGCGGGGCAGACAATCCCTCAGCGCCTTACCAAAGGCCTGCGCGCTGCACCGCACGGGTGCGCACAACACGGCTGCTCAGCTTGCCAAACGGGCCATCGAGTGCGGTCCACATTCATTTGCACATGCCCGACTTCATCAGCGCAGTTATGCGCAGCAATGTCAGCGTCGTATTGCGGATGAAGGCCGTGGGCGAACGGCGCACGCATTGAGCGAGCGCCGGATCAGACAGCAAATTGCAGAACTCGACCGGGAGTTGGGAAGACGCCGGTATCTAAGTTCATATTGTCAAAATATAAATCAGTTCTACGAAGAAATTTGCAAACCAATGTTCTATCGACAAGCTCCTGTAGGCTTAAGTGAGCTAAAGGGATCGCGCCCAGCAAGTATGAAAATACCCTCGGAGCTCAACCGAACTACGTGCCATCGATACAAAACACGTAGCAATAAAATTCACTCTATTTTCCAACTACTGATTTTTACGGTGCGCATTTGGTTGCAATGCCAGCGAAAATGTCTCGTATATTGCCTATACTGACAAGATGCGACTAGCGCACCGGTTCTTGCGAAAAATCGCTGTCGCATGCACAAACAAAAAAAGACTGGCTGGATGAGCCAGTTTTTCTTCATATCAAATCACGCCGGAGGACTTGCGGAGAAACAAACCGGAATGCAACAGACCGTCTGCGGACGGCCCATTGCTAGGTACCCGCGATTCTGTGACTTGTTTCTTGGGCAGCGGTCAGCAAAATTCAAGCGGGCTCTCGCGCACTCAGAAATTCATTAACGTTGAAGATGAGGTGCGTATGAACTGGCAAAGCGAAGCGGAGACTCGATTCGACCACCAGCCTGTTTCTGCGTGGTCTCTAACCAAGAGCCGCCGATCAAACACATCGGACGTTTGGGTTGGTGATTTCCCAAAGTTGCGCCGCCGAGCTCACGTTGAAGGAACGCAGCGATTCTGTTTTGTTATCACAAAACTTGAGGCCGAACCAACCGTCGCCTCCTATATCGTAGACATCGCGGAAATCGCAAAGATAACCGGTCTGTCAACGAACGACCGAAGCGTCGATTTCGTGGTTACGTTTCGCTCAGGACAGGTTGAATGGTGGTGCATTCAGGATGATGAGGAAGTCCGTCAACCGAGTGAGATGCGTATCAATTGCTCCCGTCTGGCGAAAGAAGCCGGTGCCAAATATCGGTATATATTAACTCGCGAGATTCAGAATTCGCAGATCTTGTTGGACAACTGGCTTCAACTAATTCGCGCCATAAACGCGGCACGTGCGCGCGATATCAGCCGAATCAGTGCGCGAATCGCGATACAAAGGTCGCTAGAGCAGCACGGTTCGATGTCGATTGGTCGCTTAGCAGCCACCGCCGACAGTGATCCTGCAATTGCACTCGCAGCGATTGGCGAACTCCTGCAAACGGGTGCAATTGTCGCAGATATCGACGATGAGCCGTTGCTGTATAACGCGATTTGCCGACCGTCTAGTAGTAGTCGCGACCTTTTGGAAAAAATTTTCGCCCCGGACGAGCAGCCTGAGGAAAGCGTTGCGCAGCCGTTACTCGTCGAAGCTGAGACTTCGCGGCAAGATCGTCCAATCGTCAAAGTTCGCGGAAGACCGCGTAAAGCAGTTTCGCCTAATACACCTCCCATGGATAGATGGGAGAAAATCACGATCAGCAACAATATGCGTCCTTTCGATTATGAAATGAGAGTGAAGGCAGTCGAGTTGTATATGAAGCAAAGCGACGCAGAGACAATCCGGAAGGAGAGTGGCTTTACGATTGGTCAAGCATCGAAGATGTTCGATAGATGCATGACGACCGACCCGCGGGGAAAAATATTTGGCTTCCGGGCGTTGATGAAATTCGCGCGCGTCAAATCGTACACCCGTGGCAAAGAGGTCGAACATTGGGAGGGAGATGGTTCCGGAGGGTGCTCTGGCGCATTTGGTCAACTTCTCTCGCGCCCCGATTTCAAGCAATTGCGTACCGACTTGGAGGCGAGAATACTAAATCCAAAATTGCTGGAGCCAACAATCGGAAAGCGTATTGACAGTCTCCATGCTTGGTTCATGAGTGAACTGGAAGAAATGGAAAGGCGTTCGAATTTAGCGCTGTCCAATTTATGGCTGTATAAGACGGCAAACAGAGCTAAAAAATCCCTAAACGAATATGCAAAAAAGTACGCCATCCTACACGATAAAGAATGGCCTCCTTTGACTCATGATCAGAAGAGGAGTCAGGCGGTCGGGACTTCGATCGCCCCCCTGATCAATCCATATATTCCAATGATGTATGTTCAACTCGATTATCAGTTGATCGATGCCAAATCAATATTTAGGGTAAGGAATGTCCATAATGAATCATTTTATGTGTCTGTTCCTCGGTGGTATGTCGGATATCTTGCGTGCGAAAAAACAGGGGCAGTCCGAGGTGCCACGTGTTCGCTCGAGAAGCAAGCAAGTGCGGAATCCGCAATCGAAGTACTGCAGGGCGCTCTTGAAGCGCCGATGTGCCTCGAAAAAGGCGCGTCCGCGAGTGAGGAAGACAAATATTTGATCCATCATTTCCTGCCGGAGCTTCAATACCAAGCATTCGCGATACTTCGTATCGACAACGCGTTTGCCAATCTCAGCCGAGACTTCTCAAATAATGCGATTTCGACATTTGGCTGCTTCTTGCAGTACGGCGCGTACGGAGCCTGGTGGACGAGAAGTCTTATTGAGTCGGTGATCGGGGCAATAGACGAAATTGGCATTAAGAAGATGCCAAGCACTTGCGGATCGAGTCCCCGAGACCCAGCAAGCAAGGACGCTGACAAGAACGCGGTCAAGTATCACATAGAACTGGATGATCTGATATCAGTAGTCCGACGATCGATTAGATATCACAATATTCATTCGAGATCCGATAGAAATAATGGGTCAACCCCACTAACACGACTAACTCACTTTTTTCGAAACACTGAAGGAGCCTCAGTACAGACCTTGCCGAAGAGAACGATTGAAGAACCCAGGTTGTTAAGCCATATCGTCACCGGGCGCATCGCTGGCCGGGTAAAGTCAAAAACCCGGATAGACCAATCTACTGCGAAGCGAGCCTATTTCAAGACAGACGGCGTGGAATATAGCAATGAAGAGCTCGCTATCAGCAAGGGTTACTTCCATCACAGGTACATAGCCTATATTTCTCGTCGCGATTTCCGAAATGGCCACCTCTTCGTCGAATTAGCAGAGGGCGCGGGAGTTTACGAAGATCTTGGGGCAGTGGCAGCTAGAGGATCTTGGAGTGAGCATGCCCTTCCATGGCAGCTGTTTCGTCTCCTTAGGAGGGGTAGGTCCGAACCTGACGAGGGCGCAGTACGGCCCGCGCAACAGTGGTATGAAGAACAGAGCCAAAGTGCTACGAAGAGAGCTGCTCGCAACGGCAAGACTCCGCGCCCTTCAGACGCAGGCCTTAAGCTTGCAAAGCATGGCAAGCGCGTTGAAACATTGCTGAACGCTGCAGATCGGGACCCGTCGGGAGATACACCACCAGCAGTACCTAGGCGGAAGACCCCCGATATCTTCGATGTATTTGGCGATGAGTCGAACCAGCAAGGAGATTAATCATGTCAGCATCAGACGATGACCGTCTCAGATTGTTTCATCCACTCCATGGTGGAGGTCGAATCTGGACCGAGCCGGTAACCGAATTCTGTCGGCAGGTGCTTTGGCTCCTCGCCGCAGGTGGTGAGAGTCGCTGCTTTGACGCTGTTCCCGATTCGGGGAAATCGACAGCGATTGCTATGGCGGAAGGGAAGATCCATGAAAAATTTCCGTGGTTACCTATCTATGTAGTCAGCGTTTCGAATCACAGGGCAAATGCGATCAGAGAGTTTTTCTCATATTGGGTAGGAATCCTATATAATATGAAAGGACAAAGCGATATGAACAAAGGAACCCTTCTTCGGCGAGTTTCGGCACGCATGGTTGAAGACGCTACGGCGAGTGAATCTTCGATCGTCCTGGTTTTTATTGATGAGGCGCAAAATCTCGTTATGTCAGACTTGCTAATGCTGAAAGATCTGCATAATGACCTGGACAGATCTGGCATTCGAATGATCACCGTGTCAGTCGGACAGCGACCGTTTCTGGAAAGGTCCATCAACAACGCGCTAAGCCAAGATAGAAAAGATGTTGTCAAAAGATTTCTTGACTTCAGGAGAGGCTTTAGAGATCTGTCCGTTGATGGTGATGAATCAGGTTGCGAACTTGAAAAATTGCTGCAAAGTATCGATGAAGCTTTGGATCAACAAAAGCCACCGCAAACTTGGACGCAGTTTTTTGTTCCCAATGCCTGGACGAGGGGATGGCGCCTAAAAGGCGAAATCACGAACCTAGTGCTGGCTTTCGAGCACGGTGGATATCTTGCACGCGTCAAAGGAGATAGGACGATTCCCGTCGGAATCGCGATGAAGGCAATCAGAGAGTATTTGACAGCGGCCGGCACCCTTGACGAACACGGAGAGTGGCCGCCATCGGGTCCTGCCGAAAAACAGAAGTGTTGGACTCAAGTCATCCTGCCGATCGGTGGCGAACGGACCAATGGTAATAAGCGAGAGGGGTAGGTTAAAGTCCCGCTGCGTCGCCGAAAGTGTCGCTCCGACGCGGTGAGGTCGAATTTGTTACGTGGGACGTGTTGCTCCCACCAACTAATAGCCCCATTGTCACGACCTTTTTTCCGCTACCGCCATGACTTGTATTCCATACATTGGCGTGCCGTACGAATCTGTCTATGGAGCGGTCACGCGAGCTGCGTATAGATTTCCTTTGAATCACAGTACTCTCCGGACGTCATTTCAGTGTTGCCCGGGGCCACATACTTCCTTTTACAGGGCCGATCTTTTCCAGGGACCGCGAAGCGACGAACTTGGATGGCAAAGGGCGATAACGGAGCAAACTGATGCACTGGGTACAGGTAATTCGTTAGCGGATCACATGTTTGCGATCAGGTTAATCTTTTGCCCGATCTGTTTGCAATACGGATACCACTCATACCTATTCCAATTGTTTTGGCTTCCGATCTGCCCTTTACATCGATGCAGACTGACTAGCCAATGCCAGGCTTGCGGCGCACCGACGAGGCTTTTTGATTTCGAAGCGTCGCTACTGAAGCGACCCTACATGTGCTTGCAATGTAATTGTCCTTTGGCGGGTGCACCGATAAACGTCGCTGACATGGCTTTCTTTGTCGACCATGGCAATGACCTGCGCAGGAACATGGGAGGGCTTAACGCTTGGTGCATTCAAGCGAAACGCTCGATATCTGTGCTGAAGGCAGTCGAATGGAACGACTTGATGGCATCGGACGAGTCGCGTAGGTTCAGACGCCTGCTGTTAGCGATCTGTAACGAAATGTCGCCCCTTCCGAGCGACCTTACTCCATCCTCGCTACCCGCCGTAAACGTACTCGCTTGGCGACGCCCCTTCAATCCATATGAACGGCGACAATACTATTCGTCGACAGTTATCCGACTAGGAAGTGGCGTCTACCGAGTGGTCTTGAGACGAATCGAGCGGGCGCTCGCGGCCACTTCCGCAAGAGGAGCGGCTGCCGACCAAACGGAGAGCCGAAGGGATGCATATCTGCTACTTCGGCGAACGATGGAGGAGGGGAATCCCGAGTATCCGTCTTGCGAGGACCAAGATGGGAAACTGAGCACGATACCCAAGTGGTACCACATCGGGGGGCAATGCAGTCGGATTACCTGGTTTGCCTACTTCGTCGGGATGTTCTCCATCGCGCAATTTCTCGTCAAAACCCGCGGCAGTCGTACTGTTTGGGATCTGGTTTCAACGCTTCGCGAGCTCGCACCTTCCGCATTGCAAGCGCGCGATAAGAAGGGCAGGGTCACTGAAGCTATGGTGATCCCCTCGCTCGAAGATTTCGATGTGCGCCCCTTGAGGCCGATGACTAGCGCGTCGGCTGGAGACGACGCGAATCAATACGATGTCAGCGACTTCATCGGTAATATAGGTGTAAGGTCCGATCCTCCTCAGATGGATTTGCGCAAACACATCTTCAGTTTCGCGACGCAACTGCGCCTAGTGCAGCCTGGGCCGCGACAATGATTAGGTCCGGCGTGTTGCTTGACGCTATCCAGCAGGCGCAAACGTCGCCGGGCGCATGCCGCTAGTCTGCTCAGCTTACAAACCAGAGGCTTGCAAGATTTTGGATGCTTTGCAATTGAAGGCATCGGCAAGGCGCAGCAAATTCAAAGCAGTTGCGTTTTGCTCTCCACGCTCAATCTTTCCCGTGTGACACCGACTGATCCCGGAGATATTCGCCAGGGTTACGTCGCGCTCGCCGCGGTCGATACGGCCCATTTGACTCCAGTCAACGCCACTGATGCATGTGAGGGAAATGCCGAGTTCATTGCGGCACGCACGGACCGCTGATCCAAGGGATTGGAGTCTTTTTCCTGTTTATTTTTTCCGGGAACCCTGTCCAAGCTCGAATGACGACGCTATGCTATCAAGCAGGATGCGGTATTTACGACCCATTTTTCGCTTCGAAGCGGATCAGTGGTCCAGGATTGACGGGGCATAGACCACGAAAGGCGGTAAGTTTTGGGGCGCTTGCCGTCGTTTTACAGCATAGGCCTTAAGGTAAGCGTCGGCCGCGCTGACAGAACTGCAAGAGTCAGATTTGTGCGACCATACCTCACCGGCCATGAACTGCCTCCGCTGACCGACGAGTCGGCATATGGGGTGTTGCTTCGAATCTCCGAGTTGAATGGACTTTCGGCCAGTCAGGTCGATCGGGTCTTTCTCGCATCGATGGCGCAGCGTGTGCGACTCAACTCGCACGACTCGCCGGCGGCCATCCGCAACCCGTTTGAATCACTACTCGGGTGGCACTGGCAACCTGCCGAGCCATCTCTGGCGCCATGCCTTGCTTCCCTCGGCTCGATACTTTGGTCTGGAAGATTCCGTTACTGTCCGCTCTGCATGGACGCCGGCTACCACAGCGTCTGGCACCAGTTCAAGCCACTTTCAATCTGCCCGATTCACGCGTGCATGGTTTCCGAAAAATGCGCCTACTGTCGCAGGGAAATCGGAGAGTATCGGCTCACACCACAGCGATTGGCGAGAGGTTTTGCTTGCGGGAAATGCGGCCAACCTTTTTCCGGTGCAGCGTTCGACCTCGACCGGCACGTCGCTTGGCGGCAGCAAAGTAATGAGATAGAAACCCGAACCGCACCGTTCGCAAACTGGTGGTCGGAAGCGCCGCACCGCCTGGTTTTTCTTGCCGTCGCGAGAAAGCAGATCGTTGGCTCGGACTACAATTTGCAGCGGGTCGACGATGAAGTTTGGACCGGTGCGATCCAGTCAGTGCACCCGTTCCCCATCGGGTGCAAAGCACAAAATAGAAACGTATTCTTCGTAACGTGGCAGGTTAGACCGGCGCTTCGCGGATCGAGTCCTCGGGAGTACCCTTCTCGCCGCGGTGGCTCATCGTCCGGGAGAGTCAAGCGCGTCTACTGCGCGTTCTTGCGCCGGTTGAAATGCACCATTGACGCGCAAGAACAACCGCAAGACGAAGTACCAACTCTCGAATGGATCGCCGGAAAGTGTATCTTGCGGCGCCAGTGGCGCGTGAACCAACTTGCATTCGTGCTATTGAGAAATTCATTTGAGGTTCTGGCAGTGATGAAGTACGAGCTTGACTTCGTACCGGACCTTACGAATGATGCCTTCCAAGCGGCGATTGTTGAAAATGTCGTTCAACGAGCGGCTTGGCGAGCGGCCTTAATTTCTGCTTATGCCGTGCTAGTGACAGCGGCTAATAACTATGTCAACCAGGGCGAGTTCGACTACTGGGCGGCGCGCGCAATCCCAAGTCAATTTTCGTCGATCGTTGGATGTGAGGACGATGGAATTCAGTTCGGCGTTGCTGTCGTACACAATCGAAATCAGATCATTGACGCGTTCGTGCGAGACCATTGTTTTAACAAGACGGAGATCATCAGTAAGCTCAATCGGATACTTTTTGCCTCGACTGAAGACGCGCGCTGAGGGCGCGAAGTGAGGTTTCGTCTCTATCGGGGGCGTTGGTATGCTGCAGGTCTTACAGGAATAAATCGAGCGACGATCAAAGTGCCGGAGCTTGCAATAGCCAACGTGTTGAAGCGATCGCAGTATTTGCTCGAGGGCATCCTGGTATCCGCAACAGTTCGCGCACTGGCAGTATCAGGGGGTACACATTGGATGACGGGTTGTGCCATGAATGTGTTACGGACATTGTCCGGAATGCGCCTCGCCCATGGAGTGATTGCCGAAGAGGGAAGCGCTCTGCGATCTGTGTGTTCGGACTGGTCACAATTGCGAGCTATCTCTGGTGCATGGCGAGAAAGAGCAATAGAAAAGTCGGCAGCACGGTGGCGGGGTAAAGGTCAAATGTCTAAAGGACGCGGGTGAGGAGCGCGGCGTGAGGATTTTCCAAGCGGTCCCGTTGCTGGATGCGGGGCCATTCGGTGTGCGGCCGGCCAACACGGCCCGACGCGAATTCGGAAGCGCGCGTTGACTGGGGACCGGCCAGCGCTTGACCGCGCAGATAGTTCCCGCACTGGTACGCGGTGTGAAGCCTGACGTTGCGGCATTTTGGAGTGACATTGTCCCGGTCTCCACAAGTCCGTGCAGTGTGTTCAGAGATCGACAGACGCACTGCACGGAGCATCACCTGCTACTCGCAAGTGATGCGTTTGCATATCTCGAATTGATTCGCCACTCAGGATGAGGGAACATCGTGGCGTGCGCTGCAGCCGGGTATGGAAACGGCATCCAGGTGCTGACGGCGTCAAGGGCAGCCCTGCCAGAAAGCCAGACGGCGCTCGACCTAACATTGGTCAACACGAAGGCAGCGGGCCGCATGCGGTTTCTATAGATCTGCGGACATAAAGAAGTCCGACGCTTTGCAGTCCAGCGAGTCAGCGATTTTGAGCACATTGAGCACCGAGACATTGCGCTCTCCGCGCTCGATCTTTCCCATGTGACTGCGGTCAATGCCGGCGTGATACGCCAGCGCTTCCTGGGAAATGCCCATATCCCGCCGCTTCTGACGAATGGCGCGTCCAAGCGCCACTAGGCGCTGTTCCGTGTCGATTTTCCCTGAAACCCTATCCATGCGCGCATAGTCGCGCTATGGTACAGTTTGGGCCACGGCATTTACGACCCATTTAACTGAGCTGTTTGCCTTACGAGCAGCGGCGGCCCTGATCGAAACACAATGTTTTTTACCGATAACTCTTGGAAGGCGGTACCCCGTTTCACTGGCGTACTGAGGCAGCCGTTTGATCGTTGGAGGATGGTGGGGCTCTCGCGCGCCACGCCGACGTTTGTGGTGCGTCACACGGGCGTCGAATCGGACGACATTGATACTTACGTGCTGCTCGTCGCCGGCACGGAGTTGCTTGTCTCGCTTCTCGCAGAACGATGGCCGGAGGTACCCAAAGTGTTTGCGCTTGCCCATGACCGGATGACTCCGATTGATGAGATCTGGTCTTATCACGCGAGGGGGCGCAAGCACACCCGGTATTTTGCCTGGCGGGCGTCGCAGGGTGATCTGGTGCCGTGTGAGGCGAATCAGCCCGCGCCGGCTGAGGCTGTGAATCGCGTTTGCCTGTGGAAGGAGCAGCGCGACGGGGAAGTCCTCCGGGACGACCACTAAAATCATGGGGGTTCGGCTTGATTCGGCACGGGATCTGACATGGAGAAGTGGGCCCGGACTGAAGCGAATCAGAAGCCCTTACGGAATGAATCGTGGTTCGAATTGCTGCTGCGGCTGTCTGCGGTCAATAGTCGCCGACGATTGCTGGCGAAGCAACTGTTCTTCAGGGAGAAGGCGCGTCGTGTCGGTTTGAGCTTCGATCGTACCGGATGGATCGACGAAACTTCCTGCGGGTGCAATTGCGCTGGACGTGGCAGCCGCCCAAGGCGGCGCTTCTGGTTTTGCTGGCGCATCTGCAGGAAGTCTCGTGGGCGCCTGGTCCGCGCTGCTGTCCGCTGTGCTTGCAAGGCGGGTTCCACGCCATCTGATTTCAAAGGGGGGGCGGATGCAGGTCTGCCCTCTCCATGGAAGTCCTCTAAGGGACCGGTTGTGCGCCTGTGGGGCCGGATGGAACGATAAGGATGAGGTCGCACCAACTCGTGCAGATTAAACGGCTTTAGTCATACGCCGGATAAGGAATACATGAACGCTGCTTTTTCGCTTATAGATGCGAGCGGGCAAATGAAACGCTACACCGGGAATCAACCTCGACCAGAATCACTTCGAGAGTCACCAGTTACTCTGGGACACGATTGAGTGCGGCACAAAATGCGGCGGGGTGGAAGCACCGGAAGTCCATGACGCTGTCTGATCTGTCTTGCCATGCCTGCAGAAGGACGGGCTTGCCCTCACTCTAGAGTGAAATCCGTATCTTAGGTGCCGTTAGCTTCATCTAATGTCCAATGCGTAACGCTCCGTGACCTTGAATGTTGACTCCGTCCCAGGCGGCCATCCTGAACCTGAATACGTTGATGTATTCGGATTAAAGTATCGCTACAAGCTAGAATATGCGGTGCAACAGGTCGTCCTGAAAAAACGCGATGAGGCGCAGGTCCTGGCGGAGGTAATTGACGCAACGTCGGACGATCACCAGGAGTTCTTGCTACGGTTACGCCGTGCGCTTGATAGGTTGGGTCCGCACAATTGCGCACGATTCCGGATTCCTATGCCGATAGCTGAAGCTTGGGCTCGCACACGCGCCACACCGTCGTAAGACCAACTCGCTGCTTCGGCGGGGAGAGCGTGCAAAAGTAGGGGAGATCGGTTTCGTCAGGCCGCCCCGGCTTAGTGCAAGGTTGCGCAGCCTGCTCTGTTCGTTGGTCGGTGCCGGCTTGGCGACGCTGCCCAGATGCATTTGCCGTGAAGCGAGGCGGCTATCTCCAGCTCCGAGACGCGATGGGGCGAGAATTTCTGATTAAAAATCGCGACCCTGACTTGCGCCATGCAATGTGCCCCTTCGCCGGTCCAGCGCATCTGTTGCTTCTTGGCCATGCGGTGGCTGACGACTTTATCCACCGCGGACTCGGCTATGCTGCTGATAGGCAGGCCCTTGCGATGCCGAGCGCCGTAGTTGACCAACGTGCGCCCGTTGTTCTTCGGGTAACTGGAGGCCGTGTTCAGATTCCACCACAGCGTGTTGAATTTGTATCCCTCCGTTGACAGAAGCCGACTGTCCAGTGCCTTGATCCGCTCCAACGCCTTGTTGCCCTTGCCATACCAATCACTTGGCGCGGATGATTTCAGTCTTCACCGACTCGCGCTCCATCGAGTCGATCATCTTGCTGCCGAACACGGAGCGCTGCGCCGCCTGGAATTTCATCGCGATGTAGAAGCAGTCAAGAATCCGGCCGCGAGCAGGCTGACTGCCCACGACAGTCCTCGCAAATTCACCCGCGTCGTCGCTGACTGCGGTCACGCGCTCATCGCTTGCCACACCGTTTTGGCTGAGAAACTGATCAAGTGTGTTACGAACTGTGCGCTGGAAACCGGTGCGTACATTTTCTTGAGCACTGCGCAGACCGTCTCGAACGCAAACACCAGTTCGTGCTGGTCCTGCGGGATTTTGCTGTCAACCCAATAGGGTCGGGTCTTGTACTGAAGATCACCTATCGTGTACTCCGAGGGGCCGTAGATGAATGCCGAGGGCAACTCGCGGCCAAGGTCGTCGACACGATAGCCGTCACCCGTGCTTGCTTTGTTGTCCGGACGTTGGTTCTGAGTGTCTTGCCCGGGACCGTCAGGCTTTTCATGCGCTGTCGCCGCATCGACCAGGGCGTCGGCATTGTCCGCGATTGACGCAAGAGGCGAGTCAGGGGGCAGCCCACTGGGTGGCTCGTTCGATGGTTCGTCTCCCGGGTCGTAGGTCATCAATATTGCATCCCACAATGCTTCTATCGAAGCGGACCCGAGGAGCATCGGGAAGATTCGAACTGGTCCGACATCGAATGCATGACATTCGCGCAGCCGCTTGAGTTCGTAAGGTTTCGGCCCCCCAGCCAACCTTCGCCGGATAGAGTTGATAGGGGGTGCGATTCCATAGCGAATGTGGCAAGGGCTTGCTTGTCCAGAAATAGCCCGAGTGCTTGGCGAGCTGACTCAGACTTCAACAAATCCGACATTTGCTGCTGGGTGAACGTGAGCATCGTAGGCCCCCAAGCAATAGATAGGCTGACAGGCAACACCACTTTGAATACCTAAACAATGAACGGCAGGAAAATTCTTTTCCCGGGCGAAGGCTCACGTTTCCAATTTGCAGTCGAGGTATTTGAGTGGGGAGGCATGACAGTGAGGGCACTTGAACTTGGCAGCCATCATGTACATTATGTGGGCGCGGCCGTGCGTCTCCGTCGACAGAAGGCCAGCCCTATTTAGACTTACAAGTTCTGCGTCGAGGATTTCGAGTTCCACACTCAACGCGCTAAGCGCTTCGTCTGACAGGAGAAGTCCAAGCTTTCTGCGACCGTTTTCCGAATGCAGTAGATCGTAAAGTCCGTTCAGAGCAGGCGTGAGTACGGCAATCTCCCGATGATTGTTGGATGCAGCAAGCTCTCCTTCTATTCCGGGGGCACCCGGGGTTGTCTCGTTCTCGCCTACGTTAGATCAGGCCGGCATGGTCGTCGAGCCGGGCTCAAATACGGTATGACGGGTTGCCAGCGCGCATACGACGACACTGGAATGTCGCCGCTTGAGCATCGATCGGACCCACTCGGCCAATCGACTGGTCTGTCTGTCCAGGCGCTGCATATAGGACCCCGCGCATTGAACTAGCAGACGCCGAATAGTCTTGTTCCACGCTTGCTTATTCCAAGCAGGTTGGCCCGTCCACCGGCACTTTACTGGCGGGGTACGAGTCCGATTGACGCTGCAAAGTCCCGACTGCCGCCGTATTGTTTGCCGTTACCCATCTCGGCAGACAGCAGGCTCGCAGTGACGACGCCGCCTCCCGGGATTGTCATCAGACGCTGGCCGAGATCGTCTTCGGCAAGCTGGCGGGCCATCTCCTTGTCCACCTCGGCGATCTGCTCGCTAAGGTACTTGAAGTGCGCATGTAAGCGTTTGAGGGTAGTCGCTATTCTTGGTGGCAGCGAATGATCCGACAGAACGACGGGCAAACGCGTAATGATAGCGTTGCCAACTGGCTGGCTGATGCCAAACTCGAGTAGGAACTCGTGGATTTGACTTACCGTCTTCACCCGGTCTTGCACTAGATATTCTCGGACGCGGTGTAAGGCAGAAAGCGGCTGTTGTGCATCGGTCTTTGGCGTGACGAACTGCAAGGCAGGCCATACTGCTGCTTCGCAGATGGCCTCTTGAGTATAAAGACCCTGTAACAGTAACCGCTCGGGGTGGAGGCGACCATCTCATTTCGCCCCCCTTTGCGCCAAGTCTCGAGGTCTTGACTAACAGGATGGGTTGTAGCTCCAAACGTGGCCTTTTCCCGATTGCCAGACGGTTTGATTTGGCGCGCGCAGGATCTGGGTTGCATATATACACACGGCCTATTTGTCGCACGCATGTGACTCGCCACAATGGATTTCGCTCGGCGACGCCTCCGTACATTCACGGCTTCGAGAGCCTTAGAGCTGCGCAGGTTTTGTCACCGAAGCCCCGACCTGTTTACCGAGTCGAAAAATTCGCGGACATTCGCGTCCAGAATCCCAGTTCAGGGGAGTGCTGGTGATCGTTGTCGCTATCGCGACCAGCGCATCGTGCCGCCTACGTCCGGGCCGGAACCCGTACGCGATTCCCGAGGAAGTCTTCCTCGTAAATCGCATTCAGCACTTCGACCACCGCGCGCTGGAAGATATTGTTCTCCGGCACGGCAATCCCCAGGGGGGCTGCTTGCCGTTCGACTTTAGTACGTAATGCCACCGACCGGGCAGTGCCCGATACGCTCCGCTCTGTACTTGCGCAAGCAGACACTGGAGATGTTATTCCAGTCCTGCTCCCCTAGTATCGCCACGTCACACCGTCCACCCCCGGGGCCGCATTACGTTTGAGCACAAGAAACGACTCTCAAAAGCGATCGATCGTGAATGGTGCGGAAGCGCGGTGATCCGTTCCTTCTTCCGCTACCTTGCAGCTTGCCGTACACGTTCCAGCGCCTGTTGCGCGCTTGCCCGGTTCTGCGCCCGGCACGTGTGAGACGGGTCCGTGATCCCCTTGGTCGCGCCCACTCCGCAGCAAGTTTCCCAGCGTTGTTAGCAGGCTTCTTCGCTACTATGGCGGAGTCTGACTTCTCCCGTCCGTTTATCATCGACTATGGCTCCCCGCCTTCCCGGAGCGGACCTTGTCCATTCTGCGACGGGCCAGACTGGAGATTCCCGGTTCCCGTATGAGGAGCGTGCGTGCCAGGGTCTTCGTCCGCGCCGACCCGACGGACAACTCGCAATATCGCGCCCCGTCGTGTTACCTTCGGCAGTGTCAACAGCGTTGGCACCCCGGATATATGCACTATCGCGGCTCAATGGCTGGCCCGCGCGTACTCCTGTCAACGCTTCGCCGTATGTCTCACGACACACCACATGACTCTGGGACAACGTGGTTTTCTAGAACTCCGTTGTCGTAGATTTCCACTCTTTACTCCTAGCCGGTCTCCCGGCGCACTGACAGTTTTATTTTGGCCTCCGTCAGTTGGATGCTTGAGCGCAGAAGTGACCACTCTCTTTCGTCCGACGTCGACACGCCGTTTACCTGATGTGCCCATTTAGGGGCTGTTTTATTTTTTATCTAATTGCTATGTAATCCTGATATATAAAAAACGGGAAGCCGCGGGGACGTTGGTGATAGCAAAGTAACGCTGAGGGATTCGAATCTATCAAGTGAGTGTCGCTGGCATTCATCGGGGCCTCTTTCGGAGTCTCGGAGATATGCTCGTTTTTCCGAAGGCTCTAACAAAGAATCCTCATGGTCGTCTCAGCGAATGAACGATGTTTCACAAGCCTCGGAGGGGGTAGGTCAGTTGGATTGGCGTGGAAGTTCCACACGTCAATCGCCGGACCCTTGTCAAGCGTAGGTATTTTCCGACCCTACCGTAACCGCGTCCCGCCCGCTATTCTGGCGATGTCGGATCCGATCGCACTGCGCGTGACTTGCGTCTGCTTCACTCAAAGCTCAGAAGAGCATCACTGCGGATAAGAACAGGGTCGCCGGTTCCGCGAAAGAAGCTAAGGGCGCTGAAGAATGCCATCGTCAAGGTGACAGGCGATGCCAGGTTGCAGGCCGACGGCAAAGCTGACAAACGCAAAGGCAAGCGTCAGAACACCACGGGCGGTGCGAAGGACGCGCTGAAAAAGTGATGTATGCCTCCGGTTCCGCTGGAGCAATCAAGCTTTCTCGAGAAGATGCGTGAAGGGTACAATTCTGATCATAGTAATCATCGTAGTTCTGCTCGGCGGCGTGCGCAGTACTTAGACCGATCAGAAGGCCCAACAGAGTAAAAATTCATTTCGATGACAGGTGGGGCGTGCCAGGCGTGTTCTACCTGGCGTCCCGGGGGCGGGAAATTGCCGGTTCTGATGGACTTTCGTTAGCTTACCGTCCGCCTAAATTAAGCGATACAGAAGCCCGCGGCTGGCGTTGCCATTCCCAAAGGTGGATCCTCACTGAGGTCATGGCGGATAAGCTACTATGAACAAACCGACCATGCCTCGCTTTAAAGCGAAAGACCTTGGCATTGCCAATAAAGGATTTCCTGTTGTTTGCGTAGGGGGGTCGGCGGGCGGGCTCGATGCCTATATCCGGCTATTGCAGTGTCTGCCGGCCGATATGGGCGTTGCGATCGTCATTGTTAATCACCTGAGGCGCGTAGCCACCTCGCTCCATGAGATTCTCCCGCGCTACACTGAAATGCCGGTGGAGTTGATTACGGAAGGATTGGTCCTCCAGCCAAATCACGTGTTCATCATCCCGGCGCAGCGCGATCTGCACGTCCTCAATGGCGAGTTTCGTCTCAAACCGATTTCGAAGCCGAGGGGATGGCCGGACGTCATCACGGTTTTTCTGCATTCGCTGACGCAGCATTGGAACGGTAAGCTTATAGCCGTGATCGTCTCTGGTTATGACGGTGACGGGGCAGAGGCGCTGCGCGGCATAAAGGAAGCGGGCGGCATTACTATCGCGCAGAAACTTGAGACAGCTGCGGCGCCAGATATGCCCGAAAGCGCAATAGCGACCGGGTGCATCGATTTTGTTCTTTCACCCGAAGATATCGCACAGGAAATCGTGCGAATTGCGCACGAAGATACCTTGCGTACGCAAAGCGACACGTGACCCGCGCATCGACGAGCGAGCCGCTCCCCGCGCTCTGCTTCTCCAGCCCCTTGCGGATGGTCAGCAATTCCTGCCGGCGTGCTTCGGAGGTTTCTGGATACGACATCTTAAGCTCGTCGAGGGTATCAAGAACAATCTGGGACACGATCATTCACGCATTCTCTTTGTCGTCGGCGGGCACAACACACCACGGAGAATCGCTCGTGCTCGTCGCGTTCAGGCATTCTTCGTCGGCCTTTATTCGATATCTAGCGGAGTAAATTTGCTCGGTTGCCATGAAACGCGTGGTGTTGCGAGCAGGCGCTGGATGACATTCGACAGATCCTTGAACTTCACCGGTTTAATGAACTGTTCACAATGGTGAAGCGCGATATCGCGCGAGGTTTCGGTGGAGATGTCGCCGGTTAAAATGATGACTGGCAGTTCACAAGCCAGCTTCTTCCGCACATTCATCGCAGCTTGGACTCCGTTCATGCCGTTCGGCAGGTTGTAGTCCGCCAGCACCAAGTCTGGCACGACACCTCCTTGCGTCAGCCATTCGAGCGCGGCGGCGCCATCAGGTACTTCCATCGTATGGTGTCCCTCTTCACTGAAAACCAGTTTAAGTGCCTCGCGCACCTCGGGATCGTCTTCGATGATGAGAATCATGCCGGAACGATGAGTGCATTCGATCGCTTGCTGATCTCGCACTTGTGCCGGAGGGCTCTGAGACTGCGTGAGTGCTCCAGACGCCGGAAGATCGACCTCGATAGCAAAGGCTGAACCTTTGCCCGGTTGAGAACTGACCCGCAATCGGTAACCTAGCAAATCAGCGATCCGTTGTACAATCGAGAGACCTAGGCCGAGGCCCCGGCTACGCTCGCGCGCGGGATTATCGATCTGATGATATTCCTGGAAGACCGCCTGAAGTTCGCTTTCTACAATCCCCACTCCTGTGTCCCAGACTTCGATGCTCAGCGTCCCTTGGCGTCGCCGACAGCCCAACAACACCTTGCCGTGCGGTGTGTATTTCAAGGCATTCGACAGCAGATTCCGGATCACCTGTTCGAGAAGACGGGGATCGCTGTATAGCGTAAGACTGCAGCTCGCGACGTGGAGGACGATTCCCTTTGCTTGCGCCTGAAGGCTAAACTCATTCTTCAGCCGGTGAAGCAGATCGTTGACCGGGAAACTGATCATTTCTGCGTGAACCGTGCCCGCTTCAATTTGGTTGATGTCGAGCAGCGTATTCAGCATCTCAGACATCGCGCTGATCGTTTCATCAAGCCGCGTCACTAAGTCCTGCCCTTTGTCACCCTCGACCGTTTTTGCCAGTAACCCTTGGAGCAAGGCAAGCGTCTGAAGCGGTTGGCGCAGGTCATGGCTCGCCGCCGCAAGAAAGCGGGACTTGGCGATATTCGCCAGTTCGGCTTGCTTCCTGGCGAGTTCCAGCGCCTTCGACGTACGCTTGCGCTCGGTAATGTCCGTGAAGGTGATCACGACTCCACCTACCCCGCCATCCTCTGTGCGATAGGGCAGTATCCGGCGAGTGAACCACATGTCGCCTGGGGTTTCAATCTCCCGCTCGACCGGCACAAGGCTGTGTAGCACCGCCTGCGCATCGGCCGGGAGCGCACCATCGGTCGCGAGCGAATTCAGGTCCGCGAGCGGCCGACCGATATCGCTTGGAATGACACTGAACAGCGATCTGGTAGCAGGCGTGAAGAAGCGGATCTTGAGCTCGGTATCGAGGAAGAGGGTAGCCACATCCGTGCTGTACAGAACGTTTTGAAGATCGTTGCTTGTTGTGCGCTGTCGTTCTAACGTTTCCTGGAGTTGCCCGTTGAGAGCCGTGAGCTCCTCATTAAGCGACTGCAACTCCTCCTTGGAGGTCAGCAATTCCTCGTTTGTGGACTGAAATTCCTCATTGGCCGACAAGGCTTCTTCGTTGATTGCCTTCTGTTCTTCGCTCGATATCTCAAGATTGCGAATGGCGCCCTGCAGTTCCGCCCGTGTGGCTTCGAGTTCCTGCTCCAGTTCGGTAGCCCGTGCCTCGTTCTGCGGCTCGATGGGATGAGCGGTTTGCTGCCTCTGTTTCAGTTCGACTTGTTGCTGGTCGATGAAACAGACCAACAACAACGCCTCGCCCTCCGTCATCACGGGCTGGACATCAATTCTGAACGCCAAGGCACGGCCATCGTACGTCACTCGGCCGCCAGTGATGACAGTGCGCACGTTTTCCTGACTGGCCTGCTGGATCGCGGACCGGAGTTTGGTGCGCACCCCCGGTCGCGCCATGGCGAAGAGGTCGTGAGTGGGCTGCCCCGGTGCGACGCTCAGATAACGATCCATCGCGCCCAGAGAGTAGAGGCACTCGTGCTGGCGATTGACCAGCACCGCCGCTGGCGCATAACGCTCGATCACCAGCCGTCTACAAAGCTCGGCGAGAGCGGCCTGGCGCGGAGGTGCCCGGCCTTGTCCCGGACCTGCGGGAACTCGCATTCCTGCCCCGGCAGGCATCGAAAAATTCAGTTCCCCGGGCCTGCTGCGACCGATTTGTCGATACAGTCTTTCCTGCTTGGAGATCAGTTCGAAGCGGCCTTCGACGTTGCCGGCCGTCTCCGCGTTACCCAGCAGCAAAACGCCCCCCTCGCGCAGCGCAAAATGAAACAATGAAATGACCTTCTCCTGAGCCTCAGGGCGCAAATAGATGAGAAGGTTACGACAGGAAACGAGGTCGAGACGCGAGAAGGGCGGATCGGCAAGCACGTCCTGCACAGTGAAAACGATCGCTGCACGCAGCTCAGGCAAGACCCGGTAATGATGATCCTCCAGCGAGAAGAAGCGTTTAAGGCGTGCACGTGACACGTCAGCCTGGATCGATTCAGGATATACAGCCTCCCGGGCGGTCGCTACGGCATCCGGATCCACGTCGGAAGCGAGTAGTTGGACTTTGATATCGCGTTTCGAGACTGCGATCTCCTCGAGAAAGAGCATCGCGATCGAATAGGCTTCTTCTCCCGTGCTACATCCGGCCGTCCAGACGCGTAGCGGTCTGTCGTCCGAGTGACTGCTGACCAGCTCAGGAATGATTTTCTGCGCGAGGAAATCGTAGACCTTCGGGTCACGAAAAAAGCTGGTGACATTGATCAGAAGGTCCTTCGCGAGGAGTTCAAGTTCACCCGCGTTGGTTCCTAGCATTTTGAGATACTGATCCACGTCGTCATTCACAACTCCGGCCATCGCCATGCGTCGCTCGATGCGACGCTTCAGCGTTCCCGGCTTGTAAAGCGTGAAATCGTGTACGGTTTTTGTACGGAGAAGTTCAATGACCCGATCCAACGCGTGTGGACCGCTATCTAGATCCTCTATTGTATCAACCGCTATTGAATCGTTTTGCGTTGGCGTAAGCGTCACGCCCCGATCGTACTTGATAAGCGCACCGGCAATCGCGGCCACCGGGAGCACGAGATCCACTTTCCCGGTTGCGATTGCGCTACGCGGCATGCCGTCATACTCCGCTTCGGCAGGATCCTGAGCGATCACGTAGCCACCTTTCTCTTTCAACGCTTTCAGTCCAATGCTGCCATCGGCACCGGTTCCTGAAAGGACGACACCGATGGCGCGCGGGCCGTATTCCGCGGCCAGCGAATGCAGCAAAAAATCGAACGGCAGGCGCGCGCCGTGGCGCTCTTGAGGATGAGAAAGATGTAGCGCGTCGTTGCCTACACCGAGAAAAACGCCGGGAGGAATGATGTAGAGGTGTTCACGCTCAATTAACATGCCGTCCACTGCCTGCACCACGGTCATTGACGTGTGGCTGGCGATCAACTCCACCAGCATGCTTTGGTGGGTCGGATCGAGGTGTTGGACCAGGATAAAGGCCATGCCGGTAGGTGCGGGCAGGGCGTCCACGAGCTTCCTGCAGGCGTCAAGGCCACCGGCCGATGCGCCTATGGCGACAATCAGAGACGCCCCTGGCGAACTACGGAGCTCACGGACCTGCAATGACAGGCTGTCACCGGCTGCTGGTTGCCCTGCCGCCGGATTATCCCGGGAGATCTCTGACATCACATTTGGTTCCAAGGACGCCTCGGACGGGAGGCTGAAGTGATGTAGTCGATGCTTGCGAGCAAGCATCCGTTAGCGCTCGTACTGCTTGTCAATCGCTGCGCAAGAATTCAAATGCAGGCCCGCTGGAAGGCGTTTGTTCATCTAATTTTAGGCTGCCCAGCGCATCGCGTATGTCTTGGAAAGGGCGAATCGATGGCCGCTTCAGGCAATATACCCGTCCAAACAACCGAGCGGATCCTTGAATGTGTGAGTACGGTTGCTTCCTGGGAATGTTCCGGCGAGCTCCTGATTCATTAGCGCTTTCGCCTGTAAAGCGATACCCGACCGATACGAGGGCACATCTTACATGCCATCTGATAAGACTCGCCCGACCCTCCCCGCATTTGTCGCTTGAGAAGACCCAATCTGCTCTCGCCATCCAGAGGCGCGGCTTTGGATTAAGATATTGTAATCAGCCTATGTATGCGTTGATTTACGTCAACCATCAAGGGGGCGATAACCTACGATTCCACTCGCTCTCCGCTCCGATCAAATGAGACGATGCGGGTTGATTTTCTTGGGAAAATTTTGGTTTCCGAGATGAGTCACGACCGACCCCTCGTGTTAAGGATTGTAGGGCGCATGCCCTAAACTGTGGGCCTGTCAACGCGCCGAGGAGCCGCTGGGCAGGTGTCCACAATCCTTACAAACCCAGACAGCCTGATGGCTTGTCGAGCTTTCAGTCGTTCAAGTTGTTCCGAACAGCATAGCGGGCCACCTTACTGCAACACAGCCGGACTATCAGGCGGTGGCGGTGGATCCGTCGGCTCGTGTGACGCAAAGCCTGAAGTTCAAGATCGGTGCGGGCGTCAGTTCAGCCATCACGACCGTCGGTCCCGGTAGGGCGTATCAACGGTAGGGCAGGCTTGCACTGCCGACGCCTTGAGCACGGCGCCCCTATTGCGCCGCCGAAAGCTGCCATGCCCCGCCCAGCGCTTGAAACAGCGCCGCCGTATCTGCAAACCGATCGGCCTGCGCACGGGTGCGGTCGAGCGCGGTTTGCAACGCCTGCCGCTGCGTATCGAGCAAACCAAACTGGCTGACCCCGCCCGCCGAATACTGCGCGCGCGCAATGTCAAGGCTCGCCTGCGCCTGCTGCGCGGCATCATCACGCGCCTGCAGTTCGTGTGCATCGTTTTGGAGCGCTGTCAACGTATCCGCCACCTGTTGCAGCGCCTGCAGCACCGTCTGCTGATAGTCGGCGAGCGCTGCATCGTAAGCCGCTTGCGCCGAACGTTTCTTCGCGCGCAATTCGCCGCCGTGGAAGATCGGTTGGGTCAGATTCAGGCCGAAATTCCAGATGTTCAGCCCGCTTACTATGTCCCGAATACCGGTGCGCTCCGAGCCGATCCCCGCCGATAGCGCAAACTGCGGATACAGGTTCGCCGTCGCCACGCCGACATTCGCGCTTGCCTGATGTAGCAGCGCCTCCGACGCACGGATATCAGGCCGCTCGCGTGCCAACGTCGACGGAAGGGTAAGAGGCAACGTCTGCGGCAGAAGCAGCGAATCAAGCGTTATATCGCCGAAATCCGCTTTCGACGGCGCCACGCCAAGCAGGATCGCAAGCTGATGATCGGCTTGCGCGAGTTGCGTAGCGAGCGGTGGCAACGACGCACGGGTTTGCGCGAGCGCCGTGCGCTGGGTGCGCACATCGAGCTGCGAGACACCGCCTGCTGCAAAGCGTCCTTCCATGATCGAAAGTTGCTGTACCTGAGCGTCGGTGAGGCTTTGCGTCAGCGCGATCTGTTGCTGCAGCGATGCACGCCGAACCACCGTTGAGACGACATTGCCCGCGAGCGAGAGCCGCACCGCTTCGAATTCGAACGCATGATAGTCGACTTGCGACATCAGCGCTTCCAGCGCCCGGCGATTGCCGCCGAAGATATCGAGCGCATATGACACGCTGACCGACGCGTTATACAGCGTGAACGGCCCCGGATTCTGCACATTCGGAATGCCGAACTGCGCGATATCGATTTGCTGCCGTACACCGGATACGTTCGCGTCGACACTGGGGAATTCGTTAGCGCCAAATTGCGCGTTGTAGTTTTCGCGCGCTTCGACGAGTTTCGCGCGGGCTTGCGCGAGCGTCGGGCTCTGCTGCAGGGCCTGCTCGACCAGACGATTGAGTGCGTCGGAATGAAACTGCGTCCACCACATCGGCGTGGCCTGCTGGGCAGCGTTAAACGCTTGGGACGCCCCTGCAGCACCGTTCGCGGCTACCGTCGCGGCGGGCTGTGTCTCGCGCGTATAGGTCTGCGTATCTGGCGCCGCAGGCACTTGGAAATCCGGTCCAACGGCGCAACCAAATAGCGCGACGACGGAAACGACAGCGAGCGGTTTCATCGACCCGTCCCCCTAGTCGAGCGTGCGCCGATAAAAGCGCAGCGCAATGCCCATCACGACGACCGTGAACAGCGCCACCGGCCATACCGATGGCCACAGATCCACCCAGCCGTTCCCCTTGAGCAGGATGCCGCGAATCAGCCGGTTGAAATATGTGAGCGGCAGCAGATTACCAATAAAGCGCGCCCATTCTGGCATTCCCGCGAACGGAAACATGAAGCCTGACAGCAGCAGGCTCGGCAGAAAATAGAAGATGGTCAACTGCATCGCCTGCAGTTGGTTCTGCGCTAGCGACGACAGCGTAATACCCACCGTCAGATTCGCAGCGATAAACAGCAGCGCGGCCAGATAGATCGCAATGACACTGCCGAGGAACGGTACATGGAACACAAAGCGTGCCGCAGTGAGAATGATCGTCGCCTGAATCAGTCCGATCATCACGTAAGGCACGATCTTGCCGGTCATCACTTCGATCGGCAGCACAGGGGTGGCGAGCAGGTTTTCCATCGTGCCGCGCTCGCGTTCGCGAGTGATCGCGAGGCCGGTCATCATCACCATCGTCATCGTCAGGATCACGCCCATGAGGCCCGGCACCACGTTGTATTGCGTGATGGCTTCCGGGTTGTATAGCTGGTGGACCTGTACGTTGAAGGCAGCGGGGCTGCCGTTCAGGTGCGCGAGCGGCCCGGTAATGTCCTTGTCCGCGACCGGCTGCACGAGGCCGGGCAGGGCCGCGACGGCGGTGCTGGTCGCGGTCGGGTCGGTCGCGTCTGCTTCGACCAGCAGAGACGGGTGTTCACCACGCAGCAGACGACGCGAAAAGTCCTCCGGCACGCTCAGCACGAACTGCACACGGCCCTGGGCCAGCGCGCGGCGGCCGGCTTCTTCGTTGGGCAAGGTTTCGACGATGTCGAAATAGTCGGAGTTCTTCATTGCTGCGATGAAGCTGCGCGAGAAGGAGCCCTGGTCGCCCACGATGACGGCGGTCGGCAGATGCTTCGGGTTGGTGTTGATCGCGAAGCCGAATAGCGTGAGCTGGATGATCGGCACGCCTACGATCATCGCAAACGTGACGCGGTCGCGCCGCAACTGGCGGAACTCCTTCAGCACGACGGCCCACCAGCGCGTCAGCGAGAACAGTACGCGCGTGGTCACGATGCCGCTCCGTAGTTGTCGGTCGAATGGGCCATCAGGGAGATGAAGACGTCTTCGAGCCCGGTTTCGATGCGCTCGGCGCGTAACGCCGTACCTTCTGTGGCCTGTTTGACCGCGGCCTCGAGCGCAGCGTGGTCGCTGCCGCTTACATGTAGCGCTGAACCGAACACGACGGTTTGATCGACGCCGGGGGTCTTACGCAATTGCTCTGTCAGTTTGCTCAGGTGCTCGCCGTAGATGGTCCAGGTGGCGAGGTTTTGCGATTCGATGATCTGTTTCGCCGTGCCTTGCGCGAGCAGTTTGCCGTAGGCGATGTACGCCAGTTTGTGGCAACGCTCGGCTTCATCCATGTAATGCGTGCTGACGAGAACCGAAATGCCGCGCGCGGCGAGACGATGCAGTTCTTCCCAAAAGTCGCGGCGCGCGGCGGGATCGACGCCCGCGGTCGGTTCGTCGAGCAACAGCAATTGCGGCTCATGCAGCATGCAGGCGGCGAGCGCGAGGCGCTGCTTCCAGCCGCCGGATAGCGCCCCCGTCAACTGGTTCGCGCGGCTTTGCAGTCCAAGCGATTCGAGCGAGCGGTCGACCGCCTCGCGCCGGCTCGGCATCTGATAGATGCGCGCGACGAAGTCGAGGTTCTCGCGGATCGTCAGGTCGTCCCAATAGGAAAAGCGCTGCGTCATGTAGCCGACGTTGCGCTTGATCTGCGCGCTCTCGCGCACGATGTCGTAGCCCAAGCATGTGCCGGTGCCCGAGTCCGGCGTCAACAGGCCGCACATCAGGCGGATGGAGGTCGTCTTGCCGCTGCCGTTCGGCCCGAGAAAGCCGAAGATCTCGCCGCGCGCGACCTGCAACGACACATCGTTGACGACATGCTTATCGCCGAAGCTCTTGTTGAGCTTCTGCACGTCGATCGCATATTGCGGCGTGGGCGGGTTCATTGCAGCGTGACTGCGACGGGTTGGCCAGGATGCAGCTTGACTGCGTCGGCGGCGGATGGATGGGCTTCAACCATGAACACCAGTTTCGCGCGATTCTCGTTGCTGTAGATCACGGGCGGTGTGTATTCGGCCTCGCTCGATAGGTAAGTGATCTTCGCCGCAACGTCCGCCGCGCAGCCATCGCAGTGGATCGTCAACGCACGGCCAAGCGCGAGCTTGCCGACCACGGTCTCCGGCACGAAGAAGCGCACCTTCACATTCTGCGGCGGCAGCATCTGCACGACCGGATTGCCGGCCTGGACCCACTCGCCGACGCGATATAGCGTGTCGTACACGAGTCCTTCGGCGGGCGCGCTGACGCGCTTCTGATCGAGCTTCCATTGCGCCTGGACAACCCCTGCCTGCGCCGCGGCAACCTGCGCACTCTGTGCGGACAGTTGCTGCGTTCTGCCTGGCAGTCGCGCGACCTCAACCTGGCTGGTCAGCTCGTGGATCTGCGCGGCGGTGGCGTCGGCGTCCGCACGCGAGTCGTCGAGCTGCGCCTTCGCGATGCCGCCCACGCGGTACTGCGCTTCGTCGCGCGTCAGTTGCAGCGCGGCCTTGCGGGCATTGGCGACGGCTTGCGCCAGTTGCGCCCGGGTGACGTTCACCTCGGGACGGCGCTTGCCGATCTGGATGTCCGCTAGTTGCGCGCGCGCTGCGGTGAGTTGCTGCTGGGCTTGCTGGAGCGCGGCGGCTTCATCGACGGATTCGAGTGTGAAGACGGGCTCGCTTGCCGCGACGGTTTGCCCGCGTGCGACCGACAGTTGCGTCAGCGTGCCGGACTGCGACGAGCCGAGATACACGAACTCGCCCTCCACGTACCCCTGATACGTGTTGTCGTCGTGATGCGAGCAGGCGGCCAGCGTCAGTGCGACGAACAGCATACAAACGCAGGCGCGCAAAAGCCGGGTCATGACTTGTTCCGTGAAGCTACGCGGCGCTTCGGCTGCGCCGCACGCGGCAGCGGCTGCATGCCGCCGATCAGCAGCGCGCTCACATGTCGGCGCAACGCGTCGCGCTCGATAACGGGCAGACCGCGCGCGCTCTGCCAGATCTTGGCGGTGGCAAGCGGCAACATCACCAGCGCGAGTATTGAGTTGAACAGCATCAGAGCTTCGAGTTCGCTGTTGACGGTGCCATCCTGCTGCGCCTGCGCGACGAGAGCGCCAAAGCGCTTGATGTTGTGGAATGGAATGCGCCGCAGCATCCGTTCGCGCAGCAGGCCGCCCTCGTTGACGATCTCCCGCAGCCATAACGGCGGCAACCACGGCATGCGCTCCGTCACATCGAACAGGCGCGCGACGAATTCCTGAGCGAGCACGAACGGATCGCTCGCGGCGTCTTCCGCTGCAGGCCGCCAGACGAACTCCGCTGCCAGGGCAAGCCGCTCGTCAACCACCGCGTCGAGCAACCGTTCGCGATTCGTGAAGTAGTAGTGGACTAGCGCCGACGTGACATCTGCGTCAGATGCGATCTGCGCGACGGTGGTGGCGGCGATGCCGCGTTCGGCAAAGAGCCACGTTGCGGTATCGAGCAGATGTTCTCGCACGTCGAAATCGTCGACCGCGGGGCGGCGGCCGAGTGGCTTCGTGGGTGAGCGTTTCGCGTTCATTCATTCAGAGTAATTGATGAGTTAGTTAAATTCAAGACTGACGCGCACATTGCCTATCGCAGCGGCGAGTGCCGCGCAGACGCACCGCTTGATCCATTGAGAGAGGCGTTTCAGTTGCAGGGAAGGTCTGAGACAGTTACTGACCTTCATTTATGTGGGCACGTGCCGCAGTTTATCTATCCAGGGGAAGGAATCCGCACCATGGTGAATGGCTCTCACTCGGGGGCGAAGAGTGCCATTCGCGCAATTCGCGACAATCGTTTCGACACACGCTTGCTTTTGCGCGCTAGTGTTCTCATCAGCGGATGTGATGTGCCAAAGCTTCCTCGACCACCGATCGATCTGCGCCTCGGTTGCCTCGCTGAGCTCGAATGCGTGCGTTGATTTTTGGCTGTGGCTATACCTAGCGTCTCGCCGGCATGCACGATTGCCGCGTACGCGTCGAGTACGTCGATACGCGTAATATTGTAACCATAGGCGCCCCCATCCAGTGGAGTGCGCTCAGCCCGCATGACATTGCGAAGTCAGGTTGGGTGCCGCCGACGCGTTGGGCGTCGATTGAGCGTCGCGGCAATCAACAAGCCACGCTTCCCGCCTGACCAGTGCCTCGGCTGTCGCTAGGAGCAGATGGCGACGAGAAAGCTGAGGCAGGACGCTTAACTAGACCACCGATATGGTGAACTTCTATGCAATGTCACACGCGCAGAGCCGGCACAGGGAGGGACATCCCAGGAGCTAGTCATATACAAACGTATCCTCGAGGGAATCACCGGCGGCTGCCAACGCGCCTTTTGCTCACGAAGAAGGAGCGCGAACCTCGCGAGGGCCGCCAATGAAAAGTTGATCGCGGCGAGTGTCGTCGCACAAGACCTTCCTGCTTGGTTTCTATGCTTGGCGTCGTGAAAGCGGAGGAGGTCGATACTGCCGTGCGGTAAGCATCGCAGCACAAGCACACCCAGGCTTGTGCGCGGTGCGCGACTTCCGTTGCGCGCCAGGGCGCCGGCGGATTAAGTGCGGGTTGCTTCGCCGCATCGAGCCAACCAACCGGTTCTGCCTTCGTGCGCTGCCGCGCGTCCAGTGAGCAAAAGTTCCCGAGCAGCAATGATCGCCTGCCATACGGACAGAGCGACGGACACGTCCTATTGCAGTCACGGCAGGAGCACCCGGATGCGACCGCGTCCGCGTTGCGGCCGGAGCGTCAGGACCTCCGTCGCTGTTCCAGGCGGCGGCACCGATTGCGCTTTGGAGCGGCAGCCATGCGAGATGACTGAAGAACGCAAGCAAAGCAGATGCCAAATAGGTGCGTAGTAGGGGACAGCTTTGTTGTCTTTCGCAACGCGGTCCCACAGCCTTGCCAACAATCCGTTCGAGCCGAGCACCATCATTAATGTCGCGGAAAACTAAGATCGGAAAATCCCATAGTGAATCTGTTGGGGACCTTCAGGAAGGGGAGGAGATTGCCGTCAACTCGGACGGCATTGCAGTGTGCAACGTGCAAGGCGCGTGCGGAATCTTGGGTCAGAAAGAAATGCGTGCATTGTGTAGAGCAGCTTCGTTTGCCAACGCTGTGGACACGCAATCGAAGTCTTATGGAGCTCAAGGACGAATTACTGGCACTCCTAAATTAACTTACATTCAAACACCGCTCCGCCATCAGCTTAGGAATCCACGGAAAGATCTCGCCTCGGGGACAATATCGCATTAGCATGCCCCATTGGACTGGATGATCTCAATTCGACGAACCACTGCATCAGCGAACTGGCTCGTCGACGCGGTGCCTTTAAGATCGCGAGTACAGATATGATCCGTGTTGAGCGTTTCGGTGATTGCAGTTCTCAATTGTCGCGCGAGCTCACCCAAACCAACGTGTTCTAGCATCAAAGCTGACGCTAGCAATAAGGAGATTGGATTGGCAACGCCCTTGCCGGCAATGTCCGGCGCAGACCCATGTACCGCTTCAAATATTGCGGTGTCGCTGCCGTAATTGGCGCCCGGAGCCATGCCAAGGCCACCTACAAGCCCTGCTAACTGGTCCGAGAGAATATCCCCGAACAAATTAGTGCATAAGAGCATATCGAACTGCCACGGGTTCAGCACTAGCTGCATAGCACACGCGTCGACGATTATGTCATTCATTTCCACTCGGTTTTCATACTCTCGGGCGACTTCTCGAGCGGCTTCCAGAAACAATCCGGTTAGGACCTTTAGGATGTTCGCCTTATGCACAACTGTGACTTTCTTTCGACCGTGCTTTAAGGCGTATTCGAAGGCAAATCTTGAGATTCGCGTGCAGGCGTCGCGCGTGTTGAAGCCAGTCGCCACCGCGACTGCTTTTGGATCATCGCCGACCGGAATGTAGTATTCGTGTGCAACATAAAATCCACCGAGATTTTCCCGAACTAGCACCAGATCGATTTTATCGTAGCGTCCGGGGATAATCGTACCAACGGGCCTAACGTTTCCAAAAAGATGAAACTCTTCACGAAGCCGAACGTTGGATGAACGGAACCCTTCTCCAATTGGCGTGGTTAATGGCCCTTTAAGGGCGAGCTTGTTCCTGCGAACGCTTTCGAGTGTCGCGGCTGGTAGGGGGTCGCCACAGTGCGTGACCCCTGCGATGCCCGCATGCTGCACATCCCAGACAAAAGGAGACCCTAAGGCATCAAGCACATGAACCGTGGCCGCAACGACTTCGGGCCCGATACCATCTCCGGGAATCAGCGTGGCGGGAGTGCGGTGTATGGTCGTGCTTTCCATATAGTTTCTTCCTTAAAAATCGGAGATTACGAATGTGAAGTTTGTTGATTGGCCGACGGGCGAAACCGGACGGCTGACAACAGACCGTGAAAACGGCGAAGGCAGATCTGGCAATGACCATTCCAGCGTGCTGCTAGGACGTGCGCAGCACGCGCAGAAAAAAACGATCGGCTACATCTACTGCTGCCCGGTTCCCCACTCAGGCCGATATCGCCCAGTTTCGTCAATTTCAGCAGCTGGAACTTGTTTCGCCGTTCTCGAAATCGGATCAAGGCACATCTCTGCAATGCGCTCAGGGGTTCCCTGCCAGATCCAATCGGGGTTGTCGCAATTAGGGTCTTTGTCGTTGTAGACATCTATCAATCCGTTGCTCATTTTTAACTTCTGAATCTGTAATGTCGTTGATCGAAGGCGTTTCGCCACTTGGTCGATATTCCGTTCCTGTTGGTGTCCACCACCCATCGCAGCCCACTCAGAGAGGTTAGAAATGCGAGAACGTGCACTCACGCGGTTATCCCGGCGCCTTCTGAGCCGATTGCTCAGTGGATTCCGCAAGGTGTCCCAGCCGCGTGCTCAAGAACATTATCGAAACACCGATTCATGGTAAGTGCCTCCCGAGAGTCGTTGTAGATTTTTTGTGCGGGCGCGAGGGATGATGTCGCGTTAGTATCCTAATCCTGTACGGGCACCCGCGTTCAATCGATGAGTTTTGGGCTTGGCAAGAAGGCTCACCGCGTTGTCGAGACGTTCCAATGGCAGCAAGTCGTCGACGCGATAACAACGGCGTGCCCACTAGCCCGAGCTACTCCCTGCGTTGATACCACCGTCGAGAAAAGTTCATCACTTTCGCGGCGACGAATGTGTCAAGAACCTGGATGCAAACTCCCGACACAGTAGCCCACGCTGCGCCGAATCTCAAACCGAACAGTCTAAGCGCCATGGGGCGTCGCCAATATTTGCTCGACATGCCGCTTCGTTATCTGCCGGGAAGAAGCCCGGCCTCGGAATAGTCGGGATCAACCAACTCTCACGCTCTGTATGACGGGTGAAACAAAACTACGATGCGACTAAGCGGCACCGAGCGCTCGAAAGAGACTGAAGTCCAGCTCGTCGCCATCCTGAATCGCGGGGCGACTCAGGAGCTGAGGGTCGTTGCATCACCGCGCAATATGCACGGGGCACGCTTTCGGCGCCATGCTCGCACGCCTGAGTAATTTCCGAGCCTGTCAATCTCGGCAAAGCCAAGGCTATCATTAGGAAATGGGTGTTGCAGATTTGTTTTGATCGTTGTACTTGCTCTGATGGAGTTTGTCATGACCATTCTTACCGTCGGACGCCGTGAGGGTGAGTCGTTTGTCTATCCTCGGTAGGTTTCGGCCGGTCGACAATCAGCATGCCGATGGGGAGAAACAGCTGTTCGGCGTTGTGACAAGCCACGCTGTGGAAAACTTGGGGGAATTGTGCGACGCTAGGCACCGCTCATAGGGATGCCATTGTTGCGGGCAGACGCGATCACGCAGCTATGCAATCGAGACGGATATCGTCGACTGCGGGGTAAATGCTCGACATATCATCAAAGTTTAACTGTCCATATCGATTTCTACGTCAATACATGGCTGGGATGGAATCGCCGATGAAGTACAAAGACTACTACGAAGCGATGGGCCTGCCGCGCACGGCGACTCAAGCCGAGATCAAGGCCGCTCATCGCAAGCTCGCCCGTAAATTTCATCCTGATCTCAACCAGAAGGCTGACGCGGAAGCACGCTTTAAGGACGTCGGCGAAGCCTATCAGGTGCTCAAGGATCCAGAGAAGCGGGCGGCCTACGACCGACTGGGCGAGAAACCCGATAATGCTGAGGACTTCAGGCCGCCGCCGAACTGGAACGACGGCTTTGAATACAGTGGACGAGGTGACAAAAGCGGCACACAGGGCGATTTCAGCGACTTCTTCGAATCGATGTTTGGCGGCGGCGAGGGCGCACAGCGGTACCACCCGTCCATGCACGCAGCAGGACAGGATCATCACGCCAAGGTCGTGATCGATTTGCGTGACTCGTTTACGGGTGCGCAACGGGCGATTACGCTGCAGATGCCCGTGGCGGATGCGCAGGGGCACGTGACGATGCAGTCCCGTACGCTGAATGTCTCCATCCCCAAGGGGATCCGCGCGGGCCAGCGTCTTCGGCTCGCTGGTCAGGGCGGCGCGGCGCTCGGAAAGGGCCCATCGGGCGATCTGTACCTGGAAATAGAATGGCGCGAGCAGACGCGTTATCGAGTAGACGGTCGCGATGTATCGCTCGATCTGCCAATAGCTCCGTGGGAGGCCGCGCTTGGTGCGGACGTGACCGTGCCGACACCCGATGGCAGCGTGAGCATGACGGTGCCGCGCAACTCGGCGAACGGCAGGCGGTTGCGGCTGAAGGGGCGCGGTATTCCGCGAGCGACGCCAGCAACCCCAACCGGTGACCTGTATGTCGTGCTGGATGTGGTTCTGCCGCCGGCCGACACCGATGCGGAGAAAGCCGCCTATGGCGCGCTACGTGACGCTTTCAAGTTCGATCCGCGAGCCAACTTTACGGGTGATTCGACATGACATCATTGATAACGCTTTATTTACAGGGTGAGATCGTCGAAGAGAGCATTGAATTCACGCTTGGCGAACTGAGTAGGGCGAGCGGTGCGTCCACGGAACAGTTAAGCCTTTGGGTGGCTGAAGGCGCATTCGAACCGCGGGGGGAGGCAACTCTGGCTTGGCGTTTCAGCGGCAGCGCATTGCGTCGTGCGGCGACGGCGCAGCGTTTGACGCGTGACCTCGGGCTGAACGCTGCTGGTGTCGCGCTTGCGCTCGATTTGCTCGAAGAGATTGAGACATTGCGGACCAGGCCCAATCGTTAGTGCGGTAGGGTTCTCATGCGGGCGAGGCCTTCCAGATCGCGAATGCGGATTTGCTTGTGGCGGATATTGATAAAGGCAGTTGACGCATCCATTCCCGTCTGGCCTGCGAACGCTCGGGCATCGCAGACGCAGGTCAACGCTGCCTTTGGTTCGGAGTTGCTCGTTTCGTCGAGGGCGCGAGAAACGGAAGCGACAGCCGCTGGAGACTGAGCCGGACACACGGTGGCTGCGATATCAAAACAAAAAGGTACGGCCGTTGTCGATCGAGGTATTTCTTTCAATCCGGAAACCTTATTCGGCGGCCCAATGTGGTTTGAAGTGAATGATATGAACGACCTTCACCCATCGGTACATCTGTGTGAGCGATAGGCCGTTGGGCGGAGATGAAGAGGTGCTAATCCTTCGTGTGCATCCCGAGATCCTGCAGAGCGAGCGGGTGTCGCTCGAGGCGGGCTCAGGTGAATCGATCAGGAACGGGCGGTACCGGTCGATTGCCGATCTGGAAGGCCGCTTGTACCGTAACGGCACGCGTATTGGAAATTCTTCCAGCATCTCTCGAAGGAAGAGCAGAGTAAGCCCTTCCTCGTGCGTATCGACGAGCCGGACAAGAACTGGAAATTTAGCATGGCCGACATCGAGAAGCGGAAATTCTGGACGAAATACAGGGATGCGTTTGAAAAATGTCTGAGCGAGACCAGCACCGATACCTCCCCCTGGTACGTCGTGCCCGCTGACGACAAGGAAGGCACGCGGCTAGTCGTCTCGTAGATCGTCCTCGACACGCTCGGTGGACAGGAATTGCGATACCCGAAAACAATCACCGAGCGCCGGAACGAATTGCTGGAGATCCATAGCCAGCTCGCAAAGCCGTAAGAACCGCCCTCTAACCCGTAGAGCCGGAATGACTGGCTGCCAGAGAACTTTACGAGGCGGTTGTTTGGGGCTCCCAGGCTGCTCTTCCTGCAAATGGCATCGCTTATCCGGCGGTCTCCACGAATCGCAATTTTTTACTATCTACGACCGACAGGTAGGACGCAGCGGGACCGGTCGTTCAACCAAATGGTTTGCGGATCTGCGGTGCGACCGGAAGTGTAGCAACTGCTTTCTCAGCCCTCCCCCGATACCATGAGTGCTACCGGTACACCCTGACAATTCTCCCTGGCCAATACCACCAGGCCGAGGGCTGAGAGCCAGCCACCGTCGGCGCCCGGCCTAGGGTCCGCGTTGCTGGCCTCAAGGAGGATGTTGATTGGCCAGGACGGCCGATACAGGCGCTCGTGTACCACGGCGCCTATCCAAATGTGAGAGGGCGCGGTACCGCCTCTGTGCTCAATGGCATAGCCGCTTGACCAGAAACGCAGTACGTCCCGTTCGTCGCGTGTATTGCCGGGATGGGCGAAGACGAGCGGTGACGGCACGCCATTATCGAGCTTTGGTAACACCGGTAGCGCCATCGCCGCGACGTTGGGCGATGCGAGGGAAAGCAGGCTCTGGGCGGAAAGGTTCGTGCCCTCGACCCAGCCTCGAACGCGAAGCCGACTTCTTATTTCTCCAGCGTTCGCGGGCCATTGGACGGTTAGGGCCTCCTTCCGGTCGCCTTCCATATCCGAGCGATAGCATGGCAACTGCTTCCATAATGAATTGGTCCATTGGGATTCCGTCACCAATACGGGAGTCGCTCGTCTGGTGCTATCCGATTGTCTGGTCTGGCGATCGCCCTCGAGTTGGAGTGCCACACTGCCGCACACCACCAGCAGGATGAGGGGCGGCATGAATTTTCGTGATGGCACGACCGGGTGCCGCCACACGGCAGTCAGAGCAACCATCGCGACCCAGATCGACGCAAACGCTCCGCCTCCGATTGCATCGGACAACCCGAAGCGCCCGAAGTAGAGGCTCGCTAGTGCGACGAACAGAACAATGACGAGGCTGGTCGCGACGACGAGAATACCTACCAGCGGACCAACCCGTCGCGTGAGCATGAACGCAAGGAATCCGTAGACTATGACGGCCGCGGCGAAGTCATTGCTAGGAAACGCGTATGCATCGGACGGAAGTGAGCTGACCGGAGGGCGATGCGTGGCAAGCTGGATCGCGAATATTAGTAGCTGAGAAAACGCGACGGCTGCCAACCAGTACCCAAGCGTGCGCCAACGGCATTCCCACAACAGCCAGAGCACGACAGTTATGACAAGAGTCGCCAGGGTGGTAACGCTGCCCGGCGTCTCAAGCGCTGACAGGACGGCATCGCTCCACGGGGTCCGGACCGACTGAAGGAAGTGAAAGACCGACGCGTCGATATGCACGAGCGGGGCACCGCTAATAACGTCGTCGAGGATGCCGAAGAACAGGCAGCCGGAGAGAAGCACAACTACTGACGCTACCGATATCGCAACCAGAATTGGCTTGCCAGGGTCGAGCAGCCGTAATGCAAGGGAGCCTGTCCTTCCTTTGTGACGGCGGCCCCAAGCTGCAAGGTGGGGGCCGGCCTCGGTCGTCCAGGTGTTAGCAAGTGACAGCAGAATTCGGGTGGTTCGAAATCCTAGCCAGACGATTCCGACCAGCAGCGCGATAATGACAACAAGGCGGAAGGAAACGGCACCGGCCAGCTGAATCGACGCTCCGAAAACAACACCTGGCAGGATACTGACGGGTGCCCAGAGCAGAGCCGAAAAGACGTTCATGGTGTAAAACCGCGACGACGGCATTCCGAGCATCCCCGCGACGACAGGAACAATGGCGCGCAAGGGCCCGATGAACCGGGCGAATACCACACTCTTCGCACCATGTTTTGCAAAAAAGCGGTGTGCTGCGTCGAGCATTCGCGGATGCGTCCGAAGAGGCCACACCTCGACAATTTTTGCTTTGTAGTGACGGCCGAGTCTGTAGCTCATGCTGTCACCTGCCACCGCTCCAACAATCGCGCATGCAAACACCGATCCGAGGTTCAATGCGCCCGTTCCGACAAGC
>Ga0302315_10000732_pt1 | contig 35668 bp, 26 predicted proteins | sample III_Palsa_N3_1_FD_200532 | JGI IMG/M metagenome (GOLD analysis project Ga0302315, IMG submission 200532) | Peat permafrost microbial communities from Stordalen Mire near Abisko, Sweden - III_Palsa_N3_1 | ecosystem: Environmental > Terrestrial > Soil > Palsa > Peat permafrost | place: Sweden...
AATGAGAGTCGCCAAAATAAAAGCAGGCTGCGCCGATAAGCATTCCCATGATAACCATTGGCTGCAACCGCTCCAGGCGGCGTTTAAAAAACCCTCCTATAGTGAGCTTGCCCCATCGGTCATCGTACGCGTAACCTATCACAAATCCCGACAGAACAAAGAAGAAATCAACGGCCAGATAACCGTGATTAATCAGCTGGTCATATGGGCTGTTGGCATTTGCCTCACAAAGATGGAATAGTACAACAATCATAGCGGCAACCCCGCGGAGCGCGTCCAGTATTGGGTAATGTGGTTTGGATTTTATAGAATTTGCATCCCGCATTTGATCTCTTTTAAATTTGCTTTAGACAATTTTGCAATAATATACAAAATTGCACATTATTGCAATAATAATATTCATTAAAAGAGAATGCAGATAGATGAGCGACTGGAGCGATGATGATCTTTAGCGGTTGGGACGCCATTGCGGCAGTGCTGTGCTTATTAATATATGTTAATAAAAAAACCGGCAAGTAATTGAATGATCTTTCTCTTATTGTTTCAAGTACCGAAGCACAACAGCCCCCGACTTAAAAACCGTCGACTCAACAAGTTTTAATGGCAAGTTCTCTTGCAGGTTGATACCATCAAACACCCGTCTCCCTTCTCCTACAACTATCGGGTGAACCACAAAACGATATTCATCAATCAGACCAAGCGCTGCAAGTTGTGAAGGAATGGCTACACCACCGGTTAAAATATTTTTGCCTTGTTCTTGTTTCAATTTAAGTATTTCGTCGTGAAGGCCCGTACGAACAATTCTCGTTCTTTTTTCTTCAGCGCTGTCTAAGGATTGTGAGAAAACAATAATTTTCTCGACGGCGTCAAACGCCTGGGCAAATTCGTAACCTGGTTTTGTCTGCTCGGAAGGGTCTTTCGCCACATCGGGCCAATAAGGAACCATTAATTGATAAGTTTTACGCCCATAGACGAACGTATCAGCCTCTCGCGTGAGCTGCGTAATATACTCAAACGTGTCTTCATCGGGACGGAATTTGGTATGGTCGCAGCAGCCATCTAAGGTCGTGTTGATTGCGTAGATTACATTTCTCATTTGATTGTTTTTTTTGATTCCCCCTCATTTTTAAGGCTTCGTAAAGATAAAAGCCGCTCTGCTCCAATAAAAGGGCAGAATACGGCATTGTTAGGGTGTGTTTGCGGCAAAGTGGGTTCGGGGGCTTTTTCTATTTTATCTCCATTTTCATCTCCGCCCCAGATCCTCCATCAACGCTTCCAGCGTTCTATTGAACACGTCCGGTTTTTCTATCATAGGAAAATGGCCCGTTCCATGGATGTAATAAATGGCATAATGAATATGGCCTGCCTTTAGCGAAGCCGTGTCCGTAGGCGTATAATCACTGTTAATAAGGTATAACTTTCTGCCATAGGATGCCAGGGGCCCCAACTCGTCGGAGGCCAGGTTTGCCAAGCAGGCCGTAGCGACGACCGAATCTGCATTAGCCACATCTGTCAGGATTCTTTTGCGGATAGAGTCGGCAGTCGTCTCATAGAAGAGTGTTTGCTCAAACAACTGAAAGGCGGCATTGGTAAACTGCCGCTTCATTTCGGTAATGGCCATGGCATCCTCGCTCTTTTCTTGCGCCGTTTCAATGCTCACGTGTTTGAAGTTATCTACGCCCACCAAACCTACAACCCGCTCCGGTGCGTGGAGGGCCGCTTGAAGGACGATATCGCCTCCCATGGAGTGCCCTATAAGGACGACATTTTTCAGGTTCAACTGCGACATGACACTATCTATGTCTCCCCCGAAAGCTTCCGGCGTCCAGTCCGTTCGGTTCTTCCCGGATTCTCCAAAACCGGGAAGGTCGACGGCTACGACCCGGTACCTATTCTTAAAAAATGCTTCCTGGTTGGTCCAATAACTCTTATTCAGGCACCAGCCATGCACGAACAATAAAGTCGTATCCCCTTTACCGGTATCGGTATAAGAAATATTTACACCTTGGTTATTGACCGATTTCTGTGGATGACCACAACCAAATAAGAAGGGGGTGATACACCCCATCATCAGGAGATAAATGCTTTTAGACAAGATAAAGTTGTTAGGCTAAGTAATATACAAAAAGAAATCTTGGACAAATAACGCCTTAGCTGAGCCGCCGCATGCGATACCACGGTCTTCGACCCTGGCTCCTGCGCCAGTCCGTTGAGCATGCCCCAGTCGTGGATCATTCCGTTATAACGGACCGTGGAGGCCTGGACGCCCGCCAGTTCGAGCTTGCGGCCGAAGGCCTCCCCTTCGTCGCGCAGTATATCATTCTCCGCCACCTGGATCAGCGTAGGCGGCAAGCCCTTGAGGTCTTCGACGCTATTGTTAAGGAGACAGGCATGTTTCTCCTTGCGTTGTGTCGCGTCGGCATAATTGTCCCAACTCCATTTCATGAGTGAAGTGGTGAGAAAACGCTGCTCGCCGTACAGATCATAAGACTCCTGGGTGAAGGAACCATCCGTCGCCGGCCACATCATGACCAGCGTCTTGATCTCCGGACCGCCGCGTTCCTTAGCGATCAGACCCACCGCACCGGTCATATTTCCACCAGCGCTATTGCCGGCAACGGCTAGGTTGCCGCCATCCACCCCGATCTCCTTCCCATGCGCGGCAACCCATTTTGTCGCCGCATAGATTTCTTCGACGGCCTGGGGATAGCGTGCCTCCGGGGAGAGGGTAAAGTTGACAAAAACGCAGGCACATCTTGAGGCCACCACCAGGTCACGCACCAGGCGCCGGTGAGTGGGGTAGTCCCCCAGGACCCAGCCGCCCCCATGGATGAAGATAAAGACAGGCAAAATACTTTTTACTCCTTCCGGCCGGACCAGGTTCAAATGCAAGGTATGGCCATCGGCTTCGATGGTCTTCATCGCCTCATCGATGCCTGAGTAGTCTGCTTTGAAGACATTTTGTGCATCCACCAGACCCTGGCGGGCGGCGGCAAGGGGAAGGCTTTCTATGGACTTCCCACCCGGAGCATTGACGATCTTCAGGAATTCCCTGACCCCCGGCGTGAGGTGGGCGTCGGACAGATAATCGACGGGCGCATGAGTGGTTGGCGCAGATGAGGAGGATTGTGTCAATGTGCTTATGAATTTCTGTTTCCGATGAGACCCAAGGAATGTGCCATCCTTGCAAGTGGCGATGTATTTTAAAAGATCTTCCGGTTAAGGCTCCAGCACGATCTTTCCATGCGTATGATGTTGCTCAAGCTCGGCAAAGGCTTCACGGACGTGGTCCAGCTTGTAGACATGTGCGATCGGGATCTCTAGGCGGCCTTGCTCGATAAGCGCGGCGAGCTCGGCCAACACCTGGGCCGTCGACGCCTCCATACTACCATCCGTCCTGGTCCCATATTTTTTGGCGGCTTCGTGGTCGAAGTCGACGATCGAATCGATGCGATCGGGCTTTATGCCTAGTTGGATGGCCATATCCACATAACCATGACCATACGTATCAATAAAGGCATCGATCCGGCCGCCGGCAGCCGCATTGATCTTTTCGGCCATGTCCCCTTCATGGTCGAGGGGAATGACTCCCTTTTGCTTTAACCAGGCATGGTGGTCTTCGCTCGCCAGGCCGATGACCCGGGCCCCGACATTCACGGCCAGTTGCACAGCGATCGAGCCCACCCCGCCGGCGGCGCTTGAGACGACCACGGTTTCGCCCTTTTTCAGTGAAACGGCTCTCACCGTTTCATAGGCCGTCGACCCGGAGACGAAGAGGGCGCCCGCCTGCTCCCAGGGCACATGCGGGGGGCGGGGGGTGAGCTGCTCCATCGGGACCAGCACATATTCGGCATGGCTGGCGCGGTCATTTGTGAAGCCGATGACTTCATCGCCGACCGCAAAGATGTTGACCAGCGGTCCTACGCTATCCACCACCCCTGCAAAATCGCTGCCCTCGCCGGAAGGGAAGGTGGCCGGCCACCGGACAGCCAAAAATCCTTCGCGGATCTTCGTCTCGATCGGATTGATCCCCGCCGTTTTTACCTTTACCAATACCTCGCCGTTCCCTGGAACGGGCAACGGGGCCTCGGCGATGTGGAGCACGTCGAGGCCCCCATAGTGATCGAATTTCACTGCCTTGAATATCTTTTCTTCTGTCATAACTTATTATTTAGAAGTGGTGATCTTAGGGCGCCTTCTCCTCTATTACCCTAAATTTAAGTGATTAATTGATGGGGTTCTGTTGGGATTTGCTTTCAAATTTTAGTACCTTAAGTCTTAAACACCTAATCTGCAACAGATATGAATACGAAAGAATCAGACACCATACAGGTCGAACAGAAGAGCTATGAGATGCCCCCCCGGGAGGGAATCAGCATCGCACACTTCCTCACCGTCGCCGACATCGACCGATCGGCTCGCTTCTACGAAACGGTTTTCGGCGGTCGCATTCTGAGCAGCGGCGACAGCAGCGGCGCACCTGCTTACATTCAGATCGCGAATACGTGGCTCCTTGTCAACGTCGGAGGTGGGCCGACCCCCGATAAGCCGACGGTAACCCTCAGCGTCCCTGATCCCAACAAGATCAATAGCTTTATGAATATCCGTGTGGCGGATATTCAAGCGTGTTACGAATTATGGAAAAGCCGGGGAGCCGAGTTCATCACGGAGCCGATCCCCAAGTACGGCGAGATCCGCTGCTACATCCGCGATCCGGACGGTTACATTATCGAGGTCGGACAGAGCACCGACCTTACTTACGGTTAGCGCCCGGCCGGGTTAATAGCCCGCCAATTCATAAATATCCCTATGAACGTTAAGGCTGCCAGTACAAATGGACCAATGACCTTAGATAAGTCTCGCTCATACACTCCGATGAAACCGTCAGAGAACTGAATTATTGCAGCCAAAACTGCCAACAGAAGAAGAGGCTTTTTATCGCTCATCCTGATGGCGAACAAAGCACCGATCGCCAACGGAATACTCCGGGCCGCGGCATATAAAGCTGAGACCATGGTGCCGGAATTGACCGGCACACCTGCTGGTAATAGTGAAGATGGACTGAAAATGCCGGCTAGTGAAAACGCGGCTGATATCATCAGATTAGCCACCGTAATAGTGCTTAAATAAGTCAATGCCTTCATAACGTTTACTTTATATTTTTACATTGGCAAAGATCGACGGGAAACAACGTCGAAGACGATAACAATTGTTAAGAAATCATCCTTTTAAGCGATTTCGGATCCTGCTCAACGACACAGAAGTGATGCCCAGGTAGGATCTGATACACCCTGATTTAATAAAATACATCTGCCCGGCCATCTCGCCCTCTTTAAGAAGGATCGTTTTAGGCTTAAGCCTTAATCTGAGAAGATATCTTTCTTCGAGGAAGTCTATCATGTAAGATGGTCTTTATAATGATCAAATGGGCGAACGACTGTCGTCGCGATACCAGGAGCATGTAAATTAAAATTCAGATAGCTCTTCGAGATATTTTTTTATGAGCCTCCAGGGGACAGGGTGAAATCTGTATATTGCGATGTAGAACCCAATACTAATTTGCCCGAGACGCTGACATTCAATGACGGAGAGCTTTTAGCCAAACTATCCAAGAGAGATCCTGAGGCCTTTCAGACGCTGATCAGGATCTATTTCCCCATTTTGTGCAGTTTTGCCGCGAAAATGCTGCCGGACGGTTCGCTCGCCAAGGACATCGTCCAGGAAACTTTTATCAGCTTTTGGAATCACCAGGGCTCATTTGAGACGCCGGCATCCCTTAAAAGTTTCTTGTTTACGGTTACCCGGAACGGCTGCCTAAACCTGCTGAGAAGCAGAGAGCGCGAGCAGAACAGGTACGCTATGACGGCCGAACACATGCCCCAGGAAACGGATTCCGTCCTGGGTGCTATCATCCGTTCCGAGGTGGTTGCCTTAATCTATCAGTTGGTGCAGGATTTGCCGCCTAAGATGCAGCAGGTATTTTACCTGAGCTTCGAGGAGGGACTGTCTATTGAAGAAATAGCCGGGGTCATGAATATCTCGGCCAAGACGGTCCGCAATCAAAAATACAACGCGCTGCAGGTACTCCGCAAAAAAGTCCGGGACAGGCCGGATATGTTATTGGCCCTCCTGGGTTTTTTGATCCCCTAAAAAAATAATAATAATAAATGGGTTTTGGCCTGGGACAAATCTGTTCCGGCGGTGTTTTATATACACAACCCCCTCCGCAGTGGATGTAAATGATAAAAACACCGGTTATTCCCTATATATAGCCTCTCTGATCCACCGGACCAGAGAGAAGGAGACATTATCCGTTCAGGAACAGCAGGACTTAAAGGACTGGCTGGAGGCGGATGCCCGGAATACAACGCTCTTTGATGAATTAAACGACCGCCATCAATTGGTGGCCCTGCTGAAAGGGCTGCATTCGCCCGATGCCGACATCGCCGTAGGACAGATCTTCGGAAAGCTGGGGCTGGCCTTGCCGGAAACAACGGGGAAGGTCATCCGGTTGCCGATATTGTTACGCAGGGTGTCTGTAGCCGCGGCATTGGTCCTGTTACTGGGTGGCGGTGGGTGGTTCCTGCACAAGAGAAATACGGACCAGCAGGAAAGACTGGCGGTTCATTCACTGAATAAACCGGACGTAGCTCCCGGGGGATATCATGCCATCCTTACCCTGTCGGGTGGACAACAGGTTATCCTGGATACGGTAAAGACGGGAACGCTTGCCCGGCAGGGGAATACGACCGTCGAACAACGGAAGGGAGGTGAACTGGCGTATGCCCGTGGGCATGGTGCCCCGGAGAAGGAGATCGCATACAACACTTTATCGACCGGACGCGGAAATATGTATAAGGTGGTATTGCCGGATGGCACCGCGGTGTGGCTGAACTCTGGCAGCTCGCTGCATTATCCGACGGTTTTCGCCGGGCCCAACCGGGAAGTTGATCTCAGCGGGGAGGCCTATTTCGAAGTGGCGGAGAATAAGGAAAAACCCTTTCTGGTAAACGCGGGTAAAGCCATGATCCAGGTCTTGGGTACCCATTTTGATATCCAATATTATGCTGATGAACCAGTCTTGCAGGCGACCCTGGTACAGGGATCTGTCCGGGTCGCCGGCGGCAGCGGTGGCAGGATATTAACGCCGGGTCAGCAGGCCAGTCTCGCCCCGGGCGGAGGATGGGAAGTCTCAGACGACGTCAATATGGAAGAAGTGCTCGGTTGGAAAGAAGGCATGTTTGTCTTTGACCATACCGATCTTCAGACAGGCATGCGTGAAATTGCGCGCTGGTACGACGTAGCCGTGACATATGAAGGCAGCCCGCTGGTGGCGAAGAACCGGAAGATGATTGGTTCTGCGCCCAGAAACGAGAATCTATCCGTACTGATCCAGTTGCTGAACCTCAGTGGAATCCGTTGCAGGCTGGAAGGCAGGACGATCATTGTGACAACTTGAATATAAGCTGATTTTATTTCCTCTTTGTTTTCTCATGTCTGGTCAGGTTGGGAAGAGGAAGTGTCTACTTTCTCTTCACCCTCCGGCCGTAAACGTTGCTCCTACACCATAGTCTGTTGAAATTGACCGATAAGCGCCTGCTGTTGGAAAGGGATACTATTGAACCATCTTTATCAATTTAATTCACCACACGTATGAGACTGACTGCTGTTGTATTTCTTTTTATTTTCCTGAGTGCCGGTGCGCGGGGATATGCCCAGCAAAGGATCACCTTGTCCTTTAAGGATGCTCCCCTGGAGAAGGTGCTGAAAGCCATTTCCAGTAAATCCAGTTTCCGGTTCTGGTGCGATCCGGACTTACTGGCGCAATACAAGCATATTGATATTCAACTGAATAATGCGAGTTTGTACCAGGCCCTGGATTCCTGCGTAAAGGGCAAACCCTTGTCCTTTACCATCATGAATAAGTATTTTATTGTAAGTAAGAAGGAGGACGCGCGCCCGGTCCAGACCGGGATGGAGCAGGCCCTGCACGTGAATGGCCGCGTGACCAACGAACAGAACGAGCCCCTGGATGGCGCCTCCGTCATCGTCACCGGTGTGCGAAAGGGGCTGCAGACAAAGCTGGATGGGTCGTTTGAATTGATGGACGTACCACCCGGAACCCTGTTGCACGTTTCCTATGTCGGTTATATTGATCAGGACGTGCGGGTCACCGGTGACGGTTACCTGTTTATAAAACTCAAACACAGCGTCAGCGAACTCGATCAGACGGTCGTCATCGCCTATGGGACCAATACCCAGCGTTTCAGCGTCGGATCGGTAGCCACGGTTTCCGGGAAGGATATCCAAGAGCAACCCGTCAGCAACGTTTTGCTGGCCTTGGAAGGAAGGGTGCCGGGGCTGCTGGTTACGCCGAGTAATGGCGCGCCGGGCGCTTCCGTAGCGACTCAGATCAGAGGGCAGAATACGATCGTCAGCCTACCTGCCTCAGGTAACGGGATATATGATCAGCCTTTATTTATCGTGGACGGGGTGCCTTTCGCCCCCCAGAACGGGAATTTAAGCAGTTTTTTGAACAGTGACTTTGCAGGTGTCGGGATCAGTCCTTTGAACAACCTGAATCCCGCCGATATCGAAAGCATCAGCGTACTCAAAGACGCGGACGCGACTTCTATTTATGGTTCACAAGGCTCCAACGGCGTGATCGTGATCACCACCAGAAAGGGAAAGGCCGGCCCTACGGTGCTGCACCTGAAAGTAGGCACAGGACCCAACAAGATCACCCGTAACCTGGATATGGACAATACCCAGCAATACCTCCTGATGAGACGACAGGCAATGGCAAATGATGGCCTGGCCGGTTCCACGGATGTCAGCACCTTCCCGGACCTGCTGGTATTCGATACCACTAAATACACCAATTGGTCAAAGAAGTTCTTCGGGGGCGCCACCAATAATACGGACGTCTATGCTAGTGTATCCGGCGGGGCCCAGAACAACACTTTTGTGCTTTCTGGCGGTTACACCCGGAGCACCTTTAATTTCCCGGGCAATTTTGCAGACAACCGCTGGTCCCTCCATTCGGGGTTACATCATAATTCCCAGGACCGTCGCCTGACCATCGATTTCTCTAATGACCTTACCTACGACAAGAATAATTCTTCCGCCACCTCTTCGATCGGACAGGCCCTGGTAATGCCGCCCGATCTGCCTGACTTGCAGGATGCCCAGGGCAACCTCGTGTGGAACTATAAGGGTACTGATATCTCTCAGTACCAGATATTGTCTGCGCTGAAGACTCCTTACCTGGTACAGTCGTTTACCTTCAATAACAGTCTGCGGTTGGCTTACCAGTTGGGCAACGGCCTGTCTTTTAGCACGGGGTTGGGTTACAGCATGGTCTATTCCAAGCAGTACAGTGCTTATCCGTTGAATTCCCAGAATCCGTCTCAATATCCGTCCGGGTCCGCGGACTTTGGTACCGGTGATTACCAGACCATCAATATCGAACCTCAACTCGACTATAGAAAAAACATCGGCAAGGGTATGTTGACTGCTTTGCTGGGAGCCACCTACAAACAGAATGCCAGCAGCAGTAATGAACAGGACGGGGTAGGGTATACCGAAGACGCCCTGTTGAAATCCATCGAGGCAGCGACTACCGTTACCAATTCGGATAATTCTTCCATTACCAAATATGCCGGTGTTTTCGCCAGGATAGGATACGTTTATAACAAGGAGTATATCGTCAACCTGACCGGCAGAAGAGATGGCTCGAGTAATTTTGGCCCCGATCACCTGTTTGGCAACTTTGGCTCCGCGGGTCTGGGTTGGATCTTTTCGGAGGAAAAGGTGTTTAAACAAGCACTGCCATTTATTAGTTATGCAAAAGTTGCCGGCAACTATGGCTCTACTGGCTCGGATGGGGTAGCGCCCTACCAGTTCCAGCCATTTTGGAAGCTTGCCAACCAATATACCTATCCGCTGTTTGAGGGCATACGCGCTTACCAACCCGCCAACCTTTCCAATCCAAATTATGGCTGGGCCAGCAAGCAAGCGCTGAACCTGTCACTGGACCTGGGTTTCTTCCACGACCGGTTACTGATCAACGGCACCTGGTACCAGGACCGCACGGGCAATCAATTAACCAGTTATCCCCTGCCTTCCCAGGCCGGTATGACTTCCGTCGTGGAGAATTTCCACGCCACGCTTCAGGATAGGGGTTGGGAATTCTCTTTCTCCTCCACCAATATTAAGACGAGGGATTTCAGATGGTCCTCCAATTTCAATATTTCCGCCAACCATAATAAGTTGGTGGCTTTCCCGGGCATTGAGAAGTCCGCTTATTATTATATCTACCAGGTGGGTAAGTCAACCAATGTGCAGTATGGCTTCCGGTTCAAAGGCATTAACGACACCACCGGGGTCTTTCAGTACTATACTGGGAAGGGCGGAGCCACCTATAATCCACAATATTCCCGGGTAGATCAGGGTGGAGACATGGTGGCCCTTGGAAATACCGAGCCGAAATTTTATGGCGGCATGGGCAATACACTCAGCTACAAGGGATGGAGCCTGGGCTTTTTTGTACATTTTTCCGATGCTCTGGCGCGTAACTGGCTTGCGGGCGTGTACACCGGGGCAATACCGGGCAGCATGAGCAATCTGCCCTCTAAATTAAAAACGAGTGATTTCTGGCAGCAGCCGGGGGACCATGTTTCCCTGGAAAGGCTGACCACCGGATCGTATAATGCGAATGCCAACGGGATAATGGCTCAACAGGCGATTTCCTATTTCGGCAACTCTTCCGCCGTCTTGGCGAATGACTTTTACATCCGGTTGCAGACCGTGTCCCTGTCGTACACCCTGCCGGCCAATTTCCTTAAAAAAGCAGGCGTTAAGAATTGCAGCATTTATATGAATGCGCAAAACCTGTTCGCGATCACCAATTACAAGTTCGGTGATCCGGAAACGCCTGGGTCGTTCATCAACGTTCCCTTGCAACGCATTATCACAGGCGGCTTATCCCTCGATTTTTAATTGCTAAAACTGATTGTCATGAAAAAGCTGATTCATCTACATAAAAGAACGCCGATCATCACCGCGATGGCTTCCCTGTTGCTCCTTTCGGTTTCCTGCCGGAAATTGATCTCCATACCCCCCAACCCGCCGAATCAGATCCCTCAGTCGCAGGTATTCTCCGACAGCTCGGATATCCAGGCAGCGGTGGCGGGTGTCTATGCCAACTTTAAAGTATCGACCGCATCCCCCTCCTGGGTCAGCGGCAATATTACGATCAGTGCGGGTATGTCTGCCGATGAATTGCGGAGCACGAGTGCATACGACCAATTGGCGCCTCAATTTTATCAGGATGCTGTGCATATCGATAACTCGACCATAGGAAGTATGTGGAAACAGGCCTATTCGGATATTTACCAGATGAATGTCTGTCTGGAAGGGATCGAGAGCACCACTGCGATCAGCGACTCCCTGAAAGGGTTGCTGACCGGTCAGCTCAAGGTGATCCGGGCTTTGTATTATTTTAATATGGTGAATTTATGGGGAGGTGTACCTGTGGTGACCAGCAGTAATTACGCGGCCAATGCCATCCTCCCCCAGGCAACCGTGGATAGCGTTTATTACCTGATCCAGACCGACCTGGCGGCTGCAAGATCCTTGCTGCCTGCCACCTACGCTTACAGCGATCGGGCACGTCCCAACCTGTATACGGCGCAGGCGTTGTCGGCCAAAGTCTTTCTTTACCGGCAGCTCTGGGATAGCGCTGCCCTGATGGCTGGTCAGGTGATCAATTCCGGGTTTTACAACCTGGAACCGGACCCCAATAATGTATTCCTGGACGGCAGCAATGAGGCCATTTGGCAGCTACCAGGCAATGGTGCCAGTTACCAGACCGCGGAGGGGTATACCTTTAATATTGCCGTCTGGAACCCGACGCCCGGCTATGTCCTCAACAATTCTTTGCTGAGCGTCTTTGAGACAGGAGACCTGCGCAGGGCGGACTGGGTGGATTCCAGTAACGCTTATGGTACGCTCTATTACTATCCGTATAAATACAAAAACAAAAACGCATCCGCTGCGACCCAGGAGGACTACATGATCCTGCGGCTCGGCGAACAATACCTGATCCTGGCGGAGGCGCAGGCTCATCTGCAGCAGTTGGGTAATGCAGTGACCAACCTGAATGTGGTGCGTACCCGGGCTGGCCTCACTGGCAGCACCGCCGCCACACAGACTGATGTGCTGAACGCCATCATGCACGAGCGGCAGACAGAACTCTTTTGTGAATGGGGGAACCGCTGGCTTGACCTGAAAAGGACCGGGACCATTGACGCCGTGATGGGCGCAGAAAAACCTGGCATCTGGCAGTCCTATGCCGCGTTGTATCCGATCCCCCAAACGGAGATCCAAAACAATCCCTTTCTCGTTCAAAACCCCGGGTATTAAACATGGCGGGCCGCGGGCCCGCCTCCAAATAGACAACGCATGCAAGAACCGACAGTTCAAGAACCAATAGTCAAGATCGAGCATTTGTCCCACCGGTACAGCAGCAATTGGGCCATCCGGGACATCAACATGGAGATCCGTCAGACAGGCATAGTGGGATTATTGGGCTCCAACGGTGCCGGCAAGTCCACGACGATGAACATCCTGTGCGGTGTGCTCAACCAGACAGAGGGAAGTGTGTATATCGATGGCATAGACCTGAGCAAAAACCCCGAGGCAGCCAAACAGCAGATCGGTTTTTTGCCCCAGATGCCCCCCCTTTATATGGACTTTACGGTGGACGAATACCTGACACACTGCGCCTATCTGCGTTCCATGGAAAAAGGACAGGTACCGGCGGCCCTGGATGAAGCAAAAGAACGTTGCGGGATAGCGCATTTTAGCAAAAGGTTGATCCGGAATTTATCAGGAGGATACCGTCAGCGGGTCGGCATCGCGCAGGCCATCATTCACCATCCCAAGCTGGTGGTGCTGGATGAGCCGACCAATGGTCTGGATCCCAACCAAATCATAGAGGTCCGGTCCCTGATCAAGGAAATCGCCACGCACCACGCGGTGATCTTTTCCACGCATATCCTCTCTGAAGTCCAGCTCCTCTGCAAGGACATCCAGATGATCGAAGGAGGAAGGATCGTATTCGCCGACACGATGGATGCGTTTAATAACTATGTAGCGCCGCACAGCGTGCTGGCCTACATGGAGGAACCTCCGGCAGAAGAAACGCTGCTGAAGGTGACAGGGGTCGTCAAGGTGGATTTTCTTACCGAACGCCAGATCCGTCTGTTCTTCAATGGAGACCGGGACATCACAGAAAGGATCATCACGGCAAGCGTCCAGGGTGGCTGGCGGTTGCAAGAGATCAACCTGGAGAAAAGCTCACTCGATGAAATATTTGCGGAATTGTCCAATAAAAAGGGAAGTAAAAAATAATTTTTGATGAAAAAGACTTTACGGATCGCGAGGATTGAACTCAGTACCCTGTTTTATTCTCCTATTGCCTGGCTTTTACTGATCGTGCTGATCGTCCAGGTGGGTCTGAGCTATACAACGACCATGGAATGGATGGAGGAATCCAAGCAATTAAGCGGCAACTTCGGAGCCCTTACGGCTACCATCTTCGCGGGAAGTTTCGGGTCAGGGGTGCTGTCCGGCATACTCGGCAAGTTATACATGTATATTCCTTTGATCACGATGGGGCTGATGAGCCGGGAGATCAGCAGCGGGACCATTAAGTTGCTGTATTCGTCCCCGATAAAAGTGCGCGAGATCATCTACGGTAAATTTGTCGCCATGATGGTCTACAACGCCATGCTGATCGGCGTGTTGTTGTTATTTATCATAGCAGGGATCATCACCGTGCCCCATTTTGATTACGGGTTGATTGTGTCTGGTCTGCTGGGCATCTACCTCTTGTTGTGTGCGTATTCAGCCATCGGGTTGTTCATGTCCTGTCTCACTTCTTACCAGGTGGTGGCTGCCATCAGCACCTTTGTGATCTTTGCGTTGCTGGAATATGTCGGGTCCATGTGGCAGGATATTGCTTTTGTAAGGGACCTGACGTACTCCCTGGCGATATCAGGTCGTGCGGAAAAGATGATCGGCGGTCTTATTACGACGAAGGACATTGCGTATTTCGGGGTCATTATTTATATGTTCCTGGGATTTTCCCTTCTTAAATTAAAATCCTCCCGGGAGTCCAAACCCGTTCTCCTCCGAATGGGCCAATATGTGTTCGTCGTCATCTCTGCGTTGGCGATCGGCTATGGCACCTCCCGTATGGGATATATAGGTTATTGGGACGCCACCGCTACGCAGTCGAACACGATCAGCAAAAAGACCCAGGAGATCATCAAGGATATGGGGGCTGATCCGATTGACATAACCATTTATGCCAATTTCCTGGACCGGACCTACGGGCGCGACCAACCGAGTCAGCGAAATGAGGACATGGACCGATGGGAGCCCTATCTGCGTTTTAAATCCAATATCCGGTTCAACTATGTGTATTACTATGACAGCGTTTACGAGCCGAATTTTTATAAGTGGGTGCATGGAAAGACGAACAAAGAGATCGTCGAGATGCGCACGAAAGCGTATAAAATGGATATAAAGACGCTGCTGACGCCCCAGGAGATCCGGAAGATCATCGACCTGAGACCCGAAGATAACCGCCTCGTGATGCAGGTGAAATACAAGGACAAGGCTACTTTCCTCAGGGTCTTTAACGACAATGAGTTCTGGCCGGGAGAAACGGAAGTGTGCGCGGCTTTCAAACGGATGATCGTTACCCTGCCAAAGATCGCCTTCCTGAACGGAGGGTATGAGCGCAGTATCTATAAGGTCGGAGACAGGGATTATAAGACCCTGACCAACCTAAAGACCTTCCGGTACGCGCTGATCAACCAGGGGTTTGACGTGGATACGGTGAACGCCGAAGCGAGCGACATCCCCGGGGGTATTGCGGCACTCGTCATCGGTGATCCCAAGACCGGTTTCAGTCCCCGGGCGCTCGCCAGGATACAGCAATATATAAACGGGGGAGGAAACCTGCTGATTGCCGGGGAGCCGGGTAAACAGGCAGTCCTGAATCCTTTATTGAAGGGACTGAATGTGCAGTTGATGGAAGGCACCATTGTAGAGCAAAGCAAGGACTATTCGCCTAACCTGGTATTGCCCTACCTTACCCCTGCAGGGGCGGGTCTTTCTACCAGACTAAACAATGATTTCCTGGACAGCCTCCGGATGTCCATGCCTTCAGTGGCGGGATTAACCTATGACAGCGGCGGGGCCTATGCCATCAAACCGCTGCTGATGACAGACGCGAAGGTGACCTGGAACAAGAAGGGCGCGTTTGTCTTGGATTCCGCTGAAGTGGCATATTCTCCGGCAGACGGGGATGAGAAAAAGGCGTTTCCTACCGCACTGGCGTTGACGCGCAAAGTGGGGGCCGGGGAACAGCGCATCGTCGTGACGGGAGATGCGGACTTCTTAAGCAATGCCGAGCTGGGAAGGAATAATGTAAGGAATGACAATTTTCATTTTAATACGGCGCTGTTCGGATGGTTTGCCAACGGGGAGTTCCCTATAGAAACGACCCGCCCAAGGTCAAAGGACAATCACCTCTTTCTGAATGCAACCGGGGTAATGACGCTGAAAGTCTGGTTCCTGGGCGTATTGCCGGGGTCACTGCTGCTATTCGGGGCGGTCTTTTTGATCAGACGTAAAAGGAAATAATAATAGACATGGCATTTATCACGGACAGTCAGACGTTGGAAGATTTGAGGATACTGGGCAAACGCGGGGAAGACTCGGTATTGGGGATGTTCGATCGGACGCGTACGCGGGGAGGGGCGGAGTTGCTGGAGGAGATGTTTCGCTATCCCTTATCAGACGCGGCCGCCATTCAATACCGCAGCGGCATTATCCGGCATTTTGCCACTGCCGGGACCGACTTTCCCTTTGAGAGCGAGCTTTTCGATATAACAGACGCATATCTGGCCGACACGGACGAACGCACTAAGCTTTCCAGGGATGAAAATACCCTGGGCAGCCGGTTTAATCATTTGATAGGAGCAGATACAGAATACATAAATATTTATAAGGGAGTCATCTCCGTCATCAGGATTATGCAAGTCCTGAAAGATTTTCTGGAAACCAATGGGGATTTCGATGCCCGCGGACATTCATTCGCAGGCGCTGCCAACGGATCACCCTACCGGGCTGACAGCCGGGCGACGAGGGCCCTTCTGGCCGACGCCGCGCTGGCTCCGCTATGGGCGGAACAGGCAAATGCCAAATTATCTTATGCCAAGGTCGCCGATTATGACCTGTTGCTTCGGTTCCGGCACCGGGAGACGATAAAGAAGATACTGCGATATATCTATCATTTGGATGTATATCTCTCCGTGGGAAGGGTGGCTGTTGAGCGGAAATTGACGTTTGCCGAAGCGATGGCGGGTAACGGGCATAGCCTTCTTATAGAGGGCGTCTATCATCCCTTCCTGAAACACCCGGTTCCCAATACCCTCCTTATGATGGCGGACAACAACGTGCTCTTCCTGACAGGGGCCAATATGGCGGGCAAGTCCACCTTTATGAAGGCGCTTGGCATCGCCCTATTCCTGGCGCATATGGGCTTCCCGGTCCCCGCCGGTAAAATGACGTTTTCCGTTCTCGATGGCATATACACCACCATTAACCTATCGGACAACCTGGGCACGGGCGCGAGTCATTTTTATGCGGAAGTCCTCCGGGTAAAGAAGGTTGCCAGGGAACTGAGCCTGTCCAAAAACCTGTTTGTCATCTTTGACGAACTGTTCAGGGGCACGAATGTAAAAGACGCCTATGAGGCTACGGTCGCCATAACCGCGGCCTTTGCGGAGAAACGGAGTTCTATGTTCGTCATTTCCTCGCACATCATGGAAGCCGGGGAAGTCCTGAAAGAACGTTGTAATAATATTGGCTTTCAATACCTGCCTACGCACATGAACGGACATACACCGGTCTATACCTATACCCTGGAAACGGGCATCACGGCTGACCGGCATGGGATGGTCATCATCAACAACGAAGGCATCCTCGATATCCTGGAGCGCGGGCGCCAAAAAAAAATCAAACCTTAGATGAGCTTTACCTGCGATAAACAGACGCTGGACGATCTGAACATACTGGGCAAATACAAACCCGATTCCATTTACAGTCTGTTTGGCGGAGTGCATACGAGTGGGGGAGAGCAGTTGCTTGACAGCCTTTTCCGTCATCCCCTGACCGATCCGGCGGAGATCAACCGGCGCAGCGCATTATTCCGGTATTTTCAGGATTCGGTGACGGCGTTCCCTCTGGACAAAGAGCCCTTGAGCGTTATGGAGAACTATCTCAGCACAGGGGGCAGGGGGCATTGGCTGGGATCGGTCCTGCAAACCGGTTGGAAAAAACTAACCAACTCCATTCTCCGGGATGAAACGTATAGCGTTATACAGGACGGACTCCTATCAACAATAAGAATCTTAAATAGCTTTGGCGGCTTTATGGGCAGGCTGGACGCCGATGGGCCCTACGGGGAACAGGTCCGGAAGGTGGGCGCCCTGCTGGACGATAGACGGCTGGAATGGATAAAAGAACAGAGACGTTTCTCCTGGTTCAACGTAGCCCGGTATGATCATTTATTGCGGAACGTTTTGCAACAGGAAATGAAAACCCTGACGGACATTATCTATCACGTAGACGTATGCGTCGCCGTCGGCCTGGTCGCCCGGGCAAAGGGCTTTTCCTATGCGCACGCCCAGCCGAAAGACCGCAATATGTTTCGCACGACTGGATTGCGCCATCCCTGTTTGGAAAAGGCGGTCGCCAACCCGTTGTCGCTTTGGGGGGACAGCAATATGCTGTTCCTGACGGGTGCCAACATGGCGGGAAAATCCACTTTCATGAAGGCATTTGGCCTATCGGTCTATCTAGCCCATATGGGCTTCCCTGTGGCGGCGGAAGAAATGACCTTTTCCGTAAGGGATGGGATCTATTCCTCCATCAATGTCCCGGATAATTTAAGCCTGGGATACAGCCATTTTTACGCGGAAGTACTCCGGGTGAAGAAAGTGGCAGAGGAAGTGAGCGGCGGCAAAGACTTGATCGTGATCTTCGACGAGCTCTTTAAAGGAACCAACGTCAAGGACGCCTATGATGGAACCCTCGCTGTCTCCGCCGCTTTTTCGGAATACAGGAACTGTATGTTTATACTCTCCACGCACATCATTGAAGTCGGAGAGGCCCTGCGGGTCGGACGTCCTAACCTTCAGGTTGCCTACCTGCCCACATTCATGGAAGGAGCGGTCCCCCGGTATACGTACCGGATGCAGGAAGGCATTACCTCGGACCGTCATGGCATGATGATCATAGAGAATGAGAAGATCATTGATATCATCTTGTCGGAGGGTAAAGTGTCGAATTAATTATATAAAAGACAGTTATGAAAAAATCATTTTTTGTCCTGCTGCTGGCAGCCCCGGCAGGATTGTTTGCCCAAACCGCCGGATCTTACAAAATAACCGGCCGCCTTAAAAATATACAAGCAGGTTGGGTGTATCTCATGTATGTAAAGAATGGCCAGAGGGCCCTCGATAGCGCCCAGGTAAATAACGGCGCCTATTTGTTTGCCGGTAAAGTCACGGAGAGCCTTCCGGCCATCTTGCTGGATGTCAGTCCGGCGGGTATACTGCCCGCCGCAAACAATGAGGCCCAGATCTACCTGACACCGGAGTCTTTCACCGTTACGCATGTCGATTCGTTTTCCCATGTGCAGATAACCGGCTCCGTCGCCAATACCGAATTTGAAAAGCTGCAGGATGTCGTGAAACCATACAGCGAGAAGGAAACGGCATTGCTGCCCAGGTATAGGGCGGCCCAGGCCGTACAAAACACGGCAGACGTCAAAGCCATTATGGAACAAGCCAAGAGCATTGATTCGGCGATGAAGAAGGCATATGGCTTATATGCCAAAGATCATCCTCATTCCCCCGTGGCGTTTTACGCGTTGGAAATGTATGCGACCGATGAAACGGACCCTGATACATTGCAGCCCTTGTTTGACGGGCTGGATACAGTGGCAAAGCATTCAACGGCAGGTAAGACGTTCCAGGACCGGCTGACGGTCAGGGCTAAAACCAGCATCGGCAAAGACGCCATGGATTTTACCCAGAACGATACCCTGGGTAAACCGGTAACGCTCTCCTCATTCCGGGGCAAATATATCCTGCTGGATTTCTGGGCAAGTTGGTGCGGTCCGTGTCGGGCGGAAAATCCCAATGTCGTGACGGTCTATCATAAATACCACGCCAAAGGGTTTGACATCCTGAGTGTATCCCTGGATAAGCCGGGTGACCGGGCGAAATGGCTGAAGGCTATTCACGATGACCAGCTTAGCTGGGCGAACGTATCCGACCTGCAATTCTGGGACAATGCCGCCGCAAAGGAATATGGGATACATTCCATTCCACAGAACTTTCTCATAGATCCGCAGGGAAAAATTGTAGCAAAGAGCTTACGCGGGGAAGAACTCGCTGAGAAATTGGACACGTATCTTGGCGGGAATAAAAAAACCACCCTACAATGAGATGGAAAAGGTTTACGACGATCGCAGTTGCCGCACTGATCGTTCAGGCGGGTCATGCACAGGACATTCCCTTGGATACGGCGGTCCACACGGGCAGGCTGGCCAACGGGCTGACGTATTATATCCGGCACAACGCCGAACCGCAGCGCAGGGTCGTGATGTACCTGGTGAACAAGGTGGGTTCGGTATTGGAGGAGGAAAACCAGCGTGGTCTGGCCCATTTTATGGAGCACATGAACTTTAACGGCACAAAGCATTATCCCAAAAACGAATTGGAGGACTATCTTCAAAAGGCCGGTGTGCGTTTTGGAGCGGACCTCAACGCCTATACCAGTTTTGACGAAACGGTATTTGAACTGCCGATCCCGACAGACGACCCTTCCATGGTGAGCAGAGGTCTGGGTATTATCCGCGACTGGGCCCAGGACGCCCTGCTGGATTCCACGGACATAGCGGAAGAAAAAGGCGTCGTGCTGGAGGAAGAAAGACTGGGAAAGGGTGCAGGGGACCGTATGCAACGACAGTACTTCCCGATGATGCTCAACCATTCCCGGTACGCCGAAAGGATTCCCATCGGTCAGCACGACGTGCTGACCGGCTTTGAACCGGCCGCCCTGAGGTCTTTTCATCATGACTGGTACCGTCCGGACCTGCAGGCGGTTATTGTGGTAGGGGATGTCAATGTGAATGAAGTCGAGCAAATCATCAGGACACAATTCAGCGACCTCGTCAATCCGGCCGACGAACGCCCGAGGACGGTGTATGGTATTTCACTGACCGGGGAGAACCATTTTGTAACGGTTACAGACAAGGAACAGCCTGTGGCCGAGCTGAATATCCTGATCAAGCATAAGGCCCCCGGATTAAAGACCGAACAGGATTATCTGGAGGCCCTGAAGCGGTCACTTTTTGGCCAGATGCTGACCGCCAGGTATGCTGAATTAGGTCAGCGGCCGGGTATCCCCTTTGTCAGCGCGGGGGCGGGTATACAGGATTTCATGGGCGGTCTGGATGTGTTTGCCTTCAGCCTGAGTCCTAAAGAGGGTCAGTTTCAACAGGCCTTCCGCGAGGCATGGCAGGTGGTGGAACAGGTGAAACGATATGGTTTTACCCAGACAGAACTAGACCGCGCCCGGAAAAATTTCATGAGTCAGGAGGAGGCGGGTATAAAGGAAAAGGATAAAACGCCCTCCGCATCTTTTGTGAAGCAATACCAATCGCTGTTCCTGCACCAGGAAGCCGCTCCATCCATAGACTGGGAGTACCGGTATATCCGGCACCACATAAGCAGCCTCACGCCCGCCGATATCAATGCCCTGTCGCAGGAATACATCCGGGACGACAACCGGGACATCCTGGTCATCGGCCCGGATAAAGAGAAAAATACCCTGCCCGATTCGCTGACAGTAACCGGCTGGATCCAGTCCGTTGCCGGAGAAAAACTGGAGGCTTACCAAGACGTAGTGGCCAGCGGAGAATTAATGGCCGCCAAACCAAAACCGGGTAAAATAACGGCCGTTGATTCCGTGCCTTCCCTGGGGCTGACGCTCTTTACCCTCAGCAATGGAGTGAAAGTGATCCTCAAGCCCACGGATTTTAAAAATAATGAAATCCTCTTTACCGGTTTCACACCCGGCGGCCTATCCCTTTGCAGCAACGCCGATTACCTGTCTGCGGCGAATGCAGCTCCCCTAATTAACAGCATGGGCCTGGACGCGTTCACCCCTGTGGGACTGTCGAAGATATTGAGCGGCAAAATAGCCGGCGCCAACACATACATTGCAGGCCGTTCAGAAGGTGTGCAGGGGTCGGCCACTCCCGCCGATCTGGAAACGGCTTTGCAACTGTTATACCTCCGTTATACCAGTCCCCGTATCGACACAGCCCTTTTTAATAATATTATTTCCGGGGCCCGGGCCAGTCTGGCCAACCGGTACGCCAGCCCGGAGAATGTCTTCGCGGATACCATCAGTCAGGTGATGGGAGGATATAGCTACCGCTCCAGGCCGATGAGCCTGGAAAGACTGGACAGCATCAGTCTTCAAAAGGCGTTGCGGTTTTACAAGGAACGTTTTGCCGATGCCAGCGGTCTCACCATCCTACTGGTGGGCAATGTCAATATGGACAGCATCCGGCCTTTGCTGGAAATGTACCTGGGAGGACTTCCTTCCCTGCACCGCCAGGAAAAAGCCCGGGACCTGGGCATTCATATCCCGGAGGGGCAGATCACCAGGATTGTCCGCAAAGGCAGCGAAGACAAGGCGACGGTGGACATGGTACTCAGTGGAAGCTATGCCTATTCATCCTTCAACAATGTTTCCTTACATATGCTGGGAGAAGTCCTGCAGATCAAATTGCTGCAACACCTGAGAGAGGCCGCTGCCGAAGTCTATTCACCCTCCGTCAGGACGGATTATACCAAGTACCCGAAGAACCGGTATTCGATGACGATCTCTTTCGGTTGTGCGCCAAAAAATGTAGCCCATCTGGTATCGATGGTGGACACGGAATTGGAGACGTTAAGAAACCAGGGCCCCGATCCGGTTGACCTGGAAAAGGCGAAGGTGGCTTACCTGAAACAAATGGAGCAGTCGGTAAAAACCAATTCTTTCTGGCTGACTTATTTATCCGGAAAGTATGAAAATGGGGAAGACCCACTGAATATCCTGAAAATGAACGACATTTTGGATCAGGTAACACCGGCCTCCTTACAGGCGGCCGCAAGGGACTACTTGAGCGGCCATAATGTGATCAGGTTTGAGTTATTACCCGAATAAATAAACTGCCGTCTCATAGAGGCGGCAGTTTATTTTACAGCGCGTCGCTGGCTCACAATCCTATGAAACTATGGAGATGTCGAAGCCCCGATAAGCGCCCTGTCTAAATGCACGTATCCTCCGTCAACATGGATTAATTGACCTGTCGTATGGCTTGATCTGGAAGATAAAAGGAAGATAACCGTATTAGCAATTTCTTCCGTTGTGGTCATTCTTTTACCCAGCGGGATCTTTTCTACGATCTTTTTCAATTTTTCATCTCTGTCCGGAAAAGTATTTATCCACCAATCATACAGAGGTGTCCAGCACTCGGCAACGATCACCGCATTCACCCTGATCTGATAGGGTAGGAGTTCTACCGCCCATTCACGGGTCAGCGCATTACGTCCACCATTAGCTGCTGCATAGGCGGATGTTCCTCCCTGCCCGGTTTCAGCGGTCTTCGAACTGATATTTACAATAGCGGCCCCGCCGGACTGTTTGAGCAGGGGCAGCGCGTAATGGGCAAGCAGATAATAATGGACCATATTTTTATGCAGGCTTTCCATAAATCTCTTGTAATCCCCGTCTTCAAGTCCCACGCCGTCGTTAATGCCGGCGTTATTGACAAGCCCGTCAATACGGCCGAATTGCGCGATGATCTTTTTCATCGATGATTCGCATTCTTCCGGAACAGACAACTCTGCAGTGAATTGAAAGGCCTGTCCGCCAATGGCCGCTACCGCCTCAACCGCTTTTATATTATCACTTTCATGATGCCCGATGATCACAGGAATGGCGCCCTCCCTGCTTAACCCCATAACGATACCATTACCAATACCCCTGGCGCCGCCGCTTACGACGATCACTTTGCCTTTTAATCCTAAATCCATATCATTTTATTTATAAATGGTAAAACCTTATTGCGTTGCCTCCCCAAAAAGCCTCTCGCTGATTTTCCGAAAGCGATTCTTTTGTATAAATATCCAGCAGATCCACCCACTGCCGGTAGGTCGAGGCGATCAGACAAACAGGCCAATCCGAACCGAACATCAGCCTCTCTGGCCCGAATGCACCAAAAGCCACGTCAAGATAGGGAATAAGATCAGCCGTCTTCCAGCGATGGAGGTCGGCCTCGGTCACCATTCCGGAGACCTTGCAATAAACATTAGGCAACCGGGCGATATTCCTGATGTCTGCTTCCCATTCCCTGATCTCTTGCGCTTTTATAAATGGCTTGGCCAGGTGATCAATGACGAACGGCTGTTCGGGAAACGCTTTGACCAGTTCGACAGCGGCTTTAATATGTTTTGGATAGATCAGTATATCATAAGTAAATCCATATTGCCGCAGTAAGCCAATACCCCGTTTGAATTCATTGGATAACATAAAGCGGTCATCCGGCTCGGTCTGCAATACATGCCTGAACCCTTTTAACTTTTTGTTTTCGCTCAGCCGCCCGAGCCTTTCGGCGATATCGGCGGCTTTCAGATCAACCCATCCTACCACCCCCTTAATGAAAGGGTTACCCGCCGCCAGCTGTAACAAAAAATCTGTCTCTCCCGCTGTTTGAGCGACCTGCACCGTTACACTCCCTTCAAAACCGAGTTGTTCCGCCAACGGTATAAGGTCATCAGGCATAAAATCTTTCCTGATGAGCCCCATATCCTCATTCATCCAGGCATCCTTCACAGGCTCGTAATGCCAAAAGTGTTGGTGTGAATCGATTCGCTTCATATGATCTTGAACAACCGTTTGCGCTGATCTTTGTTAGGATAAATAATTCGTTATCTCATAAATTTACCGATAATATAAATATATCTGCTTGATTAATCTAATGCCAAATCTGTTACTGTAATGATGATGAAGATTTTTGGAATTTGTTGCTTCTGCCTGTGCTTTACGATGTTAAGTCAGGCGCAGGAACCGATAAGCCTTAATGGAACCTGGCAAATAGCACAAGGCTCCGCTTTAACAACGCCTGCTGATTTCAGCGCCACCATTCCCGTACCGGGCTTGGTCGATCTTGCCACACCAGCATTTAGCGAAGTTGGCATTCGCAGCAAACAGCGCGAAGCGTTTTGGTATAAAAGGACTTTCAAAATGCCGGCAGGTAAGTTACCACAGGTTGTCCGACTGAAAATAAGCAAGGCCATGTACGGCGCACGGGTATTGATAAACGGTTTGGTAGTGGCCGACAGGATGGAAAGCTTTGTGCCATTGCAAGTTAATATTCGGGCAGCACTGAAAACGGATGGTACAGACAATGAGATCATGATCCGTGTTTTGGCTAACCGTAGTGATGTACCGCTACAGGTCATTAGCGGACGTGACCTGGAACGTGTAAAGTACCAACCTGGTATTTTTGATAATGTGAGCATTTTATCTTCTGGCACTCCGGTTATTCAAAGTGTGCAGGTGGTGCCAAACATAAACAATGGTTCTGCTAATTTTCAGGTTCTGCTAGTAAACGATAACGGTAAACAAACATCATCCCCGGTTAAATTTATCCTGAAAGAAAAAGCATCAGGCAAAATAGTCGCCGAGCAAAACATGGCACCGATCGCTTTTGAGGGCTATGAAGAAAAAACGATCAACCAGGAAATAACCATCCCTAATGTAAAACTATGGAGCGATAAATCGCCCTTTTTGTATGAGGCGGATATTACTACGCAGAGTGATAAATTCGCTACCACGTTCGGTATACGCGAGTTTCATTTTGACACATTAAATCACCTGGCAAAACTCAATAACAGCACATTGCCTATGCTGGGAACCAATGTTTGTTTTTACCGCTTTCTGGAAGATTCATTGCGCGGGCAACTGGCCTGGGATACGACTTGGGTACGCTCCATGTTTAAAAAATTTAAAGCATTAAACTGGAACTGCCTGCGCTTCACTATTGGGCCACCGCCTCAATTCTGGTTTGATATTGCTGATGAGGAGGGTATCTTAATCCAAAATGAATACGCGGTCTGGTTACAACCCCACAGTGTATTTGGCGCCGAAGCTGATTTTGTTGACAGAAAGCAATTGGCCAGGGAATATACCGCATGGATGCAGGAAGATTGGAATCATCCTTCTGTAGTAATATGGGATGCGCAGAATGAAACCTTTAACGATCAAACTACGCCTGCTATGGAAGCAGTGCGGCAATTGGACCTATCTAACCGTCCCTGGGAAAATGGCTGGGAGCACAGCAAACGCATCACTGACGCGCAGGAATCTCACCCTTATTTATTCTTTTCACCGGATTGCGACCTGGCCTACCTGCAAACTGTTACCCGGGATAAGTTTTTGCTCGGGTGGGAAGAAAATGACCATCACCCATACTATAACGCGCAGATCATCAATGAATTTGAATGGCTATGGCTTGACCGAAATGGGCAACCTACAGACGGTTCCAAAGACCAATACGCCCAATTTCTTCCCGGTTCAACCGAAACAGAACGCCGGAAGTTCTATGCAAAAATAATGGCTATTGACTATGAGTTCTGGCGTACGGCAAAAAGGCGCGCAGCAGCTATAATGGAGTTCTCTTCGTTGTGTTATTCCCGCCCGCAGGGACCTCACAATACCACAAGTGATCATTGGCTGGATTTAAGAAGCCTTACCTGGGACCCATATTTCGCGACCGCAGTTAAGGAAGCATGTTCGCCGATTATTGCAGTGGTAGATTTTTACCGGAAGGATCTGGTTGCAGGTAAATCACAGGCTGTCCCAATGGTAGTTTTAAATGATTCTGAAAAAAGCTGGCATGGCAAAGTAAGCCTCACTTTGTTAAAGGGAGATAAAAAAGTATGGAATATTGAACGGCAGATCGGTGTAGACAGCTTTAGCCGGAAGGAAATGTTGTTTGATGTGCCGATGCCGGTAACCGAAGGCAATTATAGGCTCGTAGCCACTTGTTTTGATAAAACCAAAGTTACCAGTGGCCGCGATGTGATACTGCGAAAGGAGGATAGCTATGGCTCGGCGCTTTGGCAAACGGCAACAGCATCGTCCAGCAACCGCGATGCGGAGATCCGTTATCTACCACAATTTGCCGTTGATGGTAATGACCATAGCAAATGGACCTCAAAGCCCGGTAATAACGAAGCGCAGTGGTTAGAAATCAACTATGCTGCTCCTTTGGTGATCAATCGTGTCGAGATACATTGGGGAAGCGGTTTTCCGCAGCAATATGAATTACAATATCCCGATCAAAACGGAAATTATATAACACTGTATAAGGAACAAAACGGTAGGGGAAGCATAGAAACGATCAATTTCCCGAAAATTACTGTAAACAAATTGCGGCTATATATACCACCTCAAAAATTACCCGATGTCCGGGAAAAAATGACCAACATCGGCATTAAAAAAGCGATGGATGTAGGCTTTTCTGTGTTGGAGATTAAAACGTATTAAGGGCAATTATTTGACATTTCCAGGATATTTAAAAATCAGAATAAACTTATGAATAACAGGCGCTCTTTTATTAAAAACGCCTCCGTATTAACGCTTGGCGGTAACTGGTGGAAAGGATCATTAGATGAATTTGCACCGGCTTACTCCATATTAGATCTGTATGAAGATGGCAGCAGCCATTATGAAACTACTTTTTATAACTGGAATAGCTAAACAATTCAATAAATGATCAGCAGAAAAAAATTTCTTGGCCAAATTGGGATTGTTACCGCAGGTTTAGCATTAAAGCCAATCATATCAACTGCGGCATTCAAAACAAAGGCTAATAGCATAACGGAAGAGCGTTTGGATAGCCTTGTTGCAGCCATGACGCTGGATGAAAAAATTGATATGCTATCAGGATATAATGATTTTTATATACGTCCTTTGCCAAGGCTCAATATTCCAGAGCTAACCATGTCCGACGGTCCGCTTGGCATTGCCTCGTGGGGCATTCACGGGCGCGCCACGGCCTTTCCGGCAACCATCGCTTCAAGCGCCAGCTGGAATAAGAATCTGATGGCGAAAGCTGGAATGGCCTACGGGCAGGAGTGGCGTTCGCGCGGCATTCACTTTATGCTGGCTCCGGGCGTAAATATCTACCGGGCATCAAAAAGTGGCCGCAATTTCGAATACTTTGGAGAGGACCCTTACTTATCATCAGAAATGGTGGTCCCATTTATAAAAGCTGTTCAGCATGAAGGCGTAATTGCTACCGTTAAGCACTATGCGGCCAACAACCAGGAGTTCGATCGGTACACTGTAAGCTCCGAAGTTGATGAACGTACACTTATGGAAATTTACCTGCCTGCATTTAAAGCGGCGGTAACAAAAGGCGGTGTGTGGGCATGTATGTCTGCCTATAACCCGGTGAACAGTGTATGGAACACACAAAATAAATGGCTCATTGATGATGTTTTGAAAAAACAGTGGGGTTTCAAAGGCCTGGTAATGTCAGACTGGGGATGTACCTATTCGACAGTCGAGGCAGCCAATGCCGGTTTGGACCTGGAGATGGGAAGTAATGACTATTTTATTAAAGAAAAAATGCTGCCGGCCATTAAAGCCGGCACAATTTCCATCGATACCATTAATGATAAAGTAAAACGTATTTACAGGCCCTGCATTGAGCTTGGTTTTTTTGACCGGCCACAGCAATTAACAACTATACCTCTTTATAATACCTTTGCTAATGAAACAGCAAAAGATTTAGCCCGTGAAGGCTGCGTATTGTTAAAAAATGACAATGATCTTCTTCCTTTTAACCGTTCAGCTATCAAATCAATTGCCATCATTGGCCCGAACGCACAGCCAGTATTAGCAAGCGACAGGTTTTTCCATTCCGGGGCGTTTGCCATTGGCGGCGGAGGAAGCTCAAAAGTCAATCCCTGGGTAGTGGAATCCGTTTTGCAGGGTATCTCCAATATTGCAGGCAAGGACATTAAGATATTTTATGATGAAGGAGTTTCGAACCGCTATGAAAGCAAAGTGTACCAAACCTCAGCCTTTGAATCTCCTGACGGACAAAAAGGACTTAAAGGGGAATATTTTGACAACAGTAGTTTTAAAGGTCAGCCCGTTTTAAAAAGGGCTGATGAGCACATCAATTTTAGTTTTTGGGATGATGGCCACCATATAAAAGGCCTGGGCAATAAAGATTATTCCATCGTATGGAGTGGCTATATAGTGCCCGAAAAATCGGGGGAAGCTAGTGTATTTATAAATGCCCAGGGCGCATACAGATTGTTTTTAAATGAACAACTGGCGATAGACCGTTCTGTATCGCAGTCCTCGGCCAATGATCACAAAACGATAAATTTAGAAAAAGGTCAAAAGATAGGGATACGACTGGAGTTCATCCAAAAATGCAATCCGTCTGAAATCAGGTTCGGCTACGCTTATACGCCCGACTGGGGTAACTCTGAAGCCATAAAAATAGCAAAAATGGCCGATGCGGTCGTATTTTGCGGAGGCCTCGATTCGGAGATTGAACTGGAAGGAACCGATCGGGGCTTTAATCTTCCTTACGGACAGGACCAGCTAATAAACGCCCTTATAAAGGTTAATAAAAATGTGGTAGTCACCATGCTTGCAGGCGGCGGCGTAAACATGAGTAATTGGGTTGATAAGGTGCCTGCCATTTTACACGCCTGGTACCCCGGGATGGAAGGCGGAACGGTGATTGGTGAAATACTCTTCGGAGACGTGAATCCATCAGGAAGGTTACCCATCTCAATTGAGAAACGCTGGGAAGATTCATCAGCTTATGGGAATTACGATGAAGACAGGACATCAGGCAAAGTATATTATCGCGAAGGGATACTAGTTGGTTATCGGCACTTTGATAAAAACAGGGTGGAACCATTATTTCCTTTCGGACATGGATTGAGTTACACACAATTTAAGTATGACGGAATTGAGCTAAATACTACTAAGTTAACCAAAGGGCAGTCAATACAAATAAGCTTTACTATTACCAATTTAGGTAGCCGGGATGGTTTTGAAACGGCACAGCTTTATATCGGCGATGTGAAATCATCTGTATTACGGCCCATAAAGGAATTAAAAGGGTTTGAAAAAATATGGGTTAAAGCCGGGGAATCCAGGATGGTAACTTTTGATATTGATGAATCGGCCCTGGCATTTTATGATGTAAAAACAAAAGACTGGATTGTTGAGCCAGGAGAATTTGAAGTACATATCGGCAGATCATCCAGAGACATTCCATTAAAAGCGACATTCAATTTTAGTTAATAGCGATCCGTATTTCGAGTTTATGACTAAAGGATCATCACCCTAGTCATCCTTCTTTGTGAAATAGTACCGGGCGATATAATCGTCTGATTCCCCATTCCTGATGATAGTCGAGGCGGAAAGTTGCCAGCCGGCATCGAAATAAGGCTTTAATGTCAGGAATAAAGAATCCTCATTTTCCGCTATCCTGCCATCTCTTATCTCATCGAAAGTCATTGTTGCCGACATCCAACTCTTCTTGCCGGCTTTTGTTATTTCTTGTGCGCCATTTTCTTTCGTTACTACGATTTCCGGTTGGTGTGCATTATAACCGGCATGTATACTCACCATCATAAAATGAATCTTGTTTTGGGCTTTTGCATTGGTGGCCGCAAAGGAAGCGATGGATAAGGCGAGTAATAAGTGTTTCATAATACTTTCGTTTTTTTCAAATGTATAAATTATCTCTTTAAAAACATGCGCACTCCTAAATCCCGGATCACCGCCGCAGGTGGCAACCCAGTCCTTTCGCTATACAAACGATAACCACCACGACCCATGTGTTCGCTTGTAATTCCCGTACCACTTGCAGGGATAATAAAGCAAGGCAACAACCCCTATCCAAAATAAATATACGGCCCACAAAGGATGGCCAAAGCCAGGTGCTTGCCAAACCAGCGGTGATCCCGGGGATTTCATTGGAAGACCTTCCAGGAGTATCAGCAAAATATTGATGACCCTTAGCAGGCATAGATGTAGTATGAAATAAAAGTAAGGCACGTTTCCGTAGACTTCGCAAACCGCAGTTGCACGGTTGTTGATTTTTTCAGCGATTGACAACAGTATCATGATGGGTCCAAGCGTCATTGAAAAGAAGATCAGTGACGGGGGCTGTTTAGAAGCGTTTAAAAACGACAATACCGTATGGACCGTATTCCGTTGAATGGCCCAGGGCGCGGGATCTCCGTAATGATTAATCAACCTGAGCGCTATAAACAGACTCGTAAACGAAATACCGGATAAAAACAACACCCTGCGCCGCTTTTCGGCGTTGGTGCCGGTTTTGTAAAGCGTGCCAAAAACATACCCCATCAACATCGCGCCAGTCCATGGGATTACAGCATATAGTTCAACAATCGCCCGCGTAGTGCTTAGCGGTATCACAGATCCAACAGCTGATAGAAATACGGTAACTAAATTGTGACCAGGACCCTCTTGCGATAGTTGCACATAATCCAAAATATTGTGACCAACAACGATGAATAAGGCAATCGCGGCAATAACCGGAAAAGGCACCCAGATGAGCGCGGAAAGGATGATCATCCCAGATCCTATGGCCCACAACACTTCTATAACAAGCATGTGATATCCCAAATCAAACGTAAACAGGAAACTGATGATCAGCAGATCGGAGAAAATCAACCAGGCGCCTCTTTTCAAAAGGAACAGGCTCAATTCCTTTTTTGTACGTCGCTGCCCGGCAAGAAAAACGGCGCTTCCGCTCAAAAACACAAAGGTGGGGGCGCAGAAGTGTGTGACCCAACGGGTAAAGAATAAGACGACCGTGGTGGTCTGCATGTTCAGGGGCGAAGGCCCCGGGTAATGAAGGAAATCGCGGGAATGGTCCAGCGTCATGATGATCATGATCAGGCCGCGCACAATGTCGATAGAGTGTATACGTTCCTTCATCCGTTCAATCTTGATATATTGATTGTTTTTGGGCCAGAAAAGATAGCCTTTTCCAGATAGGTCGAAACCCCATGCACTATCGATTGATCGTATTCCCCGATACCCTGACTTCCCCACAATCTTTCAGTAGTATCATGTCCTTAATATCAGCCGTAGCGTCAGTTTTAATGGTATTCTCCCGAAATTTGATATAACTGGTGCTTTTCGCCGAAAGTACATGCAGCCCCTGTAAATCAAATTGGTTATTGACAATGGATATATTTTGATGTACGGCCCCATTTGACTGTTTATTTTCAGGGCAACAGATAATGGCCGGCTCACCGCACTTAAAAGAAAAATTGTGCCGGATGGTCAGATCCTTCACCATACCTGATTCATACCAACTGGCCGCGTCGTCGGCAATGGATATAGCGCTCATATGTACGCGCAAAAAAACATTGTTTTCGATGATCGCCTTGCGTCGGGTAGTTACCAGTACGCCACGGGTGGGTATTTTGGCAATGGTATCGTGATGTATCCATACCTGCGGCGTCCAGGTAGTATTTTCGATCACATCATGGGGGAGTATATTGGCCGGCAAAGGTTGCTGGAGGGTTAACAGAAAATCTTTATCATTGATTCTTTGGGTACGCACTACCACATTGCTGTCATACTGCTGCAGATCTTCTGAATGGATGAAGGCAATACTGTCGCCGGGGACAAAGGCATCAAAGCCATAGGTTTGGGAATGCATGAAACGCACCATGACTTGTTTGGGTTTGGGCGATTCAATGATCCTTAAATAAGTGCCATGAATATTGATTGCATCATCATTAGCCCCCGATAAATAAGAATGACTGATCACGATCTTCCCCCGGCAACCTGAAAAGTGCAATATATCTGCCCAGGCCGCGCAGGTTCTTCCGGAGGCCACATCGGGCCTGACGCTAACTGCATCCATGCGGATGTTTTCGCAAAACTGGCTTACCACACCCATACCATGCATAAAATAAATATGGATGTTTTTGAGTCGGATATTTTTGCTCCGCTGCATAAATATACCGACGCAGTCGCGTGTTATATCACGGTTCTGATAGACCAGCCCCGTTTCAAAGCCCGGGTTTTGTGCGAAATAGGCCCGCACTATATTGTTCCCCGTTTCGGCATATTTAATACCGTCCATAGCAATATCTGTACGTCGCAGATCGCCGGTGACAGGGTCAAGCACCTGCCACAGAGAAATGGGCCGGTAGCGCCAGCCTTCGCCCTCCCAGGTCAATAAACTATCTTTAATGCTGTATTTGGAATCAGGATGAATTTTCAGATCGGCAAAACCCGGGCCTGTGTTCGTCACCTGCAATTCAGACACGGTAGGGCGGTAGTAATCGTAACTGATGCCGCTAATATTGATATTATTGCTATGATCTATAAAGGTTTCGATCATTTTGCCACGCAGCATTATTTTTGCGCCTATGGCATTCACATCAACAAACTCGCAGTTATTTATATATAGGGCAATCGCCTTAAGATCATAAGGCCTATCGTTGGTGTTAGAGATAAAGAGTTGCTTTTTAAATGCATTTTCCACATAGAAATGATAGGTGCCTGGAGCAAAGTGTATACTCACATGCCCTGTATTATTACCATGGGCCATTAACACCAACGACTCCCTGAAATCGCCCGGAGCCACGATCTCCACCTTGTCACCCGCCGAAAGGATCAGCTTGTTTACCCGTTTAAAGGATTTCCAGGGGTTTCTAATACCGGTGCCTGCGTTTTGATCGTCCCCTTTTTGCGGATTAATATAATACACTGTTTTACCCCGAGAATGCTGGCGGCTGGTATCTACAGGATAAAATTGTTGATTCGCCTGCGCAGATAAACCGCTGACTGCCATTGACAATAGGGTAGGTAGCAGAATAAGCAAGCTGTATTTTTTCATATTCGAATAAAAGTAAAAAGAAATTTCGAATATGATTTCGTATTGTGGACAAAGCGGAACTGTCAGCGCCTGACAGCCTTACTCATACCAAACAAAAATCGCAACACGGCAACCCTTCTTATCAAAAATTCATAAAGGGCCACTACTATTATAAATGAGGATACCATGATCATCAGGTATTTAGCGCCTATCGGGGCTTGTAATTGAACGATATAATAACCTATCAGTATGATCACAGGCTGATGGATAATATAAAATGGCAGCACCGCCTCATTGCAATACTTAAGGTAGCTGTTGGTGTAATTCAATTTGCTTTCAGCAAACCCTATCAAAGTGAATATCCATGCCAGGCATACAGCGGCCCTTAACACAATTTTTAACGCATAAGCCCCTGTTCCGAATGCAAATCCCGTGTGATGGAGAAACAGGTAGAGGTTAACAATGGTCAATAGGACAGTGATCACCAGGAAAGAATATCTGTATGCCAACCAGGATCGGGTGATCTCCGGCCTTGAGAAAGCATAGTATCCCAAGATAAACAGGAACAAATGTTCTATGATATTCCAACCGCCCCATACCCTCATTCCAAGGACACCGTCAGGTGTCAGCAGACAGCCGGGAAGCGCCAGGACGACGACAAAACCCACCAGGTAAAGCATGGTTCTGCGGGCGCTTCCCGGGCGCTGTCTTATTCTTTTGAGAAAAAGGAACAAAGGCAGCGCAACCAAAGAAAAAATAAACAACAACAAAAGGTACCACAGATGCAACCCCATCCAGGCGAAATTCCCTCCAAAAGCATACCATCCTGAAAAATAATGGGGTAAGAAATCGATCAAACCGCCTGTAAACTGGTGATGGGTCAGCCGCTCAAGATACACCTGGTGCGGGGACAAAATAAAGACGCCAAAAAGCAAAGGGACGAGGATCCTTTTAACCCTATCCATTATAAATCTCCCGCTTGTTTTAGACCACAGCGCGTACCAGGTACTGGCGCCCGAAATGAAGAAAAACATGGGCATCATCCACTCCACCAGGAAGAAAGTCAGGAAGTTGGCTAAGGGCGAAAGGGTAGCGTCCTTCACATGCCAGTCATCAAAATCAAAAAAACGGCCGCAATGGAACAGGAACACCAACAGAATGGTGATCGCCCTTAGCCAATCAAGGTAATACTGCCTGCTTCCAGAGGTAAGGCCATCATTCGTAGGAATAGCTTTTTCCATATCTTTTTCTCAAAAGAACGCCAGGTAAGGCGGGAAGCCGAATTACTTTGACCAATGGATTCAAATTGTTGACCATTGGTCAAAAATGGTGTATCCATGACTGGCGATGCCCGGACCGTCTGGGCGATCTGTTACATAAGTGCCTGGACCGTCTGGGCCATCTGTTACGCAAGCGGCGCCCTGGCCGGGGTTGAAGAAACCGTTTCCCCGGAAAGGTCGGGGATGATGATGGTGACGCTTGTACCCTTTCCTGCTTCGCTTCGGATCTCTATAGTCACTCCTATCTTTTCCGCTAAGGTGAAAATAAAGCGATATCCGAATGTCTGTGAAGATTCGTGGTGCAGTTTGTTCGAATATCCTTCGAGGCGTCGGATCGTTTCCGGCTTCATGCCGATGCCTGTGTCCGTTACAATGAACCGGACCTCTCCCGGCCCCTTTTCAAATGTAAGTGAGATCACTCCTTTTTCGGTATATTTTATCGCATTATCAAGTATATTCCGAAGTATGATCTCCAGTATATTCTTGTCCGTAAATAATAAGTGGGAACCATTCTTTTCATAGAGCAGTTCCAGTTTTTTCCGGGCGGCTATGGGCGAATAAACGCAGAAAACATCATCGATCAGCCGGGTATATTCGAATGGCGCTCTCTTTACTATAAAACCGTCTTTCTGGCTGCTGTACCAGGTTAAGAAATCCTGGGTAAACTTCAAGATCGCCGCATTCGAGTTTTTCAAATCCAGGAATAGGCCCTTGGCCTCCTCATTTATGAAAAAACTAGCATAATTGAGCTCATTGAATATCAGCGACTGGAAATAAAGCGGCGTTTTCAGATCATGTAAGATCAATGAGATAAGCTTTTCTTTAAGGCCTATATTTTCCTCGAGTTTCCATTCAGACTCTACTACTTCATCGACTGCCAGTTCCAGCTTGCGGACCATCTCCTCCAGGTCAATGGATTTCTGCTCCAGGCTGGCATTCTTCCATTTGATCTCCCTTTTTCTTCTTTTTAGCTTTATCGTGGAATACATAATGAACAAGCATAAGGAAAGAAGGAATATCCCCGCCATGACACGAAAAAAGACTGTTTCAAAGAATAAGGGCGCTACTTTGATAGATATATTCCGGGTAAAATATCTACCCGGGCCAAATCCTGTTTTGACCCGGACGCTGAGCGTATAAGCGCCATGAGGCAAATGATCAATGAGGATTTTCCCATTCTCATCGACCTCCGTCCACACCTCCCGGAACCCGGCTATTTTATATTCCAATTCCAGATTCACAGCGTTGTGATAATAAGGTACAGCCA
>Ga0302315_10000735_pt1 | contig 35551 bp, 33 predicted proteins | sample III_Palsa_N3_1_FD_200532 | JGI IMG/M metagenome (GOLD analysis project Ga0302315, IMG submission 200532) | Peat permafrost microbial communities from Stordalen Mire near Abisko, Sweden - III_Palsa_N3_1 | ecosystem: Environmental > Terrestrial > Soil > Palsa > Peat permafrost | place: Sweden...
CGAACTCGGTCGTGAAAGCGTTCAGCGCCGATGATAGTGTGGGGTCTTCCCATGTGAAAGTAGGACATCGCCAGGCGCCATTTTAGTTAGGCGTTCCCCACAAGGGAACGCCTTTTTTTTGCCCGTTTTATATTGGTTTATAATGACTAAAAGGAGATTTTTTAATGGAGATAGAATTAGCGATTACAACGGCATTAGATAAAAATAGAGCTTTTATTAAAAATCGTTTGGCAGAAGGATCTCAATATACCTGGGATAATTTTATTTGGCCTCTTGAGCGCATGGAAGCTGAGTTAAGCAATCTTTTTGCAACAGTCTCACATCTTGATAGCGTGGCTAATACCCCAGAAATTCATGCGATTTACCAAAAAGTATTACCACTGATTACCCTCTATCACACTGAAATGAGCCACGATAAAAAGTTATATCAGGCTTATAAGAGCGTTAAAGAAAGTTCAGATTATGTAAAATATAATGAGGCACAGAAGAAAGCTATCGATAACCCCCTTAGAGATTTTAAATTGTCTGGGATTGAATTACCGGATGATCAAAAAGAAATCTTAAAAAAATTAAATGTCGAATTATCAGAACTTGAAAGTCAATTTGAACAACATGTTCTAGAATCTACTAATGCTTGGGGTTTAGAAATAACCGATATTAACGAGTTGAAGGGTTTGTCTGTCGAGGCTCTGGCCTCTGCCGCAGAAAAAGCAAAGACTAAGCAAAAAACAGGGTGGTTGTTAACGCTTGATTACCCGAGCTATCACGCAGTGATGACAAGCCTTGAGAGCAGTGCTATCCGGCGCACAGTTTATGAAGCCTATAGTACGCGTGCCTCAAACTTATTTCCAGCTGGATGCCAATGGGACAATAGTCCCTTAATTGATAAGATCATGCAGCATCGACAACAAATTGCCGCAATACTTAAATTTAGCAGTTATGCGGCATTAGCCTTAGAAACCAGGATGTTAAAAACGCCCGCTGTTGTGATTGATTTTCTATCACAATTATTAGAAAAAGCGGTTGTGGTTGCTAAAAAAGAAATGATTGAATTACAAGTTTTTTCGAAAGAGCAGTATCAGCTTGAAACAGTGAATGTTTGGGATGTGGCTTTTTTAAGTGAAAAAATGTGTCAGGAGCAGTATTCTATTTCCGAAGATTTATTGCGACAATATTTTCCAGAACCTGTGGTTTTATCTGGATTATTTACCATTGCGCATCAGCTCTATGGCATTAAAATAACAGAAGTGAAAGCAACAGATCTGTGGGATCCAAGCGTTCGTTTATTTGAAATAGTCGATAGCGAGCAGCAATTAAGAGGGAGATTTTATTTAGATCTCTATGCGCGTTCTAATAAACGGGGTGGGGCTTGGGTCGCGAATGCCAAGTTTAAAATGGAAGAAAAAAACGATATTCAATCGCCAGAAATCTATTTGAGTATGAATATCGCAAAGCCTACCCAAGGGAAAGAAGCTTTATTAAGCCATGAAGAAGTGTTGACTCTGTTCCATGAATTTGGGCATACTTTGCATGGGTTATTAACGAAAATTGGCTATCCAAGCCTTGCAGGTTTAGAAGGGGTTGCTTGGGATGGGATCGAATTACCCAGTCAATTGATGGAAAATTGGTGCTGGGAAGAAGAGGCCTTAAAGCTCATTACCTGTCATGTTGAAACCAAAGAAACTTTACCAGCAGACATTTTTTCAAATTTAATGGCGAGCAAAAATTTTCAAGCAGGTTTATTTTTGGTGCGTCAGCTAGAATTTGCACTATTTGATTTTAATATCCATTTGAATGGCAGTGAAAATAAAGAAAATTTTGTGCAAGAGACGCTGGATGGTATTCGAGCGAAAACTGCTTTACTGCCTGTGCCTGCTTTTAATCGTTTTCAGCACAGTTTTACGCATATTTTTTCTGGTGGGTATTCGGCAGGATATTATAGTTATTTATGGTCGGAAGTGTTGTCAGCAGATAGTTATGAATTTTTTAAACATAATGGTCAAGTGTTCGACACAGGAGTCGCTAAAAATTTCTTGGAGAATATCTTAGAAAAAGGTGGTTCTCGGGATTTTATGGATTTATTTATAGCCTTTAGAGGAAAAGAGCCAGATGTGAATGCGTTATTAAGGCAATACCATCTGGCCTGAGAAGCGGCTAATCCTCTCTCGCTTGCGGGAGAGGGCTTATCACCCCAGCAAATCTTCGACTGGGATCCTAACCATCCCACTTTTATCTGCACGGTGTAGCCTTTTTTGTGGAGAGCCAAAAGCATGTCCATAAATAATTTCAAATGAGGCAGGTAATTGTTTTTCATCATCTCGATACACTTCGTAAGCTGAAGCTAGTTTTTTACGAAAGTGTTTAGGGCTTAAGCCTTGAAGCGTTTCAGACAATACGGTATGACTGCCCGTTAATTTTAAATCGCGATGTAAATTTGTGAGGCTAGAATAAGTGAGGGTCAACATTTCCATATTCATGACTGGGTTTTGAAAATTCGTGGCGCTTAAGAGATCGCCAATATCATGCATGTCTAAAAAATGATTCACATGTGGTGCATTATCGATAGTAGTACAAGCGGCTTTTAGTTCTTTTAAAGTGTCAGGACCGACGGTCGAAAAAAGAAATAAGCCCCCGGGTTTTAGCACTCTGTTGATTTGTTCTAGTACATTTTGCGGCTCTAAAAACCAGTGAAAAACGAAATTTGAAATGATAAGATCAAAGCTATTCGCTTGAAAAGGTATTTTTTCTGCATCACCACAAACAAAAAAATCTTGTTAGGAAGTATTTTTTGTTTGGGAAAAAGACAGCATTTCTTCTGCAATATCTAAGTTAATTATGTTTGCAGCAGGGTAATGTGCCTTTAGTATTTTGCTGAGATAGCTTGTACCGCTGCCAAGATCTAAGATGGTTTGAGGGGCAATAGACATAAGATTTAAGCGTTCGATTAAAGATAAGCCCACTGCTTGTTGTAATGCAGCGGATTGATCATAGGCTTTAGCGCAGCGACTAAAATTCTTAGCAACAATTAATTTATAATTTAAATGATCCATTGGGTTATTATGTCATGTTAAAAATGTTGGAACAATGGATTTTTCCCTTTATTTGTAGCTTGTGTGGACAGTTTTCTGAAACAGATAAAGATCTCTGCAAGCTTTGTTATGATAGTCTGTCGTGGATAAATGATCGATGCTATCGTTGTGGGGAAGATTTGGATGCTCACGCGGGCTCTACACTGTGTGAGCGTTGCACGACCGAGCCTTTAAGTTTCGATAGGCTGTGCGCTCTTTTTTCTTATGAACCACCACTCACGCAATTAATTTCTCGCTTTAAATTTGAAGGCAGTTTAAGCGAAGGGAGAGTTTTAGGGGAGCTCTTGAAAGAAAAAGTAGATTTTTGGTATCGACATCAAACTTTACCAGACGCTTTTATTCCCATGCCGTTACATAAAAAACGCTTAAGAAAAAGAGGGTTTAATCAAGCTTTAGAGCTGTCACTTGCGGCGCATCATTATTATAAAATACCCATTATTTTAGATGCTTGTATTAGAATACGCGAAACACCTCCGCAGGCAGAACGAGGCGAAGTGGAGCGAAAACAAAATATGAAAAATGCTTTTCGTGTTATTAAACCTATTCCTTTTGAGCATGTTGCGATTATAGACGATGTGGTCACAACGGGCAGCACAGTCAATGCTTTAAGCTCAGCGTTAAAAGAATCTGGTGTTGAAATAGTCGATGTTTGGTGTATCTGCCGCGCTTGATGAGCTTGTCTTTATAGAAATTTAAGCAAATTTTTGCGCTAAATAATAATAGACGCGTCCTGCTTTTTTATCTCTTAACAGATGCCAAGTCGCTGGAAGATCGGTGGCTTGTAAGGGCGCATGAGATTCAAAATAAATCAAAGAAAATACTTTTAGCCAATCATTGGCTTCTAATAACGAAAAGACGGGTCGTAATAAGTGAGCTTGATAGGGTGGATCTAAAAAAACAATATCAACAGGAAAGCCTGGGGTTTCCAGCCACCGTAAAGCATCTGTCGTCAGAACCGTCATATTATGGGCATCTAGCTTTTGGAGCTGTTCTGTTAACGCTTTAGCAGCGATAGGGTTCTGTTCGATGGCGATAACTTCTAAGGCATCGCGAGATAATGCTTCTAAACTCAATGCGCCACTGCCGGCAAAAAGATCTAAACAGCGTGCGCCATCGATGTAAGGGGCTAACCAATTAAAAAGGGTTTCACGGATGCGATCGGGTGTGGGTCTAAGCCCAACCACGCTGGGAAAAGTGATCTTGCGGCTACGCCACTTGCCGCCAATGATCCTAATTTGGTTGACATTTCGACTCAAGGAGTCGTCGATCCAACCGTGATCAGAACCATTTTTTTCGGATCAATGCGTTTGCTAAAAGCGGTTTTGATATCCGACACGGTGACTGATTTAATATGATGATCGTAGGTATCAATAAAATCTATCGGCAGACGATAAAACGCTAGATCCGAAACAAAATCAGTGATCTTATCGTTGCTGCTAATGTCTAAAGGTAAGGCGCGTGTTAAACCATCTTTTGCTTCTGCGACTTCATGTTCGGTAGGACCTTCTGTGACAAATCGTGCGAGTGTTTCTTGCGTCACTGTTAGGGCTTCCTGAGATCGTTCACTTTTGGTTTGTAATCGGATCAGAAAAGGTGCAGGTTGTTGGAAGGTGGAGACAGAACTCCTAACAGAATAGACCAAGCCACGGTTTCTACGCACTTCTTGGTAAAGTCTGGAATTTAAAGGATTTCCGCCTAAAATATAATTGCCAATCGTTAAAGAGAAATAATCAGGATCATTGCTGGTAGCACATGGTTGCCCCAGCATAATGTGCGTTTGCGCTGCTTGAAAAGGAATATGCTCTTCGAAGGGTTTGGTGAGGCTCAGAACGGCTGGTAATGCAGGGGCGGGATTACCTTTGGGGAGCTGTTGCATGAGAGTATTGGCTAACGCTTCTGCCTTTTCTTTGCTGATGTCACCCACAATGGTGATATTGGCATTAGCACCGACAAAATATTGCTGGTGAAAAGCCATTAAGGCACTTTGATTGATAGCAGAAACACCTGCTTCAGTTCCCATGACAGGATGTGCATAGGGATGATCTTGATAAAGTGCTTTAAAAAAAGCAAAACTGGCGATGAGATGAGGTTGCTGTAGGCTCTTTTTTAATCCAACTAATGCTTGATTACGGACATTTTCAATCGCAGCCTCTGGAAAGCTGGGATGAGATAATAGGCGAGCTAATAAAGCGACACTGGGGTCTAACTGTTTAGGATCGCTTAAAGATCGCAAAGAGATAATGGTCCTATCTCTTTCGGCATTTGCGCTATAAACAGCGCCGATATCTTCAAATTGCGCTGCAATCGCATTCGCTTCTAAATCTTCTGCCCCTTGATCTAGTAAGGCCATGCAAAAGCTCGCTAAGCCTGGATACGCATCATCGCGAGCAGATCCTGCGTTAAAATTGATTTCAACATCAACCATCGGGACGCCCGTTGTTGGGACAAAATAGACGCGGGCGCCATTAACGCTCGTCCACTGCTCTATTTTAAGCGGAGATTTTTTCACCAAACCACTATGCGTTTGTTTCATCATAGGGGCAGGAGTCGATTCATTTTTATTTGAGCTTAAATACAGGGTGACCGGTACTAACAAAATAAAAATGCCTAAAGCGATTGTTCGATTTTTCATGATATTTTAAGTTCCAGATTTTAGAGGGATGAGTTCAACCCGAGTATATCGTTGAGGGGTTAAATATTTTTTCGCCACTTTTTGCACATCTTCGGCGCTGACTTTTTGGATGTAGTCAGGATAAGTTTCGGCCAGCTGCCAACCAAGGCCTAAGCTTTCCATCATGCCTAACATAATGGCTTGATCACTCATCGCATCGTGCGTAAAAATGTGTTGTGCGATTGCGTTAGTTTTCACGCGATCCAATTCTTCAGGACTTAAGAGTTCATTTTGTAAGTGAGCAATTTCTTGTAAGAAGGCTTCTTCGAGTTCTGCGATAGTATGAGTTCCTGTTGGAATACCGGAGAAAAACAGTAGTGTTTCATGTCGTTCAAAAGGACTATAAGAAGATATGATATTGGTTGCTATCTCTTTTCCTCGGATTAGGTTCTTTGAAAATCGAGTACTGTTGCCGCCATCTAATGCCATTAAAAGAGTGAGTAAAGCATAGGGTTCGTTGGGATCAGTTGCTGTTAACAGAGAGGGGACATTATAAGACATCCACAAGCGGGGGACAGAGGCGAGTATTTCCACTTGTACTTGGCGCATTCCAAGCGAGGCCACTTCCGGACGAGGCTTAAGATTTTTCAGCGTAATTGCTTTAAGGGAACCAAAATGCTCTTTCACTAAAGTTGCCATTTTATCGGGATTAACATCTCCTACAATCACGACCGTTGCATTATTGGGTCCATACCATTTTTGATACCAACTTCTAATATCGGCGGCAGTCATGGCTTCTAGATCGTGCATCCAACCAATATTGGGTTGATGATAAGGACTACTTAAAAAGGCTGCTGCATTCATTCTTTCGTAGGTGAGGTGATCTGGGTTGTCATCGTAACTTAAGCGACGTTCTTCTCGGACTACTTTAATTTCCTGTTCAAAAGCTGCATCTGTTAACGCTAAATTAACCATGCGATCGGCTTCTAATTCTAAACAAAGTGGGATTTGATCAATGCTCAATTCTTGATGATAAGCGGTAAAATCGGGTGCGGTAAAAGCGTTTTGATCGCCTCCATTAATTGCAATTAATCGAGTTAATTCGCCATCTGGATATTTGGTCGTGCCTCTAAACATCATGTGTTCTAGGGCATGAGAGATCCCGGAGATCCCATTGGGCTCGTAGCTGCCGCCAACTTTATACCAGACTTGTACGGAGGCGATAGGTGATCGATGATCTTCTTTCACGATTAGTTTAAGTCCATTTTCCAGCTTGTATTCATGCGTGAGTGTTTGATGGGTCGCAAAAACAGGGAAGCTTAAAAGGCCAATCATGAAAAAAGCAAAACGTTTGAGGGCATTGGCAGTATGATAATTTGTGCGATATGCTGAGGCTCTTAAAAAAGACTGACGGGTAGTTAACATGCTAGATTTCCTAAAGCGAAAAAAAACAACTACTGTTGATAATACACCAACAACGAGCAAAAGTGTATTCAGCCATTTAAAACAAGGTCTTTCGAAAACACGTCAATTTTTTGCTCAAGGGATCGGCCATTTATTTTTGGGGAAGACTGTCGTTGATGCAGCGCTTATCGAAGCATTGGAAGAATTTTTAATTTCTGCGGATGTTGGCGTCGAAACAACCGAAAAAATTATCCATGATTTAAGCAAGCGATTAAAACAAAACGAATGCGCTGATCCGGTTAAATTGCTCTTAGCATTGAAAGAAGATTTAAATCAGCTCTTGATAAATTGCCAGCAGCCTTTGATCTTAGAAACAGAAATGAGCCCGGCGGTTATTCTGTTGGTTGGGGTGAATGGTGCCGGAAAAACCACGACCATTGGGAAACTTGCCAAAAAACTACAAGCGCAGGGTAAAAAAGTGATGTTAGCAGCGGGAGATACCTTTAGGGCTGCCGCAATCGAACAGTTAAAAATTTGGGGCGAACGAAATAATGTGCCAGTCGTGATGCAGCAAATGGGCTCTGATAGTGCCTCTGTTATTTTCGATGCGTTACAAATGGCACAATCTAAAGGCTTTGATGTGTTGATAGCCGATACAGCCGGTCGATTACATACGCAAGATTCATTGATGGAAGAGTTGAAAAAAGTTGTGCGTGTCATTCGAAAACTAGATAAAACAGCGCCACATGAAATCTTGTTAGTGTTAGATGCTTCCATTGGGCAAAATGCCTTGATACAGGCGAAAAAATTTCATGAAGCATTAGGGGTCACAGGGATTACGTTAACCAAGCTAGATGGAACAGCAAAAGGCGGTATTATTTTTAATATTGCTAACACTTTAAATATTCCGATTCGTTTTGTGGGGGTTGGTGAAGGGATTGACGATCTCGACTCGTTTGATTCTGCTTTATTCGTGGAGGCCTTGTTTGCGACAGAATCCCAGTAAAGAGAAGACGCATCCATTGGTGGTTGAGTTTGTTCGAGGAGAATTAGGCTATCGCCGTGTGAAAGGGGGTGGCAAAAATCAGTTGATTGCCCGCGCTGTTGGGCTCAAAAAATATAAATTACCGTTAGTTGTTTTTGATGCAACGGCAGGTTTAGGGAAAGATAGTTTTATTTTGGCTGCATTAGGGTGTACGGTGACCTTGGTCGAACGTTCTCCCGTGATAGGCGCATTATTACAAGATGGATTAAATAGGGCTTTGCAAGACAAAATTGTTGCACCCATTGCTGGTCGAATGAATCTGATCATAGAAGATGCACAAAAAGTATTGGCAAGGCTGTCAAATGATGCCTATCCAGATGTTATTTATATTGATCCTATGTTTCCGCTGGAGGAAAAAAGCGCTCTCAATAAAATAGAGATGCGAATGATCCGCGATCTCGTGGGAGACGATCTAGACTCCCCATTACTTTTTTCACAGGCCTTAATTTGCGCTAAAAAACGGGTGGTTGTCAAACGCCCCCGTCACGCCAAAACAATTAATGCACTTACTCCGAGTTTTGTGGTGGCAGGAAAAGCTAATCGCTATGATGTTTATTTGAAGTAAATAGCGGCTATTGCCCGTTGCATGATTTTCGCATATCATCAAAAGATTGAAAAACTTTTTTCCTGAAAGGAGATAAATGATGGTTCATTTTACTGAAGAATAGTTTCATTTAGTGATTAATTGGCTAGTCGATCAAATGGCACGTCAGCAAGCCCCCCACAGTTGGTCTGTTGTTAAGGAAGATAACGTCAAAGCGGGATTACAGGCAGAAAATCTCATTTTAACTCAGTATCATGGGATTATAAATGAACGTCAGAATCACCCCCCAATCACCGGTGAGATGGAGGCAAAACTGCGAGAAAATTTATTGGTACAGTTAAAAATAGCGGCTACGCAACAAGAGCTACAAATTGTATATTTTTCGGTTGATCCTGTATATTTTGGGAGCATGTATGCTTGCATACAGTTAAGAACGGATCATGGGCCAAAGGATATTTTGGCTGAGGTTTCGAACGTAGAAGGGATTGTTAAGGTTTGCTTGCCCATGAAAACACAGATTTTCATTAGGCCAGATGGAAAAACAGTGGATGTGTACCAAAATAGTCAACCGGATGTCAATCTTAATGGTAAACCGGATGTACAGCTTAAGGTTGCTGCGCCAATAGCGAAGCTTGCTTAAGCATCAGCGTAGATTTTATGGTGTCAATTATTTTCCCCAAGTTATTGAGGGAGTGTACCTGTTAGGACGGATATGACCACGCAGTATTAAAATCATGACAGAATTCTTAAGTCTAACTATTATTGTTGCTTTATCGATTATCAGTCCAGGGCCTGATTTTGCCATTGTCGTTCGAAATAGCTTAGCGTATGGGCGTATTGCTGGGTGTTATGCAGCGCTTGGGATTTCAATGGCAAATCTCTGCCATGTCATGATTAATTTATTAGGGATTGGGATTATCTTCACCCAATCTGAAATGACCTTTCGAATCATGAAGATTTTAGGCGCGTTTTATCTGGTCTATTTAGGTTATCAAGGCTTAAGAGCCAAAAAAAATATCGAAGGTGCTATTCATCAGGCAGCAGCGAAGCCAACGCTAAAAGAACAGCATGGATTTTATAGCGGATTTTTCACTAGCATTTTAAACCCTAAAGCTTTTTTGTTTCTGCTGAGTTTCTTTTCGGTGATGTTGTCACCAACAACACCTTTTGTGCATCAAATTTTTTATGGGGTGTGGATTGGATTTTTAGCACTTGTTTGGTTTAGCCTGGTTGCCTGGTTTTTTACCAACGAACGTATGGGGCGAAAAATAGCTATCTGGAAACATTGGTTAGAACGCATCACCGGTGGTATTCTAATAACCATCGGGGCAAAATTATTGAGCAGTGAAATTTGATGAAAATCTATTTAGTCGGTGGGGCCGTTCGGGATAAGCTTTTAGGTCTACCAGTCAAAGAAAAAGATTGGGTTGTCGTCGGGGAAACACCAGAAGCCATGTTGGCAAAAGGTTTTCTCAAAGTCGGCAAAGATTTTCCCGTTTTTTTACATCCAGAGACACACGAAGAATATGCGCTGGCTCGGACAGAACGCAAAGTCGGTCGAGGATATTATGGGTTTGAATGTTACTCAAGCCCGGATGTCACCTTAGAACAAGATTTATCACGACGAGATATAACGATTAATGCTATGGCAGAATCGGCCGATGGGGAATTAATTGATCCTTTTCAGGGACAAGTAGATTTAATGAACCGATGCTTGCGTCATGTATCAAGTGCCTTTAGCGAAGATCCCGTGCGTATTTTACGGGTTGCGCGCTTTAAAGCAAAACTCAGTCCATTTGATTTTGAGATCCATGAAGACACAAAAGCACTCATGCAAGCAATGGTGGATGCTGGTGAAGTCGATGCCCTCGTGCCAGAAAGAGTGTGGCAAGAAATGCAAAAAGCATTACAACTTGATAACCCAACCCCTTTCTTTGAAACCTTAAGAGAATGCGGTGCCTTAGCACGTTTATGGTCCGATCTCCATGTATTGTGGGGTGTGCCCCAACCGAAAGAGCACCATCCAGAAATTGATACCGGTATTCATACGATGATGGTGTTAAGGGTTGCGGCAAAACTATCGGATGATCCTGTTTTGCGATTTGCAGCGCTTTGCCATGATCTGGGTAAAGGAAAAACGCCTATTATAGAGTTGCCCAGCCACAGAGGTCACGAAGAACGAGGCGTTCCCTGCATTGAAGCTTTTGCTGAACATTTTCATATTCCAAATGAGTATAAAGATTTAGCAATTTTGGCGAGTCGATACCATTTGCATTGCCATCGGGCGTTTGAGTTACGATCGGATACGATCGTGCATTTATTAGAGAGTCTGGATGCATTTAGAAGACCCGAAAGATTTGAAAAATTTTTATTGGTTTGCGAGGCTGATGCTAAAGGTCGCACAGGGCGAGAAACGATTGAATACCCGCAAGCAGAAAGATTACGGGAAGCTTGTCGAGTTGCTAAAAACATTAATATTCAAGTCTTAATTAATGAAGGTTTAGAGAAAGATAAATTAGGGAGACGTATTTCTGAAACACGTGTTCAGGCAATCGAAAAAGCACTACCGCGTTAATCTATCTTGTCTATCGCTTAAACTAAAACCCATACAAGCCTCATCTATTTTTTTCCCTAACATCATGACTTTAAAAATTTCACCCATTTCGGCAGGCGAAGTCAATAGATTAATTGCATGATTTTGTTTAGCCTTTTCTTTTTCAGATAAAATATGTTGTTTTTGTAGTAGCTCAATCAAACCACAGCCTAATAAAAAAGAGGCTTGCTGTGTATACCCTAGTATTTCTAATCCTGTTGCAATAGCAGCCTGATAAACAGCAGAGAAATCTACATGGGCTGTTATATCTTGTAAACCAGGATAATAGAAAGGATCAGTATGCGCTTGGTGTTGATAATGGCACATCAAAGTACCCTGCGTTCTTTGGGGGTGATAATATTCAGGTTTAGAAAAACCGTAATCGATGAGCAAAATAGCTCCTTGCTTTAAACACGCAGAAAGGCTTTTGATCCAAGGTTGAATATTCAGATTAATTTCTGATGTATAAGTTTCAGGCCATTCTTGAGAGACAAAAAGATCTAAAAGAGCTTTAATTTTTGTGCTTAAAAGATGATCTTTCAATAGCCCGTTTTTTTCGGTGACATCTAATGTATATATTTGATTATTTGTGATATGAAAGCGATGCACAGACATGGCATCTAATACCTCATTTGCTAGTATAACGCCTGAAAATTCCACGGGTAAATTTTTTAACCATTGCACTTTGGGCAATAAATCAGGACAAATAGTCGCGATGGTTTGTTCCTGCCGTTTTTTTAATTCAGCGCTTAACTCTAAAATATAATAGTGACGAGGCAGCACATTTTCTGTTGCCAGATAATTTAAAATATCTGCTGCCATGCGACCGGTTCCTGCCCCAAATTCTAAAATATCAGCCTGATCTGCAATGAGGGGGAAAATTTGTTCGCATTGTCTAGCGATGCACTGAGAGAACAACGGAGAAATTTCAGGGGCAGTGGTAAAATCGCCACCGACATTAAATTTTTGAGTGCCTGAAATATAATAACCAAAGTTTGGGTGATAAAGCGCGAGATCCATATAATCGGCAAAGGAGAGAGAGCCGTTATTTTTTTGAATGTGTGCTATCAGATAGCGTAGGAACTGATGGCTATGTGCTAAGGCATCGGGGGGCGGTGTTGGTAGAGACGTTATCATTTTTAAATAATGAGGGAAGGCTTAAGAGGGCGTCAAGTTTATTTTTCCTGCTTGACTTTATAGTCATTTAGTTTTTCAATGGCGAGATGTTATTTATTATCATTTTTTGTATTTTCTCCTATTGTATTGGCTCTATTTCCAGCGCTATTCTAGTGTCTGCCTGTCTGCGTTTACCTGATCCCCGCACAGAAGGATCAAAAAATCCGGGGACTACAAATGTTTTACGTTTAGGGGGAAAGAAAGCCGCTGTCTTAACGCTACTAGGCGATGTGCTAAAAGGCTTTATTCCTGTTTGGGTGGCGAGCCAAATGGCATTAACTGCACCTGAAATAGGGGCGGTGATGTTAGCAGTGGTATTAGGCCATCTATATCCGATTTTCTTTAAGTTCCAGGGTGGTAAAGGCGTTGCAACGGCATTGGGTGCTGTCTTTGGATTATCTTGGCCAATAGGACTTTTATTTTTAGCAACCTGGGGAATCGTCGTTGCGCTGTTTAGAATTTCCTCAGCAGGCGCATTAGTCTCTGCTTTTTTAGCGCCTTTTTATATGTATGCTATTTGCGATATAACACTAGCGATAGCGATGGCAGGGGTAAGCCTGCTTATTTTTTGGCGACATCGGGCCAATATCTACCGGTTAATGCATGGGACTGAACCTAAAATAGGTCGGCGCTAGCCTAATATTTTTTTAAAAATTCTGCCATTAGTACCGAATCATCTCGTATGTTAGCAATTTCTTGCCAGATGAGCATTTGTTCTTCGGACTTTATTTGACTGCGTTTAGAAAAAACTAAATAGTATGACTTATTGCTGAGTGATTTTTTCTGGATCATTAATTTGTGACTAAATTCTGGCTGTTTTAGGAAATAACTTGCCACGGCTTCAACATCGATCACTGATCCATTATGATCTTTCAAGAGATGTTTAAAATTAGATAAGCTACTTTCATTTGTTTTAATCGGCAATCCTGCTCTTTTAAAATCTTGAATGATAGCATAATGCGTGGTCATTCGGATGGGGTGTGGAATATCATCTAAATGACCATTGAATAATTGCGTATTAGGTTGTCCTTGTTCATTAAAAAGAGAAGTGACCACGACATAATTGACCTGCATGACCCGCCAGGGAGACTCTTGATCGACAGCGGCACCTTCCGGATAATTGAGAAAAACGGCGCGTTCATCTTGATATGAAGCAGTTGCAATCGCATCGACTGTACCCGCTTTAGCTTGTTCAAAACAAGATTGCCACGCGTTTGGGCGATAGATAGGTTGAAATCCAAGTTTTTGAAGGCTAGTGCTAATAATGTCGATATGTAATCCCGCTGCATTTTGTTTATGATTAACATAAGTAAAGGGATACCAAAAATTAGTATCGGTGCAGATCACGATCGGCTTCGCTGCCAACAAAGGAGCAGTCAAAAATAAGGAGAATAATGCAATCATTCCATTTTTTAGTATCTTCATTTAATCGTGTTCCATCCCTGACTTTCTTCAGTGTCTCACGATTTTTTTAAGGTGTCCATGCCCCAACGGGGGCGAACGATTATTTCCAAGTCATCATGAAAACCCATTTTAAGTCGTTGATATCCTGCATATGCGATCATCGCTCCATTGTCAGTACAAAACTCTAAGCGAGGGTAATAAATTGCCGTATTCGTGTGTTCACTTAATTCAGATAATTTCTGCCTTAATCGTTGATTAGCACCAACACCTCCTGCGACGACTAAAGAATGAATTCCTGTGGCTTTAATAGCCCTCTGACACTTAATCAATAAAGTATCAACCACTGCCTCTTGAAACTCTCTGGCAATATCTGCTTTATCTTGGTGCGTTTGTTGAGTGGCTTTTAGGGTATTCATCGTGAATGTTTTAAGGCCGCTAAAGCTAAAATTAAGGCCTGGTTTTTCGGTTAAGGGTCTTGGAAAGGTAAAGCGATTGGGATGGCCTTCTTTAGCCAATTGTTCGAGCAATGGCCCGCCAGGGTAAGAAAGACCTAATAATTTTGCTATTTTGTCAAAGGCCTCTCCCGCTGCGTCATCCAATGATTCTCCCAAGATCTGGTACTCCCCGAGCGTTTGGACTTCTACCAGCAAGGTATGTCCCCCAGACACCAACAAGGCGAGGAAAGGAAAAGGAGGAGTGGCGTCTTCTAATAAGGGGGCAAGTAAATGTCCTTCCATGTGGTGTACCCCAATGGTTGGGATCTGCCAAGCATAACCTAGGGTTCTGGCAAAGGCCGCGCCGACCAGCAAAGCGCCTGCAAGTCCAGGGCCTGCCGTATAAGCAATCCCGCTAATCGAAGAAGTTAGAATATTAGCTTTTTCTATGACGTGTTGTAGTAGTAATAGCAATTTACGGGCATGATCCCGAGAGGCAAGTTCAGGAACAACGCCGCCAAAAGGCGCGTGTGTTTCGAATTGGTGAAAGGTAGCATGGGCTAAAAGGCCTAGACGATCGTCAAAGATCGCAGCGCCGGTATCATCGCAAGAAGTTTCAATCCCAATAATTCTCATTTAGGCGCTTTCCAATCCACACAGAGTAGTTTAGAATATTATGCTTGATTGTAGCTAAAATCAACTTTAATTAACTAACTTTCTATTTAGGGGTGTAGTGTTCGATGCCAAGCGTTCGCATTAGAGATGGGGAGTCGGTCGACTCCGCTATTCGCCGTTTTAAAAGAGCCGTTGAAAAGGCTGGAATTCCCAAAGAACTTCGTCGACGTGAATTTTATCAGAAAGGTTCTGCCGTTCGTAAACGAAAAGCCGCTGCTGCTAGAAAACGTCATTTGAAGAAACTCGTGCGTGAGCAAGTGGGGGGCAGTCAAGTCGTGCAACGAGAAGGTCGAAACTAAAAAGATCTTTTCTACAGTGAGTGGAGTAAAGATCAATGATAGCAGTTACCCTGAAGGATAAGATCCAGACTAGCATGGTCGAGACTATGCGTAGCCAAAATAAGGCTAAGTTGGGCGTGATCCGCTTGATCCAAGCCGCTATTAAACAAATAGAAGTAGATGAACGGATCATTTTAAATGATGAGCAAATATTAAATTTGTTAGATAAAATGATCCGTCAACGAAAAGATTCCATTCAATATTTCGAACAAGCCAAACGTGATGATTTAGTTCAGAAAGAATCTGATGAAATTGTTATTATTCAAACATTTTTACCGACACCTTTAGGCGCAGAAGAAATTGAAGCGCTGGTACGAGAAGCTATCCAAACGGTGGGTGCTGCCTCTATTCGCGATATGGGTAAAGTGATGGCTATTTTAAAGCCAAAATTGCAGGGACGTGCAGATATTGGAGAAGTTGGCGCCTTGATTAAAGCGCAGCTAGGCTCATAAGGATCTTGCTCTATGTCAGGGCAGATCCCACCGTCCTTCATTGCCGATCTTCTGGCTAAAACAGATATTGTCGATGTCATTGGAACCCGCATTAGTTTACGTCGTGCGGGAACAAATTTTGTGGCTTGTTGCCCCTTTCATCAAGAAAAAACCCCTTCATTTACCGTGAGTGCCGTGAAACAGTTTTATCATTGTTTTGGTTGTGCAGAGAGTGGAGATGCGATTCACTTTTTAACCGAATATGAAGGCTTGAGCTTTGTTGAAGCGATTGAAGTATTAGCCAGTCGCGCAGGCTTAACCGTGCCAACAGATGAAAAAGATAAAGTAGATAAAGCAAAATATACGGCTATTTACCAGGCGATTACAGAGGCATCTGCTTTTTACCAAGGACAATTACGTCGTCATCCTGCTGCGCCAAAAGTACATGATTATTTAAAAAATCGCGGCGTCACTGGAGAAATTGCCAAAGCGTTTTCTTTAGGATTTGCACCACCAGGCTGGGATGCGCTAACCCATCATTTTTCGGATAAACCTGCTGTTTTAGAAGCGCTATTAGGAGCAGGATTAATTATTAAAAAAGAGGGTGGTGGATATTACGATCGTTTTCGGGATCGTATTTTATTTCCGATCCATGATCGGCGGGGGAGAGTCGTTGGTTTTGGTGGACGGGTCATGGATCCAAAACAAGAACCAAAATATTTAAACTCACCAGAAACCGCTATTTTTAACAAAAGAAATGAATTATATGGTCTGTTTGAAGCGAGAAAGGGCAATCGTTCTCTGAGTAGTCTTTTAGTCGTAGAAGGCTATATGGATGTCGTTAGTCTTGCACAATTTGGTATTCAAGATTGTGCTGCAACTTTAGGAACGGCGTTAACAGAACAACAAATCGATCTATTATTTCGCCAGGCCAGTGAGTTAATTTTTTGTTTTGATGGAGATAAAGCTGGTAGAGAGGCTGCTAAGCGATCACTACCGCTTATTTTGCCACACATGAAAGAAGGTCGGCGTGTGCGATTTATCGTTTTGCCGGCTAAAGAAGATCCCGACTCTTATGTACGGCAAGTGGGACGTAAAGGGTTTTTAGAAGCTATCGAAAAGGCCGTGCCCTTATCCGACTTTCTTTTCAATACGTTGTCTGCCAATTTAGATTTGCATCATTTAGACAGCCGGGCGCAATTGGTAACATTAGCTAAACCCTTACTTAAACTATTACCGCCAGGTGTTTTCCAACAAATGCTGTATACGCGCTTAGCAGAAATTGCGGGCATTTCGGAAGAGACGCTAGAAGGAAAAACGGGAAACAAAAATAAAAAAACGTGGTCTAATGTAAAGGTGTTGAAACCGCAGCGATTGCCGCCAACGCCGGCTTATCAGGCGACTGCTATGTTATTAGAAGAACGTCGTTTGATATTATGTGTTGGGGAAATAGATGAATTGCAAAATGTCGATATGCCAGGCGCTAGTTTGTTATGTGCTATCATTGAAATTCTCTCTAGTGATGCCAATATTAAATCTGAAGCAATAGGCGATAAGTTGAGCGCCGATGACTCAAGTCAGTTTTCTTATGAAGATCTGAAAGCAATCGCAGCCTCTGTCCCAATCGCGGGAATAGAACCGGAATTTTTAGGGGCACTGCAAAGGGTGCGAGAGCGGGCACGAGAGCAAGCGATGGAATTACTGCTGCAAAAGGCCAAGGTAGATGCGCTTTCTTCGGCAGAAAAAGTACAGTTGAAGGATTTATTAGGCCAAAAGGATAAGAATCGGGTGGATTAGCAAGGCAAACCTCAGTAGAATGTAGGTTTTGCCCGGTATCTTTAAAGCAGTCTTTGGACAGCGGGGCGTAGAGAACATTTTATGAGTTATGTTGATCGTGAAAGACAAGCGGCCCAAATAAAGAAGTTGGTGGATTTAGGCCAAGAGAAGGGTTATTTAACCTACGAAGATGTCAGCGAGCATTTGGCTGAAGATACCCCCGATCCGGAACAAGTCATCGAAGAAGTCGTCCAGACCTTAGATGAACTGGGTATTACCGTGTACGAAATGTCTTCGGGCGCTGATGGCTTACTGCCTTCGGGTGAAGAAGCTGAGACAGTGGTAACCGAGGAAGTCGTTGAAGAAGCGGCACAAGCATTTGCGAGTGTTGATACTGATTTTGGCCGCACCACTGATCCCGTGCGCATGTACATGCGTGAGATGGGGACAGTTGAACTCTTAACGCGTCAAGGCGAAATCGCGATTGCGAAACGTATCGAAGAAGGCACTCGAGAAGTGTTAATCACTTTAGCGCAATATCCACCTTTATTGGATGGCATTTTAGCGGAATTTGTGAGAGTCGAATCTGCAGAAATAAAAGTCAATGATATTATCAATGGTTTTACTGATCCAACACAGCCAACTCCCAGCATCGAAGAAGTCGCGGCAGTATATGAAGAATTACCAGTGGCTGTTTCTGAAGAAGTGGATGATGAAGAAGTCGCAGAAGAAGGAACAGGGTTTGATGCCGAACCTGATTTCTTAGAAACCAAACGCCGTTTCGAAGAATTATTTACGTTCAAACAAAAAGCAGAGACAGCGATTACTACGTTGGGACGTCACCATACTGAAACAGAAAGCCTCTTAAATCGATTAGGCGAGTGTTTGGTTTGCTTTAAATTAGTGCCACGCGTTTTTGATGAGTTAACAGCCGGTATGCGAAGCATGCTAGAAGGAGTACGAAAAGCTGAACGCGCCATCATGGATATTTGCGTTGGAAAAGGGCGTATGCCACGGCAAGCTTTCATTGGATCTTTTTTAAATCATGAAACTGATTTGACTTGGCTTAAACGACAAATAGCAGCCAATGAAACCTATTCGGCTATTTTAAATGATTATCAAGACAATATTTCCGGATTGCAAAATACGCTAATTGTGCTTGAAAAAACGACTGGTTTAACGATTGCCGAGATTAAAGAATTAAACAGACGTATGTCGATTAGTGAAGCACGTGTTCGAAGAGCGAAGAAAGAAATGGTCGAAGCAAATCTTCGTCTCGTGATCTCCATTGCTAAAAAATATACTAATCGCGGATTACAGTTTTTAGATTTAATTCAGGAAGGCAATATTGGCTTGATGAAAGCAGTCGATAAATTTGAATATCGCCGTGGGTATAAATTTTCGACATATGCAACGTGGTGGATTCGTCAAGCAATTACGCGTTCTATTGCCGATCAAGCGCGTACTATTCGTATCCCAGTGCATATGATTGAAACCATTAATAAATTGAACCGCATCCAGCGTCAAATGCTGCAAGAAATGGGTCGTGAACCGACTCCAGAAGAATTGGGCAAGCGTATGCTCATGCCAGAAGAAAAGATCAGAAAAGTCTTAAAAATTGCAAAAGAACCTATTTCGATGGAGACACCCATTGGTGATGACGAAGACTCACACTTAGGGGATTTCATTGAAGATGCAAACGTGCAGTCTCCTATCGATGCTGCGACAATGGAAGGCTTAAAAGAAGCCACGCGACGCATTTTATCTGGCCTAACTCCTAGAGAAGCCAAAGTATTGAGAATGCGTTTTGGTATCGATATGAATACCGATCATACGTTAGAAGAAGTGGGTAAACAATTTGATGTGACGCGCGAGCGAATTCGTCAAATCGAAGCAAAAGCCTTGCGTAAATTACGACAACCCAGTCGTGCAGAACAATTAAAAAGCTTCTTAGAAGAAGAAAGAGGCGAAGGAAGCAGCAAGTCGTAGAGGGCCTATAGCTCAGTTGGTTAGAGCAGGGGACTCATAATCCCTTGGTCGGAGGTTCGAGTCCTCCTGGGCCCACCAGTAAACCTAGTAAAATCATAAGATTACATAGACTTAACTCTGATTTTCCCAACCCCGAAAAAACCCGTGCGGGAGATTTGCGGGAGCTAGCTATTTTAATCATACAGTAGGTCATAAAATTGCCTGCTGTTGATCACTTAGCCCTTCATGTTTGCTATTAAGATTTGCGCCGCGTAACAGCGTCAATACCACCCCACTACGACGCGCTTCACAAACCTTGTTAGCGGCTTCATAGAGACTCTGCAATTCAGCAGATGAGTAATGTGTCGTGATCCGCCCTGAACGATGCCCTAAGAGATCTTGTCGATCTTCAAAGCTAACGCCTATCGAACGTAATCGACGTCCAAAAGTATGTTTTAAGTCGTGCACACGGACATGAAGCTCAGCTTTTTTTCTAGCCGAACGCCAACCAGAAGATAACATTCTGGCTAAAGGCCGACCTCTAAAGTTAAAAACATGCGTCGGATGTTTCCCACGCTCGCTTTCCACAATAGATCGAGCTGTCACATTACAAACCACTAAACGATCCTCTCCATTTTTAACTAACGTCCCTGGTATGATAAAAACCATGATATTTGGTAACTCTGGAATTTTAATTTCCCAATCCCAGCGCAACTGAAAAATCTCACGATCCCGACAACCTGTATTAACAGCAAACAACGCCATTTTTTCCAAGTGTGACGGTAACTCCCTAAAGAGTTTATTTTGTTCATCCCAGTTTAGCGGGTAAGGTTTTCGCAGATCATGTTCTGGTAGCAACTTGATCTTAGGTGCATTCGCCAACCAAGTTAATCCATATTCATCCATCCATTCGGTAGACGCCAAGTTGCAAATTCTACGAACAATTTTTAACCCATGATTAATTGTTCGTGTTTTCACTTTTTCTCGACGCCTTGCCTCAATAAATGGCTGTAATGCACCTCTATGGATTGATTCTAATGGCATGTTGCCAATATGCTTCACTAACATTTTTAGTCGACCTGCATCCGATCGAATACTGCGTTTATGATTGGCAAAGTACTGAAAGTTGAGGGTTCAAAAGTCACGGTTCAAACAGAAAATAAAATCTTAACAATCGCAAATGACAAAGACCGCCAGTGGCATTATTTTCCGCCATTTGAGCAAAGACGTGGCTCTGAGTTACCTCTCTCCACTTCCCAACAAAGCTTCTTAGTGCAAATTACCCGTGGGGATTTTTTTATCTGATCGTCCCTTATTTGTCAGATTTTTTAAAGATCCTAGAAAAACACGAGGTTAGCCAACAGTCGGCTTTAAACTTTCTTGATGCGAGACGTAAAGTATTGAATCAATCAGTGAAAAGGTTGCTAGACAATATCAAAGGGATAGCTGAAAAAAATGCGTCTACCCCAGTGGCATGCCATCCACGCACAGAAAAAAGCTTTAAGAAACAGCCTAAAACTTTTGATAAAAAATCCTTTATTGATAAGGAAGCTTTAAATCATTATTTAAGACAAGATGTTTTAGGTCATGCCAGTCGATGGTTAGGGAGTCCTAAAAAATTAAATAATCGCGAGGCAAGATGGCCTGGTGCTGTAAGTGTCACGTTATACGGTGAAAAGGCAGGGAGGTGGATGCGTTGGAGTAGTGGAGAGGGAGGGAAAGATTTAATTTCACTTTATGTGAATGTGTATGGATTATCTTGGAAACAAGCTTTGGGGGAATTAGGTAAAGACTTTGGTTTCAGCAGTAGGGACAAGGGGGCTAATCGTACTCCGCCAATCGAAAAAGTCTTGTCTGTTCAAAACAGTGCATTCAAAGAAGAAAAATCTCGGCAAAAACGCATTCAAAAAGCATTAAACATTTATAAAAGCGCCATTTCGATTACTGGCACCTTGGCCGAAAAGTATTTACGTGACTTTAGAGGGATTGTAGGGGAACTGCCGAATGACTTTCGGTTTATTAAAGCAACCAAACATCTTGATACTCAAAAACTAGTACCAGCACTCGTTGCGCCTATTCGTGATAAAGATGGTGCAATAACGGGAATTACACGAATTTTTTTGAATCGTGACGGCAGTAAAATAACGGATACGTATATTAATGCGATGGGTAAGTTTGAGAAAGTAACTGATAAAGCAAGTTTAGGGGTATCAAAAGAAGGGGCAGTGGTGGTACAGCAAGGAGATTTAAACACAACCTTGTGGGTTGCTGAAGGCATTGAAACTGCTTTAAGTGTTGCACCTGCTGTTCCTAATCAAACGGTCTTGGCAAGCTTATCCGTTAACCAATTTAAAAATGTTCCTGTGGGCATTGAGGTTCAAAAAATAGTAATTTTAGCGGACAGAGATGAAAAGGGTTCAAATGCGCCTGAATCCGTGATAAAGGCCATTGATTACCATTTGTCACAGGGTAAAAGAGTCTTCATTGCGATTCCTCCTGATATGGGGCTTAAAAAATGTGATTTTAATGATTTGATTCAGCACAGAGGGATTGACAGTGTTAAAGCCAGTTTAGGTAATCGTCTTGAAATTAAACAGGACGAATTGGCGTTGATGAGAAAAGAGGGATTTTTAGAAACTGTTGATAGGTTGCAAAAATCGTCGGTAAAAAAGAGCGATTTTTCTGGTACCCTTTTGCAAAAAACCAAGACAGAAAAATGGTTTGAAAGATAACAAATATGATTATGAATCAGACATTGGGTTGCTACTGCTTGAGCCGCCTTTTGCTTTTCTTTCTGCCTCTTTTTTAGATATTTCTAAAACCATTTGGACTTGTTCTGCTTCCGCCCTTTCTTTTTCATCTTTTTTTCTTGATAAGTCTGCTTCCAATGCTTGTTGAGGTAGTTGGCTTTTAGCTAGTTTTTCACCAGTACCAGTGTCGAGTTGGCGTAAATCTGGTGGTTGTAACGCTTTTTTAAGAGATGATAGCTGTGATGCGAGAGGGGGGGTGTATGCTGGACTTTCCTCTCCCTTATTTCCTTTGTTTGTTTCTTGCCTATCATCTTGCGATAACGTTTGCCCTTCTGTATTCATTTTATGAAAATGTTCAGCTATTTTCTTACCTACTAATTCTTCATTTTGCATAATGTTTGACAGTTTAACTTCAGGAAAGTATGGATCATTTTCTTGCATGCTTGCTAAGATAGAGTTGAAAGTTATAATTGCGTCATCTGTTTCTAAAGGTGCTGTTTGAAGTAAATCAGAAAAAGCTTTTATTTTAATTAAATTTAGCATTATGGATAGTGCCTCATCTACTTCTGTTTCGCTTAGTTTATTTATTTCCTTAATTTCTTCACGAAGGTTCAATAAAATGTATGCTGGGATTTCTTCATGAATCTCGATGCCCATTGGAATAGGACTACCACCTTCGCTACCACTAGGGGTAGCCGATTGAAACGTAAATTCTTTGGTATCTCCTTTTTTTCTTTTACGCCTTTCCTTTTCTGCTTGTGCTGCTATGTCTTCAATCACGGCATTTATTTTTTCTGCAAGAGCATCAAATAATATTCCAAGGCCGATATCTTTTTCTGCACCGAAAACATGGCGAAAATTTTCTTTTGTATATAACAATAATGGTGTCTTCCACCCCTTTTCAAAAGATAATTCGTGTGCTCCTTTGTATGACACTTTGGGTAAGTCGTTCTCCAAAAAAACTTCATTGGCTGCTTGTAACACTCGATCGCAATGTAAACAACAAAGCTTTGAAATCCCGATATAAAAACCTTTTGTTTGTTTATTCTTAGAATCTTGCTGGTGTTGCGTTATTTCAGATAATATTTGCATTTCTGCATGAACACCATCTTCTGCTTCTCTCATTAAGATAGAATTTTGAGCAGGATCTTCTGATGTAAGAAGAATATTAGGCGGCTTCTGTTCATTCTGTAACCATATTTCTACCTTGTTAAATTTTCGTAGTAAATCACTAAAATGACCATATGCGTCCCAGGCAATTTTCCAAGCTTTACCAAATTCTTTTCTATACATCTCTGAGGTAACAGGTTTTCCAGACACAACATCCTCAATAACTTTTTGAAATTTTTCATTCCCTAATTGAACAGAATAGGGTGTTTCCGTTATGGATGGTTTATCTACACTGCAAATTAAATTAAAAGTTTCCTTTCGTTCCTCTTCAGAGATTTGTGTTTTGTCGATAACTCTTTTAAAATGGCTCAGAATTTTTCGAATATTATCTACTTTGACGTTTTGTCCTTCACCGTCTTTTGTTCCAGAAAAAAAATCATTGGCTGCAACAACGAGCTTGCCATCTATAATTGAAACTGCTACACAAGTACTGCCACTACCACGAGCCAGTAGCTTTGATAAAGAATCCAGTCTCCTATTAGTAAGATCAGCTTTTACTAGTTTTCCGATTATTTCTGGGCTTTCCAATGCTGATGTCCTCTCAGTTTAATATTATTTGATTGATATCTTAGCAGCCTTATATGCTGCTACTGCCTCTTGAAAACTAGCCTTTACCCCTGTTGAAAATCGTGTCCCGAAATACTTGCTTTCCACATATTCTTCCAACCCTTCCGGGTCTATTTTAAATAATAAATTAAGCTTTTCACGTCTTTCATGAAGTCTTTCTTCATCAATTAATCCTCTTTTTTCCATGCCAGTATGTCCTAGCAAAAACCCGTCTATGTTAGAATAATTATCTGCCCTTAAGACTCCTCGCAATAAATCTTCTGGGACATGTTCACAAATAAAACGAAGATGTTCGGGATTTCTCTGAGAAAGAGTACTATGCCTTAAAAGATATGGCCCCTCCTTTCTGAAATAATCATACATTTTTGGTTCTTGATTTAACCCGAATTCTTGTAATCTTTCTTCTAAGAGTTTATATTCGCCAGCTTCGCTCAATCGAAGCCATACTCCGAGTATAAGTTTGTTTATGTCTTGCTTCCTAGAACGCGTTGATTGTAGTAAGAGTGTCAAAGGCTTACTTTCACTACTAATTATTCGCTGTGAAAATTTGATCTTTTTTGCAACATTATCTCCTAATTCCATGTCTTCCTCCTCTACAAGCACAGTGCTTGGCGATTAATTAACAGCTACCTGAAGCTTAGAATAGCAAATGGCGCTCATAAATCTCCTTAAATTATAACTCATATACCAACGCAAAACCACTCTTGACTGAGCCAAATCACCAGGCTGTATTTATAATCAGACTGGCTGTAATATTCCTTAAATTCAGTAAAACATGGACACCAGTATAGATTGTGGAAGAGCCAAACTATTTTGGCTGTCCAAGTTTTTGCTGCGGTGTGTGTGCTTACATCTTTGTTTATTAGTTTTGCCAGGGAAGGCTAAAGACGCCTATGTCCCCATGTCGGAAATAATTGTCATCGCAAGCAATTTACCATAAATTTCTTTTAGGAATGAGATTGCCACCTAGCATTCTGCCATTATATGTTTGTTCTAAGTGTTTATAAATACTTTTACAAGACGTATGGGTGTGTGCTTTGCGTGATCCATGCAAGGCTCTTGAAAAATTAGTTCTTTGAGATAAAGCTATTCATCAATTTTTCTGCCTTATCATGCGCTTCATCCGATAAGACTTGTCCATTTTTAACCGAGGTGGACAAAAACTTGTCAATCAAACAATAGGCCATAATGCTGTAGTGCGCTGTTTTCTTTTGCAATTGATCAGTAAGTTGTTTAGTAGTCGGTGAGTTTTGAGCTTCTATGGCAGAGTTTAATAAAAGCCTGATCGTATCGCTGATGTTTTCTAAGTTCAATTCTTGCATGGTGAGCAACACTTGTTGATGTAATCGTTCAGATAATTTAATAGAAATTCTTGGCATATTTTTAACTCCTCTCAATGCATATTTTAAGAGAAAAACCTTAGCGTCCGACGTTGCCATACCAAATTTTGGTATCTGTCCTCTATTGTATGACAAAAGCGGACAAAATCATACACCCTCTGGTTGTAATGTATTGATTTTATCGATGTTTTTTAAGCATCGGACAATGTGCGCTAAAGTGTATGAAAATGTCCGACAGCCGTCTGAAATCGTATGACACTGAAATTTAAATCACCTTCCCAATAAATATAAAAACACTGAAAATATCAACAAAATTAAATAAATGGCGCCAGTACGTCAGGTGTGCAGTCTGATTTTAGTGATTTGCTTCAGTGTTTTTTTTCTTTATTCGATCTTGAAATTTCATGATATGCGTTACTTTTAAGTCTTAAAAAAGGTTGAGCCTCGTGGCGAAGGCTATCTCTGAAGAACGTTAACGGTACAATGAATTTTAATGCAATGCAACCCTGAGTATTTTAAGTGAAAAAAATATTAGCGCTTAAAAAGCAAGTGGGAATGACAACGTGTTGACGTAAAATAAAGAAAAAAATGTTCAAAAAAATGATAAATTTTTATCGAAAAAATGCTAAAATACATTGTATTTTAAGGGGTTTTTATCTATACTAAGTATAAGCTTTAATAAAGCGATGCGGGATGAATCAGTGCTGAAACACCGAAACATCCCTACCACAGTCAGACTTTACAGGAGTCCGAACAATGGCAACGACCATTCTAAATGACGCACCTTCTTTTAACAAGTCCCATTCATCACAGTCTCTAAACAATGCCTCTTTGTCAACCATTCAGGAACACCCCCAAATTTATGTGGCTTGCCTATCCTCATATACGAACGGTATTTTATATGGCGCTTGGATAGATGCCACACAATTAGTGGAAGATATTTGGGTAGAAATTAAGCAGTTATTAGACAACAGCCCTATACCAGGAGCAGAAGAATTTACGGTGCATGATTTTCAAGGTTTTGGATCTTTACATATAGACGAATACGAAAGCCTTAAACAAATACACGAAAAAGCTGTTTTCGTGGTAGAGCATGGCCATTTAGGGGCTGAACTGGCTGCCTATTATGGAAACTTAGAGGAAGCAGAAGAGGCATTAGAAAATCATTATATGGGTGTTTATTCGTCGGAGCTAGATTACGCCATTCACTTGTTTGATGAATGTTATCTGCACGATATCCCGGAGAGCGTTCAATACTATGTCGATTATGACAAGTTTTGTCGGGATATTTTTATCGATAGTTATTTTTCAATAGACATTGACGGAAAAACCCATGTTTTTGCTCGACATTAATTAGCAACATGAGGTTTAAAGCCATGGCATGGGGGATTAGTTCCATGCCATAACTCCGCAGGGTATTGGTGCCATTACACCGCAACCTTGCTATCACAACCAGCCACCGGAGTGTTAGTCATGAGTAAATACAGCTTAGCAGATCCTTTTATGTTTATAAATCACCAAATCACCACTCAAGAAAAGTTATTGCAGTATCACTTGAAAGCGGATTCATTACTAAAAGTTCTCATTGAATCCAACTTGTCCCACCATTCTCGTTCAACAATGTCTTATTATTTGTGGGGTGTACGTGACATCATTCATCAAGCACATACCTTAAATGAGTCGTTGCTGAACACCTTGACGAGAATGGCGATTTTATTAGAGAACCTTAAAATTTCTAATGACAAACCAGGATAGTTGATAAGAAAAACGGGCGCTTTTGTGGTGCCTCTTGTGGTATCCACCCCCATGGCGGTTTTCTTTAAATCTCTTGAGGGTTTATTAATCGGTAATACATGAATAGAAGAAAGATACCGTATGTTTTTCCTGTTCAGAGTCATTAAGAATTGGAATATACTATGAAGGCTAATATTAAGTTGAAAACCTTAAAAAAGGATGCGCATGAAGCTTAACGAACTGGAAGAGTTGGCTAAAAAAGGTGAATCTAAAACTTTAGAATTTAAAAATTCTACTGCTAAATTACGCTCTGCTGCGGAAACACTCTGTGGTTTTTTGAATGAAAAAAGAAAGGGCATTGTACTCATTGGTGTTAGAGATGATGGCAAGCTTCTAGGCCAAGATGTGAGTGATCATACCCAACAAGAACTTGCCCAAACTATTCATGGTTTCGAACCTCCCATTGATATCGATATCGATTACGTTGATTTACTCAATAATAAAAAAGTGATTGTGTTGCAGGTCAACCCTATGCCAGATAAAATCCCCTATGTGTTTGAGGGTAAGCCTTTTCAAAGAACAGAGACATCGACTTCGAAAATGCCCCAAGCGCGTTACCAGCAATTACTCATAGAAAAAACAAATACATTGGCTCCTTGGGATGAGTATCCTGCTAGAAACCAAGATCTGGACGCTTTAGATCTCGAAGAAATTAAACGCACTCTTGAAGATGGTGTTAAAAAAGAGCGTATTCCGGCTGATGCCATTCAAGAAGGCACCCAGCAGATATTAAAAAGATTCAACTTAATTGAACATGGCAAGATTAAAAATGCAGCACATATTTTATTCGGCAAGGATACGAGGGCAGATTATCCACAAAGTTATCTAAAAATGGCTAGATTTCGAGGAACAGAGAAGACGGATGGTTTTATCGATGCCAAAAATGTTTATGGAAATGCTTTTAAATTATTAGAAGAAGGTCGTGCATTTATTGATAAACATTTGCTGAAAGGCAGTTATTTAAAAGAAGGTCAATTTGAACGGATTGAAGTACCTACTTTACCGTCTTTAGCCATTCGTGAAGCGCTTGCGAACGCGCTTTGTCATCGTGACTACAGAGATCCGAATGGTGAAATTAGTCTTTCAATTTATGATGATAGTCTCGAGATCTGGAGCGAGGGGCTTTACCAACTGAATTAAAAGTTGAAGACTTGAAGAAAAAACATGTATCCTTGAGAAGAAATAAAGCTATTTGCAGTGTTTTTTATGATAGAGGAATCATTGAGTCCTGGGGGACGGGTACTAATCAAATGGTGCAACGTTGCCTCGATCTTGAAGTTCCAGAACCTGAGTTTAGTGAAGTATTTGGTGGAGTCAATGTTAAATTCCTTTTCAAGGAACCGATTATTACTATAATGAAGAGAAGAAAAGTTGAAGGAAAACCAGCGATCTTGAGTCCACGTCAGGAGGAAATATTAACAATTCTTGCAAACAATAAACAATTAACCAGAAGAGAAATTGTAATACATTTAGAAAGTCTTGTTCCAGCTAGAACTGTACAGAGAGATTTAGCAGGATTAAAAGAAATGAATTTAATTGATCATCGAGGTCAGGCAAATAATTTGGTTTGGTTTTTAATTCCTAGAAAAAAGACATGAGCAACCCGCGCCAACCCGTGCCAACCCGTGCCATATCAAATTAATGTCAGCTAAAATACTGGATTAAAAGGGGTAGATTTTTTATAAGTAACTTGAATTTGTTCATCCGTTAGCTTTTTACTCTAAATATCAATCATTCTAACTAAAATTGTTTAAATTCTTTCAAAGTAGGGCGCTGTGCGCTAGCGATCACCTAAACCTGAACTGTCGGCGTTAATAGGTACATCGCCAGATTAACCAATTAAATTTTTCGCGATTATCCCATTGACATAATTATAAGGGATAAGTAACATGATGGCATGTTTAAGACTATCTGTACGGCGATTCCGGGAATTTTGGGAACAGCATTAATGATAATGGTTACAACCCCAAAAAAAAACGCTGTCTCAAATTTTAGCAGTTATTTTCCAACCTCAATTGAGATCCCTTCTTTCCTGGTATCTCCAAGTGCTGACACATGGCTCAATGGTATTGGAATCGGTTTAATTGTTATTTCTGCTGTAATTTTTGCATGGCCTTTCGTTAAATGGGTCAAAAAGAAATCTAGTAAGATTATTTCCTCTAAAATTTCTGGCGCTTCTATTCTTCTGCCGCATAACCAGCAAGAGAATGTTTTTAAATTTATACCTTTAAAGGAAGCAATCAACAAATATTGCCAAGCGGCTAAACCAAAACAAGAGTTGATATGGAAAATGACTGCAAGTAGCACATCAGCTACAATAGGTATACCGTATTGGGCTTCCGATGAAGATTATGCTGCCGATGAACTTTTACTTCTTGCAAGAGAGGGGGAAATCCTTTTATTTGGAAACAAATGGACTGAACATGGGGAATTAGATAGGATACCATTGAATCAAATACCATTAAAACGTGACACTATAAGAAGTGAGCTTATTAATAAATGTTCTAATAAATGGAGTTATGATTATAATAAATTGCTTCTTTCAGCAGGAGATGTTTACTACACCAATGTTTCTGTGGATAGAGAAGAATTTGAGAAAGTTAGGACTAAAAAATACCCGTCTTGATTTTATCCCTTGCTAGAGCTATTTTAAAGATATGAAAAAACCTTTAAACCTTAAAAAGGCTATAGAAACCAACAGATTACAGAAATTCATCGCTGAGCACTCTAAAGAAGTGGGCGATAAAGAGGCATTTGAATCTACCCTTGGCTCAATGGTTGGTAAACCGAAAGTAAATTGCACAGCATCTTCAAAGTCTCTTGACGATAATTAAATCGATAAATTCGCCCGCATATTTATCCAGGTTGTTTACCAAATACGTGAACATGTGTTCCTCTAATGCTTAATTTTAATCTTGCTAAGAACCATTCAAGGGTGTTTACATGCGAGCCTTCATTGGCGTATTGTTTTGCGCCATGATTGCATCTTTTATGCTCGTATCCTTTCTTATCTAATCCATTTTATGAACGGTATTCATCGGTATGGATAGTGCTGCCTTGTGCTATATTATTTCCAGCGATTAGAGGCTGTAAGGTCTTCGTTGCTACATTTGGAACAATTTCAGTCTTAACACTACCTGCTCTTTCCAACATTTCAAAAACAATTGTCTTTCCATCTGCTTCACAACCTCGTTTTCCTTCCTTTTTGCTACCAATGTAGGTTTCGTCAATTTCGATGTCCCCTGATAGCCAACCCTTATTACCGATTGACACCATGTGCTTACGAATTTCATGACCCATGCGCCACGCACACTTATAAGTGACCCCTAATTGGCGTTGTAGCTCTTTGGCAGAGACACCACGTCTGGTTTGGGTAAATAGGTATATAGCATAAAACCACAGAGTTAAATGTGTCCTAGAGCTTTCAAAAGGAGTTCCTACGCATGGATAAGTGTGATGACCACACCATTGACAGACATAGGCGCGCTGGCTTGATACACGATGAAGTTTTGTTTGCCTCTTACATTTTGGGCACCCAGGTTCATCTCCATATCTAACAAGCGTTATGTGTTCAAGACATACTGCATCATTAGGAAATTGCTTGAAAAACTGTTGTATCGTTTGTGGTTTTTGATGTTTAATCATTCATCTCCTAGTGCTATTATTGTTAGAATACCTGAATGATTTACTTATGTCAATGGGATAGTCTCGTTCACTATTGCGTTTAATTGCACTGGAATTATTTCAAAATATGCTGTTATAGCGTGCGATCCATGCTCTATTTTCCAAACTTCTTTATCTGCTTCATGAACCTGAAAAACCCGTTTTGCCAAATCAAGTTCCAGTATTGTAGCATTCTAGTGAATACCTTTCTCAACTATTAAATGAAAGTTTCATTTTTGCCCATTATGAGGCTTTCATTAAGAGCATGGCGGAAAGATCATCACACCACACAAAAATTTATAAGAGATAAAATGGAAAACAAGATGCACAATAATAAACCAAACGAGATAACAATCTTAGACAGTATTGAACCACATAAAATTATATTGAATATTCCATGTGATGGCTCGTTACTTTACAAGACAATGACCTCTGAGAATCTAGTGCGATCAATTGTAGATAGTTACGCTTTAACCGGATGGGTTGCTATAGAGACTTCCCATGTCCAGATGAGCACGACGAGAGACAATTATCCAAAGGTCAACAAGGGAATGTACAAACAAGATTTAAAAAACACCTAAATTTCATTCACGGCAGTACATTATTATGATAGTTCGCGCGGGAAAACCTACGCTTGTTGCCTCTCTCTCTCGAAAATTCAGATTATATATGGGAGACTTATAAATAACAGCGAAAAAAAGATTCATTTTTTATCATATTGGGAGGGGTATTATTCGGAAATAAAAAACAGTTTAGGTGAAATTGCATTTTATCAAAAACAGGTGAAATTTGATCAGTAATTTATTAAAGCGGAACTTAAAGAGTTTTAAACAAGATGATAGATTTTGAGAAAGAGATAAAACCTTATGGAAAACGAATAGGATAGTTAAGAAAAAATTAAAAGAGTTCGATTCTCCTGAAGATAGTGTACAGAAACATTTTTTCGTAAAGCAATAGCTTTCCAATAGAAATAGAGGTAGCTTCCTAAAAGATTTGTGAAGAATTTTAATAGTAAGCTTTTCTTTTGAAAGCAGAAAATTTTTATGGGAAGCATGGCGTATAGGCCACGATCTAGAGTAATAATCCTAAGTATGTGAATTAAAAAAATGTGTGTGCTTTGAATGCTAGATATTAATTCCAGAGGCTAACTTCTTTTGGTAATAGGGAGTATTAATAGATAGAATGAAGGGGAAATTTTTTCATTATGTTTCAAAATAGCCTCATAAATTGTGTGCAGAAAAAATGGAATATTTTTGGAATAATCTTTTGTTGGGTAATGTTGACGATTGACTTTCCTAATTTTTTCAGTATGATTTCATAAAGCTATGAATATTTTTGAAATACCATGAAAGATTAAAAGGATATTAAGAATGCGTGACAATGATGTAATCAGGCTTTTTTTAGGAGATGGATCTGCCAGTAAGCCATCTCATTTAAAATTCAAAACTTGGTACCATCCTGATATCTCTCATTACTTGTTACAAATGTCAGATAATCAAGCTCAATGTATTAGGATAGTATTCTCAGATGAGATGGATGGAAACAACACTCAGACCTTTAAAGATCAACTACAAACGCTTATAATTCTTGGTAATATAATGCAAAGGAATGTAATCTTTATTAGCAAGGAACCCGGTGCTAATAATCATTTTATTTGTGGTCTAGTAAATGGTAAACGATTATTGCTTATTAATCCGTTAGGAATCACTGCTAACCTTGATTGTTATAAGACTCTAGCAGAATTAAAGCAAGAGGATATCGTAGGTGATGTATGGTTATCAAGCAATCCTTTACAAATACAAGGACTTGATTATGAAGGTGACACTTTGTATTCTTGTGGCCCTATTACAGTGGAATTGGCTACACATATTTTGTCTAACATAAGCGCTGAACAGCTAAATGATTTTTGGAATAATACGTTAAAGGCGCAAGAGCCAACTATACACGATGCATCAGGCTTGGTATATTTTGGGACTCCCATAACAAATTTATTACCTGACACACTTGCTCAATTATTCTCTTCATTGAGTGGAAAAGATTACCGAGCTAAGATATTAGCTATACGTAGTCAGCATCTTGAGCAATTAAGAATATTTCCAGAATTATTATCAAAATCTAAACACCTTTCTGTTGATGATTATTTAGCGCAGTGTGTAGAGACGCCAACTCAGGTTCTTTTCAATTCCTTAATCTATAAAAACAAGCAAACTGACAATATTCAAAGATTGCCAGAATATGGAGTATTGGTGGAAGAATTAAGCAAGCCGATTGATTTTTTACGTAAGATTCAGCTTGTTAAATCTAAAGAAGATGTTTCTGAAATAAAACAAGAGTCTCCTATTTCTATTATAGGTGATCTATATGGACATGCCAAAACCAGACATCAAAAGCAGGCTTCCCTTCGTTATTTATTGCACTATCAACATTACAACGCTGATTTAACTCGCAAGGAAAGTCAGCAACTAGGGTATCCTGTGCCATTGTGTGCAATACAAGAAGGGTCGAGATATTTCCGTACAGCATATGACCAAATTTTTGCATTGTTACAACCATATATTGAAAAAAAATAACCCCTTTTTTTAGAAGTTCATTTGTTTCAGCAGAAGTTAAAAATCTTATTAACATTCGTTCGTCATCAGTTATTTTTGCGTTAAAAACTTTTTTTTCAAAAACTCATAAGATTATAGAGTTTGAAGATTTTATAAAGGAATATCATTTGTTAGAGACAGATGATCGCAAGAAAACTATAATCATAAGAGTTAGCCAAGATGATCTTTCAAGAACTGCCCTAAATATATTAGAACAACGTCTTATGGGAATAAATAAAGGTAAAGGTTTAAAAATAGACTATTCAGAGTTTCTATTTTTGTTCTTGCTTGAGAAAAAAGAAATCGATTGTGTAATAATATGGGGTGTAAAGCGAAAAGAAAAAAATACCGTAGAATGTTTGGCTCTGGATGATGCTGAACTATTTGGTGAAAAAGTTTTTTCAATATTAAATCAAGCCGGAGCTGTTCCTGATCGGTTAGCGATCAATCAACTTATAACACATACTCTTAGCACTAAAAATTCTTCATTTGAAATAGATTTATCAGAAATGGGATTTTCAAAGCCCAAGAAAGAAAAATCATATAATAAATATAACCAGAAAATATGGGCAGATCATATTCGCGTGATGTCCGAATATGAATTCGAAAATGATGATATAGGCTGTTCGATTTATCGTGATGCTATTTTGAAATGGCAAAATACTTTTTTTGCTTCTAACCCTCAAGCTGAAAATCTTGTATTGCAGCTGCTTTGTTCTCAAGTAAAACCTTGGATTTCAACTCAATCAACTATTGTACAATGGGCTAAAGCTTATCAAAATCTATGTGAAATTTTGATGTTGTGTTTTGATTATTTTCCTGAATTGACCTCAAGCAAAAATCTTGAATCAGTTTCGTTGAAAATGTTGGATAAAATATCGGACTATGGAAATAAATCATTTGATCTTTATTCATATGGCATGAGTGCTTTTTTTCATGTATTTTATCAAATATTGAACCGTCAGGAGTTTTTGAAAGAACAATTATCTGTTGCTAACATAAGTCAAAATTATTTTGAAATTACAGCATTAATCGAAAATATTGGGGGAGAACGTATTTACGTAAATCAGAAAAAATCTCTAACTGACATTGAAGAAATACCTCATATTTTAATAGCTGATATTCATCCAAATAATGCATCCAAAGAGGAAATATTTGAAAATGATATTGCCCAATGGGTAGATGCAGGATTAAAAGCTAATATAGAAAAAAAAATGATTCTGATTTTAGATATAACCCTTAATAATTTATCTGACAAAATTTTACAACAAATACTATTTAAATTAAACCCATTTATTTTGAATGGTCAGCTAGAAATATTTATGATTCAAAGTCTAGCTAAGCTAATTCAACTTGGAGCTGACAATTTTTCCGGCGGTGCTTGTTTTTATTTAGGACAATCAAAGAATAAAGATGATATTCCTGTTTTTCCAAAGCCCATACCAATAAAGTCTGTTTTTTTTGCTCATCTTATAGGAACCTTACAGGAGAATATTGTTGAATATTTTTTACAGATTCGCAGGAATACTGATTGGATGCATAGAGAATTAAGAAAGGCTTTTTCTGAAATTGTAGAAAGTACACCGATGGAAATAGAATTAGAGAATAAAAAGAAAGAAACAAAACAGTTTTGTGCGACAGATGTTACACTAAATGTTGATGAAAATACTGTATATGTTGCAATTGGGTTTAAGCCTTTCTTTAATGTAGTAAATAAATCTGATAAAGAAAAAGAAAGGCTGGTTGTTAGATTTCAGAGAATAATATTAGAATTAGCTAATATAAAGAGAATTTCCATTGCTGGTCGCCAAAGTTTTGGATTTCCATTATCTAATATGAGTGTTGCCAAAGATGCCATAAGATTTTCAATTGGAGTAGAAAACCATCAATTCTTGAGACAGTATGTTAATCTTATTACGGATTTTAGTTTTGGTTTGTCTCAACATGTAGCAAATAATCCTAAAAAATTTGATATAAAATTTTTCGAGAAAACTATTGTAAATGTTTACAAAATTTTGCAAGAAGGAAAGAGTGTTGCTTCAATTGCTAAAGTAGATTTGAAAGAAGAAAGATATGATGAGCATGGAGATGAGTTTCTTGATAAAGTTGGAGATGTAAATATTTATTTTGAAAATAATGCATTGTATTTGAGGATTGAAAGAGGACTTAATATAGAGGATAAAGTTAAAAG
>Ga0302315_10000736_pt1 | contig 35495 bp, 31 predicted proteins | sample III_Palsa_N3_1_FD_200532 | JGI IMG/M metagenome (GOLD analysis project Ga0302315, IMG submission 200532) | Peat permafrost microbial communities from Stordalen Mire near Abisko, Sweden - III_Palsa_N3_1 | ecosystem: Environmental > Terrestrial > Soil > Palsa > Peat permafrost | place: Sweden...
TGTCATTGTGTCAATTTTCTCTCAGCGCGATCTGTGAATGTAAGTCAAACAGGTAAAGGCTGTCAAAATTTATTATGCAGAGGTATGCTAATAGGCCGTCATATCAAGGACAATCAGCCATTAAACTTGCTATTGGGAATGTTTTTTAGAAGTCTGTATGTAATTTTTGCAATGAAGTAGACAAAATCCTAAGGTTATTGATACTGAGAGCATTGATAAAAGATGACTTCAATCGAAATTTCTGCAAAGCCCCGCGTATTAATCGCCGACGACTCGCGCATCGTGCGTGCAACCTTGATCAAGCGGATCGAAGGACTGTTTGAATTTCGTGAAGCGCTCGATGGCGAGCAAGCTTGGGAAACGCTGTTGATCGATCCGAGCATTCGCGTTGTGATTACCGACCTGACCATGCCAAAACTGGATGGTTATGGCTTACTGCAACGAATACGGTCTTCGAAAATCAGCCGGATTCGCAACCTGCCGGTGGTGGTGGTATCGGGCAGCGATGAACAAGAGGAGCGCGAGCGCGCCAAAGCGGCTGGCGCCACCGACTTGATTACCAAGGGCATTGGAACCGCGCAACTATTGTCGCGCCTGGATATCCTGTCAAAACTGGTCAATACCCAGCGCGAATTTGAGCGCAGCCTGGAAGCGCTGGTCCAGCAAGATCCGGTCGATTCGACTGTGACGCTGCCGTCACCCGAACACTTGTGGTCGCAGGCTGACGCCATGCTGGACAACGCCGTCAAACATCACAAAAATTTTGTCTTGCTGAATGTCAGCGTCGGCTTGAAACACACGGGGTTGGAAGGTTATCCCGCCTTGCCGCCTGCCAGTGTCGTCAATGCGATAGGCCAATTGTTGCAACGAACCGTGCGTCAAACCGATTGCGTGGCGCGTACCGCGGAGGCAACCTTTACCCTGGTTACCGGCAATATCCATTCAGACTCGGCGCGCAATTTTGCGCAGCGTATTTGCCATGCAGTCGCCAATGCGAATTTGATCAAGGATGATCGAATTGCATTCGTTGCCAGCTGCGGCATGGCCGCGTGGCCGGAAACCGATGCGGTTGCCGGCAATGTGCCGGTATTGGCCGATTTGCGCACAATCGCCCAGCGCCGCGCCGCGCTGGGGATGGATCATTCCTTGTCTGGCGTGGTGGGGATCGAGGAAGAAGCTGCATTCAATGTCGGGCAGGGGCTGGAAGTGCCCCGCGCCGCATTGAAAACGTCTGACGCACCGTCAGCCGCTGGCGAGGAGCCGGCACCGGATCTGGCAATCATTTTGCAATGGCTGAAGGAAGGTAAGAAGGATCAAGTGCTGAAGCATATTGGCAGGTTGTCAATCGAATTGCAGCCGCTGGTCGATTTGATGCTGCAGCAAGGCAAGCATTGATCGCTTTGCATGCGATGAAATGCTGGCTTGAGCAGGGTTTGAAAACAGCTTAACAATGGAGCGGCGCATCGCAAACGCCCTCCTGGCGTACAATCCTGTCTTCATCGATAAGGGGGCATCATGCAATCCAAACAAATTTTGACACTAGACGACCTGAAAAAAATCGCTGCCGCTGCCGAAGCTGAAGCGAAGGCTAATAACTGGGCCGTGACGATTTCGATCGTTGACGATGGCGGCCATCTGCTATGGTTGCAGCGTTTGGATGGCGCTGCGCCGATTTCTTCTAAAATCGCGCCGGCCAAGGCCAAGACTGCCGCGCTTGGTCGTCGCGAATCGAAGATCTACGAAGATATGATCAATAACGGTCGCTATTCATTCATTACCGCGCCCGAGCTGGAAGGCATGCTGGAAGGCGGCATTCCTATCGTGGTTGATGGTCAATGCGTGGGCGCAGTGGGTGTTTCCGGCGTCAAATCTTCGGAAGATGTGCAAATTGCCAAGGCTGGCATCGCCGCACTTGGCTGATCCTTGGAAGTGGTGCCTGAAGCAATGGACCGGTCCAAGGTAGTGTGCGTGGGCTGCTTCGATTTGCCAAGAAGGGTGGTTTTGCGCTATAATTCGGCGGTTTAGCTAATTTTACTCCGCCGTAGCGCATACCATCTTCCTATAAGTCCCATAAAGACCATCGACAAGCCCGACGTGCATGCTGCGCGGGTGAAATGACGGTCACACTGGCGCGGTGCCTCGGCGGTAACAACACAGGAGTTACCCCTTGCCGCCATTTCTATCTGGCCACACCGTTCCGGCCATTCTAGCGCTAGCAGACGGGTCGGTCTTCCAAGGTATTTCGATTGGCGCAACCGGTCATACGACCGGCGAAGTCGTGTTTAACACGGCTATGACCGGTTATCAGGAAATCCTGACCGATCCCAGTTACAGCCACCAAATCGTCACGCTGACTTATCCCCACATCGGTAATACCGGTGTGAATCCAGAAGATGTCGAATCGGCACGAGTGCATGCTGCCGGCCTGATCATCAAGGACCTGCCTTTGATGGTGTCGAACTTTCGCTCCACCCAAACACTGTCGGATTATTTGCAAGCCGAAAACGTGGTGGCGATCGCTGGAATCGATACCCGCAAGTTGACCCGCATCCTGCGCGAAAAGGGCGCACAAAGCGGCGCCATCGTAGCCGGTGCCGGTTGCACTGTAGAACAAGCGCTGGCTCTGGCACGCGGCTTTCAAGGCTTGGCAGGTTTGGACCTCGCCAAGGTAGTGTCGGTCAAGCAGAAATACGAATGGACCGAAACCGAATGGAAGCTGGGCAGCGGCTACGGTCAGCAAACTGCGCCAAAATTCCATGTGGTCGCCTTCGACTTCGGCGTTAAATACAATATCCTGCGCATGCTGGCCGAGCGCGGCTGCAAAGTAACGGTGCTGCCTGCGCAGTCGACCGCTGCCGATGCGCTGGCGCTGAATCCCGACGGCATTTTCCTGTCGAACGGCCCCGGCGACCCGGAGCCTTGCGATTACGCGATCACTGCCACCAAAGAATTGATCGAGCACGGAATTCCTGTCTTCGGCATTTGCCTGGGGCATCAGATCATGGCGCTGGCATCCGGCGCGAAAACACTGAAGATGAAATTCGGCCATCATGGCGCCAATCATCCGGTGCAAGACCTCGATACCAAACAGGTGTTGATCACTTCGCAAAATCACGGCTTTGCTGTCGATGCGGCGACTTTGCCTGTCAATTGCCGCGTCACCCACGTGTCCCTGTTCGACGGCTCGCTGCAGGGCTTTGCCCGCACCGACAAACCGGCGTTCTGCTTCCAGGGCCACCCGGAAGCGTCGCCCGGCCCGCACGATATTGCACCGTTGTTTGACCGCTTTATTAGCCTGATGAGTAAGTCTCCTGAATCGCGGGCGACGATGGAGAATCAAAAAAATGCCTAAGCGTACCGACCTAAAAAGCATCCTGATTATTGGCGCCGGCCCGATCATTATCGGCCAAGCCTGCGAATTCGATTATTCGGGCGCACAAGCCTGCAAGGCCTTGCGTGAAGAGGGTTACCGTGTGGTGCTGGTCAACAGCAATCCGGCGACCATCATGACCGACCCTGAAATGGCGGATGTCACCTATATCGAGCCGATCACCTGGCAAGTGCTGGAACGGATCATCGACAAGGAACGTCCTGACGCGATCCTGCCGACCATGGGTGGCCAGACCGCGTTGAATTGCGCGCTGGATTTGTTCAATCACGGCGTGCTGGAAAAATACAAGTGCGAGCTGATCGGTGCATCGCCGGAAGCGATCGACAAGGCGGAAGACCGTTCGAAGTTCAAGGACGCGATGACCAAGATCGGCCTCGGCTCGGCGCGTTCCGGCGTGTCGCATACCTTGGACGAATCGTGGGCGGTGCAAAAGGAATTGGGCTTCCCGGTCATCATCCGTCCGTCGTTCACGATGGGTGGCACCGGCGGTGGCATTGCCTATAATGCCGAAGAATTCGAAACGATTTGCAAGCGCGGCCTGGAAGCGTCGCCGACCAGCGAACTGCTGATCGAAGAATCGTTGATTGGCTGGAAAGAGTACGAGATGGAAGTGGTCCGCGACAAAAAGGACAACTGCATCATCGTTTGCTCGATCGAAAATCTGGACCCGATGGGCGTGCATACCGGCGACTCGATTACCGTGGCGCCGGCGCAGACCTTGACCGACAAGGAATACCAGATCATGCGTAACGCCTCGCTCGCCGTCTTGCGCGAGATCGGCGTTGATACCGGCGGCTCCAACGTGCAATTCTCAGTCAACCCAGCTGATGGACGCATGATCGTGATCGAGATGAATCCGCGCGTGTCGCGTTCGTCAGCGCTGGCGTCCAAGGCGACCGGTTTTCCGATTGCCAAGGTTGCCGCCAAGCTGGCGGTCGGCTATACGCTTGACGAGTTGCGCAATGAAATTACCGGCGGCGCGACCCCGGCATCGTTCGAACCAAGCATCGATTACGTGGTCACCAAGATCCCGCGCTTTGCCTTCGAAAAATTCCCGACCGCAGACGACCACCTGACCACGCAGATGAAATCGGTGGGCGAAGTGATGGCCATCGGACGGACGTTTCAAGAGTCGTTCCAGAAAGCCTTGCGCGGTCTGGAAGTCGGCGTCGACGGTTTGAATGAAAAGACCAAGGATCGCGAAGTCATTGAAGAAGAGTTGGGCGAACCTGGTCCAGAACGTATCTGGTACGTGGGCGACGCTTTTGCGCAGGGATTCACTCTGGAAGAAGTGCATCAGTTGACGCATATCGACCCGTGGTTCCTGGCGCAGATCAAGGAAATCGTCGATATCGAACTGTGGCTGGAAACGCAATCGCTCAATGCGCTGGACAAGTCCACCTTGTTCCGCCTCAAGCAAAAAGGCTTTGCCGACCGCCGCCTGGCAAAGTTGCTGAAGACGACTGACAAGGCAGTGCGCGAAATGCGTATCGCGTTGAACATTCGTCCGGTCTATAAACGGGTTGATACCTGTGCCGCCGAATTTGCGACGAATACTGCCTACATGTATTCGACGTACGAGGAAGAATGCGAATCGCAGCCGACCAACAAGAAGAAGATCATGGTGTTGGGCGGCGGCCCGAATCGTATTGGGCAAGGCATTGAATTCGACTACTGCTGCGTGCATGCGGCACTGGCGTTGCGTGAAGACGGCTATGAAACCATCATGGTCAACTGCAATCCAGAGACCGTTTCCACCGATTATGACACTTCCGACCGCTTGTATTTTGAGCCGCTGACGCTGGAAGACGTGCTGGAAATCGTCGACAAGGAAAAGCCATATGGCGTCATCGTTCAGTACGGCGGTCAGACGCCGCTGAAATTGGCTCTGGATCTCGAAGCCAATGGCGTGCCGATTGTCGGCACCTCGCCCGACATGATCGACGCGGCTGAAGATCGCGAGCGCTTCCAGAAATTGTTGCAAGACCTGGGCTTGCGGCAACCCCCGAATCGCACTGCGCGTACCGAAGAAGATGCATTGCGCCTGGCGCAGGAAATCGGCTACCCGCTGGTGGTGCGTCCTTCCTACGTATTGGGCGGACGGGCGATGGAAATCGTGCATGAGCAGCGCGACCTGGAACGCTATATGCGCGAAGCGGTCAAGGTATCGCATGATTCGCCGGTGTTGCTGGATCGCTTCCTGAACGATGCGATTGAAGTCGACGTCGATTGCCTGTCAGATGGCCAACGCACCTTTATCGGCGGCGTGATGGAACATATCGAGCAGGCTGGCGTGCACTCCGGTGACTCCGCCTGTTCCTTGCCGCCATACTCGTTGTCGCAATCGACCATCGACGAATTGAAGCGTCAGACCTCGTTGATGGCCAAGGGCTTGAATGTGGTCGGGCTGATGAACGTGCAGTTCGCGATTCAAAAGAAAGAGGTCGAGGGCAAGATCCACGACGTGGTGTTCGTGCTGGAAGTCAATCCACGCGCATCGCGCACGGTGCCTTACGTTTCCAAGGCAACCGGCTTGCAACTGGCCAAGATTGCTGCCCGTTGCATGGTTGGCCAATCTCTCGATAGCCAGGGCATTTACAACGAAGTGGTGCCATCTTATTTCAGCGTCAAGGAAGCGGTATTCCCATTCGTCAAGTTCCCTGGCGTGGATACCATCCTCGGACCGGAAATGAAATCGACCGGCGAAGTGATGGGTGTCGGCAAGACTTTCGGCGAAGCGTTTGTCAAATCGCAACTAGGCGCGGGCGTAAAATTACCGCGTTCCGGCAAGGTGTTCCTGAGCGTCAAGGCCAGCGACAAGCCACGTGCCGTCCAGGTTGCCAAGGATTTGCTCGATATCGGCTTCTCGGTAGTGGCGACCAAAGGAACCGCAGCCGCCATCGCAGCCGCCGGCATTCCGGTAACAACGGTCAACAAAATGGTCGAAGGTCGTCCGCACGTTGTCGATATGATCAAAAACCATGAAATTGCACTGGTAATCAATACCGTCGAAGAAAAGCGTAGCGCGATTGTTGATTCACGGGCCATTCGTACTTCGGCCCTGGCGGCGCGGGTAACCACTTACACCACCATTGCCGGGGCGGAAGCCGCGGTCGAAGGAATGGCGCATCTGGACGAATTGCATGTCTATGATTTACAAGGCTTGCATAAAACCTTAAACTAAATCCACAGCAATACTTTAGCCACAGAGGTTGCAGTGTATCGGAAGCCTCCGGTACCCTGCGACCTCTGTGGTTTTCACTTATAAGACGAAATCATGAGCTCAGTACCAATTACCAAGCACGGCGCGGAACTCCTCAAAGAGGAGCTGATTCGCCTGAAGACCAAGGAACGGCCATCGGTCATCAATGCGATTGCCGAAGCCCGTGCCCAAGGCGACTTGTCGGAAAACGCCGAATACGATGCCGCCAAGGAGCGTCAAAGCTTCATCGAAGGCCGGATTGCCGACCTCGAAGGCAAGCTGGGGGCCGCGCAAATCATCGACCCGACCCTGCTCGATGCTGAAGGGCGCGTGGTATTTGCCTCCACTGTCCACTTGGAGGACCTGGAGTCTGGCGAAAAAGTCACTTACCAGATCGTCGGCACCGATGAAGCCGATTTGAAACTATCGAAAGTTTCCATTACGTCACCGATTGCGCGAGCCTTGATCGGCAAATACGCAGGGGATGTGGTCGGCGTGCAGGCACCGTCCGGTATCCGGGAATATGAAATCCTCGAAGTGCGCTACGTGTAATGCAAAAAACCTGGATAGCCCGCGCCCGCGTACTGATTGCCACCTTGTGGGTCGGTAGTTTGTGGGCAATTGGCTATCTGGCAGCGCCGACCTTGTTTGCGACCTTATTCGATAGAGCGTTGGCCGGAACAGTCGCCGGTAGCCTGTTTCGCTCTGAGTCTTGGTTGTCGCTCGCCTGCGGCATATTGTTGCTGATTTTGCAAAGCGTGCAAAATGAGCGCGCAACGATTGATCAGCGTAAAGAATTGAGGCTGATTGGTGGAATGCTCGCGTGCACCTTGATCGGTTATTTTGCGCTACAGCCATTCATGGCCAGCTTACGTGAAGCGGCCGGAGCGACTGGAGGGGTGATGACTCCTGACGCGAAGCTGCAATTTGGTATCTTGCACGGCGCGTCAATGGGAATTTACCTGATTGAAAGCTTGCTAGGCGTAGCGTTGATTCTCAAGGTACAGCGTTCTTGATGCCAAATGCCCAACCGGAGCAGGGCATTAGCTGAACGTATTAGTTGAACATTAACGGCTGCCCAACGATGATTTCTTTGCACTGTGTTGACGTGGTTTCGCGCGTTTGACATTTCCACCTTGGGTGACGCGTTCATTACCCTTGACCATCACCTTGGTCACAGACGGGCGCTTGGTACCACTGGGGCTTGGTTTGACAATAGTGACTTCGCGCATGCCCCGACCACTGGTGCCGGTCTTTTCTTTTTCGGCGTCTTTTTTGGGACGGTAGATAACCAATAATTTGCCGATGTGTTGTATCGGCGCAGCATCCATTTTGCTGCAAATAGTCTCATACATCTCGATACGGGCTTCGCGGTCGTCGCCGAACACGCGTATCTTGATCAAGCCATGCGAATCCAGGCTGGCATCGATTTCCTTGAGTACGCTAGGCTTAAGGCCGGCTTCGCCGATCATGACCACTGGATTGAGTGCATGGGCGTCGGCGCGCAGTGTGCTGCGTTCTGCCGGTGTGAGTTTCAACATAAAAATCCCCTGTGTTCCTATAGGGAAGGAGTGATCGTCTGAACGCGATCACCGTTTCGCAGGCGTGGCGCGACGCCCCACAAATTCCCTGCTCACCCTAAAACCTGTATTCTACGCGAATGGCAAAGAACAAATTAAACAAAAACTGGCTGCATGACCATATTAACGACCCGTATGTGAAGCTGGCACAGAAGGAAGGCTATCGGGCTCGGGCCGCCTACAAGCTGAAAGAAATCGATGAAACCGAGCATTTGATCAAGCCTGGCCAGGTGATCGTCGATTTGGGCAGTACGCCCGGCAGTTGGTGTCAATATGTGCGTAACAAACTGGCAGGAAAAGCCGGCGGCGGGGTTCACGGAACCATCATTGGGCTGGATATTTTGCCTATGGAACCGATCGCCGATGTACATTTTATCCAGGGCGATTTCCGCGAAGAGGATAGTTTCAAGCAATTAGAGGAATTACTCGCCGGGCGCAAAGTTGATCTTGTGCTATCTGATATGGCCCCCAATTTGTCCGGTATCGCCGTGTCAGATGCGGCGCGCGTCGAGTATTTAATCGATTTGGCAATACAATTTGCGCAAACGCATATGAAACCGAGTGGGTCCTTGCTGGTCAAATGCTTTAATGGCACTGGATATAGTCAATTAGTTGAAAATTTCCGGCTTGAATTCAAAACAGTGACACAAAAGAAACCAAAAGCCAGCCGGGATAAGTCCTCGGAAATCTTTTTATTAGGAAAAACACTAAAAAATCCGGCTTAATTGAACGCTAAGTCTTGATTTTTCAGAGACTTAGCCGCATATCCCATGTAGCAAGCACCGATTAATGCGAGTAAAATCCGATTTACACGCAAAGTAGAGAGGGGCGCTTCCCGCGTCTAAGGAGTTCTAGTGAACAATATGTTTTCCAAAGCCGCCATCTGGGTGGTTATCTTGTTGGTGCTTTTCATGCTGTTCAAGGAGTTCGACAACCACGGACCATCGAGTGGCGCCACACCGGTTGCCTATTCAGATTTCCTGGATGAAGTAAGGTCCAAGCAAATCAAGGATGCCATGCTGGAAGGTCAGACCATTATCGGCACCACGCTGGATGGTAAAAAAGTTAAATCGACCATGACCTCCCTGGACCACGGTTTGATCGGCGATTTGGTCAATAACGGCGTGAAATTCGATATCAAGGCGCCGGAAGAACGCGGTTTCTTGTCCGAAGTCTTTATTTCCTGGTTCCCGATGCTGCTGTTGATTGGCGTCTGGGTATTCTTCATGCGTCAAATGCAAGGCGGCGGCAAGGGCGGCGCATTTTCCTTTGGCAAGTCCAAGGCGCGCATGCTTGATGAAACCAATAACGCTGTGACCTTCGCCGACGTTGCCGGTTGCGACGAAGCCAAGGAAGAAGTCAGCGAATTGGTCGATTTCCTGCGCGATCCGACCAAATTCCAGAAACTTGGCGGACGCATCCCGCGCGGCGTACTGATGGTAGGACCACCGGGAACCGGTAAAACCTTGCTGGCACGCGCCATTGCGGGCGAAGCCAAGGTGCCTTTCTTCACCATTTCGGGTTCGGATTTCGTTGAAATGTTTGTTGGCGTCGGCGCATCGCGGGTTCGCGATATGTTTGAAAATGCCAAGAAACACGCACCATGCATCGTTTTCATCGATGAAATCGACGCAGTTGGTCGGCATCGCGGTGCCGGTGTTGGCGGCGGTAACGATGAACGTGAACAGACGCTGAATCAGTTACTGGTTGAGATGGACGGTTTCGAGCCGAATTCCGGCGTCATCGTGGTTGCTGCAACCAACCGTGCCGATGTACTCGACAAGGCCTTGATGCGTCCGGGCCGTTTCGACCGCCAAGTGTCGGTAGGTTTGCCGGATATTCGCGGCCGTGAACAGATTCTCAATGTGCATATGCGCAAAGTGCCCATTTCAACCGATGTGGAAGCCGGCGTGATTGCACGCGGCACACCAGGTTTTTCCGGTGCTGATTTGGCTAATCTGGTGAACGAAGCGGCGTTGTTTGCTGCACGTCGCAACAAGCGCACGGTCGAAATGCAGGATTTTGAAGATGCTAAAGACAAGATATTCATGGGGCCGGAGCGCAAGTCGATGGTCATGCGTGAAGAAGAGCGCCGCAATACCGCCTATCATGAATCCGGGCATGCGGTGGTGGCCAAGTTGATGCCGAAAGCTGATCCGGTTCACAAGGTTACCATTATGCCGCGTGGCTGGGCCCTGGGCTTGACCTGGCAGTTGCCGGAGCACGACAACATCTCCGGCTACAAGGACAAGATGCTGGAAGAAATCTCGATCCTGTTCGGCGGACGTATCGCAGAAGAGATTTTCGTCGGCCAGATGTCGACCGGTGCCTCGAACGACTTTGCCCGCGCCACCAATATCGCTCGCTCGATGGTCATGCGTTATGGCATGTCCGATGCATTGGGTATCATGGTGTATGTGGAAACCGAGCAGGATAATGGTTTCAGGAAGCCGATCGCAGAAGCGACACAGCAAAAAGTCGACTCGGAAATCCGCCGCATTCTTGACGAACAATATGCATTGTCGCGTAAGCTGTTGAATGAAAATCGCGACAAGGTCGAAGCTATGACCCAGGCGCTGCTGGAATGGGAAACCATTGATGCTGATCAAGTGACCGATATCATGGAAGGCAGAGAACCGCGTCCACCGAAAGATACGCGCTTGACCAAACGCTCGGTCACGGGAATTCCACCCAGCGACATGAAGCCTGGCGCACCGGCGACCGTTTAAATTTGACGTAATTCGTGCAGAGGGTGAGGAGCGATCCTCGCCCTTTTTATTTGTACAGATGAAACCACCACCATTACAATGCGGACGCTATCGGCTGCACCTTGATCGCCATGCGCGACCTTTGGTCATGGGGATACTGAACGTCACGCCGGATTCATTTTCCGACGGCGGACGCTTTCATTCGCTGGAACTGGCCTTGTCGCGCGCAGAGCAGATGATTGCCGAAGGCGTCGACATCATCGATATCGGCGGCGAGTCAAGTCGTCCAGGTGTCGAGCCGTTGCCGCTAGACGAAGAGTTGCACCGCGTCATGCCAGTGTTATATGCGCTGCGCGATTGCGGCAAACCACTATCGATCGATACCTATAAGCTCGAAGTAATGCGTGAAGCGATTGCCGCAGGCGTCGATATGATTAACGACATCAATGGCTTTCGCGGGGCGGGAACCTTGGAGGCGGTAGCCGATTCCGATTGCGGTTTGTGTATCATGCACATGCAGGGCGAACCGCAAAGTATGCAGCGCGATCCCCACTACCAGGATGTATTGCACGAGGTCGCGGAATTTTTTCACGAACGGTTGCGGGCGGCAGAGCGGATTGGCATCAGCCGCGAGCGCCTGTGCATCGACCCCGGATTTGGATTCGGCAAGACCCTGGCGCATAATTTGACATTGCTCCGACATCTGGGACGGTTACAGGAAGAATTGGATGTACCTGTGTTGGCTGGGTTGTCGCGCAAGTCGATGATCGGCGGCATTACCGGCAAGCCGATCGAAGCCAGGTTGGCAGGTAGCCTGGCTGCCGCATTGGCGGCGACGGTGCAGGGCGCGCGGATTTTGAGAGTACACGACGTCGCGGAAACCGTCGATGCGTTGAATGTGTGGCAGGTCGCAACTAATAATAAATAAGGAATACGTAATATGACACGCAAATATTTCGGTACGGACGGCGTGCGCGGTCGCGTTGGCGTGAACCCGATTACACCGGATTTCGTGATGCGCCTTGGCTACGCCGCAGGTCGCGTACTGACGCAAGCAAGTGCCAGCAGCGGCAAGCCGGTCGTCTTGATCGGCAAAGATACGCGGATCTCCGGCTACATGCTGGAGGCAGCGCTGGAAGCCGGATTTGCCGCAGCAGGAGTCGATGTCATGCTGGCCGGCCCCATGCCGACACCGGCCATTGCTTATTTGACCCGGGCGCTTCGATTGTCGGCGGGAGTCGTTATTTCGGCGTCACACAATCCGTATCAAGACAATGGCATCAAATTCTTTTCCGAACTCGGCAGCAAATTGCCGGACGCCGTGGAAATGGCGATCGAAGCGGTCATGGATGATCCGATTATCTGCGTGACTTCGGAAAAGCTCGGCAAGGCGAAACGCCTGGATGATGCGCGCGGCCGCTACATCGAATTCTGCAAGAGCACCTTTCCCAACGCGCTCGATTTGCGCGGCCTGAAAATCGTCGTCGATTGCGCGCATGGGGCGGCTTACCATATCGCGCCCGATGTGTTTCATGAGTTGGGCGCGGAAGTGGTTGCCATCGGCAATCTGCCGAACGGCTTGAATATCAATGACGGCTTTGGCGCGACTGCACCGGAAGCGCTGGCGGCAAGCGTGCAGGAACATCAGGCCGACTTGGGCATTGCACTCGACGGCGACGCTGATCGTCTGCTAATGGTGGACGCAAGCGGACGTATCTATAACGGTGATGAATTGTTGTATGTGATGGTGAAGGACCGGTTGGCGATCGGGCCGGTAGCCGGCGCTGTCGGCACCCTGATGACCAATATGGCGCTTGAAGTGGCGTTCAAGCACATGGGTGTCGGGTTCGCGCGCGCCAAGGTTGGCGATCGCTATGTACTGGAGGTGTTGCAGGAGCGCGGTTGGCTATTGGGCGGTGAAGGTTCCGGCCACCTGCTGTTCCTCGACAAGCACACTACCGGCGATGGCATCGTTTCGGCGCTGCAGGTATTGTCTGCATTAAAGCGCAGCGGCAAGACCCTGGCCCAATGTACCGAAGAGATGCAGTTATATCCGCAGACCTTGATCAATGTGAAGGTTGCGGCGGGCTATGACTGGCAGGGTAATCTGGCCCTGATGGATGAAAAGGCTGCGGTTGAATCCGAATTAGGTGATGACGGCCGCGTGCTGATCCGTCCGTCCGGCACCGAGCCCTTGATCCGCGTGATGGTCGAGGCGAAGAGCGCGGACCTTGCCAATGCAATGGCGCGACGCATTGCCGATCAATTAAATGCATGAAGTTAAAAACGAAATGCAAAGTAAAGTGCAAAGTGAAGCACCAAATGCATAAACGGGTTGATGCGGCGCGCTCAGGTGCAGCTATCTTTGCATCGGCAATATTTTAATCATGCTGAAACAAGATGCTTCCATCCTGGTTGTCGAAGATGAACCCGGCATAGCTGAATTGCTGCGCTTCACCTTGGCAGCAGCCGGATTTTCCGTTGAGATTGCCGCTAGCGCGAGCGATGCGCAACATGCGCTGGCGCGCGCATTGCCGCGTGTGGTTCTACTGGATTGGATGCTGCCGGATCAACCCGGCATAACACTGCTCAATACTTGGCGCAGCAACCCGCGTACCGCGACCTTGCCGGTGATCATGTTGACCGCCAAGGGTTTGGATGAAGACAAAGTGAAGGGCTTGAATGCCGGTGCCGACGATTATGTGACCAAGCCATTTTCGCCGCGCGAACTGGTGGCCCGGATCAATGCGGTATTGCGGCGCTACACATCGGTGGAGCCGACTACGCAACAATCGGTGGGCGCGATCACGCTCGATGAAGAACGTCATCTGGTATTGGTCAATGGTGCGCCGGTGGAATTGGGGCCGACGGAATTCAAGCTGTTGCGCTTCATGATTGCGCATCCCGAGCGCGTGTTTTCACGCGGCCAGCTACTCGACAAGGTGTGGGGCGATCACGCGTTTTTCGAAGAACGCACCGTGGATGTTCATATCATGCGCTTGCGAAAATTACTTGGCCCTGGAGCAGATTGCATCAAGACGGTACGCAGCATAGGTTATATGTTGAAAGCAGGGAAAGACGAATGACGATTATGCGGATGGGATGTTTGTCAAAGCTTTATCATTTTCATGCCGGAAATAAAAATTTCGATAATTAAAGCAAGTTTCTCTAATTTTAGTTTGACCAAATCGGCTTCATAGGATATTATCTTTCTTCTCGGAGTGTAGCGCAGCCCGGTAGCGCACCTGGTTTGGGACCAGGGGGTCCAAGGTTCGAATCCTTGTACTCCGACCATAATTTGCTTCAATAAAAAAGGCTTAAGAGTTTATCTCTTAAGCCTTTTTTGTTTTATGGGGCGTTAGTCTGCCGGTGACGATTGCCGCCTACTTTCAAGGCAGTAGTGCCGACAATTCCTGCGACCCTTTCAGTAAAAGCGGTAAAAATTCCTGTTCCATTTGCGCACGCGTAACGCGGGTTGCCTGCGCTCCGATGTTGAGCGCGGCAACGATGGCGCCGGAAGCGCCGCGCACCGGCACCGCAATCGAACGCAATCCCACTTCCAGTTCTTCTTCTACCACGGCATGGCCAGCGATGCGGATCGCGCTCAATACCTCGCGCAATTTCTTCGGCGTCACCACGGTGTGTTCGGTGTAGGCGCGCATCTCGACGCGATCCAGATAGTTTTTCAATTCCACTTCAGGCAGATAGGCCAGGATCGCCCGGCCGAGCGAGGTGCAATAGGCTGGCAGCCGGCTGCCAACATTCAGCGCCACCGACATGATGCGCGACGTAGAAGAGCGGGCGACGTACAGCACTTCGTTGTTCTCCAATACGGCCAATGAACAGGATTCATGCAAGCTGCGACTGATTTGATCGAGGCATGGTTGCGCCGATACCGCTAACGGTGTTGATGAGAGGTACGAGTAGCCGAGCGTCAGCACCTTGGGTTTCAACGCATAATTATTCGCGTCCGAACTGGCGTAGCCGAGCTGCTTCAGCGTATGCAGACAACGTCTTACGGCGGCACGCGGAATGCCGGTTTTATGGCTGATTTGCGCGATGGTCAAAGTGCGGCGTTGGTCGCTGAATGCTGTCAGCACCGCCAAGCCGCGCGCCAGCGAGGTCATGAAACTGGGGTCGCCAGTGAGGGCGTCGATCTCTTCTGCGATATTCAATGCTGCTTTCCCCGGCTGCGGGTTTGCTTGCGTGGCTGTGGCGGCATCGCGTTCGCCATTTGCTTGCGATGATTTATTCATTGGCTTTTATTGATTTCTACGTCTCTGAATGTTGATGTCCGGTCATCGAACGCTATTTTTGATTACCTGTTGACCGTTGATTTGTATCTTGGCTAAACTGATTATGTGTTCTATTAACAGACATTAGTGCGTTTATCGAACAGTGTCAACCACCAAGCGTTCATCGATGTGATTAATAAAACTTGTGAATCGACCGAGGCAGCGGTAGCTGATGTGCATCATGGCGCAACCGTGATGATCGGCGGATTTGGCAATGCCGGCATGCCCTCGGCATTGATCGACGCCCTGATCGCACAAGGTGCCGGCGAATTGACCATCATTTGCAACAATGCAGGTAGCGGTGAAACCGGGTTGGCGGCATTGCTCAAAGCGGGCAGGGTGCGTAAGATCATTTGCTCGTTTCCGCGCCAATCCGATTCTCATATCTTTGACGCGCTGTATCGCGCCGGCAAGATCGAACTGGAATTGTCACCGCAAGGCAATCTCGCCGAACGCATCCGCGCGGCTGGTGCCGGCATCGGTGGATTTTTCACGCCGACCGGCTATGGCACTCTGCTTGCGCAAGGCAAGGAAACGCGCTGTATCGAGGGTCGCAACTACGTGTTGGAATCGCCCCTGCACGCCGACTTCGCTTTGATCAAGGCATATCAGGGCGATCGCTGGGGTAACCTCGTGTATCGCAAGGCAGGGCGCAATTTCGGCCCGGTCATGGCCTCGGCGGCCGCATGTACGATTGCGCAAGTGGACGAAGTGCTGGAGCTTGGTGCGCTGGACCCGGAAGCGATTGTAACGCCGGGCATTTTCGTGCAGCGCGTGGTGCGGGAGAAATCGACATGCAACGCCTGACTCGCGAGCAAATGGCTGCGCGCGTGGCGCGTGATATCCCGGAGGGCGCGTACGTGAATCTCGGGATCGGACTGCCGACCCTAGTGGGCAATCACTTACCCAAGGATCGTGAGATTATTCTGCATAGCGAAAATGGCCTGCTCGGCATGGGGCCCGCGCCCGCGCCAGGACAAGAAGACGAAGACTTGATCAATGCCGGCAAACAACCGGTAACCTTGTTGACTGGCGGCGCCTATTTTCATCACGCTGATTCGTTTGGCATGATGCGCGGCGGCCATCTCGATATTTGCGTGTTGGGTGCGTTCCAGGTGTCGGTGCGCGGCGATCTGGCAAACTGGCACACCGGCTTGCCGGATTCCATTCCGGCGGTAGGCGGCGCGATGGATTTGGCGGTCGGCGCCAAGCAGGTGTTTGTGATGATGGAACATTTGACACGCGAGGGGGCAAGCAAGATCGTCGCCGAATGCGCGTATCCGTTGACGGGTGTCGCTTGTGTCGATCGGATTTATACTGACCTTGCGGTGCTTGATGTCAGTGCCGAGGGCTTGATTGTGCGCGAAATATGCGAGGGCCTGTCCTTCGACGAATTGCAAAAGTTGAGCGGTGTGCCTTTGCTATCGAACATCCAAAAGTAGTCACTGAATAATTTATGGGTACCGCTATGATTGAAGCCTTTATTTGCGACGCGATTCGCACACCGATTGGCCGCTACGGCGGCGCTTTCAAGGATGTGCGCGCCGATGATCTGGGTGCCGTGCCGTTGCGGGCATTGATGAAACGCAATCCCGGTGTTGACTGGAACGCGTTACAAGAAGTGATCTACGGCTGCGCCAACCAGGCGGGTGAAGATAATCGCAACGTCGCCCGCATGAGTCTTCTGCTGGCCGGTTTGCCGCAAGAGATTGGCGCGGCCACCATCAATCGCTTGTGCGGTTCCGGCATGGACGCGATCGGGACGGCAGCTCGCGCAATCAAGGCCGGTGAAACCGATTTGATGATCGCCGGCGGCGTCGAGTCGATGACGCGTGCACCCTTTGTGATGGGTAAGGCCGATAGCGCTTTTTCCCGCAACACTGCCATCTTCGACACCACCATCGGCTGGCGCTTCGTCAATCCATTGATGGCCGCGCAATACGGCGTCGATTCGATGCCGGAAACCGCCGAGAATGTGGCGAGCGATTACGGCATCAGTCGCGCGGACCAGGATGCATTCGCCCTGGCGAGCCAGAACAAAGCCGCCGTTGCGCAACAGAATGGCATCTTCGCGCAAGAAATCGCTGCGGTGGAAATTCCGCAAAAGAAGGGCGAGGCTATCCTTGTCACGCAGGATGAGCAGCCGCGCGCGACCAGTATTGAAGCCTTGGTAAAACTCAAGGGCGTGGTGCATGCCGGTGGTAGCGTTACCGCCGGCAATGCTTCCAGCATCAACGATGGCGCTTGTGCGCTGCTACTGGCCAGTGCCGCCGTCGCACAAAAACAAGGGCTGATGCCCCGGGCTAGAATTGTCGGCATGGCGACAGCTGGCGTAGCGCCACGCGTGATGGGAATAGGCCCAGTTCCGGCGGTGCAAAAATTGTTGCGCAACACTGGAATGACCTTGGCGCAAATGGATGTGATCGAGCTCAACGAGGCCTTTGCCGCGCAAGGCTTGGCCGTATTGCGCGAGCTGGGTTTGGGCGATGCCGATCCGCGGGTCAATCCGAATGGGGGAGCGATTGCGCTGGGTCATCCGCTGGGCATGAGCGGCGCGCGTCTGGTGACCACGGCGATGTATCAATTGCAGCGCAGCGGCGGGCGCTATGCTTTATGTACAATGTGTATCGGTGTTGGCCAAGGGATTGCCTTGATGATCGAGCGCGTTTAAACAATCGGAACGTACGCCCCCAATAGGGAAAGGAATACGATGGCAGAGATTGCGCAATACCGGCGTCCGGCGCCGAATACGCAACCGGAATATCGGTGCGAGTCCTATATGTCGACACATAAGCGTTCGCCATCGCACCCCTTGATTCTGATGCCGCAGACCTTGTCCGAAGTGACCGGGCCGGTATTCGGTCTGAACGACATCCAAGCCGGCGACAATGATTTGTTGCGTCAACACAGCGGCGACCCGCTAGGCGAACGCATCGTCGTCAGCGGCAGAGTGACCGACGACCGCGGCCGGCCGCTTGCGCATAGCTTGATCGAGATTTGGCAAGCCAACGCCGCCGGCCGCTACCTGCATAAAAACGATCAGCATAATGCTCCTTTGGATCCCAATTTTACGGGAGGTGGCCGCACCCTGACCGATGCCGACGGCTGCTATCGATTCACGACCATCAAGCCCGGTGCCTACCCGTGGCGCAATCATTTCAACGCCTGGCGTCCGGCGCATATCCATTTTTCCTTGTTCGGACCGGCATTCGCCACGCGTCTGGTGACGCAAATGTATTTCCCCGGCGACCCCTTGCTCGACTTCGACCCCATCTATCTGAGTATTCCCGATGAAAAAGCGCGGCAACGGTTGATCTCGCGCTTCGATTGGGACAATACGGTACCCGATCATGCGCTTGGTTTTCGCTTCGATATCGTATTGCGCGGGCGCGATGCGACGCCGATGGAGGCATGAGCATGGAGATGACGGGTTCGCAAACCGTAGGGCCGTTTTTGCATATTGGTCTGGCCGGGTTGTACCGGGATAATCTGTTGACTTCCGGCCTCGAGGGCGAGCCCGTGGTGATTGAAGGACGTCTGTTAGACGGCGACGGCGAGGTGGTGCCGGACGGCATGGTCGAGATATGGCAAGCTAATAGTCATGGCCGCTATGCGGATCCGCTGGATACGCGCCAGTTGCCGTTAGAAGCGGGATTTCGCGGCTTTGGGCGTGTGGCGACCGATGCCAATGGCCGTTTTCGTTTTACCACCGTCAAGCCGGGGCGAGTGCCAGGGCAGGATGGAAAATTGCAGGCGCCACACATACTGGTTTCGGTATTCATGCGCGGCTTGATCAAACGCCTGGCCACGCGGATTTATTTCCCTGACGGAGAAGGGCACGCCGACGACCCGGTATTGAATTTGGTGCCGGCAGAGCGGCGCGCCACCTTGATCGCACATCGGGTCGCGGGCAGTGATGCTTTGCTGGAATGGAATATTGTGGTGCAAGCCGGTGCACATGGGTATGATGAAACCGTGTTCTTCGATGTTTGATCCGCAATCCTGAGTCTGCGCCGACAACCGATGAGTTCTCCAATTCCGCCTGACCTCAGCGCTGCCTTTGATTCAACGCCGGCAATGCGCACAGTATTTTCGGACCGCGCGCGCGTCCAGCGCATGCTTGATGTTGAAGCTGCGCTCGCTCGCGCTCAGGTGCAGTCCGGCATTATTCCAGCGCTTGCATTGGCAGCAATCAATGCTGTATGCGATGCCGATCAAATGGATTTTTCCGCGTTGGCGCAGGCGGCACCGCTGGCCGGCAACCTGGCGATTCCGCTGGTCAAGCAACTGACGGCCAGGGTTGCCGCAGTTGATGCGGAAGCCGCCAAGTACGTGCACTGGGGCGCCACCAGCCAGGACATCATCGATACCGGCCTGGTGCTGCAATTGCGCGATGCCTGTACGCATATCGAAGCGGATTTGTTGCAATTGGGCGATGTCCTGGCACAGATGGCGGAACAATATCGCGACACGCCGCAAGTCGGAAGAACCTGGATGCAACAGGCACTGCCGATTACCTTCGGCTTGAAAGTCGCCGGTTGGCTCGATGGATTGCACCGTCATCGTACGCGGATCACCGGGGCAAAAGCGCAGTTATCGGTGCTGCAGTTTGGCGGTGCGACCGGCACGCTGGCCAGTCTCGGTAACCAAGGCTTGCAGGTCGCAACGGCATTGGCTGCGGAACTGAAATTAACTTTGCCTGATATGCCTTGGCACGCGCAGCGCGATCGTTTCGGCGAACTCGCGGCCACGCTCGGTTTGCTGGTCGGCTCACTCGGTAAAATGGCGCGCGATATTTCATTGTTGTCGCAAACGGAAATTGCGGAGCTTGCTGAACCTGTCGCGCCGGGGCGTGGCGGATCGTCGACCTTGCCACACAAGCGTAATCCAGTCGCCTGCGCGGCGACGCTGGCGGCGGCGGTGCGGGTTCCGGGTTTGGTCGGCACCATGTTGTCAGCCATGGTGCAGGAAAATGAACGCGCCCTGGGCGGCTGGCAGGCCGAATGGGAATGCTTGCCGCAGATCGTGCAATTGGCCGCTGCGGCCTTGCAGCATATGTTGCAGGCGGTCACTGGCCTGCAAATCGATACCGACAAGATGCGTGCCAATCTCGACCTTACCGATGGCCAGATCATGGCCGAAGCCGTGACACTGGCACTGGCGGAAAAATTGGGCCGCTTGGCGGCGCACGAACTTGTGGAACGTGCATGCCACCGTGCTGTCGCGAGTCGCCAGCATTTGCGTGCGGTGCTGGCGCAAGATCCGGACGTCAATTCGATCTTGACTGCTGATGACTTCGATAGTGTGTTCAATCCTGCTGACTACACGGGGCTGGCTACGCAGTTCGTCGATCGGGTCGTGCAAACCTGGCGCAAGGAGACGCAACGATGACAGATGAGCTGTTCATGGAGCATGCGGGAGTGCGTTTGCATTACCGGATCGATGGTGACGAACTCGCGCCGTGGTTGATGCTGTCGAATTCTCTCGGCACCAATCTGGCAATGTGGGAGCCGCAGATGCCGGGCTTGCTGCAGCATTTTCGCGTCTTGCGTTATGACACGCGCGGCCATGGATTATCCAATGCCCCGTCAGCATCATGCAGCATTGCCGATCTGGGGCGGGATGCCATTGCCTTGCTGGATCATATCGGTATCACGCAAACCCATTTTTGTGGCCTGTCACTGGGCGGCATGACCGGCATGTGGTTGGCGGCTAATCAATCGACGCGCATTGGACGCCTGGTTTTGTGCAACACATCGCCGCTCATGGCGCCGCCGGCAAATTGGGATACCCGTATTGCTCTGGTGACCAAGGGCGGTATGGCATCCATTGCCGGCAATGTGATCGATCGCTGGTTTACGGCGGACTTTCAGGCGCGGTCGCCGGCCAGCATCGCGATCGTGCATCAGATGTTACTGGAGACACCGGCCGCAGGCTATGCCGCTTGCTGCGCAGCGATCCGCGACATGGATCAGCGTGCCAGCCTTGCTTCCATTTCGCATCCGACGCTGGTGATCGCCGGAACGCGCGATATAGCGACGCCGCCGCAAGACGGAAAGCTGATTGCCGAACGCGTCGCCGGATCGACCTACATCGAACTGGATGCAGCGCATCTATCGAATTGGGAGCAAGCGGCTGCGTTCTCCGCTTGCCTGAGTGACTTTTTACAGGGAACCTAGATGGATGATCAAGAACGCCGGGACCAGGGCATGCTGGTGCGTCGCGCAGTGTTGGGGGACGCACATGTGCAACGCGCGCAAGAGAATTTGAATCCCCTGAATGCCGAATTCCAGGATTTGATTACCCGCTATGCCTGGGGGGAAATCTGGACACGTCCGGGATTGCCGCGTCATACCCGCAGCATGTTGACAATTGCGATGTTAGTCGCGTTGAATCGCGAGGAAGAATTGAAACTGCATTTACGCGCTGCGGCGAATAGCGGTGTTTCTCGCGATGAAATCAAGGAGGTGCTGCTGCAGGCTGCGATCTATTGCGGCGTACCGGCGGCGAACTCGGCATTCAAGATGGCGGAAGATGTGTTCGCCAAAGTAGATGCCGAAGCTGCTACGGATAGCGAGCAATGATTTGTAGAGATAACTACTTCAATGTCGGGGTTCCGCTATTGCAGGACCCCAGATGCTGACACATTTTTTGGGCGTGCTGTTCGACGGCATTGCTTACGGCAGCTTATTATTTCTGATTAGTGTCGGCCTGTCTGTGACGATGGGATTGATGAATTTCATCAATCTCGCGCATGGCGCGTTTGCGATGCTGGGCGGCTACGTCTGCGTTTGGGCGATGAGTCGCCTGGGCCTGCCGTTCCTGGTTTCATTACCGCTGGCCTTTGTTGCCAGTGCGGCAGTCGGGGTGGTGTTGGAACAATTGCTGTATCGCCGCTTGTATCGTGCCAAGCATCTCGATCAGGTATTGTTTTCGATCGGTTTGACCTTCATGGCCATGGCGGCTGCGACCTATGTGTGGGGTTCATCGCAACAGCCGGTGAATCTGCCGGATTGGCTGACCGGCCAGATTTCAATCGGCGCGCTGCAGGTGGGCGCCTATCGCGTGTTCCTGATTGCATTGGTCATCGTCATTACCGCATTGCTCGGCTATCTGGTTGAACGCACGCGTTATGGCGCGCAAATTCGTGCTGCTGTCGACAATCGCGAAGTAGCCGCGGGGCTCGGTATCAACGTCAACCGCTTGTTCACGCTGACCTTTGCACTCGGATCCGGCCTAGCCGGTTTGGGCGGAGGACTGGGTATCGATGTATTGGGCCTCGATCCAACTTTTCCGGTCAAGTACATGGTGTATTTCCTGCTGGTGGTGGCGGTGGGTGGCGCGGGAACCATACGCGGACCGTTGTTTGCCGCGTTGATCCTGGGTGTGTTCGATGTGGCCGGCAAGTATTATTTGCCGGAGAGCGGCGCGTTTATCATTTATGGGTTAATGGTTTTCCTGTTGCTGCTGTTCCCAGCCGGTTTGATCGGGAGGCGCGCATGATGCCGTTGCGTTCGCCGGTTCCCAATAACCTATCGTCCAGGCACCGTTGGCGCGCAGGTGAAATCGGTTTTTGGTTGTTACCGATTGCGGCTTATTTTATGTTTCCCGGTTACCTGATCTTGGGCAGCCAGATACTGATTACCGGTTTATTCGCAGTGTCTCTCGATTTGATCCTTGGCTATGCCGGGATTCTTTCACTTGGCCACGCCGCCTTCTTCGGCATCGGCGCCTATACAGCCGGCTTGTTGGCGGTACATGGTTGGGGCGACGCATTCAGCGGCTTGCTGGCCGCTGCCATGGTCTCCGCCGTGTGCGGTTTCCTGATCAGTTTCCTGGTGGTGCGCGGCCAGGATTTGACGCGCTTGATGGTGACGCTCGGCATCGGCTTGATGTTGTTCGAAGTTGCCAACAAGGCGGCCTCGTATACCGGAGGCGTCGATGGTTTGTCCGGTGTCAGCATGGATAAATTATTCGGGCGATTTGAATTCGATCTCAACGGTCAAACCGCCTATCTCTATTGCCTGGCCGTGGTGTTCCTCCTATTCGTGATTTTACGGCGGCTGGTGCATTCGCCGTTCGGCTTGAGCCTGACCGGGATACGTGAACAAGCCAAGCGCATGCCGGCCATCGGCGCCAATGTCCCGCGCAAGTTGATTGTCGTGTTCACATTGGGCGCTACGGTGGCCGGCGTGGCCGGTGCCCTGCTGGCGCAAACCACGCAATTTGTCGGTATGGATACCCTCGGTTTCCCACGTTCCGCGGAGTTGCTGATCATGTTGGTGCTGGGAGGAACCGGGCGCTTGTATGGCGGATTGGTTGGTGCTGCGGTGTTCATGCTGATGCAGGACTATTTGTCCGGCCTGAATCCGGTGTATTGGCAATTCTGGATCGGCCTTTTACTGGTGACGATCGTCATCTTTGCGCGTGGCGGGATTCTGGGCGGGTTGGAGCGTTTGCAGGAATTGCTGATGCATCACGTCAAGGAAAAGGCGCGCAAATGACCAGCACGCTACGCACCGAAGGCCTATCCAAACACTGGGGCGCGTTCCAAGCCAATAGCGAGATTTCACTGGCTTTTGACGCCGGTGCACGCCATGCATTGATCGGCCCGAATGGCGCCGGCAAGACGACGTTCATCAATCTGTTGACCGGTGTCCTCGCTCCCAGCAGCGGCAGGATATTTCTGGGCGATCAAAACATCACCTCCTTGAGCCAGCATCAACGCGTCAAACGTGGGATTTCACGCACCTTTCAAATCAATACGCTGTTTGCCGGTTTGAGCGTGCTGGAATCGGTGATGCTGGCGATTTTCGAGCGTATCGATAGAGGCATGGTGTGGTACAGAAGCATTGCGGGCGAAACTGCGGTGGTTGACGAAGCCATGATCTTGTTGACCAGCCTGAAACTGGCTGACGACGCGGCTTGCATCACCCGTAACCTGCCATACGGCAAGCAACGATTGGTGGAAATCGCGCTGGCATTGGCGACCAAGCCGAAGATATTACTGCTGGATGAACCGGCGGCGGGTATCCCATCCGATCAAAGCGCCGACTTGTTTGAAGTCATTGCCGGCTTGCCGCGCGATGTCACCATCTTGTTTGTCGAGCATGACATGAATCTGGTATTTCGTTTTGCCGAGCGCATCACTGTCTTGGTGGGCGGCCGGGTATTGGTGCAAGGTTCGCCGCAGGAAATCGCTGCCGATCAACGGGTGCGCGAAGTGTATCTCGGTGAGGCCGTCGATGAGTGAGCTGCTTGTACTTGATGGGGTTAGCGCCGGCTATGGCGACTCGGTGATTCTGGAGGACATTTCATTAACTTTGCAAGAGGGCGAAAGCATTGCACTGCTAGGACGAAACGGCGTCGGCAAAACCAGCCTCCTGGTTACCTTGATGGGTTTGACCAAACAGCATGCCGGAAAGATCCATTGGTGCGGCCGATCGCTGGTCGGCGTGCCTAGCCATCGACGGGCGCAGGCCGGGCTGGGCTGGGTGCCGCAAGAGCGCGGCATGTTTGCGTCCTTGACGGTGCAAGAGCATTTGACTGCAGTAGCGCGGCCGGGGCCATGGAATCCAGGGCGTGTCTATCAATTGTTTCCGCGTTTGCAGGAACGGCGCGATAACGGCGGCAATCAATTATCCGGCGGCGAACAGCAGATGCTGGCAATTGCGCGCGCCTTGATGATCAATCCACGTTTGCTATTGCTGGATGAGCCGTTGGAGGGATTGGCGCCGATCATCGTCCAGGATTTGTTGAAGGTAGTGCAGTCACTGGTGCGCGAAGAGGGCATGTCGGTCATTATCGTCGAGCAACATGCGCGCATGGCGCTATCTCTAACTCAGCGTGCCATCATCCTCGATCGCGGGCGGATCGTGCATGAAGCCGACAGCCAGAGCTTGATTGACGATGCCCCTACGCTGACCAGATTGCTTGGGGTAGCGTAGGCGCTTGTTGCAAGCACGCTTGTTTCATTCGACCTATTTGCCGGTGTCTTTCATGTCGGTAAATTTGTCGAATTCGACGTTATTCAATTCGTTGCCGACTTTTTCGACCTTGCGCACGTACACGGTCTGTACGATGTCGCGGGTTTGCGGGTCTATCATGATTGGGCCGCGTGGGCTATTCATTTTCATGCCCTTGAGAATCGCCATCGCCTTGTCGCCATCGATCTTGCCATTCAACTTGCGCGCAACTTCATAGATCGCGGCAATGCCGTCATAGGCGGCGACCGACATGAAATTCGCCCGGCCGCCGTCCGGATTGGCGTCCGCATAGTTTTTCAGGAAGGCTTTATTCTCTGGCGAATCATGTGCCGCGGAATAATGGAAAGTCGTGATCACACCCAGGATCGGATCACCCATGCTTTGCAGCACATGATCGTCAGTCAAGTCGCCGGTGGCGATCACTTTGATGCCCGCTTCAGCCAGGCCGCGTTCGCGATATGCTTTCATGAACGCGATGCCTTGCTCGCCGGCCGGCACGAAGATGAATACCGCTTGCGGCTTGGCATCCTTGACGCGTTGCACGAAGGGCGCGAATTCAGGATTGCGCAAAGGCACTCGTATCGATTCGGTTATTTGTCCGCCGCCGCCGATGAAATTGGTTTTGAATGCAGTCTCGGCATCGATGCCCGGTCCATAGTCTGCCACCAGAGTCACCGCAGTCTTTATGCCGTTCTTGATCGCCCAGGTTGCCATCGGGCCGGAAACTTGTGGCAGCGTCATCGAGAAGCGCGCGATATAGTTGGACTTGGTCGTAATGACGGAAGTGGCCGCGTTCATGATGATCATCGGTGTCTTGGATTGCTCGGCCACCGGCGCCACTGCCAGCGCTTCCGGCGTGAGTCCGAAGCCGGCCAGGAAATCAACCTTGTCGCGCACTACGAGTTCTTGCGCCAGCCGTTTGGCGATTTCGGGCGCCGGTCCGGTGGTATCGCGCACGATGATTTCCACTTTCTTGCCCGCGACGTGATCACCGTATTTTTTCATGTAGGCGTTGATGCCGTTTTGCATCTGCTTGCCATAGTCGGCGAACGGGCCGGAGAACGGCGCGACCAGGCCGACCTTGATGGTTTCCTGCGCGACGGCCTGCATGCTTGCCAATGCCAGAACGCTGGTGCCGATTGCGACCGCAATTACTTTTTTGAGTTTCATACCTGTCTCCTGTTTTTATGAACGGGGCGCGGTCAGTATGCGCTATTTCGTCGTTGTTTCGTCGCTGTTTAGTTATTCTTGACCGCGCCTTGACACTGTTTTTTGGAAATTATAGTATCTTAAAGCCTGTGCGATAAACAACCATATGTGCGATTATCGAACCATTTTATTCTCATCACGAATGACGCAGTGATTTCAGGAGCATCCGCATGCGGACCAAGGTAGGTATCATCGGCGCCGGCCCATCGGGCTTACTGCTTTCGCATTTGCTGCATTTGAATGGGATCGATTCGATCGTCATCGAGAGTCGCAGCCGTCGTTACGTCGAAGAACGTATCCGCGCCGGCGTGCTGGAACAAGGCACAGTGGATTTGCTGAATCAAACCGGCCTCGGCGCGCGCATGCAAAAGCAGGGCATGGTGCATCATGGTCTCGATTTGCTATTCGGCGGCAAACGGCACCGGATCGACTTGAACGACTTAAGCGGCGGCAAGGCCGTCACGGTGTACGGCCAACACGAGGTCGTCAAAGACTTGATACAAGCGCGTATCGATGCCAAGGGCCAGTTATTGTTTGAGGTAAACGATGTGGCCTTGCATGACATCAATAGCAATCAGCCACGCATCAGCTTTCGCACGAATGGCAGCGAGGAAGAAATACATTGCGATTACATCGCTGGCTGCGATGGTTTTCACGGAGTAAGCCGCGCGGCGATCCCAGCGGGCGTGATTCGTGAATTCGAACGCACTTATCCGTTTGCATGGTTGGGAATTCTGGCCCAAGCCGAACCTGCTGCCGACGAATTGATTTATGCGCACCACGACCGCGGCTTCGCGTTATTCTCGATGCGCTCGCCGACAATTACCCGTTTGTATTTACAATGCGCACCGGATGAGGACATTGCGCTTTGGTCGGATGACCGTATCTGGAACGAGCTGCATGCACGGCTCGAAACCAATGACGGTTGGAAATTAAATGAAGGGCCGATCATGCAAAAAAGCGTCACGCCGATGCGCAGTTTTGTCGCCGAGCCGATGCAGTTTGGTCATTTGTTCCTGGCAGGTGATGCTGCCCACATCGTGCCGCCAACCGGTGCCAAAGGCATGAATTCAGCGGTTGCCGATGTCCAGATATTGGCGCACGCGTTTGATGCGCTGTATCGCAATGGCGATCAAAATTTATTGGCGCAATATTCCGCCAAGTGCCTCAAGCACGTGTGGCGCAAGCAGCACTTCTCATGGTGGATGACTTCGATGATGCATCGGTTTTCAGATAACACTGCGTTTCAGGATCATATGCAATTATCGGAGTTGAATTACCTGCTCAGCTCCAGGGCTGCGGCAACCACATTCGCTGAAAATTACGTTGGCTTGCCCATCGGGTTTTGAACGCAATAGTTAATAGTTCGCGCGGCCTTGATGTCTATGCGACTCCGCCAAGATATAAAGCATACAACAGCGAGCAGATCCCGTCGAACACTGCGGTAAGCCGCAAGCCTCGGGTGTATGGACGCTTGCCGTGCATAACAATCAAGGCCACCAGCCCGGCTTTCTCTATCAGCGCAAACAGCACAATGGCGGCGCGCGCTTCTGGATGGTCGGCCGCATAGATCAGCAATGCGCCCAGGCTAAACGCCAGCAAACCCCAATGACGCGCAAACAAGAGCCCGGCCTCATCGTGTATTTCAATCTGGCTCAATAATTTCAGCACTTTTTCCGGGAAGAAAAACTGAACCACTACCAAGGCCGTGATCGCGCCGGTCACATACAGGATGGCGGAAATATGGTCGGAAATCAGCATGCTGCTCCTCAAGGGTTTACGCTTCGGACCCAAACCCGGGCCGGAAATTGGATATTAGGCTTAAATATGAGAGATATTGCAAACACGGCAATTGCGCTGTGGCTACTGAACAACAGCTTGGTAGCAGGCGATAAATGCTGCAACGCCAGAAAATTTTCGGCAATAACATATCAGGTCTAAACTTTTTCCAGCCGACAGATTGCTTATGATACGATCCGCCATTCTTGAGCCATAATTTCTGCCGCACGGGCCAGCCGGACACATAATGCCTAGCTGCCTTTGCCATCACAATAAGGTAAATCCTGATGCCTAATGATCCGACGCCCCCAGCAGTGCGCCCCTATATTCCGGCCAGCGCCAATCTTCCCGAACTGAGTTTCCGCGCGCTCCTGATGGGCGTGTTGCTTGGTATTGTGTTTGGCGCCTCGTCGCTGTATCTGGTGTTAAAAGTTGGGCTGACTGTCAGCGCTTCTATCCCGGTTGCGGTGATTGCGATTACCTTATTTCGACTGACGAACAAGTTGGGCGGCAAGGATTCGACCATCCTCGAAAACAGCATCACGCAGACCGCTGGGTCGGCTGGTGAATCGATCGCCTTCGGCCTGGGTGTGACAATGCCGGCGATCCTGATTCTCGGCTTTGACCTGGAAATTTCGCGGGTCATGCTGGTCGGCGTACTGGGAGGATTGCTCGGTATTTTGATGATGATCCCGATGCGCCGCACCATGATTGTGCTGCAGCACAATGAATTGAAATATCCAGAAGGCACGGCTTGCGCCGAAGTATTGAAGGCGGCGGCGACCAAATCGTCACGCGAGGCTGCGGGCGAACTCGACCACGGCAGCGAAGCAGCGCAGGACGAAGCGGGAAAACGCGCAGCAGTCATTTTTGGCGGTTTCGGCATCGGCTTGCTGTACAAGGTCTTGAACGTGGCTTTCAAAGGCTGGAAGGACACGCCGGAAGTCGTATTCGACGCACCGTTGAAAGGCGGCTCGATCGGCTGTGAGGTGTCTCCCGAATTGTTGGGCGTCGGTTACATCATTGGCCCGCGCATCGCATCGGTGATGGCGGCTGGTGGCGTATTGTCGTATTTGTTGCTGATCCCGATGATCAAATTCTTCGGCGAACATTTGGGTGTGCCGATTGCTCCTGGCACCAAGTTGATCAGTGATATGTCGCCCGACGATATTCGTGGCGCCTATGTGCTGTATATCGGCGCTGGCGCGGTTGCGACCGGCGGCCTGGTCAGCCTGGTGCGCGCATTGCCAACCATCTGGCGCAGCCTGACTGCAGGGCTCTCAGGGCTGGGTAAGAATATCAAAGTGGCTTTGCCTTTGCGTACCGATCAGGATATTCCGATGAAGTGGGTGTTTATCGGTTCGCTGGCCATCATCGTTGCCATTACCCTGGCAACGCCTTTGCATATGAACGTGTTGGGAGCGATACTGATCCTGGTGTTCGGTTTCCTGTTTTCCACGGTTTCGTCGCGCTTGACCGGTGAAATCGGTTCGTCGTCGAATCCGATTTCCGGCATGACTGTCGCAACCCTGTTGTTCACCTGCCTGATCTTCCTGATCATGGGTTGGACCGGCGGCCAATATTATGTGACTGCGTTGTCGGTAGGTGCCATCGTTTGCATCGCATCGAGCAATGCCGGCACCACCTCGCAGGATTTGAAGACCGGTTTCCTGGTCGGCTCGACTCCGCGGCTGCAACAGTACGCAATTTTGGCCGGCGCGCTTTCCTCAGCGTTGGTGCTCGGTCCGATCCTGCTGACACTCAACGATGCGGGGACGGTCTACGTACCGGCCGCGCAAGTCGCGCCGGGACTGACCACCGATGCCAGTAAATTGACTGATACCGCTGCATTACAAGGGCCGCAGGCGGCGCAAGATGCGCATACTTATCACGTCTGGCATAAAACGGATGTGGTAGGCGGCCCAGCCGGCAAATACCTGGTCGACGACAGTGGCAAGGTTGCCTATTTGGTCGATCCGGGTATCAACGGCCAATACACCAAGCGCCCGGACGGCAGCGAAGTCAAGAAATACGATGCGCCGAAAGCCGTGCTGATGTCCTACATCATCAAAGGCATTCTGGACCGCCAATTGCCGTGGACCCTCGTTCTATTCGGCGTGATGATCGCGATTGTGCTGGAAATGTCCGAGATACCATCCCTGGCCTTTGCGGTCGGCGTCTATCTGCCGTTGTCTTCATCCGCGCCGTTATTTGTCGGCGGCATGGTGCGCTGGCTGGTTGATCGACGCAATAACAAACTGGCTCATAACGCCCACCTGACCGAAGAAGAAAAACAAGCTGCCGGTGACAGCAGTTCCGGCGTGTTGTTGGCATCGGGCTATATTGCAGGCGGTGCGCTGGCCGGTATCGTCATTGCGTTTACCGCCGGTATCCTGACCAACTTCGATCAGGCGATCGGCGCTTGGGCGGAAAAGAATAATCCCTTCTTCGAAGGCATGAGTTCTGACGCCTTGTCCTTGTTGCCGTACGCATTGATCGTCGGGTTCTTGTATTGGATCGGGCGTGAAAAGACGCCTACGACTTGATATAACTTGAGTAAGCTTGTCGATACGCCGTCCTTCGAGACGGCGTATCGCATTTGGGAATCCGGTTGCGTCGGTCGGCGATTTTTGTTCGATCTATAATTTTCGGAGTAATCGTCTGGTTGACGGCCAGTCCTTGAGACCGACTTGATTGCGAATTTCCTTGCAGACAAACAATATGCGTTCCATCTCAACATCGGTCAATCCTGAATTGATTGTCAGGCGCATCAAGGATCTGTTTTTTGGGGTGGCTGGAGCGCAAAAAACAGCGCCAAAGATTCCCATTGCCTGCATCGCATTACGCAATATCATTGTTTGCGGCTCGGGCCCCGCCTCCAATGCGATGATCTGCTCACTTCCATCACTGACGTTATAGCCAAGCGCACTTAATCCTGCACGCAAATGGTGCGACGTTTCCATCAATCGAATGCGCCGCTGATCCATCGATTGGATAGCATCGAGTGCAGTGTTGAACCATTCGAGCTCGTGATTGAGCAGGCACGACGAAAAAATGGCCGGGCGCGACTCGCTCATGAAGTAGGATTTAAAATGGGTGGAACAGGTGATAAATCCGGCGCGCCCGGCGAACGCCTTGGCCAGCGATGCAGTGCGAAAATGAACCCGATCCTGTATATCCAGGCTCACCACGACACCCGCGCCTTTCGGGCCGTGCGTGCCGATGGAGTGCGATTCATCGACGATGATGATGCTGCCCGCATTTTCGGTCACGTCGAGCATATCGAGTAGCGGACACATTGATCCGTTCGTGCTGTAAACCGAATCGACAACCACAATGCCGGGCCCATGTGTTCGCATCTGTTTTTCGAGATGTTCAGCGTCATTATGCCGGAACGGGATCGGTGTCGCGCGAGCGGTATTGACTCCCTCCCAAAGAGAAGCGTGGGCCAGCATGTCAAGATAAACCGGGATACCCGGTCCGGCAAGTGTCTGGATCAGTCCGACATTGGCAGCCCATCCGGATTGACATACCACGCCATCCTCTGATTTGAGAAAGGCTGCCATTTTTTGTTCCAGCCGGTATTGCGGATTATCCCCATGCAAAAAGGTAGCGGACATCAGTAAGTCTTTGTTGCTCATCAGGCTCGATGCTTGCGCTTCAACAATTTCACGCTCACCCGACAGGCAAAGATAATCGTTGCTGGATAAGTGAATCGCATTGGCGCCGGGCATGCGGCCATGCAATAAGTGGTTACCTCCCCATAATTTGTCATAGCGCTCAAGCCATGCGTCGATCCTGCGTCCGACGAAATCTGGCAACGCGGTACGGTGTTGAACGGCGGCATTGCTATCAGCGATCATGCTTTTCTCCCGACTTCTATGGCAGGGACGATCTTCTCCCTGCGAATTACAGTTCGATTATGTTGCTGATGGTAGCAGGAAATAAGTTTGACCCCAGCCGCCATTAGCCCTTAAATTGGTTATCAATTATTATGTGAAATCCTTGGTATCGTCCCGGGAGTAACCGTAAGTGGAATAGAACGAGATGCGTAATAAAAAAGCAACTTCTTCGCCGCCGAGGCAAATTAATCCATCGTCTTCACGGATTTACAAATGGTTTCGATCCTATGTTCGAAGTCTCACCGCCGCTGGTTCCGAGGACGCACAGTCAAATCGCTTGATCATGATCGGGTGGGTGGCAATTTTTGGATTCCCGCTATATGGATGGATCTGGTCGGCAGTTTACCCTCAAGCATATGAAAATTTTCCCCTGCGGTTTCTGGGGATGGCGATCGCCTTTCCATTTCTGTTTTCCTTGCGAATTCAGGAAAAAAAATGGATGGAGTTATATTCCTATGCAGCCATCACTTATATGGCGCCATATTTTTTCACGTTCATGTTCCTGATGAACGATGGCTCCTCGGTTTGGTCGCAATCATTGCTCATTGCGGTCGTTGCGCTTTTCCTGTTCGATGGAAGGTTTGCAACGATTTCATGGTTATCCGGTACAGCGCTTGCCTACCTTGCTTTTTCTCTGGCGAATCACGCCATTGTGATGCCCAGTTCAGCAGTACTGGTCAACTTGCCCATCGACATGTTCGCAATTCTCCTGGTGTCTGTCACCAAGGTTAGCCGTCGTATTATCGAGGAAGAGAAATTAAATGGCATGGCGTCGGTGCTGGGCAGTATTTCGCACGAATTGCGCACGCCGTTATTGAGTGTTCATGCATCGGCCAAGGGCTTGAATCAATATGTGCCGCCTTTGGTCGCATTCTACAAAAAGCACAGCGGCCTGGCTGTTGCCGCGGAACGTGTGCCAATCCGTCAGTTGGATATGACGGTTCCCGCTATCGAACGCATTCAAACCGAAGTGCAAAGCATGAATAGCGCGATTGACCTCTTGTTGGCGAATGCAGGGCGGGCCAAGGATAAGCCGCAAATGGTGCAGGATTTTTCCATCAAGGATTTGATTGCAAGCGTGGTTCAATGGTATCCGTTCGAAAGCGACAAGCATCGCGCGCTAGTGACGTTAGACATTCAGTCGGATTTTCGGGTTGAGGCGAATATGGACTTGATGTCGATGGTCATCGTCAATCTTCTGAAAAATGCGTTGCGCGCAGTCGCGCGAGCGCGCAAGGGAGATATTCGAATTATCGTCGAGGCGAACAGCCAGGGTGGGAAATTCATCGTTCGCGATACTGGATGCGGAATTCCCCGAAGCCAAATTGCGCACATATTCACGCGCTTCTACACTTATCCGGCGCACGAAGGGACCGGCATAGGCTTGGCGTTCTGCCGCGAAACGCTGGCCAGTTGGGGGGCGAAAATTGCATGCCGTTCCGAAGAGGGAGCGTTCTGCGAATTCGAAATACAATTTAAATCCACTCGTTCCCACGGTACTGCAAATTATGCAGGCACGACCGCTTTATAGCTGAAGCCGATGTTTTTCCCGGAAGTGAGCGCAATCGGTTCTCCAGCGATTGACGCTTGCTGCATACGACCTCATTCGCCTGCGCTCAACGGCAGTAATTCGAGTAAAGGGCCAACAAATTCCTCGTAGTTTAGCCAGCGGCCAACCGATGATTTACTGATTTTTTGCCGCACTTGCCAATTGCTGACCGTGCTGACCTTACGTTCATTACGGTGGAAACCGATGCAGCGCGCATCCCATGGCAGGCCAATGAATTCCAGCATTTTGCGGCTCCAGTTTTCCTGATCGTCGACCAATGCTTCGTACGGCACATGTAGCATCGAATGAGCGGGAAGCGTTGCGCGCCAGTGTTCCATCGCCCGGAAATATTCAGCGTAGTAATGCGCAAGATCTCCCAGATCGTTGGCATAGACATGCGTGGTATTAAAATGCTGGAAATAGATTGAGAGGCAGGTATCGATCGGGTTGCGCTGCATATGGATGATGCGGGCGTTGGGAAACTTCGCATGGATTAATCCCAAATGCAGGAAGTTTGCCGGCATCTTGTCCACCACCCGCAGCGCATCGGGCGAAAAACTTTGCAACAGCGATAGATATTCTTCCGCCGTTTTATTCGAAGCGTTGGCGGTCGTTTCCCCTTGTTGCGCAGACCGTGCAGCCACGTTTCGCCAGAACGCCAGTTCGCCGGCACCGAACACTGCCGGGTGCGATGCGAGAATCTGCTCGGTCAGCGACGTGCCGGAGCGTGGCATGCCTACAATAAATACCGGGCGTTCCGACGCATTTTCATCGGTCCGTTCGCGACGTATCCAGGCTTGATCATAAGCATTCTTCAATAAATCGACCGCCGAAGTCTGGCGCTGTTTTTCATATCGGCCGCTGTACGATTTGGCCAACTCGTTTGCGCGTTGGTAGTTGAAAAATGCCTGCTTGAAATCTCTCACATCGTCGAAATATTTTCCGAGCGCATAACGTAGATAGACCTCTTTGCGAGGCGGAATATTTTGTCCTGAAATTCTTTGAACATCGGCCAACCAGGCAGCGTCGGCGGGTGTCATTTTGCGTACGCTGGCAATGCCGGACCAGGCTTTCGGTGATTCCGGTTCCGTTGCAATGGCGCGTCGATATGCGTCTTCGGCTTCGGTAAATTGCCCTCGATCAGCATGCAACTCGGCTTTGAATATGAGGGCCGCGGCTAAATCCGGGGTGATTCCCAGCGCCGTTTGGCAACAGGCTTCAGCTTCTGCGTGGCGGCCTTGTGTTCTCTGCACGAGGCCGAGGTTGACATGCGCTTGCGCAAAATTCGGTTTAATCACAATGGCCCGCCGATAGCTGTCTGCCGCCGCATCAAGCTGCCTAAGCTCGCGCAAGACATTTCCCATATTATTATGTGCTTCGAAGTAGCTTGGACTGATTTGCAACGCCCGATGCAGGCTTTCCTGTGCTGCTTCCAGTTGCCCGCTTTCGGTCAAGGCATTGCCGAGATTGTTGTAGGCTTCGGCGTAATCGGCTTTGAGCGCGAGCGCCTGGCGAAAACTGGCAATCGCGTTGTTCGGTTGATCAAGCCTGGTCAAGGCATTGCCCAGATTGTAGTGGAGCGCGGCGTTATCAGGTTCGAACTTCAACGCTGTCCGAAAACAGGCGGCTGCCTCATCGAATCGCCCAAGTTCTTGCCAAACGTTACCAAGATTACAGTGCGTCCCGGCGTCATCGAATTTGAGTGCAAGTGCCTGGCGATAGCCCGCCGCCGCCGCCTCCAGTTGCCCCAGTTCCTGCATTACATTGGCCATGTTGTAATGCACGTCGGGGTCATTGGGCAATAACGCCATCGCTTTTTGCATGGCGCCTATCGCTTCCTTGCCTTGCATCTTAAGGGCGATGCCGAATATCTTCCAGACAAATCCAAAATTCG
>Ga0302315_10000740_pt1 | contig 35396 bp, 34 predicted proteins | sample III_Palsa_N3_1_FD_200532 | JGI IMG/M metagenome (GOLD analysis project Ga0302315, IMG submission 200532) | Peat permafrost microbial communities from Stordalen Mire near Abisko, Sweden - III_Palsa_N3_1 | ecosystem: Environmental > Terrestrial > Soil > Palsa > Peat permafrost | place: Sweden...
CATTGACCAGCGGTGAACCCAATCGGGATACTTGGGTGTAATTTTCACTATAGAAGTTGTTCGGTGCGTAGTAATCCGATTGCGTGCCGGTCTGGCTCAAGACCCAGTTGTTCTGCACGAATGAAGTTGTCCAGCCACCGATGACGGGATCACCGGCGGTATCGCGCAAGCAAGCGACGGGAACTTCGAGTGCCAGCGTGTCGACATTCTTGTCGGTAAGCGCATTGGGGGTCGAGCCTACGCCCCCGAGCGGGTTGAGATTCACCAGATCGAAAATCGCGCCCAGGTCGGCGACGAAGCCATCCTTGCGCTGACCTACAAACATGCGCCCAGGCGACGCGCATCCGGGAATGTTGACGCTATAGACGTAGCTGCCGGCATACGTGGCATAGTCGGCGATTGATTTGTTGCCGATGTTGTCTGCCGGCTTAGTAAACGTGTCCGACCCGCCCGTAAAATTGGTAACTGGTTCGCCGGGCGCTTGGCCGTCCCTGAAGAGCTGCACCTTGTAGGTTTGGGTGATGTTGAGATTGCTCTGATTGCCGGCGGTAATCGAACCGATGTTGATCAATGGCACCGTGGTTGGCGTGCTGGCACCGGTCGGAACGGCGAGCTTGTTATAGGTGTTGGTGAACGTGAACCGGAAGGTGAGGTTCGCTTTCGCACCGCCGGTATTGTCGATGCGAATATCGTACTCAGCCCGATCGCTCATCGTGTGGAAATTCGGGCCGCTGTAAGCATCCTGCAGCGGATTGTAATTGGCCAGCAGGGTCACATACGCGGCGCGCCCTGTTTCGTAACTCATGAACATGTAAAAGTCGCTGGCATCAAGCTGTGGCATGGTGCTGATGAATGGGGCCTCGCGATGGCTTGACGCCATGGCAACTACGGGCACCAAACTCAAGAGCAGAACTATGGGTTTCAATTTCAATTTCATGGTGTTACCTCATCGCACTGAATCATTCAATTCCGCGGAGTTCTCTCGGGCTTGAGGCTAAAGCGACACTACACGGCTCCAATTGCGTGTTGCTCCTTTAACCTGTTCGGCGTGATTGATACGGATCCGTGGCGTTACCAACGCGCATGTCAAAAGCGTTGGCAAGCACATCGAATGACTGATCTTCACGGTCGACCCCCTGGCCATCTCACTTCCTTGGGAGACTCGAAGAGATACGCTCGAGCAGGAGGTACGGATGCATATAGCTGAGAGGGAAATGAACAAAGTTTTATTTCACTTATTTTTGTTCACGTTATGTGTCTCAACGACAACCGCTCATGCGCCACCTTGGCTGACAGCTCAGCCCAAGTGAATTTGGCGTTGGAAGATGCGCGGGGAGTGCGGGGCGGCGCGTCTGGAAGCTCGAAAGATTGCCGAGACGTTTTATTCACGCCACTTGTGTGCATAAGGCAAAAGTAAATGCCTCAAATCCTTGAAGGCTTGCGTATTGACTATGCCCTCACCGTAACAAGCTGGTTTGGATGGTTGAATTTTTAGGAAACCGTTGATGACACACTGCGGTTTTCTTTAGTGCTACCTAAAGAAAATTCTGTCGGGCTAACGCGCGACATCTCTAAGCACTAATCTGGCTGCGAGAGCAGCTAAGTTGATATCCGGGTTTCAAAGCGAACTTCTACTCGAAGCGGTTGGCGTCGAATGACTGAAGTCTCATGACCATAATTTCTCTACATCTGCCTAAGACGGCCGGAACGAGTTTCGGGGCATCATTGAAAGCACATTTTGGCGATCTCTATCGGGAGGATTACAGCGATGGTGGCATCAGCGTGCCTGCGCGGGAGCGCGTCAGGTCAGCCGTTTCGGCCGGCGTGGTCATCGCTAAACAAGGATTGGACGGTATTGATTGCGTCCACGGCCATTTTTTGCCGGCGAAGTACCTGCTACTTGGTACGCGGCGTGATTTGACCTTCGTCACCTGGATGAGAGAACCGCTGGCGCGATTGCTTTCCCATTACCACTACTGGCAAGAAAGCTACGATGAAAGGACCGCTGAGCTGCATCATCGGCAAGTCATCGAAGAAAAATGGACGCTTGAGCAATTCTGCTTGAGCGAGCAGTTCAGAAATATCTACACGCAGTATCTGTGGGGTTTCCCAGTGGAGAGTTTCGCATTCATTGGCGTCAGCGAGCATTACCAGGAAGACATGCTCGAGTTCTCCGAACGCTTCTTGTCCGCCCGTCTCGCCCCCCAATACCTTAATCCAACGAAATACATCAGTTCCGGTCCTAGGCTGGATGAGGCCTTTCTGCAAAAGGTGCGTGACTTTCATGCGATCGATGTGCGGTTATATCAACGCGCGCTCCAGTGGCGAGAAGCGCGGCATCGTGGCGAACATCTTCATCAGCCACCGAATGCCATTGCCCCAACCGCATTCAAAGAGGCGTAATTTATGCCAGCTAGTTTTCTTCGCACTTCGGCAGATGTGATGCACGACCATGGAGCTTCGTGGTCATTCTTATGCTGTGGCGAAGGCGTGCTCGCCTTGATCGAGGAAAGTCGAGCGATACCATTTCGTTGGGCCGGAAAACCATCGAAGGTGAGCACGTGACTTCATTGATGTTCAGGCATGCCACCTCGCCGCAATCATTGCTGCGAAGTACCTGGGCGCATCGCGAACTTATCGTTCAGCTGGCGCGCAAGGATGTTATAGGTCGATACAAGGGATCGCTACTTGGGCTCGCCTGGTCGTTCTTGAGCCCCTTGTTTGTACTGGGGGTCTATACGTTGTTTTTTACCGAAGTCTTCCATGTTCGCTGGGCGACGATGGAGGGGAGCGGCAAGGGGCAGTATGCGACCGCGCTGTTCGCCGGGCTGATCATTTATACGGTCTTCGCCGATTGCATCACTCGGGGTACCCAATTGGTGACGAGCAATGCCAACTACGTTACCAAGGTGATTTTCCCGTTGGACATATTGCCATGGATATCCAGCCTGACGGCGATCTATCACGCCTTGGCGAGTTTGGTCGTGCTGGCTGCCTTTTCCCTGATCTTTACGGGGCATATTGCGTCGACGTTTCTGTTGTTCCCGGTAGTTTTTTTTCCACTCATGCTTCTTTCGACGGCCGCGGGTTGGTTGTTGGCATCGCTCGGCGTGTATGCGCGAGACGTGGGCCAGATGACCACGTTGATTACCCTCGCGGTGCTTTACACATCACCGGTTTTCTTTCCTCTGGATCATGTGTCGACTGGGATGCGTTCGGTAATGCTACTTAACCCGCTGACCTTTCTGATTGAGCAGGCACGTAAGGTGCTGCTATGGAATCAGCTACCCGATGTGTTGGGGCTGGCGATCTACACCGCCTGGTGTCTGTTGGCCTGCTGGCTGGCGTATGTCTGGTTTCAACGCACGCGCGGAGGGTTTATCGATGTCCTCTGAGCCCATGACTCCGGGACGATCCGGGCCGTTGATTCTGGCCAAAGGCGTTGGCAAGCGGTACCTCAGTTATGAGAAGCCGCATCATCGCCTTGCGCGGATGTTTGGCAAGAAAAACTACGCCAAGGAATTCTGGGCTCTGCGCGATTTCGATCTGGAGGTATGGCCGGGCGAGACGATCGGGATCATCGGCCGAAACGGCTCGGGCAAATCGACGCTGTTACAGATGATCTGCGGTTTGATCCCGCCAACTACAGGCGATATCGAAGTGAACGGGCGGGTTGCTGGACTGCTAGAACTGAGTGCGGGCTTCAATCCGGAGTTCACCGGCTTGGAGAACGTTTATTTGAAGGCTGGGCTGCTGGGGATGCGGCGTGGACAGGTGGATGCTGTGTTGGACTCAATCCTGGCCTTCGCCGAGATCGGCGACTTCGTGACGCAGCCTGTCAAGACGTATTCCAGTGGCATGTTCGTGCGCTTGGCCTTCGCCGTGGCGGTGGCAGTGAAGCCCGACGTGCTTGTGGTGGACGAGGCACTAGCCGTCGGGGACGCATATTTCCAGCGCAAGTGCCATCGTCGGATTGAGGAACTGCAGGAAGAGGGCTGCACACTACTGCTCGTCACGCATTCCACAGATGCAGTGGAACGCATATGCAGCCGGGGGGTAGTGATCAATGCCGGACGTAAGAGCTATGACGGGCCGGTGCGTGGTGCCATCTCGGATTATCTGAAGCTCATGTTTGGCTCGCATATCCTCAATCCGGCGACCAGCAAAGGCGTGGCGATCAATCATGCAGAGACATCGGCGCAGGCCGTTGCCAGCATGCTCACCACAGGACTTGAAGATGTGCTCTCAACCCGCAGCGGCTACAACCGGGACGAAATCCGTGTGGGCAACGGTAAGGCCCTGGTAGCCGATGTTCATGTCGTAGGACAGTCCGGTGTACCGATGCTGTCACCAGGGCAGCAGATCGAAATTCTGGTCAAGTATGTCTGTGTGGAGGCAGTAAGCCGAGCCATCTTTGGTCTGAAAGTTCGCACCCCAGAAGGCGAACTTGTCTACAGCACCAATTCTTTCGTTGAAGGCGGTGAGCTTATCAACGGCAACGAAGGAAGCATGGTCATGGCGCGCTGGAAGTTCAACGCCCATTTGTTGCCTAAGCAATATCTCCTGACGTTCGGTATATCGCAGTTCGATGAGTACGGCCAAACCATTGTGGCCATGGATCGACGCACCGACGCGATGCTTCTGATCGTGCTTGGTGATACCGGAGCGGCCCAAGGTGTGGCCGACCTTCAGGCGAAAGTTGACATTGAAACGATGGTGCAAGTCATTGTGGGTGAGTGCTGATGCGCCTGCATCGTGGTGCAGGCGGAGATAGTAATGAAATCAAAGTTTGTCCATTTACTTCTCAGTTTTATGCATCCCTACCTTCTGCCCGAGCGTATTTCCTCGCGTGTCCCAAGAAAGTGAGATGTCAACGAGGATACCAACGTGCGCACGACCTTAAGTGTTCCCGATCCTTTGTTCGTTTCTTCACCTAACGGAGGAGGGCTGCTCTACTTACACAAGCACTTGCTGATGCCTTTGGTGAATGAGGACGCTAGCGGCCTCGAGTCCACGGTAGACGGTTTGCTGTGGTGCGTACAGACGGGCGATAGTCGGTGGCTGAGAAAAGTGAGCGACGGCCGGCTCCACACCATATCTGTGTCTGACAGTCCTCCGGACCTGCACGATGTGTTGACGACGGCAGACGGCACCTATGCCGTGTTTACCGAGACCAATCATATTGCTCATCTGGATGCCAATTATCGCGTGGTGGAAAGCTGGTGTTTTGGTGATGAGCCGGACTCAGCGCATGTCAATTCCATTGTGATCCACAACGGACGGCTATTGGCATCCATGTTCGGGCGTTTCCATGCACACCGGGGATACAAAGGCGCCACCCGGCGAGCTGGTTTGGTAGTCGATGTGCGAACTGGCCAGCCTCTTATTGAGGGGCTCTCTCAGCCGCATTCATTGGCTTCCGATGGCGAGGATCTGTGGCTGTGCAGCTCGCAGGATCAATCAGTACATGTCTACGGCGGTGATTACCAGCTCAAGCGGAATGTCTCTCTGCCTGGATATACGCGCGGTCTCGCCATGAGTAACGAACATCTTTACGTCGGGCTCAGCCGTTCTCGCAATGCTGCTGGCAGTGATGTCGGAGAGTTCGACTCCGCAGTGATTGCAGTACTTGATCGCGGTTCGCTTGAGGTCGTGGGCTACGTACCAATTCCTTACAACGAGATCTATGACATCCGGGTTGCGCCATCGACATTAACCGTTACTCACATTATGGCGCCCATATGGGCGCATGAGCGTGTGCAACATGAAGCTTTGCATCAAGAAGATAAGCGTGGGCTTGAAGAAGCACACGCAGAGGCGGCGCGTGTGCTTGAACAGGTGCAGGCTGCGCATGAGTCGGCACAGGCGGAGGCTGTATGCGAGCTTGAGCAGACGCGAGCTGCGCATCATTCGGCACAGGCGAAGGCCGCACGTCAGCTTGAGCAAGCTCAGGCTGCGTACGAGTCGGCTCAGGCAGAGGCTACTCGTGAGCTTGAGGGTGTGCGGGCTGAACATCAATTGTTACAAGCAGAGACCGTGCAGCGGATTGAGCAATTGCATGCCGAGTCACTGCGGTCCTTGGGTGACATGCAGACGCGAGATGCACTGATCGATGAGCTGGAGCGTCAGTTCCACCGAATCACGACGAGTCGAAGCTGGCGCTGGACGTGGCCGACACGTGCCGCGATGCACCTACTGCGGGGCCACGGCCTTGTCGGCAAGGCCGATCACATTGTGGCGGGACAACTACGCCAACAGCTGCGGCGATTGCGACAGCAGATCCGCGCACTGACGGCACCCCATCCCGTGGCAGCGTCCCATGTGCCATTGGCCATGGCTGAGAACGGCAAGCGCGATGTCTTCATCTGGGCGGTCATTGACTGGAATTACCGCATTCAACGCCCCCAGCATCTGGCACGCGAGCTGGCCGCCAACGGTCATCGTGTCTTCTATGTCTCGAACAATTTCATCGCACGAGATGAGCCCGGCTTCTGCATCGAGACGCTCGGCAACGACGATCGTTTGTTCAGGATCCAACTGCATCTGAAAGGCAGTCCGGCGATCTACTATGCGATGCCCAGCCCTGAGGCGCAAAACCAATTGCGCGCAAGCATCGGTCAACTGCTGGCCTGGACACATAGCCGCTCATGCCTGTCTCTCGTAGAGCATCCGTTCTGGCTGCAGAGCGCACGCATCCTCCCCAACCAGAAGTTAGTCTACGACTGCATGGATCATCACGCGGGCTTTGCTGGCAATAGCCCCGATGTGCTCGCCTCAGAGCTTGATCTGATGCATGCGGCCGACTTGCTGGTGGTAACCTCGGATTGGCTTTATGCGGAAACGGGTAAACACAATCCGCGTCGACTGATGGTTCGTAATGCCTGCCAGTACGAGCATTTCGCCATGCAGCCGGAGCATATCTTCAAAGACAGGCACGGACGCAAGGTGATCGGCTACTACGGTGCCATTGCCGAATGGATTGATCTGGACCTGTTAGAGAAGGTGGCGCAGCGATTCTCCGATTGTCTGATGCTTATGGTGGGCGACGATACCGCCGGCGCACGGCAGCGTCTGCGGCATCTAGACAATGTCGAGTTCACGGGCGAGGTGCCATATACAAAGCTGCCTTTCTATCTGGCCGGCTTCGACGTATGCATGTTGCCGTTCCAGGTAATTCCACTGACCTTGGCCACCAATCCGGTCAAGATTTACGAATACCTGAGTGCCGGCAAGCAAGTCGTATCGATTGCGCTGCCGGAAATTTGCCAATTTGGTGACTTGGTGCGCACGGGCAGCAACCACGCCTCTTTTCTGGATGTCTTGGGTGAGGTGCTTGCAACAGAATCCGATCCCGCAGCCATCACAGCGCGCCAGCAATTCGCTGCCGGGCAGACCTGGGCACATCGCGTGCATGATCTCGTGCAGGGTGTTGAGGCGCTAGCCGTGTCTCGGGTGAGCGTGATCGTGGTCACGTACAACAACCTTACGCTTACCCAAGACTGTCTGCGCAGCATCGAGCAGTACAGTGACTACGCCAACCTCGAGGTGATCGTGGTCGATAACGCCTCGGTCGACGACACGCCGGCGTATCTGACAGCGTGGGCTGCGCAAAGTAATGACCGACACGTCATTCTGAATTCAGAAAATCGAGGTTTCGCCGCGGCCAATAACCAAGGTCTTGTGGCGGCAAGCGGCGATTACCTGGTGCTTTTGAACAACGATACATATGTGACGCCGGGTTGGATCGCTACGTTGCTTGCCCATCTGCCTCACAACAGGACGCTCGGCATGATCGGGCCGGTGACCAACAACATCGGTAACGAGGCGCGCATTGATATCCATTACGACGACATGGACGGAATGCTGAAGGCCGCGGGCGATTATACCGCCCGCCATGCAGGACAACTGACGCCATTGCATACGGCCGCCTTCTTCTGCGTCGTGATGCGACGCGCGGTGTACGAGCAGGTCGGATCGTTGGATGAGGCCTTTGGCATCGGTTTCTTCGAGGATGACGACTACTGTCGCCGCGTGGAACAAGCGGGGTGGACCATCGCTTGTGCCGATGATGTGTTCATCCATCACCAGCTTTCCGCCTCTTTTAGTCAGCTCAAGCCGGGAAAGCGACAGGCATTGTTCGAGAAGAACAAGATTATTTACGAAGCAAAATGGGGGGCGTGGTTGCCGCACAACTATCGCAGTACATGACTTCAGAGGGCGCATCTGGGGTGCGATGCGGATGGAGACGCTGTGCTAGAAGGCACGACCGTGAATTCGTGGTCATGCAATGAGGGATTCGGAAATTATGAACGTTCGCAAGCACGTACTGTGTATCGTGGGCACCCGGCCCGAGGGCATCAAGATGGCGCCGTTGATCAAGGCGCTGAAGGGCGAGTCTTGGGTCAGCGTGACGGTATTAACCACGGCACAGCATCGAAATCTTTTGGATCAGGTGCTGGCTTTGTTTGATATCCAGCCAGATGTGGACCTAGACATCATGCGGCCCAATCAGACACTCCCGGAACTCACCGCGCGGCTAATCACGGCGTTGGATGAGACTTTCGATGCGTTGACGCCAGACGTGGTGCTCGCTCAAGGCGACACCACCACGGTGATGACCGCCGCGTTGGTGGCGTTCTACCGACGCATTCCGTTCGGTCATGTCGAGGCGGGTCTGCGCACGCACGATCTCGACAACCCCTTTCCCGAGGAGATGAACAGGCTGGTGGCGGGACATCTGGCACGTTGGCACTTCGTGCCTACGCAGCGCGCACGACAGAACCTGTTGCGGGAGGGTATCAGCGATGCAGCCATCCACGTTACCGGGAATACGGTGATCGATGCACTGCTGGACGTGGCATCTACCGATTGGCCTTTAGCCCTTTCATTGGATCCGCGCAAGCGACTACTACTGGTCACAACTCATCGCCGTGAGAATTTCGGCAAGCCGCTGCGGGCGATATGTCGCGCTATTCTTCAGCTGGTCGATCGTTATGCGGATATTGAAGTGGTGTATCCGGTGCATCCCAATCCTCGGGTGCGCTCAATTGTCCACGAAATGCTTGGGCAACATATCCGCATACGTCTATGCGAGCCTTTGGATTATGCGTCATTCGTAGAGGTACAGAAGCACGCTTTCCTGATACTTACCGACTCCGGTGGTGTGCAGGAGGAGGCGCCGGCACTTGGCAAGCCGGTACTCGTACTACGAACCGAAACGGAACGCCCCGAAGCAGTCGACGAAGGAGTAGTCCGCCTAGTCGGTACTAACCAGGCACGCATTGTGGCTGAGGTCTCCCATTTGCTAGATAGCGACATCGCTTATCGAAAAATGGCACGTGTCGTCACACCTTATGGTGACGGCCATGCGGCGCAGCGCATTGTAACCACGTTGCGTGATGCGCTTTGTCTGTCGGATGTGTCGCTAGCCGTTAGGCTGGCATGACTACGGACATGGCTCGATGGATGCGCAACGGCGGAACTTGCTAATCAATATTATTGCGCAGACATCTTGGAAGATGGCAACCGTTGCTCCTGCTTTCTCGTTTAGGAACGTCATGAGCCATTCAAGCCCCTAGATTTGCACGTCCAAGCCAGAAGCCCGCGCTTCGAACAGAACGGTACTCCAGTGGCCTCAGCAAGCTCTGTGCACATGCTTGCGGCTATTTATCGGACGGCAATCACATGCTGGAAGAAGTATGAGAAGTAGCTAAAAGAACGAAGGGAGCTGGTGACTGGTGCTGGCATAGACTGCGATTAGTGACCATCCGGGTAGTATCCATGGCCCGGATAGATTTGGAAACACGGTATATACCACGACCATGGATGACGGTTCCGGATCCCAACTTTGGGCCACTTCCAGAGGTGGCACTATCCAGAACGGCGGTTTGAATTTGCAACCATGGACTTACGTCCCAGGCACAGGCCTAGTGCCTGGGAAGTGAAAATTACAGATGAAGACTCAGGTGCCAATATGATTTCGCTGACAGATAAGCAGGCTTATGCCGCCATGTTCTATTTTGTAGACATAATGCATCGGAAATTTGGATGGGAGGAGCTCGGCGGCCTACTTGGAAGCATGCTTTTGATCGATGGGATACCGCTTGACGCTGCCTTAGTTAAGGACTGGAAAGAAGCGGTTCAATTGGTATCAGATGATATCTGCGACGACACAACAGTTTTTACATTGAGCGAGGATGAAGCCCATGCTGCCATGTGGTATTTCCTAAATCAGATGTATGAGGCGAAGCGCGAGAAGCTCGACGCCTTGGTTGAAAGTATGACCTTGGTCGACGGCATACCTTCTGATCGCGATCTTCTTGATGTCTGGGATAAAGCCATTAAGTGTGCTCAGGCTGGCGGGAAAGTAGACTCATTGGTCGTTACGAAGGATGGCGTCAGTTATGAAGTGCATCGCGGCCCGGAAACGTCAGGTACAAAATGATTTGCAAGGCCGCCTCAAGGGCGGCCTTCTCTTTACTCGGCAATTATTTCCGGCGACAAGAAGATACCGGCCTATTCCGTTGAAAAACTCCGATTTAACAAATAGACGTCCAAATTTTGAATCGCGACGGCAACGACAATTCGATTCTGTACAAATTTACACATTCAGGCCGACAGAAAGCGATTATCGCGGCCGAATTTTCTCGCTTTAAACGATCTCGAGTTTTCGAAGCGAGTTTTTCAACACTATCGGTCGAAAGCAAACAATCGAGGAAGTTTTTCCGGGCGATCCCGTCCAGAGAAAGCTGGGATAAGCCCTCTCCACCGGAACAACTAGGTCGGTGGCGTAGTCTTAGGAGTGTTCAGCCAATAGATGAGCGATGGGCAGACCTTCTTGGATAGCTGCTTTTGCTTCTCGTTGTAGCTGAAAACAGCGCCTTCGAAGAACAGGCAGACTGAGACCATTGACCAGTATTGCCAGGTATTAACCTTCCAGGTCGTTAGGTGAAATAAGAGAGCGGCGATTGATGTTGTGAATCCGATCCAGGCCGTCCAAGTCAGCGCAGTAGATGTAGTCAATTCTCGCGAAAGATGCGGAAAGCCTTTAAGGTTAATGCGCCATAGCGTCCCGAGGCTCCTTCGCTCACGCAGTCCGCGTATCGGTCCAGCCAGCACGAATCGACTGGCTTTTATAGATTGCGTTCGATACTTCAACTCTACGATTACGCCTGCGCCCGGTGGCCAGTATTCCATTCGGAGCACAAGCACTCGCTTGCTCTGTGTGCGAAAAGTATTTTCAGAGACTCGCGGCGCTAGCTCCCCACCACTCCCCACTAAGTCATCGGTCTCCAATACTACGCGGTAGGAAGTGATCTCCCCGTCAAAGAGGTCGATGCAAATTGGATGATCTCGGAAGAAGTCAGTGCTGACGATGTCTTCGCTCCCTCCATTCCAAAGAAACATCTGGGCAGTAAGCGTGCTTTCCCCAACAGCCTTTCTGCCTCTAGGCACGAGGAAGCTCAGCCATTTACGCAACCTAGGATTCACCGGGCTTGTTGGTCCTTCTTTCCAAACCACGTAGTGGATGCGTTTGCCCGATTTTCCGTGCAAGCGGAGCATTGAGCCCGCTTTCAAAAGTAGAGGTAGAACGGTTAAGACTTTGACGGCGGCATCGAGACCATCCATATGATTCCCTTTCCATTTAATCCATGAGGCTCAAGCAGTCCATATCCTGGACGTGCTGCCACAAAGCTAATCGGCACGATAGCCTTTAACTTAAAAGAGGGAATTTACGGAACGCGGGGCGGAGTTGCTATGGAAGTACACGAGCGACATAAGCTTCTTGCGCGTGCAACATGCGCATGTTGCACGTGTATCTGCACGCAGTACAGGGTATGCATTATAAGTTATCGATTGTCAAGTATTTTATATGCACTTGCGGCTAGCAAGTCATTGTGTAACGGTCGCCGTCAGCCCCGGTAAGGTCCGCGCTGACTAGACATTTCGAAGGCCTATAAGCGCTGACTTGACCGTCAACTCGAGGACTATCGCATGCAGGCACCTCAGACCGCCGATCCGATAGGTGCTGATCCTTATATCAGCAAGCCCATTCTGAGCGCGGCGGAGACAGCCCGGTGTCTGGGATTTGCATCCGTCAATGCACTGCTCCGCTCAAGAAAGCGTGGGCTACTTCCCATTGAAATGTTTCAGATCGCCGGACGTCGTGGCTGGTTTGCAGCGACGCGCGCCATTATGGGCTGGGTCGATGCATCGACCCGCCGGCACCTCAACTTTCGACCACCTACGATGGAGGAGGACAGCGCGATGAAGACGTAACGCCCAACACAACCTATGGGCAGAACGAAAAAAAAGGGCTTCGCGCTGAAGACACGAAGCCCCGCGGTCGACCTCATTCTCAGCTCATTTCTCCAATCAAGTCAACCGCATCCGGGGAACCCGATACGCGGTAATACCCGGTTGCGGTCTGATGCCGCCGCTGACTGCTTGGGAGACTGAACGATGACCATGCAAGCTGATGAATTTGAGGATCTGCTTCGAACGCTTTGCCTGCCTGATGAGGGCCAGAAATATCTAGGGACAGTTCGCACCTGTGGACCAGCCAGGCGCGTTAGGTCCAGCAGGTACGCCAATTGCTGCTACCACTACGTAAGTGCACGTATGGGATTCACATTGATGGCTGAAAGCCATCTTGAGTATCGAGCACTTCTGCGATGTGAATACAACCAAAAAGATGTGATCGAATTTTGGGATCAACCGACATCAGTTCCGATTGAGGGAACCGATAAGCGTGGAAGGCGATATCGGTCAATTTATACGGCCGACATTTTGACCGTGGGCCAGTCTGGGGTGATGGCCATAGAAATAAAACCGTATAAGCGCTGCGGAGAGCTATGCGCGGATCGCCCAACGGACTGGACACATAGGGGTGACGAATTCATCTATGAACCGGCGAGGCACATCTTCGCTAACCTTGGCATTGAGCACAAAGTAGTTACAGATAAAGACATTGGAGCGATTGAGGCAAGTAACTATGAAGTTTTACTGCACGCACGAGCCAATCCACCCGACATTACTGCGATTTGGCGAGAGCGTCTTGTAAAGGTTTTATCGAAAGAGCGCGCGCTGTCCATCGGAGAGCTGTTACGACTTCTGAAATCTGAGGATGTAACCCCGATCCTCTTTCTAATCCAAGCGGGCGTGCTTCATGCGGACATACGGAGCCAACAACTCACTGAGATCAATGATGCATGGATCGCGCTCGACAAAAATACGCTTGAGCAATCCTTAGAGGCCAGAAATAAAGCAACGTGCGCCATAGATCCATCGCTCAGGTTACCAATACAGGAGGTGGCAAGAACCAAGGACGCTCTTGTATTTCTGTCACGGGTAAAGCAACTAAACGGTGAAATTCCCTTAAAAGCGAGTAAAAGAACTTTACGCCGATGGCGTGCCAGCGTACGACAAGCTGGCAACGAAGCATCGTTAGTCCCCCTTATCAATAAGAGAGGAAATAGGCTTAGCAGGCTGTCGAAAGCTCATGAACTCTTCTTGGAAAACATTCTCAAGGAGTCGTATCTCACTCCAGATAGTTTGCCGCCGTACGGAACGTATGGCCGTTACGTTGAGGGGCTCCCTCAAGCGAAAGATGAAAGCGGCAATCCCCTATCAGACAAAGCGCCCATTTGCTTCAAAAACTACTTGCAGCGTCTACGCCGTCTCGATCCCGTAGTAGTCGCTTGGCATCGGGGTGGAAAGCGTGCCGCGAACGCCGCGACACCACCGGTACCTTCAGATGAAAGAAAGATTTTATCTACGAGGTCATTTCAACGCGCACACATCGACCATTGCCAACTCAAAATTTCTCTGGTGATTGGAGAGAGCGGTGGGAAAGTTGTCCGAGCGAGACCGTGGCTTACCGCTATGGTCGACGAATATACAGGCGCGATCCTTGGCATGTCGTTGGGACTTCGAGCGCCAAGCCGCCGATCCTGTGCGCTTGCAATTAGGGATTGCGCAAAGCGCTGGCAAAGGCTTCCCGAAATGATCGTTGTCGACAACGGGAAAGATTTTGAATCGGTCTATTTCGAGGCTTGCCTTGCCCGCCTTGGTGTTCACAAACAGTCCAGACCCCCCGGTAATCCGCGCTATGGTTCCTCTATCGAGCGTGTTTTTGGTGTTGTGAAAGATGAGTTCTTAAGCACGCTGAGGGGCAATATGGCGAACAAGCGCGAGGATCGCGGTAAGTCGTCAAGTCATAAAGGCTGCTATCGAGGGAAATACACGCTCTTCGAGCTGTATAGACTAGTCGATCACTACTTTTTTAAGCTTTTCAATGAGCATGCGAGTGGTGAACGCCTTGACTCTCCAGTAGTGATGAGGAGGGAAAGCCTGGCGAGATTTCCCGCTTCCGGAAAAAAAGCAATTTTTGACCAGACATTTCTTGTACTAACAGCCATCGAACAATCTCGACAACACACATGGGATCCCCAGCGAGGAATACGCTTTAGGCATCGCTATTACAGTCATCCGGGACTCAGGGCGCTCGAGCACAGGCACGCGTTTGAGGTGAGAGAGGAGCCATGGGACGAGCATTGCATCTACGTTCGCGTGAAAAGCGAATGGTTAGTTTGCTATCACGGCTCCTGTACTGTTCCACGCTTCGTGACTCCAGATCGCATGTGCTCAACGGTGCTTTGGGCCGATACCAACTATCCAAGGCAGAAACAGCGAATCGCCCGTCTATTGGCACGACAAGAGCAGGACTCTCTTCGGAAGGATATTGATGCGGCACATGCAGCCACATTGAGAGTCAGCAAAATTAAAGTCGCCATCGACTTTCCAGCGCCCCCCAAAAAGCTCTCGGCCGTGCCGAGCAGTGGCTGGAGAGAGCAATGATTGCTTCCCGGTATATAGATCAGCTCCGAGCCCTTAGGCTTAGCCATGCGACTTTCGAAGCCACTTATCGGCGTGCCTATACCCAGGTGGCGCTTAGCTCCCCAAGCCAGCTCATCGTGGTGGCTGGCCCTACGCGAGTTGGAAAAACAACGCTTGGACGCCGTCTGACTGCGGAGCTCATCGATTCCTCGCACCATGAGGATGGAACGATACCTCTCATCCGCGAAGAAGCAGCGACGACAAACCAGGGAAAGTTCTCGACAAAACACTTTACGCTACGCTTGCTTGAGCAGCTTTCTGATCCAATTACTTCTATCGGCGCAGGCACTGCCCTTCGGCGGTCACAGTCAGAAACACACCTTCGCCTTCACTTAGAACGATGTCTAAAATACCGAAAGACGCGATATTTAGTAGTCGACGAAGCGCAGCATCTCCTGCGCACCACTGGGCACCTTCGTCCTGGTGAAGTAATTGATACGCTGAAATGTTTGGCTAACGTTACAGACTTAACCATCGTATTAATTGGAGGCTATGAATTACTTCAGACATGCATTCAGTCCTCACATCTCAATGGGCGTCTCACTATTGTCGACTTTCCGCCCTATGGTGACGATGAGCAATCGATTAACGAGTTTGACCGAATCCTACTTTCGCTTGAGCAGCACATTCCGTCAAAACAAGGTTTTCTCCATGAGCACCATGAACGCCTGTATCGAGGTTCACTCGGATGCGTTGGTTTACTAGTCGAATGGACGATTAAGGCGCTGGCAGAGATGCAGGTTTGCTCCAATCGTGAGCTTCAGCTAAAGCATTTCACTGCCACACGATACGCCATACAAAATCAGCCGATTGCTGATGAAATTGCGCTTGGAGCGAGTCTTCTAGGGTGGAAGTTCCCTGTTTTCTCGACGGCCTCACCCGCAAAGCCTCAAATTTCTTCCACCAAACGGGGAAGGCGCGTCGGCGTACGTAATCCGCATCGAGATCCCGGTCCAACGTCGAGTTGTCGTTGAGCGGATGGCGACACAATTTTTCCCAGTAACTCCACAGGGCCTTGGGTCAAGCGACATCGAGGCCTTAGATTCATACATGTTGAGGCTTGCAGCGGAACATGGAGTTACCGAATATCAATTTAGCATTGTGCTTGCGCATTGGTGGAATCAGACAAAGAGTGATTACCGATTTCACCTGGGAAGGCATGTAACCTATATCGCCAAGATAGGCCACGGAAGGGATATCGATACTTTGATCCAGGCATTGGAGCGTGGAACTGGTTATTCGGGTTTCGCCGGCATGACGCTAAGTGCTTTTCGCGACGTCAGTGGGGTTCATGTAGGCACATTCGTAAGAGGTATCCACTACTGGTGCCCGGCCTGTATGAAAGAACAGGTCCAGCGTGGACTACCAGTATATGAGAAATTGATTTGGCGCCTTAAAGCTATTACGCGTTGTTCCATACATCGAATTGCACTCGAGTGTTGCTGCCCATCGTGCGGGTCCCATCAATCTAGGCATGTGGACGTATGGCCCGAGTGCTCAGCGTGTCATGCATCACTTGTAGGTGATGAGCTGGATTGGACGCAGGTTCTAACTCCTTCAGAGAGCGAACCCGATATTCTGGAGATCGTTAGCTACTGTGCAATTAACCCCGAAACTGTTTTCCGCAAGGACGCGGCAAGAGCATTTTGGGAGCTAATCCGAGCAGACAAATCAGCAACCATCCGCCTCAAATATGATTTCTTTCGTCGACGGCATGAGCCGTCTAGAACACTTATCGATGTCTTGCTTCGATTTGCACATGAGGTACAGGTACCACTATTAAGCATTTTGCTTGATCCATACCAAGCTGCAGCAATTAGACCGTTGCTAGGAAACCTTCCATCTTCCGAAATGAATTTTCAACCGAAAAGACGATTGACTCTGAAAGTCCGTGAAGGTCTGCGTCAGAGCCTCTTGTTAGGTATACAGTCCGGTGAAAAATACATTTCCCTTACTGAGCTTTGTCGTATCCATGGATGTACATCGGTAGTCCCAAAATATTGGTTTCCCGACCTTACTGAAGCCTTTTTGGCTCGCAACCGTGAAAGAAGGGCCGTTGTCGTTGGAGCCCAAGCGAGGGCATTGGAACGAATTCATATAGATGAAGGGTTAGACGTTAGGGTTACAGAGGTAGGGTGGCATGAGGCAATCCGAGAGGTTTCTCGAGAGTTTAACCTTCCAATTCATTTGGTCCGAGACCGCCTCTCCGTTCTAAGACAAATGCCCATTGAAAAACAGAGCGGGTGTTCGAAGAACTACAGCGAAAATCATTGAGGTAGCGAAATGAAGATCGATCACAAAGAATCGCCGATGATTGGACGGTCTACGACAAACGCGGTGCGTGTCACCCGATGCCATCAAAAACGTCTAATGCTCGGAGGCCTTCGCATAAATCTATGGATCGATAAAGAAACAGCCGATGCGCTAAGCAATCTTGAGAAATGCTACGACCCCGTATCGAGGACTAAGATAATTTCTTATTTAATTAGAGAAGCCTCTACGAAAACGAAGGTGTCAAGTGCAGTTTAACTTGTTGATCAAATTGGTTCAGATAGTCAGTTTGTACCAAAACAAAATTCAGCGGTGATCGCTAAAGCAAATAGACGTTGAAGGCACGATCAGTGAAAATTAGGAGTGCTCGTCATGAATAAAGTTAAGGCAGTAATACTTCGTAGGTCACGGAATGGATGGACATTGAACATCTCGGATAGCGTAATTTCTGATATTGGTTGGAAGGACAAGTCAGAAATTTACATTCACGCTTTGGGAGACGGCACTGCCTGGTTATCTCAAGAAAATATGACTTTGTGTTTGGAGGAGATTGAAGTGTTAGTACAAGAAGCTGCGGATTCGAGCAAGAAAGCTCACCTGTCGGTCGAAGAGAGCTTAAAGCGCATGCCATCACGATAAACGTAACTGCTCTATCAGGTTGTTGAGAAACTCTCCGGCGCCGTCGCGGTCATAGTTTGCCTCAATCGCCGAGCATTCAATCCGATGCGCAGTCCCGACGTCCAGCAGCTTGGCATGTTCTCGTATGTGTCCGTGGAAGACCGCTTACCGAGCGATCATCCGATCCGCAAATTGCGCGTGCTGGTGGACAGCATTCTGGGTGAACTCGACGGCGTCCTGGCGGCGCGTTACGCCGAAGGCGGACGGCCGTCGATTCCGCCGGAGCGCCTGTTGCGGGCTGCGCTGCTGCAGGTGGTCTACAGCGTGCGCAGTGAGCGGTTGCTGATGGAGCAGTTGGACTACAACCTGCTGTTCCGCTGGTTCGTCGGGCTCAATGTGGACGATCCGGTATGGGATCACTCGACGTTCTCGTTCAACCGTGAGCGGTTGTTTGACGAGGCGATTGCTCAGCAGTTCTTCGAGCACACGGTGCTGCTGGCACGCATGCACGAACTGGTCAGTGACGAACACTTCTCGGTGGACGGCACGCTGCTGGAAGCATGGGCCTCGCACAAAAGTTTCCGACCGAAGGACGGCAGCGGTGACGACGGTGACGACTTCCACGGACAGAAGCGAAGCAATGACACGCATGCCACCACCACCGACCCGGACGCGCGCCTGATCCGTAAGGGTAAAGGCAAGGAAGCGAAACTGAGTTATCTGGCCAATGCCCTGATGGAAAACCGCAACGCTTTGTTGGTGGCCGTGGACGTACGCCATGTCAGCGGCACCGGCGAGCGCGCAGGCGCGCTGGATCTGCTCACCTGCGCGGGTGTAAAGCGCGGCGCCACCCTCGGCGCGGACAAAGGTACGACACGCAGGACTTCGTCGCGGCGCTGAAACGGCGCGGTATCAAAGCTCACATTGCCCGGCACACCAACGGACGGCGCAGCGCCATCGACGGACGTGCTGCAAGGGGCAAGGGCTATGCGATGAGCCTGCAAATCCGCAAACGCATCGAACAGGGTTTTGGCTGGGTCAAGACGATTGGCGGCCTGCGCAAAACTGCCGCTGGTGTCGCTGTCCAAAGTGCGCGGTTGGGTGGCCTGGACGTTCGCGGCGTACAACCTGATCCGACTTGGTGGCATCGGTGAGTGGTGGGATCCATCGCCAACATGAGCAACGAGGAGAAACGTGCGCCTGCGCCAAGGGAAATGGCCGCAACGGCTGCCTGCACAGCGTGTGATTCATAGGGAGAAGCTATGCCCGCAGCGCCGAAAAAGGCATTCTCAACAACCTGCTAGTTCACTAATTTAGATACACACGCGGACCATCCAGTTTTCTGCCGCCCGTGTGCAGAATTCGGCTGCGGTGAATCGTCGTTTCACACTGTCTCACTTGCCGCACCTCGTCATGAGTGGGCAACGGTTATCAGCCCAGCCTCGGTGCCACCGCTCGTCCGGTGTGTTTCGTCGGCAGTAGTTAATGTTTGGTCGCTGGAACCGTTGCGACGATTCGACCCACATCCGCAAGGACTGCTTTGCTGGCAGCGGCATTCGACGATTTGCTCATGTAAAGCGCGGTCACCAACAAGGGATTCTGACCGGGAGGCGTGATGATGGCGATGTCATTGCTGGCGTTACTGGAGGCACCGGTCTTGTCACCTATTTGCCAGTTAGACGGTAACCCTCTTTTAAGCGACTGCGCGCCGGTCTGGTTAAGCGCGAACCAGCTTGCTAGTTTTCGCCGAGAATCCTCCGAGAGCGCGTCACCTAAAAGGATCTTCTGCATGGTCACGAGTATCGACCACGGCGTGGTCGTGTCGTCATCACCCTGCTGATGGCCATCGAGAGGCTCGTAATTGTCAAGCCGGGTCATGGTGTCGCCAAGATTGCGCGCATACGCGGTTACTGCTGAGGGGCCGCCGAGAGTATCCAGTAGCAGGTTGGCCGCGGTGTTGTCGCTCATGATCATTGCTGCCTCGCATAGCTCCTGCACCGTCATGCCGGGCGGCCCGATGTTGAGACCTGTCACTGGCGCCCAGCTCAGAATCTTCGCTCGATCGAATACAATGCTGCGGTCCGGGCGCTCAGTTCCATCGTCGACTCGTTTCATCACAGCAGCCACCAAAAGTAATTTGAAGGTGCTGCATATCAGAAAACGCTCATCACCACGGTAAGAGAGGCGCGCTCCCGTACTGGTATCGAGAATCGCCACTCCCAAGCGGCCACCGCTGCTTTTCTCCAGCGCTTTTAACTGGCTCTCTGCATCATGCCCGCCTGCTTTAGTCGTTAAACCTATCGAAGGGGGCAGCGCAAGAGTTGCGGTGGCAAGCGCACTGAATTTCAAGAAAGTTCGGCGATCAATCGTTTTCATGGGGAGAGCGAGTGTGGCAGCGTGCGCTTGTAATCGAATTATAGTCGTCCAAGGACCGCGCGGAAGAGGTGTCAGAGATAATCTCCGTTGTCGTTATCGTCGAGCATCGAGCCAACGATGACGCTTATTCTCGATTTCCGAATGCCGCGCCCGGGACGTTTCCGAGCGGTGGGTATGCTGGGAGCGTTGCTGGTGCTTTTAGCGAGGAAGGAGGGGAGGCTGCAAGTTTGGCCATCACGACGCGCACGGCCGTCTCGAGCTGTCGGTCTTTTCCGGTCTGGCCTTCGTCGGGGGCCGGGTCGACGGCAATGTCTGGAACGACGCCGGCGTTCTCGATCAGCCAATGACCGTCGGTCGAGGCGAGTGAGTCTTTGGGGATAGTGATTTCAGTGCCGTCGATCAGCGAAAAGTCTCCATTGATGCCTTGCACGCCGCCCCAGGTTCGCTGTCCGACGACCGGTCCAAGACCGAAGATTCGGAAAAAATACGGAAATTGATCGCCATCCGACGCCGACTCGGCGTTGGTCACTACCGCCATGGCGCGCGGGGCGACGAACAGCGGCAGCGGTGATACGGCGCCCTCGCGGTTGACGAATGTTCCAGCGCGCACACGGCGAAGAATATTCAGCACAGCTTGGCTAGTGTAGCCGCCACGATTCCAGCGCACGTCGATGATGAGGCCGTCTTTATCCAGCTGCGATTGCAGCTGTCGGACCAAATCCTGCGAACCTTCGGCACTAAAATCCGCGACGAAGATATAACCGATCCGGCCGTCTGAAAGTTTGGCGACCCGTGCGCGGTTTGTTTCTACCCAGTCGTGCTGCCGCAGATCGATATCATCAAAAACCGGTGTGATTCGGACTTCATGGCCGGGGCCGCTTGGCTTGCTGGCGACCGTCAGCGCAATCGTTCCTTGCTTGCCGGCGAGCAGGCTGTCTGGATCAGTGGGCGTGTGCAAATCAACATCGTCGATGGCAAGGATATAGTCGCCGGCTGTTACATGCACGCCCGGCCCATCGAGTGCAGGCGCGTTCAGCGGACTGCGAAAGCGCGGTCGTGTCGGATCGCCAGCATAGACGCGTACGACGCGATAGCGGCCGCTTCGTTGATCCACTTGCAGATCTGCACCGAGCATTGGCGTATTGTTTGGTAGTCCTGTATCCCCGGCGTCGAGGCCCTCAATGAAAGCATGCGAGGTGGCGATCTCACCTTGCAGCTGGCGCAGCAGATAAATCATGTCGTCACGCGAGCCGATCAAGGGAACCAGCTTCGCATAGGCGTCGTGGACGGCCTGCCAATCGCTTCCGTTCATCACGCGGCTAAAGAAAAGATCCCGATCGAGCCGCCACACATGCTCGAACATCTCGCGCCATTCGGCACGGGGATCGACGGTGACCATGAGTGCGGCCAGCTCGACCATATGCCCATCGTCGCGCGCGTCGACGTAACTTACTCGCCAGGTTCCATCGTGCTGAGATAAAACGGTGCGCCCGTCCGCGGCGACTATTGCGTTGTCGAAACCACGAAGCACTACACGCGTGTGCCCAGACCCGATCTCGAACGCGTCCAAGGTAGCGGCCTGGTCGGGATCTTCTCCGGAAAGCAAATCAGGTGGTCGCGCTTCGTAAAACAGCGTGCCCTTTCTCACCTGCAGAGACACGATACGCCCTGCGGGTACGGGCAGGGCGACCGCGCCGCGCATAATCGCTTCGGGATCGCTAGCGGCATTCGCCAGCGATACGCCGTAGATGCCGTCCGAGTTCAGCGTCGACAGCGTCGCTTCGTCGTCACGATCCGAGGTGAAGGGGCGTTCGTGTCGCTGGGACACGAAGAAAAGCGTCTTACCGTCGGATGAAAAAGCGGGAAGCCGATCGCTTTCGAGGTTGGAACTGATGACGACGTCTCGACCGGAGGCGTTCTCGCGCAGGTGCAGTGCCTTCTGACCCGTGGCGCGTGTGGTGCTGTAAGCCAGCCAGCGGCCGTCGACGGAGAAGGTGGCGTCGCGAATCTCAGCGATGGGATCGTGAGCTATTAATTGTGGCGTGCCGCCAGTCAGCGGAATGAGCCAAAGATCATGTTCTGCCGAAGGCACGATCAAGGAATGCCCACCCGGTGAGAAAATAGGCGTGTAGAACACGCCCGTGGCGAAGGTTGTCAGCCGTCGTTCGACCCCGCCAGCCGCGGGGCGTACCGCTACTTGCTGCGCGGACGCGTCTTCGGTGATGTAGGCGACCAGCGTGCCATCGGGTGAGGTGGCGGGATGATCTTCGTCCGTACCTGGTGTGGCCGTGAGCGCTTGCACCGTGCCGCCGTCCAACGGCACACGAAAGAGGTCGCCATGCGCATCGAAAAATGCGGCATTACCATCGAACGCGATGGCGTAGTCAGGCGCACCCGTTACATCCTTCGCGCGTACCTCTCGTGCTGCCGCAATAGTACGCGGCGCCGTTCTGGCGCCATCGTCCCGCATCTCGACCCTGATCTGTGTCAAAACTTCATCGGGCAGATCAATCGCCCAAAGTTTGCCGCCTTGCTGGAATGTGATGCGACCGGCCGTCATAGCTGGTGAGTCGATGTCGAAATCCGCAAAATGCGTGACTTGCGTTGTCACGGAGGTATCGAGGTCGTAACGCCAGAGGTTCAGGCGAAAGCCTGGCCCGCGATCGGACAGAAAATAGATCCGGCGCCCCGACCACATTGGTGCGGTATCGGTACCCTTCCAGTCCGTGATGCGGCTTTGTTTGTGGCTGACAGGATCGTAGAGGAAGATGTCCTCGGCCTGGCCACCGATATAGCGCTTTCGACTGGACAGATCGGTAAAGGTGGGCGTGTAGGCGATCGAGTGGCCATCGGGGGCGTAAGCCAGCGAGCCGGATTGTGCTAGTGGCAGCTGCTGCGCCATGCCACCATCGATCGACACGGAGAAGGCTTGCAACTGTTTTACATCGATGGCCTTTCGATCCGAAAGGAACAGTACCTTTCGGCTATCGGGTGTCCAGCCGATCACGAGATTGGCGGAGGCACTGACTTGTGCATCGAAAGTCAGCCGGCGAGGCATCCCGCCGTTCGGCGCCACAACGAAAACATCCTGACCGCCGTGCGCTCGCTCGGTATATGCGATCCAATGGCCGTCTGGCGAGAACCGTGCCGCATCGATATGCCCTGCGCTCTTCACGATGCGTTGAGCTGTGCCGCCGTCGCGCGGCGCAGTCCACAGATCGCCATGTGCGACAAATGCAAGCTCGCTGACGCTACTGCTTGGAAATCGCATCAAGGTTTCCGAGCTTACAGGTGTACTCGCCATCGACGCGAAAGCCGTGAACAGATAGAACCACGCTCGGAATCTCACCCTATTCAATGTTCTCATCCTCTTGTCGCGCTAAAGCTATATGGCCCGTCACGCATTATGGATCAACGCATCTACATCGGATGACGCCGCGCGCATTGTTTCAAGCTAGTCGTGCGCGCCGAGGAAAATCTCCGCTCCATTTGCATCAAGCAAGCGCGCTTTGCAAGCTAACCAGTCCGCTCGATGGAACAGTTAGGCGTCATGATGTAGTGGTTTGCGCATGCTTGACGCAGTGACCTCATAACCCAACGACAGATACAAGGCTTGAGCTGCCTTGTTATGGCCAAAGACGTTCAAGCGGATCGCAGGCAGTTGCATTTCTGCGGCGATAGACTCAAGGGCAAGCAGCGCGGCCTTGCCGTAACCCTTGCGTTGATGATCTGGATTGATGCGTATGTTGTAGACATGGCCTGATCTGGCAGCACCATTGCCAACAATCGCAAACCATATGTAGCCGACTGTGGCTCTGGAAGGATCGTGTATCTCGTAAAAGAAGTGATTCGGGGTGTCGATCCCTTGGGGAAGCAGCTGAGCGAACATGACCACTGCTTTCGCCTGCGCCTCATCTGGAGCCATATAGCCAGCAAGCGCCTGGCTGTGGATATAGGAATGGTTGGCCTCAGCAGCGAATGCGCTGAATATCTCACGTTGCATTGGAACCAGAATGGCAAATGTCATTTATGATGCCTGACGCCAAGTTGAGCCCATGAAGGTGGAAGAGAGGTTAGTTCGCCGATCTGGATGCATGCAGCGATCATTCGGTGTTCTGAGGCCCTTGTGTGATTTCGCCCTGCGATCGGCACGGCCCCCACATATCGATCTCCCGAATCGACCGCGATAATCATCAACCTGGTGCGACGCAGGCAGCGCAGAACACGTTCGCCGGAGCAGGTAAACATTTTATGGGAGCCTCGCGTTATGCGGATCGCGTCGCTTCGACGGGCGACACGTTTGACGCGCGTCTCGCCGGCGCCAGCACGGCGGCCTGCCCCAATAGCAGCAGCACAACGACACCGATCAACACATAAATCAGAGACAGCCTCGCCATCTCGAACTGGGTGACCATCCATAGGTTGATGCCGATAGCCAGCACGATGCCGACGAGCACGCCGCCGATGGTGATCAGCAGGTTTTCGGTGAGGAAATAACTGAGGATGTCGCCGCGCGTCGCACCAAGCGCTCGCCGCACGCCGATCTGCCGACGTCGCTGGCCGACCCAGAAGCTGGTCAGGCCGACAATGCCCGCCGCAGTGATCGCCAGCAGCACGGCACAGATGGTGCCCATCAGGATCGCCATGCCGCGGTCAGTATCGTAGGCCTGCTTGCGCACCTCGGCGAAGCTCAGCTCGCCATCCTTGGGATCGATGATGCGCATGCGGTTCTGCGCATACAGCGCCTTGGGCACCTCGCGCATGGCGGCGGCAAGCTGGCCGGGCTTGGCGCGTACGATGTAGTACGTGCCATCGGAATTGTCCTGGCGCAGCGGTCGCACCACCGACTGATAGGCGTATGGTGTCTTCCCCATATGGACGCCCTGACTTTGCAGTAGATCGACAATGCCGATGATGGCACTTGGCGTCTTGCTCATCTCGTAAAACGACTTGCCGAGCGCTGAACCATCGGGATACAGTCGATCAGCCAGCGCCTTGGTGACGATGACGACCGGAGAGGGCACGTTTTGGCGTGAGCCGATCTGGCCAACTTCGTCGGCGCGGAAATTTCGCCCCGCGATCAGTTTTACGCCTAGCGTATCGAGCAGATGCTCGTCCCCCAGATAGACATCCGCATCGGTGGTTTTTTCGGTCTGCTCTGGGGTCAACATGATGTAGTCGTCCCAGCCATCGCCACGCAGCGGGTACGAGTCGCTGGGTGACGCATCGCGTACGCTTGGCAGGCGCCGCAACGCCGCCATGTCGGCCTGTATCTGCACATCCGTTTGCTGCTCGGACGACTGGTTAGCCCACTGATTGGAGATCACGAACACATTGGCCTCGTCGATGCCGGTGGGTTCGGAAAGATGTGCCAGCCGCTGCTGGATGATAAACAGCGCATTGCAGACGATCGCCAGGGTCAGCGCAATCTGCAAGGCAATCAGCATGACGCCAGCCTTGTGGTGGCGCATGGCGGAGAGAATCGGTTTGATCTGCATGTGGCGCCTCCTCAGTTCGACTTCAGCTGCCAGGCCGGCTGCACATGCGCCGCGCGCCATGCCGGATATAACGCCGCCAGCACCGTAGCGACGATCGCGCTAAGCAAGGTCATTGCCATCAGCGAAACATCGAGTTGCGCCAGTCGCGCGATCTGCGGCTGAAACAGCAACCCGACACCGAGCATTCCCAAAGCAGTCAGTGCCAGCCCCAGTACGCCGCCGGCCAGCCCCACAGTCCCCGCTTCGATCAGAAACTGCTTGTAGATTTCGCTGCGTGCCGCGCCCAGCGCGCGACGCACGCCGATCTCGCCAGCGCGGCGCATGAACTTGGCCAGCAACAAACCGATGGTGTTGACCAGACAGATGACAAAGAAGCCCAGCGCGACCAACAGTGAGATGCGCGTTTCAGGCGGCACGACTTTCCGGTACTCGAGCCACTGAACCACGTTGCGCAGGCGCACATTAGGCGCCCAGCCGAAGCGTCCGGCGCGTTGCTGGTCGGCGGCATAGCCTTCGAGAAATTGCTTGTAGCGCGCCGCATCCGCGGCACTGTCCAGTTCCACCCACGGCATTACCCAAACGCAATTGCCACGCAGCCACGCGTCACGCGTCGAAAAGTCGACGTTTCCCCGGCAACTGTTTCTGCCGTAGGTATCGATTTCCGTATCCAGCGCACGGGTGAACGGCAAATAGAAATCCGTAGGGTCATCAAAATTGTGGCCATCGAACGCCGCAAAGAAACGCGGCTGCGGATTCCAATGCCTTGCCACACCGACAACCCGATAATCGTGTCCGTTCAATGTGATTTCGCGGCCGACGCTGTTCGTGTTGCCAAACATTTTCTGGTTGAACGCTTCGCTGAGTACGACAACGGCGGCGCGTCCGTCGTCATCTGCCGTACTCCAGCCACTGCCGTAGCGAAACGGCACCTCGAACATCGGGAAGAAATCGCCATACACCGCATAACCGTTGGCGCCGACGGGCAGGCTGCGGCTACCGCCTGGCATGACCGACACATGCACCGCATATAGCAGGGTCTGCCGGCTAGCCTGGTGCGCGCGCATCAACGCCATGGCATCGGTATAGCTCAGCGCATCGGGCGGCTCACCCTTCAGATTCTGCTGCGGCCCCCAGTTATCGATCTGCGGCGTGAACAGCTGCGAAGACTTATCCGGAATCGGATTGCCGGAAACTGCACGAAATACGGAGAACGTAATCATCGACGCGGCCACGCCAAAACCGATCGCCATCACCATCAGCGCGGTTAGCGCAGGATTTCGGCGCAGGCTGCGCAGACCGAGTTCAAAATAATAAGCTAGCACCTAGTAACCTCGGTCATATTTAACGTGTCACTTTGAGCGCGCGACGCATGCGGTGCTGGAGCCCTTACTGTGCCCCAGTAGAAGCAATGCGACGGTACAGATGGCGACGTAAACGCTCGGGAGTCGATCCATTTCAAAAGGAGTCACCCTCCACAGGGTCATAACGTGACGAACGCCGCACCGATCACCAAGCCGACGGCGCTGATGACCAGATTCTCGATTTGGAAGTTGCTCAGAATATTGCGGCGAACGGCGCCAAGCTCTCGGCGCGCGCCGCTTTCCAGGCGACGCTGACTGACGCAGAAACTGCTGAGGCCGGCTATACCTGCGACCGTGACTAGCAGCAGGTTCAATAAGATCACGCTCACCAATACGATCGGCGCAAGAAAGCTTTGATAAATTTTGCCCCGAATCTGCAAAGAACTGTTCACGCCAATGTCTTCGCTCAGCCCGTCAGGTACTACTCGTAGTGAGTCCTTCGAATAAAGCGCGAAGGTAGCGTCCTTCACCGCTGCCTCATGGCACCCTGTCCAGAACGCAACAAGTTGCAGCGCGACGATTCCAACAGCTGTGTCGAAAGCATGGTGCTTTTCCAAGTTCGACTGCGTGCTCTGCACATTTCTCGAATGCGGTCCATCGAAGATCCATGATGCGGTTTTACACGTAGGTTGAACCGAACGCTTGCGCTTGGGTTTGACTTCGACCATGCGGTATTGCGCAAAAGTGTTGCGAACCATGCGATGTAATCCTTACCGCGCACCGGGCGGTCTGCACAGGATTCTGCAACCCACGTGCCAAAGCAAAAAGTGAGGCCTGGCATAGCTTTGATACAGCCCGCAGGCCCCCACTCATGCGTCCGCGGACATTGTCATTAGTCCGTCGGACACTATTGCGCGATGCGCACCGAACATGCGGCCTTGCTCCCACCGGTCGGGCGAGCGCCAGAAACGTCGATTGCAGCGTCATACCAAATCCTGTTCTCATCGTCGGAGCGGCTCCGTCCCTCCCAACACGCCGTCTGTCTAATGCAGCGTCAAACGGCGTGGTTCATGTTCGTAAGATCCTCGATCAGCCCTGGCCTGTTTGGTAGCCGCCGTTGCTCACGGCTACCGAGCTTATATGCGTCAAATACCCGGTTGTCGAACATGACGAGCGCGTTATAAGCTCGGCGCTAAACTGAAATGGATTGGATCTACGATGCGTATTGTGTCGAAATCGATTGAAATTAGAGCCCCTTCAGCGCGCGTATGGCGAGTCCTTACCGATTTCGTGGCCTATCCGGAGTGGAACCCGTTCATGCTATCGGTGTCGGGCGCGCTGGTAGTCGGCAAAAAGTTAACCGTTCAGATCAAACCGCCCGGCGGAAAGGAGATGGCATTCAAGCCCACCCTAGTCGCAATAGAGCCGGATAAAGAGCTTCGTTGGTTGGGTAGGTTAGTCCTGCCGGGTATATTCGATGGCGAGCATCGTTTCGAGCTGACGGCGCGAAACGGAGTAACCCGCTTCGAACAAAGTGAGCGATTTAGCGGGATCCTTGTGGGAATGTTGGGCTCTACCTTCGAGAAAACTGAGCGCGGTTTCGCAGCAATGAACGAAGCCCTGAAACAACGTGCGGAAAGCTGACAGATGCAGGAAAATGTCTGCTTCGTTGTCCAAACCACGTGGAGGAATGAGCGAGCATCCGAAGCGATCGATTCATGTAGCTTCGTCGCGTTGTGCGTGAGCGTTATGTAATTTTGGTGAAGTCGAATTCGAACATGTCGGTGTTGTCATCGATGTCGTCGAACTCGTGATCGATCAGCACATTTGCGCGCCGATAGCTTTGCCCGCTCAGCGCGTGGCTCCCTAACAGCGGGTCGATCACGCTGACCACAGCGGTTAACGAACTCGCCGCCACCGAGCAGCGCCTCAAGCATCGCCGATCCTTCCTCGATTTCGTGGACCAGAGTCTATGAAAAGACGAGCTGCGGGTTGTGTGCGCGCAGCAACGGCAATTCGACCAAGCATCCACCTTCTTCACCCAACGTGGCGGCAGGGTGCATGGATGCAATACGCAGCACCTCGTCATGACACCGGCAGGTGATGAGTCGACGATCGATAGCGAGAAAGAATCCTTCTCGATGGGCAACATCGTTCCGCAGGACCACCAGCTCAACATTGGAATCTGGGCCAAGATCGAGGCCGACGTACGCGTCCTCGCGACCAATCTGGGCGACGTGTACGTGGTCACCGGTCCCGCTTTCAGTGCGAGCTCGATCCCGACGATTGGCAAGGATGCAGTTGCAGTGGCGGTTCTCGAATACACATGGAAAGCCGTGTATGAGCCAGGCATCGGTGCGGCAGCCTACGTATCGGATCTCCGCTTTCAGTAACAATTCGCTGGACGGCAGCGATCAATTCGTCTCGACATCTATCATCATATAGTGGCCATGACAGTTCCTTCATATCCGCGTGGCCAAGTTTAAACCCAGGTTTCGAAGGTGGCGAAGGGGATATGAGGATGATCCCAGTGTTGTGGATCACCGAAGCGGCCAATTTATGGGTAAATGGCGTGGCCAAGTTATGGGTAAGTGCACATCCATGTTAGCCATGAACCCATAAGTTGTCCGAAATGACAACTTATGGTTCCCATATTATTGACAGCTTATGGTTTCCACACTGGCAGTCAAGGTATTACAACGCATGCCATGACGAGCTGGAACACGGGAAGCCGCCTGCGCTATCTGCGTGGCGACTGCATCAAACGTGGCGAAGCGCCTCTGGATGAAAGAGCAAGCCCCGCGACGGCATGTAATAGCCGTCCGGCTAGCGCTGGTGTAACGACCGGCGTTTGGCCTCTCTTGTGTAGCCCGCTTGGGTACATGCTATAAATTGCGCAGACGGGGGATTGGCATGGGTGCAGTTGGCTATGGAGGTGTACGCTTGAAACATTCTCCCGCGCGAGTTCGTTGCCAACGAACGGCCAGAATGGAATCCAATGACGAACAGGAAATGTGCTGTGGCTGACACGCGCCCGTACACAGAAGCCCATGCGGTCGTCTGGGTTGATATTGCAATAATTTTCGAGCGGAAGCTGTCTTCGAAGCAGCTCCGCCGCCTCGGTGCAGTGTTCAACAAAGCTTTGCCTGAACTCGGCTTAGTTGCTTCTGATGTAGATGGACATGGTGATGGCCGGCGCTTTGTCTTCTCGAAGAAAGGTGAAGACGGCTCCGTAACCGAGACGCTGCATATTCATGACAATTTTGTCCATGTCCTTCAGTCGGAATATCGCGGCTGGACTGTAACGCGGGATTCCGCGATCGAACGGCTTGCCCCTTTGATCGCGCTGCTGCCTGATGCCGAGTTGCCCGCGGGTTGCTTAGGCATGGCGTTCAGAGATGCGTTTCTACAAGACGAGCCAAAAAAATATGACATCGTCGACGTATTTAAACCGAACATCTACCTCCCGCGATTTGTTTTTGACGCGGGACGCCTCTGGGATATTCGCTTGGAATGGCGTGAATCCGATGTTCCAAAGCCATGGGAAGGCGCTGTTTCACGACTATCGGTTGATGCCGAAGTAAGACGCGCTTCACCGAAAGTAGCCGATGGGAAAAAATCAGGACAATTTCTTCACGTCTCTGAGATCACCCATAGGCAACAAGTCATGGTGCGAAAGCTCAAAGAGAAGCCCCAACTCAGTTGGAGTGTGGATATGGTTCGAGATTGGCTGGACTACTTGCACGACCGAAACAAAGCTTTGATCAACGAATTACTGACCGATGCTATGCTCGAAAGAATAGGATTAAAGGAGTGAGCCTTATGTACGGTGATGCCTGCAGAACCAATGGTTCTTGGGATGCCTCCGGTTGGCTTGAGAACGAACCGGGCGGTGAAAACTGGGATTCCGTGAAGGAAGGTGAAACTTTCCTTCAGCCGAGTGCCTCCTACTCGAAGAGATCGTCTTTCATTGGCGACTTGCGATCAAAGGCTTCGCAAGCGCTCAAATCGCAAGATGAATTCATCAGTGCTCCAACGGAACAGGCGATACAAAGCGCCCAAGTCTTTATTAACAGGCTGCCGGAGGGCTGCTTGGTTTTTCGTATGGCCCTATCGCAATCAGGCGAGATCAACTTTTTCCACGGCAATGATGACGATCTTTTCCAAATATTGATCGATGCTGAGGGAACGGTTAGTTACTACGGCGTGGTGGACGGGAAGGAAGTGGGAGATAGCAATTTGCCCCCTGAAAATCTTCCTTACACAAAGCTACTTTCGTTCGTCGACCGTAATAAATAAGAAAGGCATAGCAGGCATATGGGGGATGTTGCCGAAGGAGCGGCTGAGACGCTCGTTGACCCTGGCGAAGAAATTTGCCGGCTGTGTTTTAGCGCATTGATTCCAGTTTTTCGATCTGAAGGATATCCAAATCAAATAGACCCAGACACTGGTCTCTTACGCTTGGAAGAACTCGCATGGGACGACGTGAAGACCCGCGGGTTTTCCGTACAGCGAAGGCAGCTCTACAGTCATGCCGAGGCGGTTGCGGAAGCGCAGAGTCGTGACAGCAAAAAATCTCAGCAGAAGGGATGTGATGTTCGATATCAACTTGCCGGAGTGCTGATCGCGCTTGTGAAAAACATCAGCGCAATCGTTGCGGACGACGGGGAGCCAGTGTTTCGAGTACTAGCAACCCCCTTGAAGGATCTGCCAGGACACGCCGAAATTCGTGTTCTTGGCCACATAACCACCAAACAATTTCTGAAGTACCGGCCGAATTTGAGAGATGCGTTAGGCAGCATGAGGGTGCCCGAAGCAATCGATGCTTAGGCACCTTTATTCGTCGTTTCACATGCGAGCTGAAAAATTTTCCGTGCGCAACACCACGCTTCTTTGTCGACAGCACTAAGCGAATTTTTTATTTTGCTTACCAGCACCCCTCTTTCAATAGCTTCTTGGATGGCGACAATCTTTTTAGCGCTCGTTCCTATATAAGTTCTGGACCGTTTGCATCCAGGCGGACTAACGTGCAGGTAAGCATATTGGCCCTTACGAAACCAGATTCGCGCATTCTCGTAGTGGTCTCGCCGATTTTCACTTAAATGCTTGGCTGACTGCGGCTCGTCGTCTTAAGCCACAGGTACCGTTGCTTTATGTGGGTTATTGGCCGGGCAACGCCTCGAATTTCTACTGTTGCATCAATTCCGACTATGGCAACTTGGAGACATCTTTATTTCACGAACTTCGTGTTGACTTGGCCACGATTCCAGAATCTGCATTCAAGGCGACCGAGGGGTGGACGATCGATTCGCGTGGTACTGCTGCGGTTTGGGCGGACGGCTTCCAGTCCTTTCTAAATAACCCAAATGCGCTCAATCATGCTTTAGCACAGCTTGGCGTTAGCCTGACTTAGCAACGTTGCCGCGTAACGAATCGACCCACATGTGCACCCGCCGGAAAATGGAGTAGTCATATCGAAACTTCCTTTGCTGCCTAACGCTGAGTTAAGCGGCGGCGAAGCCGCGCCTTGAACGAAATGTTAGACCGCACGCGACTTGACTAGCATGAATCTCGGCAGGCGAAAGCCCCGGCCTGTGAGTTCGCTGATTGCCTCGACACGGAATCTACTGCTTGCCAGAGCTGTGAAGTACTGCTCAAGCGGATGATGAAAGTGCGTGGTTAAAATCTTGCTCACTTCATTTTGAATCTTGAACTCGCCTTCGACCGCGCACGACTTCTTATAGTTGAAGCGTGGGTGCGACGCATATCCCCAGTACAAGGGCCAAAAGCATGGGTGAGGAATTGTGAAGATAAAGAGTGCATTCTTCTTTAGGATGTCTCGCGATGCCGAAAAAAAGGCGCAAAGATCTGGCGCACTGCTCGCCGACATATTCGAGATTGCGAGGTCAAACTTCCTGTTTTTACCGGAATAGTTTTCTATGCTCTCTGCGTAATAAGTAATACCGCTGCCACCATGACGCTCCCGTCCGATAGCGATAGATTCCCCGCTAGGGTCAATACCAACCACCGTCTCTGCGCACTTAGCAGCTCTTTCAGTAAGCCATCCTGTTCCACAGCCGATGTCAACCAGAGCTCTGACTTTCGGGAGTTCGCCTAATATCGCCGGAGCAAGCACAAAGTTTGCGCTGTGATCCTTGCCGGAACACACCTGCCGATCTCTGAGTTCCGCAATTGTGTCCCACTCGCGTGCAATGCTTTTCAGACTCTTAGTTTTTCTTAAAGTTATCATTGGCTATTTTTATGGAACGAATAAGGTCAAGAGCCATGGAGTATGTTGGATGAGACGAGTCCAGTTCTTCGATAGTATGTGGCTCGTTGGGTTTCTGTCGGCCAATAGCAACATATGACGAGGCGTGATTGCCGGCATTTACTACTGTGAAGCGCGTGATTGGCTCGAATCCAAGTGCACTGTATTCGATAATCTCTGCCCCGACTTTATGTAACGCTGCAAGCTCCGGCGTGCTCTTGTGGACAAGAAAGGTTAGCTCTCCGCGTTTCGCTTTACCTTCTAGGAGCGCGTAGATGCGCTTATCTGCTATCCAGCTGGCGTCACGTGAGCAAATCTCACAGCGCCCGCTATTCTGAAGCATAGCGAACATGTAGTTGTTGATCGCGGTAGAGTTGCGGTAGGTCTTGGTTGCTCTTCTTCGCTCTTCACATATATCGCGGATTGCTGCGATACCGAACACAAGTATGACCAGAATCAGAAAGGAAATTTGCCAAAGCGTCAGTGCCCCTGATGCTGGTTGGAGAGTGAAGAACAGTCCGACAAGCGAGGCAGCCGCGGCCAGCCAGTTGAGTATTGCCTTCATGGAGCCCCCAATGCGGTCTAACGCTGGAATTAAGCGGCGGCGGAGCCTTCCGCTTGGATGACTAGTTAGGACTCTACCGCGAAGAGCTTGAATGCGGAATCGTCCCAGTCGTGGCCGTGCCAGTTCTCGGATGGAAGCGGAAAGCCAGTGCGGCAGTAACCGCGCTTTGCAGAGAAATCGAAGATGGCGTGAGCATAGTCATTGATGAGCAAGACGACTTTGCAGTTGTCGGAAGACCAGCCGAGCTCAACCATTGAAGGAAGATGTTTGTCGGTGACGTTGGCCGCGTTATAGATATGCATGGCATCTTGGATGGACTGACCTGATTGGGACTGGTCTAGCGCATAGAATGGTCTAGCGCATAGAAATAGCCAGTGTCACCGTCGTCTTCAAAGACCACAACAAAAGAGCCATTCGGAGCAGCACCCTCAACGAATTGCTCCGTGCCAACGGTAATCTGCTGCTTGGTTACGACGTTAACCGGCATGAGAGTCCTAACGCTGGAGTTAAGCGGCGCCGGAGGCATCCGCCTTGAACGAGTTGTTAGACGACTTTCCGTGCCACACGGGTTACATGGGGATCTTGAGCGTCCATGAACATGAAACACCGACCAAATAGTGCCTTCTTACCAAAGTCGTCAAACACGTTTGACCCGAGAGGCGTGATGAGCACCTCGTCAGTTGCGAGAGCTCTCTGATGATTGTTATCAATCTCCGCCCAGTGCTCGGTTGCGACGCTAACCAACACAAGATTGACCGCTGGGTGGTTGTATTGCACCAGAACGTTCCCGTCTTTCATCGGCATAGGGTTCATGTCTGGGTGATAGTTGAATATCTTCGACAGAACGTCGCAAGCAAACTTTTCCGCGGCGGCATCGGATAGTCCATCTGGGAGCAGGACGCACGTGCCATGCGTGAGTGCAGCGATGTCACGTTGACCGTTGGTGTAGAAGCTGAGCCGATCGATGATTTGATCAAGAGGCTGAGTTATAGCTGGACGCCAAGCCGGGACTGGCGGAAACCTCTTAGGTGGCTCCTGCGGCGGTTCCTTTTTCTTGAACGGTCCAAACACCGATAGTCTCCAAAGACGTATAACGCTGGAGTTAAGCGGCGCCGGTGGCGTCCGCCTTGAACGAGTAGTTAGGCAACATGCCGAGTAGCCTCAAGGTGCGACAGCCCAGCAGAGGTTGCTGTGAACTCAGCTGCATGTGTTCCTTGGGTTGGCCAAACGGCACGATTGCGAAACCTATTCATATGCCCATCGCGAATGCGCCAGCGGATAAGCCCCAGTCGAGACAGGCGACCGGTAATGGACAGAAGCTCTGCGTACGTAACGCCCCGCGAGCACCAGATACCGAGCACCCTACTGGCGATTTTGAAAGAAACGTAATCACCCTCGGCCATGGCCAAGGTTCGGTCTTCAATGTCAGTCAGTAGGAGTTTTTCCATGATGCCTAACGCTGGAGTTAAACGACGCCGGAGAGTTCCTACGCAAAAGTGGACACCGACTGGTTAGCCGCATTGTGCCTCGAACTCGATGGGAGAACGATACCCCAACGCGGAGTGCAAGCGCTTGGTGTTGTAGAACTCAATATAGCTGCG
>Ga0302315_10000743_pt1 | contig 35287 bp, 24 predicted proteins | sample III_Palsa_N3_1_FD_200532 | JGI IMG/M metagenome (GOLD analysis project Ga0302315, IMG submission 200532) | Peat permafrost microbial communities from Stordalen Mire near Abisko, Sweden - III_Palsa_N3_1 | ecosystem: Environmental > Terrestrial > Soil > Palsa > Peat permafrost | place: Sweden...
AATTTGGCTCGGTGGCCTTGCGCTGCTGCGAATTACCGGTTCACAGGCACCTGTTTCTTCGCTTCAGGCGGTCCAAAACAATATCCGGATCGGACACTTTCTTCATGATCGACCAAATCATCTCGCACTACCGCATTATCGAAAAGCTCGGCGGCGGCGGGATGGGTGTGGTCTATAAAGCCGAAGATCAAAATCTGCATCGATTTGTGGCATTGAAGTTTCTACCGGAAAAGGTAGCCGGTGATCCCTCGACATTGGCTCGATTCAAGCGCGAGGCTCGAGCCGCCTCTGCCTTGAATCATCCAGGCATATGCACAATCTACGAGATCGGGGAGCAAGATGGGATTCCGTTCATCGTGATGGAGTGTCTGGACGGGATGACCCTGAAGCATTTTATCGCCAAGGGCCCAATTGAAGTGCATCTACTGTCCGACCTGGCGATCGAAATTGCTGACGCTTTAGATGCGGCGCATTCAAAGGGTATCGTCCACCGTGACATAAAGCCGTCGAATATCTTTGTCTCCGACCGCGGCCACGCCAAGATTCTGGACTTTGGGCTGGCCAAGGTTGAGCGCTCACCTACCCAGTCCCTTGAAACCACGACGGCTTCAACCGTATTCGACGACCGGCACCTCACCGACCCAGGTTCTCCATTAGGAACGCTCGGTTATATGTCGCCGGAGCAAGCCTACGCCAGGGAACTGGACGGGCGGAGCGATTTGTTCTCTTTTGGCGTGGTTCTGTATGAGATGGCAACAGGAATGATGCCATTCCGCGGCAGGAGCTATGCGGCTATCCTGAAAGCGATTTTGGACGGGGCGCCTACGTCAGTAGTGCGGTTGAATCCCGATGTACCCTTGGAATTGGAACGAATCATCAATAAAGCTCTCGAGAAAGACCGCGATCTCCGTTATCAGAACGCGGCCGAGATGCGAGCCGACCTGCAACGATTGAAACGAGATATCGAGAAGATCCAAACAGTTACTTCCAGCTCGCCGCTCTCTTTCGCAGACCGGACTTCCCCGGTCGCACCGCCAATCGAATTGAAACGCGAGACAGGTTCTTCTTCGGGCAGGAATTGGAGGCTCGGCCCGGCTCTGTTCGTTGGATTGACGACGATCGTGATGGCTTTTCTCCTCTTCAAGTGGGGATTCCATTGGCTCAGAGATAGGCAGCCTGGCCTCAAGAAGACATTCGTTGAGCGGCAACTGACGCATGACCCTGCGGAAACCCGACTGCTCGGCACTGCAATCTCGCCAGATGGCAAGTACATAGCATTTATAGACCAGAAGGGAATTCATCTAAGTGAGATCGAAACCGGAGAGATTCATGACGTCTCCATTCCGGATGAGTTGAGGACCCGGCTGTGGACCGTCGGGTGGTTTCCAGATGGAGAAAAGCTGATTTTCACCGCTGACTCGGATCGAGACGGGACGACGATCTGGGCCACCTCCATTTTTGGCGGGACGCCGCGCAAATTGCGGAGCGACAGCAAATGGCCGGCGGTTTCACCGGATGGTAAATCGATCGCTTTCGTGACCGGACAAGACCATGAAATTTGGGTGATGGGAGCGGATGGGGAAAATCCCCATCGGGTGCTTATTGACGACAACGCAGTGATCCCGGGTCTTGCATGGTCTCCCAATATGCAGCGTCTTGCATACTTATCGAACAAAGGAACTCCCCCGGTCTGGAACATTGAGACGATTTCGCTGAGCGGCGGTCGACCCACCGTGATAATTTCGGACCCTCAAGAGAAGCGAAGCCTGCTTTGGGAGCGCAATGGTCGCATGATTTTTGACCGGTATGAAGGATCGTCTTCTAACTACAAGGCGAATCTATGGTCAGTGATGACCAATCTACAAACCGGAGCGAGCGCCGGAACAGCAACGCAAATAACCAACTGGGATCAGATCATGCCCTATACGCCAACCGTCAGCAGCGACGGAACCCGGCTATCGGTGGTGAAGGTGCACGTTCGAGACGATGTATATTTCGCCGAACTCCAGGACGCCGGGACACGTTTGGCGACTCCAAAGAGGCTGACGCTGAGCGAAAGCCAGGACTTTCCGGGGGGGTGGATCGCTGGGAACAATGCAATTCTTTTTGCCTCGAATCGCACGGGAAGAAGTCAAATATTCCGTCAACGGCTGGACCAGGACAACGCCGAACCAGTGGTCGATGGACCGGACGATCAGAGTCACCCTGAGGTGAGCCCAGACGGTCAATGGATTCTTTACTGGTCGTCTCCCTATGCGGTTGGTGGCGCCCCACCGGCAAATGCGAGGTTGATGAGACTCCCCGTCTCCGGCGGCTCCCCGGAACAGGTCCTGGAGGCGGGAGTTGGGCCCGCGCTCGCTTTCCATTGCCCTGTTCGCCCTGTGAGTGGATGCGTTTTGAGCCGCTGGGAAGAGGGTGAATTGATCTTCTACAGTCTCGACCCTGTCAGCGGCAAGGGGAAGGAACTCGCCAGAACAAAACTTGGAATGCCGGCAAATCCGGACTGGAGCGTCTCGTTCGACGGGTCCGCCATCGCCATTTCGAGCCGGGATCAGCTTCGCGAAAAGATCCGCGTTCTCGAGCTTCGAGACGGTTCAGAGCGTAACATTTCCTTGCCGCGCGGCTGGTTGATATGGAACGTTGACTGGTCAGCAGACGGGAAGGGCTTGTATGCGGCTGTCCAGACACCTGGTTATTTCATTGTTCGAGTTGAGTTAGACGGGAAAACCCGCGTGCTCCTGGATCGAGGAAGAGTTCATTGGCTCGGTTATCCCGATGTCTCTCCAGATGGCCGATATCTCGCATTCAGCGAGCGAACCTTTGAGAGCAACGCGTGGCTGCTGGAGAATTTCTGACTCCCCTTGACCGATCGGTGCGAAGCCTACTCAAGGCTTAGATTCCGGGCTAAGCGATGCAGATACCACGCAGCAAATCTATGCTTACAGCCGGAACGAAGACCGTATGATTGCACGGGGCGGGTCAAAACCGGGAAACTCCAGCAATCAGTGGTTGAGAAAACGGGGGCAGGTCACTGGCGTCACGAGTGTGGCGTTTGCGGGCGGGTGGCGCGAGGTCAAATCACTTCAAATTCTCAGATTGTTGGCGTGTAACCGGCTAACCGGACAGAACTCGGTTTTCAGCCGACCGGGAGTAGCCGGCAGGAGAAAATCGAGGTTGGAGACGGTTTGGCGACAAACCGCCCCGAACTCGGGGAAGGCGGGGAAACGGCTCGATGCGCGCGTTGGCCTGTTCTCATCAATCGACGTTCTCGCCTACGGAAGGTCCAGGTCGAGACGGTAGATGTTTATTTCGTTCCGCCGCAGAATTACCGCAAGAGCGCCGTCGGGAGAGAAGCCGATGAATGAGCAGCGGACGTAGCCCGCGTGAAGCAAGCTTTCAAAATCTACGAATTGCTCCGACTTGCCGGCGGCAATCGAATATCGAAAGGCTGGCTGGCCGTTGCCAAGAATGTCCTGATAGTAGAGAGCGCCGGAGTCCTTCGACCATTGCACGGGGTTCACGAGGGTTCCGCGGGCGATCTCCCGCCAAGTCTTCTCCCGGGTGTCAAAAAGCATGACCCTGGTTGGCTGACTGGGATCGAGGTCGAAGTTCGATATCGCAGCAAGAAACCGGATGTCGGGAGAAAAGACAGGATGAATCAGCCCCTCTGAGCCGGGCACTTTGGTCAAGCGGGAGGTTCGCAGGTTGAGGAGAAATATTCCGCTCTCTGCCCAGGTTACCCCGTCTTCATTTCCCCACTTTGCAAAGACGATGTTTTCGCCATCCGGAGACCATTCCGGCTCGTTGTGCCCCTTTCCCAGGGGAATCTCCGCCGCCGCGCCGCCGTCCGCCTTTACCTGAAAAAAGCCTCCTGATTCCGCGCTCTTACCGGCGTAGAACAGAATGCGGCTGGAGTCTGTGCTCCATCTCACCTGGTCGATGAGAGAAGCGCCGGAAACGAGAACCTGGCGCATGGAGCCATCCACCTTGCTGCGGAACAGTTCTCTGCCGATCGGAAACGCAAGCCAGTTTCCATCCGGCGAGAGCTTCACATCCTTGGAGTGAATGCCGGGAAGCAAAGGCTGCACGCGGCCGGATGCGGGATAGTAGCGGGCTGTCTCCAACTGCTCGCCGCCACTCCAAACATAGAAGCGGTTGGGGTCTTCGCTGGGAATCAAGCCGCCATAACTGTCTGGAGCGAAGGTCAATTGGACCGGCCGGGCAGGTTTCGAAAGCCAGGGATGATTCTTTTCCCTGAGGGCCCAAATGCTGCTAATTTTGTCGTGCGTGGAGTTGAACAGAAAGTAGCGGCCGTCTGGGGACCATCGTCCACAGCACGCGCCGTCGGGTTGGGGAAGGCTCAGGTTCACGGCATGCAGGTTGCTGCCGTCGGCGGATACTTCCCAGATGGAATCCAGCTTGGTTTCCTTGTCGATGATGGTGAACCGCAGCCGCTTGCCGTCCTTAGACCATTGCGGATATTCGGACCGGTTTGCGAGAGAAACCAGCTTCCGCACGCTGGTGCCATCGCGTTCGCAGGAATAGATTCCGTCCGCTCGATCGAAGTAGATGCGCCGCCCATCCGGAGAGAAAACTGCATCGTCGGCGACGATGTTGCCTACCCTGGTGGACTGCCCGCCGACGACCGGCGTCAGCCACAAGGGCAGATCCTTGCTGCGGCCGAAGAACGAAAACGTGAGAAGCTGGGCGCGATCCGGGGCAATGTCCACCACTCGGACGTTCTGCGTTGGCTCCGGGAAAGGCTGCGCCTCTCCGCCGGAAGCCGGGGCCTGCATCAGCATCCAGTGGCCGCCGGTTCTGTCCAAATAAAAAACGCGCGCCCCGTCGGTGGTGAGTTTGCCCCAGGGGTCGAGCAGGCCGTCGTGCGAGATCTGGACCAGGCCGGCAACTTTCGGCGTCGGGTCCGGTCGCAGCATGGCCGTCGCGATGATTGCAATCAAGGCCAGCGCGGCGACGGCCAATCCGCCGTATATCCAGAAACGGCGTTGGCGTGCGCCATGGGTAGCGTTCACTTCCGGCACCTGAGCCGAAGCTTCCGGGGTGGGCGGCTCGGTCTTAACAACGCTTGCGGGGGCGATGAAGCGATAGCCCCTGCGGCCGGCGGTCGCGATAAAGCGGGGATTCTCAGCGTTGTCAGAGAGCGCCTGGCGAACCTTATTGATAGAGGTATTCAGGCTGGCATCGAAATCGACGAAGGTGTCGGCGGACCACAAGATGCGCCGGAAATCGTCGCGCGTAACTACCTCGCCATGCCGCTCCACGAGGATGGCGAGCACCTCGAATGGGCGATCCTGCAGCTTCACCGGAATCCCATCCCGCCGCAGCTCCCGCGCGACGAGGTCCAACTCATACAGACCAAAGCGGATGCGTTGCGCTGGAGCGGTATCGGAGGCGGCCAATATAAACCTCGCAGGCCGGGGGAGTAATCTCTGGTTCCAAGACAAACAACCTTGTCTCCGACAGATTATCCGTCCGCGCAATCCATTGCAAGCAAAAAGCTTAATTGATTATCCATAAATTTCAATAGATGATTGCCAATCCATTGACTGAGCTGCAGCGGCCGGACTATCAAAAGGGGCATTGGAAAGAGCTGTGCGACCCGACTGCGCATCCGGAACACTGCTTGCTCCGCGAGCGCTATGGGCATCGCTCAGTTTCAGCCTGGAACTCGTGGCTTCAGGCATGATCCGAACCCTTTGAGAAGGAGACAACTTATGATTCGCAGTCTTTGTGCGATGTTTTTATGCGTTGCGATGGCTTCGACTTCTGCGTTCGCGCAGAGCAACAACAGCCTGGCGGGGCGAACGCCGGCGGGCATATACGCTAATTTTCTTCTCGATTCGGTCGCGAAGGAGGCGTACAAGGCCGCATATAAGGACCAAAAACACGCGCCTCATTACCCCTATCCGGCACTCACTGAGGCGCCAACGAATGACGTTATCGTCCAATACCTCACCATCCTGCTCGACGATCCGAACGTCTCCGGACTCGCGCCAATGATGCCGTGGAGTCTTCTGTCGCGCAGCAACCCAGGTCCGAATCCTCTTGATCCGGCTGAGGGATCGTATGCCTGGGAGCCGCTGGATGACGTCTTCAAGGCTGTCGACGCATGGAATAAGGCCAATGCTCCGCAAACGAAGACCATTCAGTTGATGATTTCGCCCGGCTTCAATTCGCCCGATTGGTTATGGGCGGATATCGACGACAATGCCGCCGGGTGCACGAAGGAATCGAGCAAATCCGTCTGCAAGGGCGACTGCGACGGGCTGTTTGCAACCCCCGCGCCGGCTGACCAGAGCTTCGGCAACTGCGGCTATACAAGCATCTTCTGGAGGGTGGAGGGTGATCCGATCGAACAGATTCCTCTCCCCATGCCGTGGAATTCGACGTATAAAACCGATTGGCAGAACTTCCTGATTGCGCTCAACGCTCAAATTCAAACGGAACCATCGAGTTCGGCCTTTGTGTCCATTGAAATAGCGGGGCCGACGGCATCTTCGCCGGAGATGATTCTTCCCAACGACAAGGACCAGGCGCCGGAGATAAAGAAAACTGGCGGATATCTAACACTGCCTTCCGCCGCATTCAAGCTGCTCCCCAAAGGCGAGGAGACGATTGGGAAGCTCAGCGTGTCCTTGGCGTGGAATACCCTCATCGCGAACGCCTATGGCACGGCATCCCCTTACGACAACAACGATGGGGCGTTCATTGAGGAGTGGGACCGCGCCATCGATCTTTTCGGCTCAGTCTTCAGCGGGATCACATTGTCGCTGACGACGACCAACGACTCGCTCCCTGCATTTCCTCAACCGGTGCTCCCTTATATATCGTCCGTGTTCATTCCCGCGGCAGGGTTTGAGTCCGACTGCGACGACGACTCCGGGACCGATCCGGACGACGCCATGGCTTGCGCCGCGGTGACGCAGGTTCTGTACTACTTCACCACCTCAGGAGTGGGTGGAAACAACGTCAAGGCGACGCAGGAGAATGGGCTGACCTCTTGGAATCAGGAAAGCGACCTGGGACCGGATGGGATCAAGTGGCTTGCGGCGAGCACGGCCACAAGCGCTTCGCCGGTGATTGGCGGCTTGCAGTTTGGCAAATCCTTTTCTTCCCTGGCGCCTCAAGGAAAGAATTCGACCGACATGCAACTTGAAGGCTGCCCCATTTATCCCAAGAAATGCGAAGGGATGACGCCTTCCCTGGCCTTTTACAACGTGATGTCGGATGGTTTCTTCCCCGGCACGCGAGTTGCTCCGACTTTTGGCGATTCTCAAATGGTGGACGTGAACAATTTCAACTACACCGATGCGCCCATGAATTTTCTTCAGATTTACAGCGACGATATTCTCTACGCGAACGGCCTGAGCAATTGCTCGATGGCGGAGAAGACGGGCAGTCCCTTCTATAACGTCAAGCCCCATTTGGAGAAATGCGCGGCAAAGCCAGGAACGGAGCTCTACATTGACGCGGGAAATACGGAGGAGGAGCTTGAATTGACCAGCGTGAACCTGCTGCGCATCGCCGAGCCGGCGCCGTAGCAGCGGGGCAGCACGGAAATTTGAAAAAGCGAAGCGATGCCCAGTTGATTTTGAAAAGAGGAATCAAAGATTGATCGAAGCAGGGCGATTACTCTTGCCGCCCGGGGACTGATCAATCCAGTGATTGACAGCAACACCCAAGGAGAAAACCATGAAACGCACGTTTGCAATCGGAACTCTACTCGCCGCGCTCGCCCTTGCGGGCGCGGCCCGGCTATTGGCCCAGGACGGCGCTTCGAATAACTGGCAATATTCCCTGATCCCGAACGGCGCAACCGTGTATGACGCGGTGAATGGTGTCACTTGGCTCACGGAAGCCGATCTGGCCGCCTCCGTGGTTGCGGACAGCCCTGATGACACAGCAGCCTCCCTCGACACGCCGCCCCGCTTCGGCCTTCCGCTGTGCAACCCCGACAGCACCGATGAATGCATATGGCCCGACGGCGCCATGAGCTACACCTCCGCACAGAAATGGGTAAAGCGCATGAACGCCGCGAGCTATCTTGGGCACGATAATTGGCAGCTTCCCAGCACGCCGCTCAACGATTCTGGATGCTCATCCAAGGGACCCTCGAACAACAACTTCGGCTTTGGTTGCAGCGCGGGTGCATTGGGATCCCTTTACTACGTTGGGCTCGGCATTACCGCTCCGAATACGGCGGTACCCATTCCGCCCAACACGGTAGGACCGTTCCAGAATTTCCAGCCGGCAACCTATTGGTCGCGTTCCAAAGGCGGAGGCCTTGCGGACAGCATAGCGAACTTCTCGTTCGCCGATGGGGCACAGGGTGGCACGAATTCCTTTAATTATTCCTATGTGCTTCCCATGATCAAGGGCCGAATTCCGATGAAGAAGCAGCCAGACACCGCCACGGGCCTTGAACTTAGTCCCGACGGGCTAACCGTCTATGACCCGGGGGCGGACGTCACTTGGGCCGCCGACGCCAACCTGGCCGCACAGGAACCCTTCTCCTTGAAAACTTGCAAGTCTCCGGGGCACCCTGCTCTCTGCGTCGCCGCTGATGGCTCGATGAACCACGCTTCGGCCGAGCAATTCGTCGCGGACATGAACGCGGCCAATTACGGAGCGGAAACCGAAAAGCAGCTGACGTGGGAATTGCCCAAATCTGACCCGGGGTGCCCACAATACAACTGCGTCAATGGAAATCCTATGGGCGAGTTGTACTATACCGAGCTTGGCTTTCAGGCGGGTACACCGGTGGTGCCAATTCCAGAAATTGCGACGGGGCCTTTCTTACATCTGCAACCTGGCTACTACTGGACCTGCGAAGCGTCTGCGGTCGGCCAGCCGTGCGTTAAGGACAGCACCCCGGTTCCGAATACGGGAGCACAGTTCGACTTCTCCTTTGGAAATGGATTCCTGAGCACTGCGCGTGAGCCGGGCGCACATTTTGTCACGGTCTATTTCGTGGGATGCGACCTTCCCAATGCGGAAGAGTGCGCTCTCGTGTCGCCGAAGCCGCCAATTCCGCCCAAGTGTCCGCCGGGCGACCCCAGTTGTTATCAGTAAGCATCGATGGAGAAAACCATGAAATGCACGATTGCAATCGGAACCATACCCGCCGCGCTTGCCCTTGCCGGCTCGGCCCAACTTTCAGCCCAGAATTCGGCTCCCGGCGACTGGCAACAGTTCCTGAGCACGGACGGCGAGACCGTCTACGACTGGGTTAATAACGTCGTCTGGCTCGCAGACGCTAATCTAGCTGGCCAGACCCGTCCTGACGGTAAAGATTTCCGATTCGGCCTTCCTGGATGCCCACCCCTCACCATAGAACCCACGGAACCTTGCGTGAACCCCAGCGGCTCGATGAACTACACGTCCGCAGTGAAATGGGTCCAGCGCATGAACGACGCAAACTACCTGGGTCATTCCGACTGGCAACTGCCCACCGCACCGCTCAAGGAGGATTCTCACTGCTCGTCGAATGGGCCGTGGCCTTATCGCGAAGGTTTCGCGTTCGGCTGCGATTTGGGCGCGTTGGGCTACCTCTACTACACGGCTTTGGGCATCACGGCGCCCAATACCGCGGTTCCCATCCCACCTAACACGGTGGGGCCGTTCACAAATTTCCAACCGAATCTCTATTGGTCCGATTCGCCCGGTGGCGGCCACGCATGCCCCGATCCCATTGCCAATTTCAGTTTCGCCAGCGGAGCCCACGGCGGCGGTTGCGGAGGGGATTACGCGGATGTTCTGCCGATGATAAAAGGCGAGGTTCTCGGAATGCCGCTCCCTGCCGGCAGCAATGAGCTGTACGTCAATCCTGGCGGGGAGGCGATCTATGATCCGGAAACGGACGTAACCTGGCTGGCGAATGCCAACCTGGCCGCCACCTGGTTGCCGCTTTCCAGCCTGGGCGAATTCGACACGCTCGGCTTGCCACTTTGCGAGACCGCTCCCGACACGACCCCTTGTGTCGCCCTCGATGGTTCGATGGACTACGCTTCGGCCCAACAATTCATCATCAACATGAACGCCTATGATGGCGGCAAAGGCTACCTCGGCCAGAAAAACTGGCGGTTGCCAAATCTCGATGCGGACGTTAAGTACTGCCCTACCTACGGCTGTGCTGGCACCCTCAATCCGTTGGGAAACCTTTACTACAACCAACTGGTTTACGATGGCAAACTGGGTTTCCCCGCCGGCACGCCCGTGGTCCCGGTGCCTGACATTGCAGTCGGCCCGTTCAATAACCTCGTGCCTTTTCCCTATTGGTCCTGCCTGGCGGACACGATTCACGAACCCTGCCAAAGCGCGGACAGTGATAGCAAAGACAATGAACCGTCTAAAAACTCCGAGTGGGGCTTCTCATTTGGCACTGGCTTCCTGGGCACGGAGCGCCTGACCGCCAATCATTTTGTCACCGCTTATTACGTGGTGACGATTCCGCCGACGAAGCCGCCCATTCCGCCCAAGTGTCCGCCGACCGACCCCAGCTGTTATCAGTAAGCATCGATGGAGGAAGCAATGAGACGTCACCGCGCAACCGGAATTCTTGTCGCCGCGCTTAGCGTCTGTAGGCGGCTTCAACAACCAGTTTTGCCAGGAAGAATAGGGATTTTGGGAAGGAGAGAACGAATGTTTCGTGGGGTCAGTACTTTTATCCTGGGGTTTTTAGTGGTTTCAGTTTTTGGGTTTGCACAGGAAAAGTCGGGCACTGAAATCCGCGAGCCGAAGGGCATCTATGCAACCTTTCTGCTTGGTAGCTTGGCGAACGGGGCTTATTCGGCGGCTTACGACGGGCAGACGGATGTTCCCGATTATCCGTATCCTGCGCTTCGCGAAAAGCCCACCAACGATGTGATCGTGAGGTACCTGCGCAAAGTGCTGGACGATCCGAACATAGCGGGGCTTGCACCGCTGATTCCCTGGAATTTGCTCAACCCGAACAGTCCCTCGGACCCGGTATGGGAGTCGGAAGCCTATTCCTGGGAGCCGCTCGACGATGTATTCACCGCGGTCGATGACTGGAACAGACATCATCCCAAGAAAACTCCAAAAACCATTCAACTGATTGTCACGGCCGGCTTCAACTCGCCCGGCTGGGTTTTCGGGGATATCGATCGCACTGCCCTCGCATGCACCTTCCTGCGAGATGGCCTGCCCTGTGCCGCCAGCTGCGATGGGCTCTTCGTCGATGAACCGCCCACCACGACGATTTATTCCGGTTGCGGGTACACCACGCTGTTCTGGGAAACGGAAGGAACGGTGCCCGCCCAGCTTCCTCTTCCGCTGCCATGGAACACCACCTACAAGAACGACTGGGGCAATTTTCTGCTTGCTCTCAAGCACCGCATCGATAAAGAGCCATCGAGTACTGCGTTCGTATCAATTGATATCGCAGGACCAACCTCATCGTCGACGGAGATGATTCTTCCCAACGCAGCGAACCAGAAGCCTTATGAAACGGACGGCTTCCTGACGTTGCCGTCGAGCGGCTCCGGCCCTGCCGCGGTGATGGTCCCCGACCTTACCGTGGCCGCGGCATGGAATATCCTTCTCGCGAACAACTACGTGCATCCGGGGCCGAACTACAACAGCGATGGCGCCTTTATCGAGGAATGGGATAACGCAATCGATCTGTACGGTGGGATTTTCAGCGGCATCACGCTTACGCTCACCACCACCACCGATTCGCTCCCCACCTTTCCGCAACCCGAGGGATCTCCCGACCCTGTTCCCGCGCCTGGCTTTGAGTCCGACTGCTACGATCCCAAACCGGGACCCGCCATGGCCTGCGCTGCCGTGACCGAGGTCCTGGCCTATTTCACCATGCCATCGGTGGGTGGGAAAAACGCCAAGGAGACGCAGGAAGACGGATTGACTTCGCGCGACAAAGTCAAAGATCTTTCCACCAACGGGATCAAATGGCTTGCGGTGTCAACCAAAGGCAGCGCGTCTCCGGTGCTTGGCGGATTGCAATTCGGCAAGTCCTTTTCCTCGCAGAAGCTCCAAGGAAAGGGCTACATCGACATGCAGCTGGAAGGCTGCCCCAAATACCCGAAGCCCTGTGAGGGGCTTACGCCGGCAATAGCCCTTACTAACGTGCTCTCGCGAGGCTTCTTCCCGGGAACATTTTATGCGCCGGTTTATGGCGCTTCGCAGACTGTGCACCGGGGCCACTTCGACTACACCGACGCGCCGATGAACTATTTGCAGGTTTACAGCGACGACATTCTTTACGCGGAAGGCCTGGGCAGTTGCCCAATGGTCAAGATCACGGGCAGCCCGTCTTTTGATAAGAAGCCGAATACGAGCAAATGCGCGCTGACGCCCTCCGATCCTTCCTACGCCGACTCGCAGAATACGGAGGAGGAACTTGAAGGCGCAAGCGTGTACCTGTCGCTGATTGCCGAGCAGGTCCCGTAGACAGGAGGTGCTTGGCAATTTGCATTACCAAGTCCCCATATCTCGACACTGTGGCTGGATTTTGAGAAATCCCCGGCCACTGGTCACTTGGAGACCCCAGCCCCGATCGACGCAGAATCGCCAATGAGCTCATTGAAAGCGGGGAGGTGCAATCCATGGTTCCGGTCGAATCGCCGTCTAACCGGACATTACTCAAAAATGGGTTCTATCCGGTTTGCCGACAATCCGCCCGGAACTCTCAACCACCAGCGGCAGAAATGCTAGAAACGCGCCTTGGCCTGTTCTCGCAGGTCGAGATCGCTATGCGCGTGACCGTTTCTCGCTCCGAATGCCACGCAAGCTAACGAATTTCTCGACGGCATTTGGGCGAGCAGGAAATTGTCTATACTTGCAGGCGCCGATGAATTGTCAAATCACTCGCTCTCTAATTCCGCAGTTTATGTACCAATGCATACGGTTTTTGTCGCGTTGTCCCGCAGTTCGTGGCCTGCATCTGATTCTCCTATTCGCTCTGTTCGGCGCCTGCTCCTGGTCTCAATCGCTTGTGATCAAACGCGTGACAGTAATTGACGCCACTGGCCGCGGCCCCAAGCCTGACATGACGGTGATCGCGGATGGCGATCGGATCGTTGCAATTCGTCCATGGAGAAAGACACATATCCCACGAAAAGCCGTAGTCGTCGACGGCACAGGCAAGTTTCTCATCCCCGGCTTGTGGGATATGCATGTACACGGCGCGTCAGATGCCCGCGCTCCCTGGAGCCACCTTCTTTTTCTGGCTAACGGAGTTGTCGGCGTCCGTGACATGTCAGGTCCGAATGACGCTCATTCGTGGCGCGCTACTCAGGCTTCCAACGAAGATCCGTCGCCGACCATCTACCTCGGCAGTCCCATCGTCGATGGCCCAAATCCCGTCTGGCCCGATTCCATTGTTGTCACAGATGAATCCCAAGGGCGCGCAGTGGTGGAACAACAACGGCAGCGTGGCGCCGACTTCATCAAGGTCTATAGCAGGTTACCCCGCAACACCTACTTCGCCATCGCCGACGAGGCCAACAAGTGCGGTATTCCATTTGAAGGTCATGTTCCGGAATCGGTGACCGCGGTAGAAGCATCCGACGCTGGTCAGAAAAGCATTGAGCATCTGACGCGCGTGGCCGACGCCTGTTCAAAAGAAGAAAAGTCGATCGATTCCGAGATGCAGCGGCAAGAAACGTTGTTCCGGGCGCCGGGTGCCACAATGGCGCAAAAGATCGACTCAGGGAAAAGCATCATTCGCCTTAACACGCGCGTCGTTGAAACTTTCGACGAAGCCACAGCGCAGTCTTTGTTTGCGCTGTTCGTGAAAAATAGAACCTGGCAATGTCCCACCCTAACTTTACTGCGAGCGCAGATCGACGATCCGCTGCTCGCGAATGACCCGCGATTGAAATATTTGAGCAGAGAGGTGCGAGCGAAATGGGATGCCGGCTATTACAAGAACGTTCCTCCCGAGCCTCGAGCCGCAATTGTCAAATTGAGTAAGCTTCAATTTGACGAATCTTTGAGGCTTGTCGGACTCATGTACCGGGCGGGCGTCCCCATCCTCGCCGGCACTGACACCATGAATCCGCAGTGTTTCCCCGGCTTCGGCATCCATGATGAGCTCGCGCTGCTGGCCGATGCTGGATTATCTCCGCTTGCCGCTCTCCAGGCCGCCACGCGAAATGCCGCTGAGTTCATGGGACAACTTGACCGCCGAGGAACCATTGAGGTTGGCAAGACTGCCGATCTTGTTTTACTCGACAAGGACCCTCTCGCCGACATTCATAACACGCGCTCGATTCAGGCGGTTGTGCTCAGCGGCAAGCTTTACCCGCGCACAGCGCTTGATGCGATGCTGGCGAAGGCGCAGACGCTATCGAGCGGTCAGGATGCCACCGTCTCCGGGAAATGAACTGAATGCTGTCTTCCCTAAAACAAAAGCTTGAATTGCATCGAATATGTGTTCGGACCCTGGACAAGTCGGTTAGTTCAATACGAGACACATTTGATTCTCGGTTTCCGCATAATCGCTAAGGCGCGAATCTACCGCCTAGAAGGCACAATCCGGGGTTCCGGTCGGATTGCCGGCTAACCGGATAGAACTCGGTTTTGGGCCTGTCGGAGGGGGCGCCAGCAAGCAAATAGCGGGGTTACATCCGGATTGGTGATTAACCGGTCGGGACGCCGATTGAGTCATCGGACCATAAATTCGGAACCGACTCAATTAAGGTTTTTGAAGGGCCGTCTCCGACGATGGCGGGTTTGGGGTCACGCTGGGTCGCCAGTGAATGTGCTCAGCGGTAGCCGTGAGCCAGCAAATATTTTGCGCCCGTTTCGAATGCCTCGGGACCAGGCACAGAGAAGCCGAAGGCATCGGCCAACCGGCCAATCACATTGAACGAGAAACAGACAGCAAGCGCATCTTCGATCTGCTGCGGCGAAGCTCCGGCGGCGAGGACTGCCCGCAGGTCGTCTGCATCGACCGTGTTCTCCCGCGACAGCTTGCCCAGCATGAGCAGCGTTGTCCGTAACGGCTCCCCAATTGCTGCGGCGTCGAGATCGGACAACATTTCGGAGACCCTTTTGCTCTCGCCGTATGCACGTTGCGCGACCGCAGAATGAGCCTTGATACAGAACTCGGACTGGTTAGTCTTGGCGACAAACGCGGCCATCAACTCGCGGTCACCAACAGACCATGTGGAGGGTCCGCGCATCGCCTCGTGGGTTACGCGCGACATCGGGCCGCCATAGAAGTCGACCCGGTACTTGACCACCTTGATGACGTCGAGCACCGGCTGGCGCGAGACCATTCGAATGAGAACGAAAAGTGCCTTGGTACCGAAACCGTGGCCGCTATCGAGGATCGCAAGTCGCATGCTCACTCCATGCCGGTCGCTGCCTCAAGGGCCGCAAGTGCCGTGTCGTACTGCCGGGTGGCTTGCCCGATCGCTGCGCAGACCACAATCTCAAAGATCTGGTCCTCACTAAGGCCCGATTTCTTCGCAGCGGCGACGTCCTCGTCGGTGACCTTGTAAGCATGCCTGGCGGTCTTGTCGACTAGCGTACCTACTGGTTCGGCAAGGTCGCTGTTGTTGAACGCGGACCGGCGCTCAGAGGGGGACGCGTTGCCGACTCCTTCCAGGATTCGGGTTGCCAGCGCTTTTCGTGTCTGTCTGATATCCGACATTTACTGTCCTGTCCAGGCTGCGGCTGCACGGGCGAATGCCACTGCCTTCGATTATCGGCTATCCGCCTCAAGCACTAAGCTAGCAGCACTTGGTGAAATTCTGAATCAGCCGATCTGCTCGACCCGCATATCTCTGCCAGCCTTATCGTAGAACATAATGGCGTGAGTCGTGGAAGAGCGGCGTAGGACTAGAGGTCATCGAAAGTCAGTTTGTGGGGCATAGTTCAGCTGGTTAGTACGCCTTGCTGTCACGCAGAAGGCCCGGGGGATCGAGTTCCATCGCTCCTGAACGACTTTTGATTTTTGTGTACCCTGCCGGATAACGAGGACTCATTTGAACCACATGTGACAAAAGCAAGCACTTAGCAATAACGCGAAGATTCTATATGGACGAACTTTCTGAAGGTCCAATTTGGCGGTGTCCGAAACAACTATTAGCCGACGGCCGTTGCCGCAATCTGCTCGATTGCCGCGACATTCTTCACTATCTCTGGTGTCAGTTCATAACGTGCCCGCAGATAACCAAGACTGTTATAGCTGACCCGCGTACTGCCACTCGGTTCTTCTGCAATCAAAATCTTCAGGGGGAGATCGAGAGCGCTGTCCGGCGCCGCAATCATCAGTGGAGTACCTGCCTTTGGGTTCCCGAAGATGACTAACTTCGTTGGGCGCATCTCAAAGCCAATCTTGGCCGCTTCGCCACTATGATCGACAACCGCGAAGACGGTTATACCCTTCGTCTGGAGAATGGATAGCAGATGCTCCAGTACCTCGTCGATGGAGCGAGAAGCGGCAAGATGAACAATTCCGTTATCAGCTGTCAGGGTGATTGTGAACCTCCTTTGATCGCCGAGAGCGTGATGCGTCCCTACATGTAATTCACCAGGAGCGCACGCATCGAACTCACGATCTCTTCCAGATGTGTTTCGAGCGCGAAGTGTCCCGCCGGTTGAAGTGTAATCGTAGCAGAATTTCGAATGGTTATTCAAGGGATCAGCCTGCGGGCAATTCTAACTGCTGGATCTCTTGCATTGATGCAGGGCCGGCATGATTCACCTGTGAACTTGATCGGCTAAGCGGTCGCTTATCGGACTGCATCTCGGAAATTCGTCCACGAGACCGTTTCAAGGCCGAATCAGGCTAAACCAGGAGCAGAATCCTTCCGTTTGAAGATTTTCTTATGAAAGGTAGAGAATGGTGGGACAACCTTCCAGGCGGTTGAGCCGTCAAAGAACGTGGCTACATTTCTTCGCAATCCGGCAGTCAATTGCGGCCGCCGATGTAACGTCAACCTGAAAATAAGTCATGGTGGCGATGCAGAATTGGAACAAAAAACGGCCATTTAGTCGTATGAGCGCACTCGCGTTCATCGGATTGGCTGTTTGCATTTTCATGTGGGGCCTGCAATACAAGCTTTCCCTTTATGATCCGCCGAATGCGGCTTCACACCGTATTCCGATGGCCAAGCTACTTTCGAGGAACGAGCAGTTCAGCCCCGCGGAAAGCCCGATAGTTATTCGAACCAGAACATCCACGAAGATTGTCTACACTGCTCCGGTCGCGGTGTTCTTCATGTTGTTCCTCATCGCCACTGTCCTGAGCGGAACGTTATCTGGCCAGCGGGAGCAGCGCGCCAGCCGGTTGTCGCATCTCCGTAGGGCTCACTTAAGGGCCTGCTTCGTTCGACCGCCCCCCGTTCTCACCTAGGCAATCCCCGACAGCCAATTGTGAAGGATTCGATCAGATTCAATGGTCGAATGCGGCGGTGCCCACTCTTTGCATCGGAGCGCCTCCTGCTGCGAAGGCGTCCATCACGACCTTCGTCTGAGGGGGCATTCGCACAGCTTGATGTCCCTGATGCACGTTTTGATCCCCTCAGCGATGTATGGTCCTTGCGAAGTGTGCACATCTGTAATGCCGATGATTCGCGAAATACCCGGCACAACCCCTGTCTGTTTTCTGTCGGAGGGTCCGGGAAGTGCGCGGAAGGCTGAGAACGGCGCTTTCCAGCTTAATCAGGTATGAGTTATTCATCTCCCGTTTGATTGAATGGAGTTGTCCTGTGAAGACCCTGTTTCATGTGTTGTCAATCGGTTCCGCTGCAATTTCGAACATGACCTATGAAAAGTACCTTCAGGAACGTGGGCACGCCCTTGCGGTTATAAGCGGGTATCGAGACCTCTTCCACACTGAAATGAATGATGGGTGCGAAGTTGCGGTACTGCATCAATCGCTTTCACATGATGAACTCGTCGAGGTGGCGCATTTCATTCGCAAGCGGTGGCCGACGGCCAGAATTCTAATTGTCCGGCCCGAAGAGTGGTGGATAGACGATGCCCTCTACGATGACCGAGTGGTGCCCGGCGTGAATCCGGAACTGCTGCTCTCAGCTGTAGAGCGTCTTGTCGGGTGACTTCAATGCACAAAAGCAGTAGGAGAGGTAGCTTAGATGAAAGCCGATTCCAACTCAACGACGTCTGAAAGGGAAAGATCTCCTTGGTTTCAGGTTGCACAGATTCTGTTTGTGGCTGGGCTGGTAGTTGCCCTTTACTTCCTCGGCCTAAGCATGGTGCATCACCGGTTCGTGCAAGGGGGCCGAATTGACCGATATGGTCATATCAAACGGTAGCTGGCACTTGAAGTAGTGTTGGTGCTGCTGTGCCACGCCGAGATGCGATCCGCACAGAACCACAAGCACATCCTCGTGCTTTCTCCGTCTTTGCGAGGAACGCCTATTGTGGCGCACCAATCTAGTTCGATTCCTCTTCGCGCGCCTTTTGTCTCAGCGCTATCTGCTCGTCGCTCATGCGCGCGTCATAGATCGAACGTTGCTCAATCGAGCGGGAGATCAGTGTTGAGATTCCGGCGATCAAAATCAGCGGCAAAATGAAGGACCGGTCCCTGCCGGTAAGCTCCATGATCAGTACAACGGCTGAGACGGGACCCTGCGTAGTAGCGGCCAGAATCGCGCCCGAGCCAAGCAGCGCGAAGAATCCCAAAGGCGTGCCCGGCCAGAGCGCGCTCCATGCGTGGCCCAACGCAGCGCCGAGCAGAGCGCCGAATGTCAGTGAAGGCGTAAACAGGCCGCCAGGCACGCCGCTGCGCATGCAAATGATTGTGGCAAGCGGCTTCAAGAACAGAAGGGCCACGACCAGCCGCACTCCAACTTGATCCGTGAAAAGCAACTGGGAAAGGTCCTTGCCATTGCCAAGTATTTCTGGAAACCGCACGGAGACCAATCCCACGAGCCCGAGAGCGATCGCCGGAGCTATGAATCGTTGCCATCCGCGGGGTTTGTGCCTGTCGGCCCAGCGAACCAGCCGTACATAGAGGATGGCCGCGACCGCGAAGATGGGAGCGGCCAAGATCACCCACAGCATCACCGAAGCCGAAAGCGAGAACGATGGAACGATGTAGGTGGGCGCGTCAGGCAGCGCCACCCAGGAAACTCCGGTCGCGATCAGCGAAGCAAACAGCGCTGGCAGAACAAAGCGCAAGGCCAACTTCCCGCGCATCACTTCCAGCGCGAAAAGTGCGCCACCGAGAGGAACGCCGTAGGCTGCTGCCATCCCGGCTCCGGCGCCACAAGCCACCAGCAAGCGTCGCTGCTCGTCGGAGAGAGATTCGGTATCGGCAAAGAAATTAGCGAAAACAGCGCCAGCCTGTTTGGGCGCACCTTCGCGGCCCATGGATGCCCCCATGCCTACGGCAAAAATTGACAACACTGCACTGCCTAGCGTTCGCAGAGCCGGCATGCGCCCCGCGTGAAACCAGATCGCCTCGGTCGTATCAATTCCGTTGCCACTCGATACATGCTTGAGGAGAACCTGCCCAACGCCGGTCAGAATGCCTGCAGCGAGCAGAACGACGATGTGTCTCAACGCGCTGGCCTGGCGTGCAGTATCGAGTATGTTTGTGCCGGATCCATGCCACGCCACATGCTGCACGACTTCAAGCAACCGAGTCAGCGCCGCGGCCGCCAAACCGGTACTCGTGCCGATCAAACAAACAGCAAGCCAGAACCGCACTGCTCCGGGACTTTTCAGCGAGGTTGGAATCTGTCCGTTATTCTTCGAAACGGGTGCCTGTTTCACCAAGGAAGCCAACTTGTGTCATGGCGCTAATTGGCCGCGTGCGTAATCCAGAGAGCGGAGGGACAGAAGGTAATTGTACCGCGCATTGACTGCCGCAACGGCCGCCTGAGTGCTTTGCAGTTGTGCTTGACTGAGTTCGACGATGGAACTGAGGCCCAACTTGTATCTGGTTTGCGCAAGTGCGAGCGCCTGTGCAGTTTGTTTCCGAAACTGATCGGCAACGGCAATGCGCCGAAAAGCGGTTTGTGCGTCGAGGACTGCAACGCGCACGTCCCTGGCGATGGTATCAGAGAGCTCCTGCGCCTGCTTTTCAGCTGTTCTCTGGCGGAGGCGCGCCTCCTGCGTCTGGGCATCAATGCGGAATCCAGTAAACAGCGGGAGGGCAAGGTTCACTCCTCCGGCAGAATACCAATTGGGAACGAAGACTCCATCCGGGGCGACAGGTGTGATACCTCCGACGGCCAGTGCAGAGATGGTCGGCAGATGTTGGAGCTGCTGTGCAGTGGCGAACTTCTGGTCGGCCGCGGCGTTGAAGCGAAGAGCCTGAAGATCGGGGCGCTGGATTTGAGCGCTGGCGTTGACAGCCGCGGAGCTGTCGGGCGAAGGCGGAGGCGGCGGTGCGCCCTCGGAGTCTTCAACGGCATGATAGAGTGTGTCGACAGGCACCGCAAGGACAGCCGCGAGAGCGGCGCTCGCAGAGGCGACCTCGTTCTCGGCGTCAAGTTCCAGAAGTTGGGCCTGCGAGAGATCGGCGGATGCAATGTTGAGATCCAGGTCGCTCTTGAGGGCGCTTTTGGTCAGTGCGGAGGTGAGGTTTTGTACATCGCCACGCGCCGCAACCGTTGCCTTCGCTACATCGAGCAGAGACTGTGCGTTCAGAAGCCGATAAAAGGTTTGGTCTGTCGCCAACAAAACATCCTGCTCTGTAGCGAGTGCGCTCTGGTCTTGTGCTTTCTGTTGCAGTTTGCTGGTAGCGACAAGATCGCGTGTGTGACCGAAGTCGGTGATGAGCTGCGAGAGCGAGCCGCCGGTCCCGGCGTGCGTGTAGAGGCGTGAATCAGTGAGTTCGCCGGCACCGATGCGGCTTCCGTCTTCTGCCTTTTCCGCGGTGATGGCGGCGGAGATCTGAGGCAGTTCGCCCGACCGGATCTCACGGGTGACCTGCCCGGCCGCGAGAGCCAGAAGATGACTCGCGGCGATGCGTGGATTGTTTTTGAGAGCGAGACGCTCTGCCTCGGCGCGGGTAATGGAGATGGTAGCCGTTGCGGGATTGACGAGAGGCTCCTGTTGATTCGAAGGCGCGGTTTGAGACTGAGCAGAGCCAGGGTTCACAGCTGGCGTCGCTAACATCAGAGAAGCCGATGAAGGCAGCGGCGCCGCAGGGAGATCGGCGGTGCTCGCCTGCGTGAACGCAGACGGAGAGGCAAGGAGTAGGAGACCGAGCAGCCAGTTTCTCATGCGATCACCTCTCCCGACTGCGCGGCATCTCCAAATGAGGCATTGCCCGCGTGCTTCCCGCGAGCCTCGATGCGGCGATGGATGATCAGGTAGGCGCTGGGCACAAGAAAGACCGTCACGATGCCTGAGACGGTAATGCCGCCGAGGATCGCCCGGGCGAGCGGCGCGTACTGTTCGCTGCCCGCTTCGAGCGCCAAGGCCATGGGGATGAGCCCGAGTACAGTGGCTAGCGTGGTCATCAGAATCGGTCGCAGGCGTACCTTGCAGGCAGTAATAATCGCCTCTTCGAGCTTGAGCCCCTGCTGGCGGAGTTGGCCCGTGAACTCGACGATCAGAATACTGTTGGATACGACGATGCCCGTGGTCATAAGGACACCCATCAGACTCATGATGTTGATTGTGGTCCCGGTAACGAGCAGGAAGAGGATCACGCCCGAAATGCCCGGAGGGATGGCAAGCAGAATGACGACCGGATCGACAAAGGACGCGAACTGCGCCATCAGAATCAGGAAAACGAGCACAATCGACATGACGAGACCGATGGCAAAGGACCTGAAGGACTCGTTCATGTTGTTGACAGTGCCTCGTACTGTCAGAACCGTTCCATGGGGCGGATGCATCCCTGCGACGATGTTGTTTACGTCCTTGCTGATGGTGGAAAGACTCTCCGCCTTCGGCATCACATAGACGTCGAAGACCCGGCGGAGCTGATAGTGATCGACTTCAGTTGGCGTGTTGATTGACCGAATCGACGCGACCGTTTCCAGTGGAGTTGTGGTCTTGCCGTCGGCTGAGCGCAGGGGGATCTGCTTGAAGTCGTTCAGTGTTTGTACTTGCGTCTCGGGATACTGCACGGTGAGCATATAGTTATTGCCGGTCTTCGGGTCGATCCAGTAACTCGGGGCGACTACACCATTCGAAGTCATAGCTGTGATGACGCTATCGACAATCGTCTTCGGAGTAAGACCTTCGAGGCTTGCCTGTTGGCGATCGATGTCGAGCGCAAGACCGGGGTAATCGATGTCCTGAGGGATCAGAACATCGCTTACACCGTGGAGAGCTCGCATCTTTTGCGCGAGCTGCTGCGCGACGGCATATCCTCCGTTCATGTCGTTGCTGCTGACTTGGATGTCAAAGGGTGCGGGAAGTCCCTGATTGACAATCGAATCGACGAGTCCTCCGGACTGAAAATAGGTTTCGATGGATGGAAGATCGGCAGCGAGCTTGATTCGCACTCGCTGCATGTACTCGAAGCTGCTGAGACTGTGATCTTCCTTCAGGCTTACCTGGACAAACGCGGTATGCATTCCGGAGTTGGAGGTGTAGATCGCCGAAAGATCGGGTGTGACTCCGATGTTCGACACGATCATGTTGAGGTCTTTCGGAGCCACCACATCACGCACGTCCTGTTCGACGCGAGCGATGTACTGATCGGTGAGTTCGATGCGCGTGCCGGTTGGAGCCTTGACGCTGATGACGAATTGGCCAGGATCGGTGCGCGGAAAATAGGCACGGCCAAGCAACGGAGCCAGTGCAAAACTAAGGACAACGAAGATGGAAAACGCGAAAGTTATAAGCGCAGGCCTGTCCAGACAGTAGCGGAGCGACCGGTCATAATGTTCCTGAAGCCAGCCGAAGCCCTCATTGAAGTAATAGACGGTCTTGGCAAAGATGTTAATTTGAGCGTGACCGCCTCGCATATGCTCGGGGACCGGATCGTCCTTCTGGGCGGACTCATGCTCCTCTTCGTGTTTGGTGTGCTTAATAAAACGAGAGCAGAAGAGCGGAACGACGGTCATCGCGACGACGTAAGAGCAGAACAGCGCGATGACCACTGCAAGCGCGAGCGCAGTGAAGAGGTACTTGCTGACACCAGTTAGCAGCACGACGGGAAAGAAGACAATGGCTGTGCTGAAGGTAGCCGCCAGCACGGCGAGTTCAACTTCTTTGCCGCCCTCCTTAGAGGCTTTGACCGGATCTGAACCCATCTCGAAATGGCGGAAGATGTTCTCGAGCACCACGACAGAATTGTCGATGAGGCGGGATAACACGAGCGCCATGCCACCGAGCACCATTGTGTTGATCGAGTTTCCCAATGCGTTCAGGACCAGGAAGGTTGCGATGCACGAGATGGGGATCGACAGGAGAACTGCAATCGTGGCGCGTACGTTTCCGAGAAACAGAAGGATCATGATGCCGGTGAGGCAAAGGCCGATCGAACCCTCGCTGATGACATTCTTGATGGCGATTTTGACGAAGACGGACTGATCGAAGACGACGGCGGTCTTGAGCTGTTGCGGGATATCGAGAAGGTGGGCCGTGGCTTTGCGGATGCCGTTTACGATAGTGATGGTGTTGGAATCGCCACCCTGTTTGAGCACCGGAATGTAGACCGAGTGCTGTCCATCGACGCGCACGATGTTGGTCTGGAGTTGGCCCCCATCGACTGCATGCCCGACGTCGCCGACAAGGATGGACGCGTTACCGACTGTCTTAAGCGGGATGCTGTTCACGGCGTCGGGCGTCGGCACCTGACTATTGGCGTAGATGTTGTAGTCCCTCGGGCCTATGCGGACGTCTCCCGCGGGCAGGATCAGGTTGGAGTCGTTGACCGCACGGACGACATCCATGACGCCGAGTTGCGAAGCCTGCAGCTTCAACGGATCGACGTAGATCATGATCTGGCGGTAGGTTCCGCCGTATGGTTGAGGGACCGAAGCGCCTGGCACACTGGCCACCTGGTTTCGAACGCTGAACTGCGCGACATCTTTTAATTCCGTCTGATTCATGCCAGCGCCTTTCAGCGTAATCAGACATACCGGAAGATTTGCTGCGTCAAAGCTGAGCACAACAGGCGGCAGAGTGCCGGGAGGCAGCCGGCGCAGGTTTGCCATTGCAAGGTTCGAGATGCCGCTCACAGCTGCAGTTGGATCCGAGCCCGGCTGAAAGTAGATCTTGATGAGACTGACACCGGACAACGAGCGCGATTCAATGTGGTCGATATTGCTGCCGAGCGTAAAGAATCGCTCGTCGCTGTCTGTAATGTCGGATTCGATCTGCTCAGGCGGCATACCGGCGTAAAAGGTTGCCACCACCACGACTGGAATATTCACAGGCGGAAAGAGATCGACGGGCATGCTTGTGATAGCCGCTACCCCGACTACGACGACAATCATGCAAGCCATCAAGATGAAGAATGGATAACGAATCGCAAAGAAGGACATAGTTATTGGCCGCCCTTCTGGTTCGTTTGCTGATAGTTCTCAAGGTCGCTCTTCGCGGGCTGTGGCGTGACTTCCTGGCCCGGCTGTAGCTCGGACTGGCCACCGATGATGATCCTGTCGCCTGGCTGGAGCCCAGAGGTAACTTCTTGAGAGTTTGCACCGCTGATGCCCAGCACGATGGGCCGTTTCTGCACTCGATTGTTGCCATCGACAAGCATCACTGACGGTTGATCGCCTTGAATGATGGCGCTTGCGGGAATAATGATTGCATCGTTTTTCTGCTCCAGGTTAAATGTCACATTCGCGTACATCCCAGGGGTGAGTGTGAGATCTGGATTGTTCACGTCTACTTCGGTCAACATCGTTCTCGTTGAATTGGAGACGTCCCGCGTATAACGCACCACCGTTCCTGGGAACTGCTGCCCCGTCGCCTGCACATGGACCGTCACTTGCGAGCCCACGTGGACCAGAGGCACATCCCGTTCAGGAACAGGCATGCGAAGACGCAGGACATCGCTCTGAGCGAGCCTGACCACGGCCTGGTTCAGTCCCTCCGCCGTTCCCGCGGGAATGAGCGAACCGGTGTCCGCATATCGCATGGTGACGACGCCGTTATAGGGTGCAGTGATGGTCGCGTATTGCTCCATGCTGGTGACCCTGAGATTCTCGGCACGCGAAACGCCCAACTGCCCTTGAGCAGCGGCAACGGCAGATTTGGCCGCCTCTACTTGTGACGCTGCCGATCTGTCTTTCGCTAGAGCATCTTCAAGCTCTTGTGCAGCGACAAGGCCCGGCTGTTCGTCGGATGCCTGTTTCAAGCGCGTGTAATTGGCGTGAACGGCTCCATAGGTCGCTTGTTCTCGGGCGACTTCATTTTGCAAACGCGATATGTTTTGTTCGGTCTGGGTTATACCCGCCTGCGCTCCCGCGACTTCAGCTTGCAACTCGGGGACTTCGAGCACGGCGAGAGTCTGGCCCTGATGTACTCGGTCTCCAATGTCGACATAAATGTGTCGGATATAGCCGGAGACCTTTCCGTGGACATCGATTTCCTGAAACGCCTGGAATACTCCGGCGACGGTTAGCTGATTTGCGATAAAGCCAGTGTGGGCTGTGGCGACGGAGACAGCCAAATACGCTGCCGGGGCACCAGCGGCAGCGTCTGTCCTACGATGGACATGCAAAAAATAAACAAAAAGCAAGATTGCAGGTAGGAGACCGGCAGCAATCAGGAGCAGACGCTTGGTGCGCATCAGAGACCTTCCTTCGAATGGATGTCTAAACTCATCCGCAGAAGGGTCTTATCTCCAGCGGCTACTCGATAGAGCGTCCTTCGTCTGGAGGCGGTCGAAGATAGAGAATCGGGGCCCGACTGAGCGTTGAATGGTCATTGACCGCCTCATCGTTCAGCCGATTTAAGGAGTAATCTTCGGTTCCTTGGGAAAGAGAGAAAAGCGCCGCTATGCGGAGAGGCATCCGAGCTAAAGTATGGGCGCATGAAGCCTGGTCCAATGCGCTCTTTGATGCGTCACTGCCGCGTGTGCACAATTTAGCCGGGGAAGTTTCATGTCCCGCCTTGTAAAGCGACAGCTTGTAATTTGTCCCCCACGCAAAAACCATGAATGCGAGGGAAACGCAGAGGACACCACGGAAGGAGAGCAACCCCCTAGGTCCCGAGATTCGAGTTTGAGACATGCGTTTCAATTCAGCTCTCCTAGATTCTATGGCATTCCGCCAAGTGTTTGGATTGTCGGGTGCGGGAATAGGTTGCTTCCTCTTTGGCGACGCTTCGATCCACTTTGCCGCGATGATCGGACACTCGCACTCGATGGGCCGTTCGAGGCCGGGTCGATGCGGCCTGGGCTTGGATGCGAATGAACAGCGAGCCGGGTAATCTTGGCTGGGGACGCGAATTCTGGATCGCGGTTGGATAACCGGCTGCTCGGAAGTTATGATTCAGTCAACAGTTCCGCTAACTGTTGCTCAACTAGTAATTTCCGAGTTGACGACCATCCACTCGGAACCGCAATGCAGACCGAAACTCGGCCTGGATGAGTCACTCCGCCTGTTTGCGCCAACACTAGATCGTACTCGCAGAAACAAATGACGCCGTCAACCCAAAGACCGCCCCGTCGGTGCATCTCTCCGCGATACTGGGCAGCACCTCGTCCTTCTTTATCCAACGCGATGCCCAATGACTCGTTTTCCCTCTCCGAACCAGCCAACATCACCCCCCGCCCCGTCGGCGCAGCACCATCTCTGGAATCACCTGCACACCCGCTGTCGGCCAGCCCCGGCGCAGTGTCGCGCTGAAGGTCATCAAGGCCGCATGGGCCAACCGGCGGCGGTACAATCAAGCACATCAACGCGATCGCAGGGAAAACGGGCTGCTCGATCGCCGCTACTGCGACTGCGGGCTGAAAAAGCTCAAGACAGAGGATCTTCCGTGATCGGAGAGACCATCTCGCACTACCGAATCGTTGAGAGGTTGGGCGGTGGAGGCATGGGCGTGGTCTATAAGGCTGAGGACCTTTCGCTTCTTCGCTCTGTCGCACTCAAATTTCTACCTGACGATATTGCCCAGGACCCGCAGGCGCTGGATCGCTTTCGCCGCGAAGCTCGCGCGGCGTCCGCTCTCAATCACCCCGGAATCTGCACGATCTACGAGGTCGGAGATCAGGAAGGTAGGCGTTTCATCGCCATGGAATTCCTGAGCGGTGTGACGCTGAAGCATCGCATCGCTGCCAAATCAATGGACATTGAAGCGGTGCTCTCACTGGCAATTGAGATCGCCGACGCGCTCGATGCAGCCCACAGCGAGGGCATTGTGCATCGTGACATCAAGCCTGCGAATATCTTCGTCACATTGCGGGAACATGCGAAAGTTCTCGACTTCGGGCTGGCGAAATTTGCTCCGGCAACCAGCATTCCCGCAACGGAGACCACCGCTGCGACAGTCGGTCCACAACTCACCAATACGGGCGCGGTTTTGGGCACGTGCAGCTATATGTCTCCGGAACAGGTGAGGGGAAAGAGCCTGGATTGCCGCACTGATCTCTTTTCGTTTGGAGTGGTGCTCTACGAAATGGTCACTGGGCTCCTGCCGTTTCGCGGTGAAAGCGCTGGTTTGGTTTTCGAGGCTATTTTGAATCGGACGCCGGTTGCACCAGTACGCCTGAATCCCGATTTGCCGGCCGAGTTGGAGCGAATCATTGCCAGGTGCCTGGAGAAAGACCGCGATCTGCGTTATCAGCGAGCTTCTGAAGTTCACGCCGACCTGCAGCGGCTCAAGCGCGACTTGGATTCAGCCAGCCGAGTTCCAATCCAATCAGATAATGCATCTGCCGTTGCCGCCCAGGCCAGCAACTCGCAGCAGGCGACAAGTTCCGCCGGCGTGGGAATGAGGGGCCGGGGATGGGGCTTGTCCGGAGCCATTATTGCAAGCCTCCTCCTTTTAAGCGGCGCGGGCATCGGCGTTTATCTGTTCTTTCACCGTGACCTTGCCATGCCCTTCCAGCACTTCACCATCACGCAGATCACAAACACCGGAAATTACATTGAAACCGCGATCTCCCCGGACGGCAAGTATCTGCTCAGTTCCATCGATGAGAACGGCAAGCAGAGCCTGTGGCTGCGCAACATTCCCACCAGCAGCGACACCCAGGTGATTGCGCCGGCCGATGCCTCTTACCGCAGCCTCGGTTTTTCATCAGATGGCAATTACATCTACTTCCTCAGGGCAGCATCGGGCGCCGGCGATCGTTCCGATCTTCTGCGCGCGCCTGTGCTGGGCGGCACGCCGCAGGTAGTGGTGCGGGATGACGACTCCGGAGCATCCTTCTCGCCCGACGGCGCGCGCATGGCCTTTACGCGCACCAACCACCCGGCGGATGGAAAATTCTCGCTGATTACCAGCAATCTCGACGGGACAGACGAGAAGGCTATCACCACCGGTGCCAAGTCCTTCTTTCCCAACTTCGTGGACTGGGCGCCGGACGGCACAGAGATCGCACTGGCTATCGTCGGGCCGGGCCAGGGGAATTCTTTGATTATGATTCACGATTTGGCGTCTTCGAAGTCGCGAATCCTGACGCGTTTCGACGACCTCCCGCTCGAAAAGATCGTTTGGCTGCCGGACCGCCGCGGGCTTCTGACACTCTACGGTACCGGCCTCGGGTACATTGATCGTGACCAGATCGGCTTTATCTCTGCTCGGTCGGGCGATTTTCATACCATCACAAACGATACCAACAACTATTCGGCGCTTACAGTGTCCGGCGACGGCAAGACACTATCCACCGTGCAGCGGAAAAAGACGCAAACTCTCTACCTGATGCCAGCCGCGGGCTTCTCCGGCGGCGCGCCTGATCCTGCTCCGGCGCAAAGCAAAGGCGCAGCCATGTTCGGTTGGACGAGCGATGGAGGCCTTTACTTCGGAGAGGCCGGCAGCCTGCTGCGCGTGGCAGTAGATGGCACCAACAGGACAGCACTTATCAGCGATCCCAAGTCTCAGGTCATTCATCCGATCAGTTGTCCAGGCGGGCGCTATGTCATCCTCACCTGGTCGAACCACGCAGGGAGCAAGAAGACGGATATATGGCGCGTAAATGCCGACGGTTCAAATCCAAAGCAGCTAACCTCCGAATCGACGGACGTCGGAGGGTACTGCTCCCCCGACGGCCAGTGGGTTTACTATTCCAGCATCGACACATCCCAGGCCCGCCGCGTTCCCATTGATGGGGGAACACCAGAAGAGGTTCCGGGCTCGCATGGTCTTTTCAACCAAACAGGAATTGGGCTTTCACCCAATCGCAAGCTGCTTGCGTTTATTGAGTTCCAGAAAAATGCCAACGGGTCTCCAGCCAGGATCGTTTTGCTTCCGGTCGACGGCGGCCCCAATCCGCTGCCCAGATTCCTCGATCCCGACCCCCGCATCGTGACGGAGATACAATTTACGCCCGATAGCAACGCGCTTGTGTATGTCATTCGCGAGAATGGCGCGGAAAATCTGTGGTTGCAACCGCTCGATGGATCTCGCGGCCGCCAGGTTACGCGGTTCCAGGGCGACGAAATCCAATTCTTCCTGTATTCGCCTGACGGCAAGTCACTTGGAGTGATGCGCACCCATAGAGAGTCAGACGTGGTTCTGCTGCGCGATACCGGATCGACGGCGCAATGACACAGACTTGAGACGCCACAACATTCGCAACGAGGCTCATATTTGAGATTCTGCGGATGCACAACAAGGTTGATCATATTGCGTCTCAAGTACCCTGGGCGGGTCCACTGAGCGCCATTGCGGATGGTCCTCTGCTCAGCGCCACGATCGCTGAGTTCGGGTTCCGGACGTATCACCGGTTAACCGGCAGTTACTCTTGTATAACTGACGAGTTGGCGACGATCCAGGCGCAATGCGAACAATTCGCGTAAACTCTTGGCAAATCTGTAGGCTGGATGCCAGTCGCGTGACCGAGCAGGTGGTGTAGTAGGAGGGGGAGTGGATCGCTTGCGCGCGTCCTCCATCGCTGCTGCCAGAAGCAGGCCGTTGAGCGGTAGAAGGAAATGTCGCTTACTCCTCGATGACCAAACCGCCGAAAACCGGACGGCCACCTAGAGAGATGTAGAATGCGCAGAGCGCCAGCGCTGCCATCAACAGAATTCCCGCCAGACTGAGGCTCGAATACCATGCTGAGCCCTGGGTCGTGAGGGGAAGACCGAGGAAGCAAACCCCGAAAACGATCGATGCCACAAGTGCCAGCAGGCCGAGCCGGATTATCAGAATCACGGTCAGCGTATTCAGGATCAACCCGAACACAAAGGTAACGGCAGCCACCCGGCCTCCCGCCAATAGGGCTGTCGGGCTAAGGAAGACGGTGAAGAAGAGAACGAATGCGACCGCGGCCGCCCATTGCTTGCGAAGCATGGCACGAAAAAGTACCAGGACAAACAGAAAGGCAAACGATGCTACGATTGAGATGATTAACTTATTCGATGTAGAGCCTATTGTTGCGCGGGCCCCCAAGAACACCCATTCCGGCCCGTGCTCCGTTGGCACGGGTGGAAGATCGCCGAACCAGGATGTAACGAACCACAATACGCCCGACAAATCGGTCAACAATGCTCCCCAAAGGCAACCGGCAAGCACGTCGCGTCCCACCAGCGGATCACGTAAATCTCCCGCCAGCAAGCGGCTCCACGAAACAAGCGCTATGGGCCAGCGGCGGCGAACATACGGCTCCAATGCGATGTAGGAAACCCCGAAAAAACAGGATAATAAAAGCCCCCAGGCCAAATACTCGAAAAAGAGGGCAAGCTCATTTAGATTCGGGACGTGATGCGCGCCAAAGAACGCCGCCACCGTCCAGACCATGAAGATAAAAACTGCCAGACGGGAAGCTCCGCGGCGGTCGCCCCGGCCCAAGCGCAGGTTGCGTCGGGCAAGCAGCCCACCGACCACAACCATCGAAAGCAACAAGGCAGTCAGAAGCGTCAAGCCCACCTGCTCGCCGGCGGTCGTCTGATACGGTTGCATGCGTCCGGGACGGGTCCAGGGACCGATCAGCTCGAAATAAATGGGCTTACCCCGATACGCCGCAGCCTCAATCCGCATCGGGATATAGGGGCGCTCGACCAGCGAACCCGTCCAAGCGGCGCGTGAGTCGCCATAAGCTGGAGGCGTCCACATAGGCTGCGCAGGCGTCCACCTGGCCGGATCGAGCCCTGCGGCAGAGAACAGGGGCGCCCAGTCCGGCGCAGACGCCGCGCCCTCCGCTTTGTCAATCTGCAGTGGGATCGCGATCAACTGCGTAAGGCGACCGAGCGGATTGAGTTCGACCAGAGTCATGCCCGACACGTTCAAAGGTGGGTCATTCGTCCAAATGGTTCCAAAGCCAGGTGCGGCCGAGAACATGTCTGAAGACGCCAGCGGCCGCGGGCTGCCGCGGTACCAAAACACGAATGCCCCGGTTTCCAGGTTGTCCCAGCGCGTCTTCAACTTGTCGTGTTCGTTGATATAGCGCAAAAACTCTGTCCACTCGGAGAACCCAATTGCCGTGTCCACCGGCGGCTCGGCATAACCGACGCTCTTTAGAATGTCGCGCGCGCGTTCGGCGAGCGCTTCCGGAGGCTTATCAAGCGGCACGCGTCGAAAGAGCATCGTTCGGGCGCTCATCAGAACCGACGCGGCAACCGCGGCAGCGACACCGGCGAGCATGATCCAGGCGATGAGCGGGCGCAGGCTACCGGTACCTCCCGATGCGGCCACCATCTCCGGAGACGGCGTTTCTCCTGCTGCCAGCGCCGCGGCAAGCGGATCTCCACCGGGAAATGCTGCGTCCACCTGGCGCACGGAAGACGGCCGAAGGGCGGGGTCCTTTTGCAGGCAGCGGAGGATCGCGCCCTCGACAACCGGATCCATATCCTTGACTACCGATGACGGTGTTCTGGGAGAAGACTCTAGATGCGCCCGCCGCAACTCCATTGGGTTCGTCGCTGGAAAAGGAAGGCGTCCGGTAAACAGCTCATAGAACACAACACCCATCGAGTAGATGTCGCTGCGAACGCTGGCTTCGCCCTTTTCAATTTGTTCCGGAGCCATGTAGGCCAGGGTGCCGGCAATTTCGTTTCGGCCAGAGGCATCGTCGCGGCTCAAGGCCAGGCCAAAGTCGGTGATGCGGACCCGCCCCCGGCCATCGAGCATGATGTTGGCGGGTTTCAGATCGCGATGAAGAAAGCCGGAATCGTGCGCGGCAGCAAGGCCGGCGCACATCTGGTGCGCTGTTTCCAGCGCTTTGTCCGCGGGCAGGCGGCCGATGCGGCGGAGCAATGAAGCAAGATCCTCGCCATCAATGTATTCCATGGCCAGAAAGTGCTGACCGTTCACTTCACCAATGTCGTAAACACGGCAGACATTTGGATGCGAAACCTGGCGGGCGTTGCGAACTTCAGCGTGGAGAGCGGCAAGTGCCGCGGCATTTTTCTGGTGGGAGGCAGGAAGAAATTTGAGAGCGATAACGTTGCCGAGTTTAATGTCCTCGGCGCGATACACTTCGCCCATGCCGCCACGGCCTAACAGGGCTACGATCCTGTACCGTTCGGCCAGCACCGTGCCTGGCGCGAATCCTCCCTTTCGGAGCGGGGGCAGGCTTGGAGCAGCATGTTCAGACGCGGCAACGGTTCTTTCCGACGGCAGCGGCACCGCGCCGAGGGTGGATACGGCGTGTCCGCATGAGGAGCAGAAGTCTGCACTCCGGGAACATGCTGCCCCACAGTTGGAGCAGGAGATCATGCGAAGATTCTAATCCTTCAAATGCTGGGGAAGCGAAGCGTTCGCGATCGAATCGGCCACCCAATTTCTGTTGACCGTGATCGATGAGAAGGCAGTTCCCGGGATCACGTATCGGGGGTCAACCAAACTAGCTGCCTCCGCCTGAACAGCGTAGCGCGCGGGAAGATATTGACGATAGACCTCATCGATACAGCGTGAAAGCGGCATGACTTCTTCTACAAACCGCTCCCAGTTATCCACGGTGAATGCCGTCATGTGGCATTTGGGCTTTTCGAAGAACCCGAGTATTCCGTTCTTGGCTCCGACAAGACGAGGCGTGAACGGTACCTCACACCGCTCACCCTGCGAGCCGTCCTTGCGGATTCGGGGCTCGAGATAAGCACCTGCTGCGATGGCACGCATACCGCCAATGATGGTTGCATTGGCTGCACTCATGGTGAGCGGGTAGGCCGCAGCGCAGACGTCGTACGGAAGAGCGTCCTTGATCAACACGTAGAGTGGTTCGCCGTCAGGTCGCACACCGATTTCGCTTTCCGTAACAACAGTATCGACATCGTTTCTGGTTAACAGCGTGGGCTTGTTTAGGAGCCCGAATGCCTCGTCCCCATTCATTGTGGGGACGAGGTGTCGTACCGGTAATGGGTCTTTCATTGAGCACTTCTCCGTCATAAGGTTGCCGATTCGGTAGTTGGAAAGGCGTTAAGGTTCGGTCCACCAAAGGGTACTGTCACAGCCTCGGTGCCTCCGTCATATTCAACGATCACCTCGCGCTCCGTGATAGGCGGCAGTTCGAGAGCGGCAAGGTCAGCTGCGACTTTTGAAATGGAGACATAAACGTCATGCCTTTTTTCCTTCGGGTACTTGGCCCCAATAGAGGCAAGGAACTTCGGACAATCCTTTTCAAGGTCCTCTACCGAATCAGGCATCTTGCAATACTTCATAGGGTCTGGCGTAGGTGGGAGGTTGCCCTTGCGGCCCTTGGGTCCATCCGATTTGTTGGTCTTCGGCTTGCCTGGCGGATCGAGTCGCACTAACAACGCGGGGACTTCATCTTCGTCCGGAATCCTTCCGTCCAGCTCTGCGAGAATGACTTTTAGAATCTCGGCCACCATAGGCCGAAATAGGTCGAAATCTTCGCGAATTGCGCCCTCAATGATGATTTGTGGCGCGTCATTAACTGCCTGCCAGTTGTCGGCCCAACGCTGTCCGGACTTGCGATTGATACCGGCGAGATCGCACCAATCCTGCAAATTCATGGTCTTCTGACGCTTCAGATGCGCATCAAGGTTCCGTCGGCGCTTTTCCCAAAACGTCGCGCCAACCAGACAGCGATACTGCATCGAGTTCTTGCCGCGCTCGACTAACTTCCCGTGCCACGTCTTGGCTTTATCGGTTAACTCGGGCTCGGGCAACTCACGGAGCATCTCTTCCAGCTTCTCCGACTCCGGGGTAAACTTACCCCGGCCATCTACATCGTCGTTGTCGCTTGTTGTGGGAACGGGATCGGCGATTGAATTATCCGGCGAAGAAGCTTCATCGTCCGACTCGTCGTCAGGCTCAATCGTGTTATCCGACGAGTCGATGGTGTCGTTCTCATTCATGCCCGGAGCGACTCCGTTTACCAACGGGGTTTCAGCCTCGGGCTCAGACTTACCTTCGAATTCCATGGTTCCTCCTGTTTTGGGCGAACTGTGCCTTTCCCCTGAACACAACAAGTCAGGAGTGGCAGTTAGCCGATGTAAGAAAACCTTGTCGCGCGGGCGCAGAATTACCCGAGTGCGTAATGACTGGCCCACCGGTGCGCAAACTTGCGAAGCGAATCGGATGAGACTTCCCGAAGCAACCGGGACCAACTGTCTTTCCTTCCGCGAGCTCCTCTCAAGCTGTCCGAACATCATTAGTGTCGGCGAGAATTCGCTGCCGGCTGGAGAATCAATTTGACTTAATACGAATCACATTTTTCCTCGGTGGCGTTGCTGTACTGGTGCTATACTTCAGCCCGATATGAGCGCCAGCAGTAAACCCGCAAAGAAGCAGCACCCACTCCCGCAACGGGCTGATTTCAAAACGTGGAAAGACAGTTTGGATCAGTCGCTGAAATCAGGCAGCCCCGAGCGCCAAGCGTTGGACCGTTGGTTAGAGGCTCAAGCAGAGTTTTACAGATCTCTCGGGGAGACAGAGAGAGCACACAGAGATTCGCTTTTTGAAGTGGCTTATCTAATGACGCGACCTCAACTTGGTTCTGATGCCGAAAAGAGGAAGCATCAGTTTGTCGCCACTAAACTAAAGGAGCTGCTGCCTGTGGTGGAGAGTACTTTAGGGACAATTAAAGCCTGCGGCTCAGGGGTTCTGCCAGAGGATGGGACACCTGCGATTCATTTATCTGACCTATCGGGCAGCCTTGAAGATTCTGCCTTTTATATTCAGGAAGCGCTCAAGTTCCTTGCTCGGCCCTATGGACGCTCAGCCGACGTACTAGGTCATTGTTTAGTTCTTCTTTTGCAGTTGAAGGAGGATCAGGTTCCGGAAAGAAACGCCCTTGCATTGACTCGATTACTGA